>Ga0209157_1000574_pt1 | contig 31129 bp, 25 predicted proteins | sample GraSoiAngelo_135_FD_185892 | JGI IMG/M metagenome (GOLD analysis project Ga0209157, IMG submission 185892) | Grasslands soil microbial communities from the Angelo Coastal Reserve, California, USA - 14_0929_05_40cm (SPAdes) (version 2) | ecosystem: Environmental > Terrestrial > Soil > Grasslands ...
TTGACCTCTGACGGCGTGGTCTTCGCCCGCACGGCCGTCTTCTTGAGCTCGGTCCGCGCCTCGGCCCTCGGCTTGGGGGCGGCCTTCGGCTTGGCCGGCGCGGCTTTCTTCTCCTCGACCTTGGCGATGGCGGTGCGCGTGCGCCGAGGCGTGGCCGCGGGCACGGCCTCGGGCGCCGCCACCTCGACCGCGACCGCGGTCGGCTCCGGCAGGGCCTCGATGATCTCGGCCTGGGGCGTGACCGGCTCGGGCGGGTTGGGCACCGGCTGCTCCTCCGTGACCGGTGCGAGGCGGCGCTGGGCAGGCGTGATCTGGTCCTTGTAGACCCAGACCTTGACGCCGATGGCGCCGAAGGTGGTCTTGGCGGTAGCGCGGCCGAAGTCGATGTCCGCGCGCAGGGTGTGGAGAGGGACGCGACCCTCGCGGTCCTGCTCCCGGCGCGCCATCTCCGCCCCACGCAACCGCCCGCCCGCGTACAGGCGGATGCCCTTGGCGCCCGCGCGCATGGTGCGAAGGATCGACTGCTTCATCGCGCGCTTGTAGGAGATGCGGCGCTCGATCTGGGAAGCGATGTTCTCGGCCACGAGCTGGGCGTCGAGCTCGGGCTGCTTGATCTCCTGGATGGAGATGCGCACCCGGTTCCCGAAGCGCTTCTCGAGGTCCTCGCGCAGCTGGTCGACGCTCGAGCCGCCCTTGCCGATGACGATGCCGGGCTTGGCGGTGTGGATCGTGACCGTGAGCTGGGCGTTGGAGCTGCGCTCGGTCTCGATCTTGGCGATGCCGGCGTTGCGGAGGCGCGCCAGGATGATGCGGCGCATCTCGAGGTCCTCGTGCAGCATGTTGGTGTAGTCCTTGGGGTTGGCGAACCAGTTCGCCTCCCAGGGACGGAAGACACCAAGACGAAATGCGTTGGGGTGGACTTTATGACCCAATTAGCGCTTTGCTCCTTGCGGCTGGTCCTCGACGACCGCCGTGATGTGGCAGGTGCGGTGGAAGTACTCGTGCGCCATGCTGCGGCTCACGGGCCGGCGGCGCCGGTATGTCGGGCCCTCGTCGATGAGCAGCTGCTTGAGCACGAGGTCGTCCCGGTTCAGGTTGAAGTTGTGCTCGGCGTTCGCGGCGGCCGACTTGATCGCCTTGGCCACGTCCTTGGCGGCGTGCTTCGGCGAGAACTCCAGGTACGCGAGGGCATCGGACACCTTCATGCCCTTGACCGAGTCCGCGACCAGTCGCGCCTTGCGGGGCGTCCTGCGAACGAACTTCTGGACCGCTGAGACTTCCATCGTTGCCAACTTCTTCTCTTCTACTTGACCGTCGTCGTCTTTTCCGTGTGAGTGCCGTGGCCGCGGAAGTGCCGCGTCGGCGCGAACTCGCCGAGACGGTGACCGACCATGTTCTCGCTGATGAACACGGGCACATGCTTGCGACCGTCGTGGACCGCGATCGTGTGCCCGACCATGTCGGGATAGATGACCGAGGCGCGCGCCCAGGTGCGGATCACCTTCTTGTCGCGCGTCTGGTTCATCTTCTCGATCTTGTCGCGCAGCGGCTGACTGATGAACGGACCCTTCTTGGTTGACCTTGACACTTACTTCTTTCTTCCCTTCTTCTCGCGGCGGCGGATGATGAGCTTGCTCGAGGCCTTGTTCCGCTTGCGCGTGCGGTAGCCGAGGGCGGGCTTGCCCCAGGGGGTCTTGGGGTTGCCTCCGGTTCCCGTCTTGCCCTCGCCACCGCCGTGCGGATGATCGCGAGGGTTCATCGTCGAGCCGCGCACCTCGGGGCGCTGGCCCAGCCAGCGGCTGCGGCCGGCCTTGCCGCCGGACTCGTTCTCGTGCTCGATGTTACCGACCTGGCCGATCGTGGCCTGGCAGCGGATGTGGATGCGCCGCAGCTCGCCGCTCGGCATACGGATCACCGCGTAGTCGCCCTCCTTGGCGAGGAGCTGGGCGCTGCCGCCGGCGCTTCGCACCAGCTGGCCGCCGCGGCCGAGGGTGAGCTCGATGTTGTGCACCGTCGAGCCCACGGGGATGCTTGCGAGCGGCATCGCGTTGCCGATCCTGACCGCGGCGTCAGGGCCGGACTCGATCGGGTCTCCGACCTTCAGGCCGAGCGGGGCGAGGATGTAGCGCTTCTCGCCGTCCTTGTAGTGGACGAGCGCGATGCGGGCGCTGCGGTTGGGGTCGTACTCGATGGTCGCGACCTTGCCCGGCACCCCGACCTTGTCGCGCTTGAAGTCGATCCTGCGGTAGAGCTTGCGGTAGCCGCCGCCCTGGTGGCGCACGGTTATGCGGCCCTGGTTGTTGCGCCCCGCGTGGGTCGGCAAGCTTTCGACCAGCGTCTTCTCCGGCTCGCTGGCCGTGATCTCCTCGAAGCCGGAGATCGACATGAAGCGCCGGCCGGGGCTGGTGGGCTTGAACTTTCTAACTGGCATTTCCTTCCCTAGACGCTCCCAAACAGCCCTTCGATCCTCTGGCCCTCACCGAGGGTGACGATCGCCTTCTTCCAGTCGGCGGTCTTGCCCACGCTGCCGGCGCCGACCCGGCGCCAGGCGCGACGGGTCTTGCCGCGCATGTGCACGGTGTTGATCTTTTTGACCTCGATGTTCTGCGACTCGTACTGCTCCTCGAGCGCCTTCTTGATCTCGGTCTTGGACGCGCGCGCGTCGACCTTGAAGGTGTAGCGGCCCTGGGTGTAGAGCTGGTAGGTGCGCTCGGTGATGAGCGGACCGATCACGATCTCGCTGGCGGCGCGGGTGGTCATTCCTCTGCCTCTTTGCCGCGCGGACTGAAGTTCTCCTCCAGCAGCTCGATCGCATCCTTGGAGAGGAGCAGGTAGGTGTGGGAGAAGATGTCGCGCAGGTTCAGGTTGCGGGCCAGCACGATCTTGGCGTGGCCGAGGTTCTCGAACGAGCGGCTGACGGTGTAGTTCGGCGCCGGCAGGACGACGAGGGTCGTGCTGTCGAAGCCGATGGCGTCCATGAGCTCCTGTGCCTGGCTGGTCTTGGGCTCGTCGAAAACGAAGGTTTCGATGACGCGGATCCTTTCCTCGATCGCCTTCTGGCTGAGGGCGCTGCGCAGGGCGAGGCGGCGCATCTGCTTCGGCATCTTTTGGGAGTAATCGCGGGGCCTCGGGCCGAACACGTTGGCGCCCCCCTTCATGCTCGGCTCGCGCGTGCTGCCGTGCCTCGCGCGGCCGGTGCCCTTCTGTCGGTACGGCTTGGCGCCTCCACCGCGCACGGTGGCGCGGGTCTTGGTGCTGGCCGTGCCCTGTCTTCCATTGGCGAGCTGGCGCAGGTACGCCTGGTGCATGACGGGTACGTTGGGTTTCTCCTCGAAGATCGCGCTCGGGAGGTCGACCTCGCCGTTGCGCTCGCCGAGAGCGTCGAAGTACGGGGCTTGCACGGGCATGGTCTTCCTAGACCTTCCTCGGGTTCGGCTTGCCCGCCGGACCCTTGGGCTTGACCTTCTTGGTCGACTCCTTGACGAGCACGAGCGCCCCTTTCGCGCCGGGAACGCCGCCCCTGACCATCAGGAGGTTGCGGTCGGCGTCCACGCGGACGACCTTGTAGGCGCGGGCGGTGCTGCGCTCGTTGCCCATCTGACCGGACATGCGCACGCCCTTGAAGACGCGGGCCGCGTCCGTGGCCCCGATCGCCCCGGGCTGGCGGACGTTCATGGAGCCGTGCGACTCCGGGCCGCGGCTGAACTTGTGGCGCTTGATCAGGCCCTGAAAGCCCTTGCCCTTGCTCGTGCTCGTCACGTCGACGAGCTCCCCGGCCTTGAAGATCTCGGCGGTGATGTCCTGACCCTGCTCGAGGCCGTCGTAGTTGCGGATCTCGACCACGTGGCGGTGCGGATCCAGGCCGGCCTTCTTGAACTCGCCGAGCTGGGGGTTGTTCAGCTTTCCTTCCTTGACGGTGAGGAAGGCGATGCGGGCGGCCGAGTAGCCGTCCTTCTCGGTGGTGCGGAGACCGAGCACCTTGCAGGGTCCGGCCTCGAGGACCGTCACCGCGCTCGTGGTGCCGTCGGGGTTGAAGAGCTGGGTCATGCCCAGCTTTCTGGCGAGGAGGCCTTTCATCTCAGCTCTTGATCTCGATGCTCACGCCTGCGGGCAGGCTGAGCCGCATGAGCGCGTCGACGACGCGCGGGTTGGGGTCGAGGATGTCGACGATGCGCTTGTGGGTGCGCATCTCGAACTGCTCCCTCGAGTCCTTGTCGATGAACGGGGAACGGATCACGGTGAGCTTGCTGATCTCGGTCGGTAGGGGGATCGGGCCGGCAGTGCGCGCGTTCGTACGGCGGGCTGTGTCTACGATCTTGTCCGCCGCCTGGTCCAGCACTCGATGGTCGTAAGCCTTGAGCCGGATCCGGATCTTCTGCGCCACTGCCTGTCCTCTTTCCCCTTACCTATCTATCTGCCGATTACTTGACGACCTCGGTCGCCACGCCGGAGCCCACGGTCTTGCCGCCTTCGCGGATCGCGAACCTCAGCCCCTGCTCGATGGCGATCGGCTCGCCGAGCGTGATCTCCATGACCACGTTGTCGCCGGGCATCGTCATCTCGACGCCCTCGGGCAGCTTCACCTCACCGGTCACGTCGGTGGTCCGCATGTAGAACTGCGGTCGGTAGCCGCTGAGGAACGGCGTGTGCCGACCACCCTCTTCCTTGGTCAGGACGTAAACCTGAGCCTTGAACTGGGTGTGAGGCGTGATGCTACCGGGCTTCGCGAGCACCTGTCCACGCACGACGTCCTCGCGCTTCACGCCGCGGAGCAGCGTGCCCACGTTGTCGCCGGCCTGGCACTCGTCCATGTCCTTGTGGAACATCTCGATGCCGGTGACGACCGTCTTCGAGCTCTGCGGCTTGATGCCGACGATCTCGATCTCCTCGTTCTTCTTGAGCTTGCCGCGCTCGACGCGTCCCGTGGTCACCGTGCCGCGACCTTCGATCGTGAACACGTCCTCGATCGGCATCAGGAACGGCTTGTCGGCCGGCCGCTCGGGCTCGGGGATGTACGTGTCGACCGCGTTCATCAGCTCGAGGATCTTGGGCGTCCACTCCGGGTCGCCCTCGAGGGCCTTGAGCGCCGACAGGCGGACGATCGGGATGTCGTCGCCCGGGTACTCGTACTTGTTGAGCAGCTCGCGGAGGTCGAGCTCGACCAGCTCGAGGAACTCCTTGTCGTCGACCATGTCGACCTTGTTGAGCGCCACGACGAGGAACGGCACATTGACCTGGCGCGCGAGGATGATGTGCTCGCGGGTCTGCGGCATCGCACCGTCGTTCGCAGCCACCACCAGAATCGCGCCGTCCATCTGGGCGGCGCCGGTGATCATGTTCTTGATGTAGTCCTGGTGACCGGGGCAGTCCACGTGGGCGTAGTGGCGCTTCTCCGTCTCGTACTCCACGTGGGTGATCGAGATCGTGATGCCGCGCGCCTTCTCTTCCGGCGCCTTGTCGATGCGGTCAAACGGCGTGAATTCGGCCAGTCCCTTCTCTGACAGCACCTTCGTGATGGCAGCCGTCAACGTCGTCTTGCCATGGTCGATGTGACCTATGGTCCCGACGTTGAGGTGGGGCTTGGTCCGCTCGAACTTCTTCTTCGCCACTGTCTCCTCCTAACTTCTCCCAGTAGTGCGCCGGCCCACTGCCTCCGCGAGGTTGCCTGGCATCTCTGCGTAATGACTGAACTCCATCGAATACGTCGCGCGCCCCGAGGTCATGGACCGAAGCTCGGTCGCGTACCCGAACATCTCCGCCAGGGGGACGTGCGCGCGCACGTTCTGCGACGTGCCGCGGCCCTCCATGCCCAGGATGTGGCCACGCCGTGAGGCGAGGTCGCCCATCACGTCCCCGAGGTACTCCTCGGGCATGACTACGTCGACCTTCATGATCGGCTCGAGCAGGTAGGGCTGCGCCTTGTGCATGCCGTCCTTCACCGCCATCGAGCCGGCCACCTGGAACGCCATCTCGCTCGAGTCCACGGGGTGGTACGACCCGTCGACCAGCGTCACCGCGATGTCGACCACCGGGTAGCCCGCCGCGACGCCGCTCTGCAGCGCCTCGCGGATGCCCTTCTCGATCGCGGGGATGTACTCGCGCGGGATGCGCGCCTGCGTGATCTTGTCCTCGAATACGAACCCCGAGCCGCGCTCGCCCGGCCGTACGTCGACCTCGGCGTGGCCGTACTGGCCCTTGCCACCCGTCTGACGGACGAACCGTCCCACGCCCTTCGCGGGCCGGCGGACCGTCTCCTTGTAGGCCACCTGCGGCTTGCCCTGGTTGGCGTCGACGCGGAACTCGCGCAGCAGGCGGTCGATGATGATCTCGAGGTGCAGCTCGCCCATCCCTTCGATGATGGTCTGCCCCGTCTCGTCGTCGGTGTGGACCTTGAACGTCGGGTCCTCCTCCGACAGCCGCTGCAGCGCCATCCCCAGCTTCTCCTGGTCGGCCTTGGTCTTGGGCTCGATGGCGACTGAGATGACCGGCTCGGGGAAGGTGATCGACTCGAGCAGGATGGGGTGCGACTCGTCGCACAGCGTGTCGCCGGTCGTCGTCGACTTCAGGCCGACGGCGGCGGCGATGTCGCCGGTGAAGATCTCGTCCACGTCTTCGCGCCGGATCGCATGCATGCGCAGGATCCGGCCGATGCGCTCGCGCCGGCCCGTGGAGGCGTTCATCACCGACGATCCCGCCTTCAGGCGCCCTGAGTAGACGCGGAAGAACGTCAGCTTGCCGACGCCCTGCGGGTCCATCTGGATCTTGAAGGCCAGAGCGGCGAAGGGCTCGTTGTCGTCGTGCTCCCGCACCTCGAGCGCCCCGGTCTTCGGGTGCTTGCCTTCCACCGCCGGCACGTCAGCCGGCGACGGCAGGTAGTCGACCACCGCGTCCAGGATGGGCTGCACGCCACGGTTGCGCAGCGCGGCGCCGCACAGCACCGGGACGAGCACGCCTTTCACGGTGCCGACGCGCAGGCCCTCCTTGATCTCCTCCTCGGTGATGTCCTGCTCCTCGAGGTACTTGTGCATGACGTTGTCGTCGAAGTCCGCGACCGCCTCGACGAGGTCGTGCCTGTACTTCGAGACCAGGTCGGTCATGTCCGCCGGGATGTCGAGCGACTCGGTCGACTTGGTGCCGAGGTCGTCGGTGTAGAGCACCGCTTCCCTGCTCAGCAGGTCGACGTAGCCCTTGAACCCGGCCTCGGAGCCGATCGGCAGCTGGATGGGCACCGCCCGCGCGCCCAGGCGCGAGCGGATCGAGCCCAGCGAGGTATAGAAGTCCGCGCCGATCCGGTCCATCTTGTTGATGAAGGCGATCCGGGGCACGCCGTAGCGGTCGGCCTGGCGCCAGACCGTCTCCGACTGCGGCTCCACGCCCGCGACGGCGTCGAAAACAGCCACGGCGCCGTCGAGCACACGCAGCGAGCGCTCGACCTCCACGGTGAAGTCCACGTGTCCGGGTGTGTCTATGATGTTGATCGCGTGGTCGCGCCAGTTGGCGGTCGTCGCCGCCGACGTGATCGTGATCCCGCGCTCCTTCTCCTGGACCATCCAGTCCATGGTCGCGGCCCCCTCGTGGACCTCGCCCATCTTGTGGATCCGCCCGGCGTAGAAGAGGATCCGCTCGGTCGTCGTCGTCTTGCCGGCGTCGATGTGCGCCATGATCCCGATGTTTCGGACCTTGTCGATGGCGACGGGACGCTCCTGCATCTTCAGTGCCACGTTCATCTCTCGTCAGTACCGGAAGTGCGAGAAAGCTTTGTTGCTTTCGGCCATCCGGTGGGTCTCCTCTTTGCGCTTCACCGCCCCGCCGGTGTTCTGCGCAGCATCGAGAATCTCGAAGGCGAGCTTCTCGGACATACTCTTCCCGCCGCGCTGCCTCGCAAAACGCACGATCCAGCGCCGGGCCAGCGCCAGCCGGCGGTCCGGCCGGATCTCGACTGGCACCTGGTAGGTGGCGCCGCCGACGCGCCGGGGTTTGACCTCGAGCAGAGGCGTGGCGTTGCGCAGGGCGAGGTCGAAGACCTCCAGCGGCTCCTTCTTGGCCTGCTTGGAGGCGCGCGAGAGCGCGTCGTAGACGACCTTCTCCGCCGTCGACCGCTTGCCCCGGCTCATGACCACGTTGACGAACTTGGCGATCGCCTCGGACTGGTAGACCGGGTCGGGCGCGACGACACGCTTGACGGGACGGTTGCGGCGAGGCATCAGGCTGCCGCCTTGCCCTTTTCCCGCTTCGCTCCGTACTTCGACCGAGCCTTCTTGCGGTTCTTGGTACCCGCGGTGTCCAGGGTGCCGCGGATGATGTGGTAGCGGACGCCTGGCAGGTCCTTCACGCGGCCGCCGCGGATGAGCACGACCGAGTGCTCCTGCAGGTTGTGGCCGATGCCGGGGATGTAGGCAGTGACCTCGATGCCGGTGGTCAGCCGGACGCGGGCCACCTTGCGGAGGGCCGAGTTCGGCTTCTTGGGAGTCTGGGTGTAGACGCGCACGCAGACGCCGCGCCGCTGGGGCGAGCCCCGGAGCGCGGGCGCCTTAGACTTCGCTCGGGCCGCCTTGCGCCCAAGGCGGACCAACTGCTGGATGGTTGGCAAACGTTTCTCCGAATGACCGGCTGGATCCCAGGCGGCAGCAGCCGATTGGGCGACAAGCGATGAGTATACCCAAAACCCAGTACTTCGAAGCTCGCCCGGAGGTTGGCTCCCGGCCCCGGACGGTGCGCCTCCACCTCGCCGACCTGGACCTCCAGCTCCAGGCCGACCGGGGCGTTTTCGGCTCCAAAGGCGTCGACCTCGGGACGCTGGTGCTCCTCCGCGAGGCCCCCCTGCCTCCGGCCGAGGGCGAGATCCTCGACCTGGGCTGCGGCTACGGACCGATCGCCGTGACCCTGGCCCGGCGGGCGCCTGGGGCGCACGTGTGGGCGGTCGACGTGAACGAGCGGGCCGTGGAGCTGGCGCGGGCCAACGCCGCCGCCGCCGAGGCGTCCAATGTCACCGCCGCCACCCCTGACCAGGTGCCGGCCGGCCTCCGCTTCGAGGCCATCTACTCCAACCCGCCCGTCCGCGTCGGCAAGGCGCCGCTGCACCGCCTGCTGATGGACTGGCTGCCCCGGCTCAAGCCGGGGGCGGCGGCGTACCTGGTCGTGCAGCGCAACCTCGGCTCCGACTCGCTGGCCGCGTGGCTGGCGGAGCAGGGCTTCTCCGTCGCCCGGCTCAGGTCGAAGAAGGGCTACCGGGTGCTCGAGGTCCGCGCCGCTTCTTAACAGGCTGGGTAGACACGGCCTTGCGACGCGGCCAAGATCGCCGTAGGTTCGGCCGGCGGGGGAGGGCCCGGCAAGAAGAAGGGAGGGCCCCGCCAGGGGTGCATCTCAGGGTGCGGTGCGGAATCCACGCGAGTGCCGGCGAATGCGGGCTTCGACCGCCGGGCAAACCCGCGAGTGCCGGCGAATGCGGGCTTCGCCGGTCGCGGAAACACGCGAGAGCCGGCAGTCGCGGGCTCCCGGCAGCTACCCGCTGAACCTGTGCCCTCAGAACTGCCCGGCGAAATGGCAGGCCGCCACCTGGTCCACCGCTCCATGCGGCTCCAGCGGCGGCTCCACCTCGCTGCACACCCCCGGCACCCGCGCGATCGGACACCGCGGGTGGAATCGGCACCCTGAAGGCGGGTTCACCGGCGACGGGATCTCGCCCTTCAGCGTGATCGGCGCCCGCCCCTTCTCCACCATCGGGTCCGGCACCGGGATCGACGACAGCAAGGCCTTCGTGTACGGGTGCTGCGGCTTGTCGTAGATGTCGTTCCGGTCGGCGGTCTCGACCACCTTCCCGAGGTACATGACCGCGATCCGGTCCGACAGGTGGCGCACGACCGCAAGGTCGTGGGCGATGAACAGGTAGGTCAGCTGGAACTCGCGCTGCAGGTCCTGCAGCAGATTGATGATCTGCGCCTGGATCGACACGTCCAGCGCCGAAACCGGCTCGTCGCACACGATGAACGACGGGTTCACCGAGAGGGCCCGCGCGATCCCGATGCGCTGCCGCTGCCCTCCCGAGAACTCGTGCGGGTAGCGGTTGGTGAAGTTCGGGTTCAGGCCCACCAGCCGCAGCAGCTCCTGGACCCGCTTCCGGCGCTCGCGCAGGGTCCCGATCGAGAAGTTGTCCAGCGGCTCCTGCAGGATGTCGCCGACCGTCATCCGCGGGTCGAGGGACGCGAACGGGTCCTGGAAGATCATCTGCATCCGCCGCCGCACCCTCCGCAGCCGCGCCCCGCGGATCCGGGTGACGTCCTGGCCGTCGAACACGATCGACCCCGCCGTGACGGGCAGCAAGCCGGTGATGAGCCGCGCCAGCGTCGACTTGCCGCATCCCGACTCCCCGACCAGGCCCAGCGTCTCGCCGCGACGGATCTCCAGGTCCACCCCGTCCACGGCCCGCACCGCGAGGCCCCCAAACCCGCCCACCGGGAAGTGCTTGTAGACGCCAGAGACGCGGACCAGCACCGGGTCGGTGCGAGAACCGGCTAGCGGCGCCCTCTCAGCCGCCTGCACCGCGGCCTACCTCGCCGGCCCCCACCTCGCCGGCCCCGAGCTCGCCAACCGGCGCCTTCAGCTTCTCCGCCGCCTCCTTGGAGAGCGCGCTCTGCTTAGCAACCTCGGTGCTCTCCTCCTTGACGTTGCGCATCAGCACCCAGCACCGCGCCACCTGGTCGACCCCGACTTCCTCCAGCTGTGGCTCCGGGTCGACCTTGCACTTGTCGATGACGAATGGGCACCGTGGGTGGAACTTGCACCCCGGGGGCGGATGCGACAGGTCCGGCGGCATACCCTTGATCGACACCAGCCGGTCCTTTCGCGCCTCGTCCACGCGCGGCACGGACCGCAGCAGCGACCACGTGTACGGATGCTGCGGGCTCCTGAAGATCTGCTCGACCGGCCCCTCCTCGACGATCCGGCCTGCGTACATGACGATGATCCGCTGGCACAGCGACGCGACCAGCGCCATGTTGTGCGTGATCAGCATCATCGCGGTGTTCAGCTCGCGGTTCAGCTGCTTCATCAGCTGGATGATCTGTGCCTGCACGGTCACGTCCAGCGCCGTCGTCGGCTCATCCGCGATCAGCAGGTCGGGCTCGTTGGACAGGCCCATGGCGATCATCGCCCGCTGCCGCATGCCGCCCGAGAACTGGTGCGGATAGTCCTTGACGCGCGACTCGGCGGCCGGGACACGCACCCTCTTGAGCAGCTCGATCACCCGCGGCCGCGCGACCTTCTCCGTGAATCGCTCGTGCGCGGTCATCGCCTCTTCGATCTGCATCCCGACCTTCGTCACCGGGTTCAGCGACGTCATCGGGTCCTGGAAGATCATCGCCACGTCGTTGCCGCGGAAGTCCCTGATCTCCTCGTCCGTCATCTTGGTCACGTCCTTGCCGCGGAACAGGATCCGGCCGGACGTGATCCGCCCAGGGTCGGGGACCAGGCGCAGTATGGACAGCGCGGTGATCGTCTTCCCGCAGCCCGACTCGCCGACCACTCCGAGCGTCTCGCCCGCGTCGACATGGAAGGTCACCCCGTCGACGGCACGGACCACGCCGCGCGACGTGAAGAATTGGGTGTGCAGGTCTTCGACTTGAAGGAGGGTTTGGGCCAACTAGCGGCGCATGCGTGGGTCGAGGGCGTCGCGCAGGCCGTCGCCGATGAAGGAGAAGGCCAGCAGCGTGAACCCGATCGCCAGGGCCGGGAAGACCACGCCGGTCGGGTTCGGGTAGATCGCCTCGACGCCGTCGGCGACCATCTGTCCCCACGTCGGCTGCGGCGGCTGGATGCCGACGCCGAGAAAGCTCAGCACCGCCTCGAGGAAGATCGCCTGCGGGATGCCGAACGTCAGGGTGACGATGATCGGCCCCAGCGAGTTCGGCAACAGGTGCCTGAGGATGAGCTTGAGCGGCGGCGAGCCTGAGGATCGCGCCGCCTCGATGTACTCCTTCTCCTTGATCGACAGCACCTGGCCGCGCACCAGTCGCGCCAGGCCGACCCAGTTGACCAGCGCGATGGCGCCGAAGATTGGTATCAGCTGGAAGAACCACGAGCCGCTTAGGCGCCACACCGAGACCACCACGAGCACGAAGAGCAGGTCAGGGAAGGCGTACCAGATGTCGGTGAAGCGCATGAGGAGGTTGTCGATCCGGCCGCCGAAGTATCCCGCCGTCAGGCCGATGGTGAGGCCGATCGGAAAGATGATCGCCTGCACGAGCAGGCCGACCGTCAGCGAAACCTCGCTCCCGATCATCAGCCTGCTGAGCGTGTCCCGGCCCAGGATGTCGGTGCCGAAGAGGTGGCCGTTCACCCCAGGCCCGGTCTCGATGCTGTCCACGTTCTGCTTGATCGGGTTCGCGAGGAGGCCGAAGTGGACGAGCAGAGGCGACACGAGCGCGACCACGATCAGGAACGTGATGATCGTCAGTCCGACGACCGCCAGCCGGTTGCGCCGGAAGCGGACCCACGCATCAGCCCACAGGCCGACCTGGACTTCGGGGACCTCCCAGTCGATCGGCGCCTGCTCCATGGCTGCGACTGGGATCGCCATCTAGGTCAGCCTCACCCTGGGGTCGATGAAGACGTAAAGGATGTCGACGATCAGGTTGGCGACCGCGATCACGAGCGAGAACAGGACCGTCGTCCCGAGGATCATCGGGTAGTCGCGCGAGTTGACGGCCTGCACGAACGCCCGGCCTATGCCCGGGATGCTGAACACCTGCTCGACGATCACGGACCCGGTGACGAGAAACGCGAAGGTCGGGCCCAGGGTGGTGACCACCGGGATGAGCGCGTTCTTCAGCACATGGCGAACCACGACCAGCCGCTCGGAAAGGCCCTTGGCCCACGCGGTCCGAACGTAGTCCTGACGGATCACCTCGAGCGTGCTCGCCCGGGTCAGGCGCGCCGTGTAGGCGATGGGTAACAGCGCCAGGGTCACCGCCGGCATGACCAGGTGGTCGTCGACCCCCCAGCCCCCGGCCGGTAAGAAGAACTCACCTCCCGTCCACTTGTACATGAGGACGGAGAAGAAGACGATCATCAGCGCCCCGATCACGAAGTTCGGGAACGAGGCGGCGAAGGTGGCGAAGCCCATGGTCGCGTAGTCGACGCGGCTGTTCTGGCGCAGGGCCGCGATCACACCAAGGCCGATGCCGAACGGCACGATCAGCGCGAAGGCGAGGACGCCGATGGTCGCGGTGTACGGCCAGCCGCCTCCGATCAGCTCGACGACGGTCTTGCCCTGGTACTGGTAGGAGAGCCCGAAGTCGAAGTGGAGCACGTTCCAGACGTAGAGCGCGAACTGCTCGTAGATGGGCCGGTTGAGCCCGTACTTCCGGTTCAGGTTGTCGATCACGACCTGGGAGAGCTGTCTTCCGCCGGCCTTGTCCCACGGGCTGCCCGAGGCGAGGTGCATGAGGGAGAACGTGATGACGATGACGAAGAAGACGACCGGGATCATCCAGAGCACCCGGCGGAGCACATAGACCCCGAGGCTCCCCAGCCGGCTGTCCGTCACAGCCGCGAACTGTTTGGGGAGCAGGGCGCCCCGCTTGGGGCGCCCTGCGATTACTGCCAAATCACTCCCGTGTCGTTAGTGCTTGAGGATGTACGCGTCGTGCCAGAAGAAGTTCCCCGGCAGGCTCTGGTCGTCACCAGCGGTGATCGTAAGCCCACCGACGTACGGCTTGATGAGGTTGTACTCGTAGTCCTGGAAGATGAAGGCCACGGCCGCTGAGTTGATCAGCTGGTCCTGCGCCTTCTTGTAGTCGGCGTTGCGCTTGCCCTGGTCCAGCTCGGTGTCGGCCTGCTTGACCAGGTCGTCGTAGCCGGGAAGGTCCACGCAGCCCCAGTTCAGGCTGTGGCACGACGCCTTGAAGAAGATGTCGAACCAGTCCTGCTGGTCGGGGTAGTCCGCGCCCCATCCGTCCGGGCCGTAGATGTCGAAGTCGCCCTTGCGGATGCGGCTGGTCACGGTCTTGCTGTCGATGACCTCGAGCTGCATGTTCAGGCCGAGGTTGGTGTTCCACTGGTCGACGATGAACTGGTTCAGGGTCTTGTTGCGGGTCGTGTTGCGGGTCAGGAGCTTGAACTTGTTGAGGTCCGACGCCGAGACGCCGGCCTTCTGCAGCAGCTGCTTGGCCGCCGCCGCGTCGAAGGCCTGGGCCTTGTTCGACGGGTCGTAGCCCGCCATGCCCTTCGGGATGAAGGACAGGATCGACTGCTGGATGTCGTGCTGGACCTGCTTGTTCAGCTTGTCGCGGTCGATCGACTTTGCGAACGCCATCCGGACGTCCGGCTTGTCAAACGGGGTTCTTTTCGCGTTGAACGTCATCCAGAACGTGGTCAGCTTCGGGTAGACCTTCGCCTCTTTGCTGAGCTTGGGGTCGTTGCGGACCAGGTCCACGTTGGCGAGAGGTACGGTCATGGCGTCGAGGTCGCCGGTCTGGTACTTGGCGAACGCGGTGTTGGCGTCCTCGATGAACCACTCGGTGATCTTTGTGAACTTAGGCGCGCCGCCCCAGTAGTTCGGGTTCGGGACGAGCGTCACGTGGTCCTTGGAGACGATCTCCGAGATCTTGAAAGGACCGTTGCCGATGATCGTCTCGGCCTTCTGCGCCCAGACCTCCGGCTTGGTGGTGTCGCTGGACGAGAACGAGCCGCCCGCGGCCTTCTCGACGACGTCCTGGCGGATGGGCGAGGCGACCCACAGGGTCACGACCCACTTGAAGAACGCCGCCGGGTGCTGGAGCTTGATCACAAACGTCTTGTCGTCGGGCGCGGAAAGTCCGAGGCCCGACACGAACGTGTCGATCGCGCTCGCGCTGGAGACGTCGACGCTGCCGTAGCCGTCAGCGCCCGCGATCGTCGAGTCGAAGAACGGGTCGACGTAGCCGGCGGCCAGTGCCGGGTTCAGCAGGTGCTTGTACCCGTACACAAAGTCCGCGGCCTTGACGGTCTGCCCGTCGCTCCACTTCGCGTTCGCGCGAAGGGTGAAGGTGTAGGTCAGTCCGTCGCTGGAGACCTTGTAGCTTTCCGCCGCCGCGGACTGCACGTCGGTGCCGTCCTTGTTCGGCTTGAGCAAGGTCTCGAACACCTCCCGGCCGACGCCCGCCTCGTAGGTGTACGTCTGCTGGGTCGGGTCGTAGCTGTTCGGCTCGGTGCCGTCGTTGACGTTGAGGACCTGCTTGTCCGGTGACGCGAGGTCCTGGCTCTGCGGACCGCTAGTCCCGCCACAGGCGGTCGCGAGCACGATACCCGCAGTCGCGAGCGTGAACGCTCGAATGCCTGAACGAAGGTGCATACGCGTCTTACCTCTCAGATGGATCCTGCGGCCTTCTTCCCGAGAGCGCGGCGGCGCGCGGGGCGAGAGTGCGCCGGCAGCAGGTCTTACTCACAGCCTCTTCGGCCGACTCAAATTCTGTTGTGGGCGACTCACAAGTGTCAAGTTGTGATGAGAATCTGGCCGCGAACAACAGTTCGCCAACCCCCTTAACATTCCCTAATGAGGCGCGATCGACAGCGCCACCGGGTCCAGCGCCCCCGGCCACTCGTCCAGCGGCGACGTGACCATCCCCCGCACGTAAGGCTGGACCAGGTACCAGCTGACGGTCTGGGCGAGGAACGCCACCGGTGCCTCGCTCACCAGCATCGATTGCGCCTGCAGGTACTCCTGGTCGCGGCGCGCAGCGTTGCCGTCCGTCCGCGCCACGCTCACGAAGTTGTCGAACTGCTGGTTGTGCCAGTACAGGATGTTGTCCGACGTGGTCAGGAACACGTCGTACCAGTCCGCCTGGTCGGGGTAGTCCGCGGTCCAGCCGCGCGGTCCCGTGATCTGGAACTGGCCTGACTCGAGATGCGAAGAAAGCGTGTTGGCGTCCAGCGGCTGGAGAGCGACCTCGATGCCAAGGTTCGCCTTGAGCTGGTCGTGCACGAACTTCGCCGTCGCCTTGGCCGAGTCCAGGGTCTGGTCGTAGGCGTACGTCAGGGACACCTGCTTTCCGGAAAGCCCTGACGCCGCGAGCGACGCCCGCGCCTGGGCGACGTCGAACTTCTGAGTGGTCAGGCTCGGCGTGTAGCCGTGCATGCCCCTGGGGATGAGCGTCGTCGCCGCCTCGCCTTCGCCCTGCAGGATCTCCTTGACGAAAGCGTTGCGATCGATCGCTTGAGCGATCGCCTGCCGCAGCCGCGGGTTGTCGAGCGGCGGCGAGTTCGTGCGGAACGCGATCCAGAACACGGTCAGGTTTGGCGTCTTGACCAGCTGCCGGCTCAACGTCTTGTCGCCCGCGACCGAGGCGGCCTGCGCGAGCTGCACGGTGGCCACGTCGAGCTCGCCTTTGCGGTATCTGTCCAGCGCGGTGGCGCCGTCGTTGACGATCGTGAAGTCGATTCGAGCCAGCGCCGGCCGGGGGCCCCAGTAGTAGGGGTTGCGCTCGACCCGGATGTGGTCGTTCCTGACCATCTCCGTGACCTTGAAGGGGCCGTTGGTGATGAAGCTGCCGGGCGCCGTCGCCCACTTGTCCCCGCTCTGGCTCACCACATCCTTCCGGATCGGAGCCGAAGCCGGAAGCGCAGCCAGCCAGACGAAGGCCGGGTATGGCTGCTGCAGCTGAACCTGGAAGGTGAGATCATCGACCGCCTTCAACCCGAGCGTACCGAGCGCCGAATCGATCGTCGCCTTGTCGCGCTGTGGGTCCATCAACGACACCTTCTCGCCGTTGAGGATCGCGTTCGCGAACAGCGTCTCGTCCGGCGCCGCGAGGCGCGGATCGACCAGGCGCTGCCATGCATAGATGAAGTCCTGCGCCTTCACCGGCGTGCCATCCCAGTACCTGGCGGACGGGCGCAGGTGGAAGACGTACGCGGTGCCGGCGCCGTTGACCTCGTAGCTCTGCGCGGCCGCCGGCTCGACGCCGCTCAGGTCCGGTTTCGGCTGGAGGAGCGGCTCGGAGACGGCGCGCAGGACCGCCGCCTCGTAGGTGTACTGAGTCTGGCCGGGGTCGAGCGACGCGGGCTGGTCTTCGAGCATCACCCGCAGGACCTGGTCCTTGGCGAGCTTGGGACCGCTGGTGACGCCCGTTTCGCACGCCGTCACGGCGATCAGCGGCAGGGCGAGGGCGCAGACGAGCCTTCGGCTCAGGGTCACCCCACGATCATACAAATGCAAAAGGGGCAACCCTGGCGGGCGCCCCCTTGTGCACGTAATGCTGACTCTAGCCCAACCCAGGCCGGTTGACTAGACCGATAGCGTCTCCAGGTCGATCGGCTCCTCCTCCAGGATCCGGGCGGCCTGCTCGCGCTGCTTCTTGTAGTAGTCGAGCCCCGTCCCGGCCGGGATCAGCTTGCCGATGATCACGTTCTCCTTGAGGCCCCGCAGGCGGTCGACCTTGCCCGAGATCGCGGCCTCGGTCAGCACCCTGGTCGTCTCCTGGAAGGACGCCGCCGACAGCCACGAGGTGGTGTTCAGCGCCGCCTTGATCAGGCCCAGGAGCACTGTCTGCGCGGTGGCGGGCTCACCGCCCTCCGCCAGCGCCCGGGCGTTGGCCTCCTCGTACTCCCACTGCGAGACGATCTCGCCAGGGAGCAGGCCGGTGTCGCCCGCCGAGTCGATGCGGACCTTGCGCATCATCTGCCGGACGATGACCTCGATGTGCTTGTCGTTGATGTCGACGCCCTGCGAGCGGTAGACCTTCTGGACCTCGTCCACCAGGAACGTCTGCACCGCCTCCTTGCCGAGGATGTGGAGCAGCTCTTGCGGTGAGATCGAGCCTTCGGTGATCTGCTGGCCGGCCTTGATCGTGACCCTGTGCCCGTCGCGGCGGTCGAGCTCGGGCCGGATGCGAACCTGGTGCGGGATCGGGTACTCGCGCACCTCTTCGTCGATGGTCCGGACGGTGATCTCCTTGGGCGCGACCACGATCTTGCCGGCGTGCCGTGTGCGAACGCCGTTGCCCTTGGAGTCGCGGGCCAGCTCCTGGCCCTCCATGACGTCGTCGCCGGTCTTCACCAGCGCCTCCATCTTGGTCTCGACCGGGTAGGAGACCTCGAACTCCTCCTTGGACGTCACGCGCACCTTGCGCGCTCCTTCCTGGCGGATGATCTCGAGCTCGCCGTCGATCTCGGAGATGATGGCCTTGCCCTTGGGGATGCGAGCCTCGAAAAGCTCCTCCACGCGGGGCAGGCCCTGGGTGATGTCCACGCCGGCGACGCCGCCGGTGTGAAACGTGCGCATCGTCAGCTGCGTGCCCGGCTCGCCGATCGACTGCGCGGCGATGACGCCCACCGCCTCGCCGATCTCGACCAGCTTGCCGGTCGCCAGGTTGCGACCGTAGCAGGTGCGGCAGACGCCCTCGCGGGCCTCGCACACCAGCACCGAACGCATCTTTACGGGCGTGGCCGCGGCGATGATCGCGCGCGCCGCCTCGTCGCTGATCGACTGCCCTGCGGGCACCAGCACCTTGCCACCAACCGAGACATCCTCGGCGGCAACGCGGCCGGCGATCTTCTCGAAGATGGGATCGTTCTTCGCCCGCTCCGGGGTGACGTCGCGGATCCAGATTCCGTTGGTGGTGCCGCAGTCCTCCTCGCGCACGATCACGTCCTGGGCGACGTCGACCAGACGCCGCGTCAGGTAGCCGGAGTCGGCCGTCCGCAGCGCGGTGTCGGCAAGGCCCTTGCGCGTGCCGTGGGTGGAAATGAAGTACTCGAGCACCGTCAGACCCTCGGTGAAGTTGGCCTGGATCGGGAGGTCGATGATCCGGCCCGTCGGGTCGGCCATCAGGCCGCGCATGCCCGCGAGCTGGCGGATCTGCTGGATGTTGCCGCGGGCGCCCGAGCCCATCATCATCCAGATCGGGCTGAACTTGTTGAACGCCTCCTCGGTGTCCTTGCCGACCTCCTCGTAGGCGCGCTGCCACAGCTCGATGACCTTGCGGTAGCGCTCGTCATCGGTCATGACGCCGCGGCGGTACATCCGCTCGACGTCCGCGACTTCCTTCTCGGTGCTGCGGATGATCTGCCACTTCGAGTCGGGGTGCGGGATGTCCATCGCGGAGACCGTGATCCCGGCCTGGGTGGCGTAGCGGAAGCCAAGACGCTTGATGTCGTTGACGACCGTGGCCGTGACATCGCTGCCGTACAGGCGGTACAGCTCGGCCACCAGCACGCGCAGGAGCTTGCGGTCGAAATGCGCGTTCTGGAACGGCAGGGGCTCCATGCTCGCTTCGTCCATTGGCTTGCGTCCGATGGGCAACGACTGGTTGAAGACCACACGCCCAGCCGTGGTGACGATCATGCGGTCACCAACCTTGACGCGGACCCACTCCTGCAGCTTTACAACCTTGCTCTCGAGAGCGAGGAGGACCTCGTTCTGGGTGCTGAAGATGCGCAGCTTGCTGGTGTCCGCAGGCTGGTCACCCAGCGTCGCGGTCAGCCAGTAACAGCCCAGGACCACGTCCTGAGTCGGCGCCACCACGGGGTGGCCGTCCGCCGCGGACAGGATGTTCTGCGAGGACATCATCAGGTTCTTGGCCTCGGCGATCGCGCCACTGAACAGGGGCACGTGCACGGCCATCTGGTCGCCGTCGAAGTCGGCGTTGAACGCCGCGCACACGAGCGGGTGGATCTGGATGGCCGAGCCCTCGACCAGGACCGGCATGAACGCCTGGATGCCCAGGCGGTGCAGGGTCGGGGCGCGGTTGAGCAGCACCGGGTGGTCGCGGATGACCTCGTCGAGGACGTCCCAGACCTCGGTCCGGCTGCGCTCGACCATGCGCTTGGCCGACTTGATGTTGGTTGTGTAGCCCTTGTTGACCAGCTCGCGCATCACGAACGGCTTGAAGAGCTCGAGCGCCATCTTCTTGGGCAGGCCACACTCGTGGAGCTTCAGCTCCGGGCCGACCACGATCACGGAGCGGCCCGAGTAGTCGACCCGCTTGCCGAGCAGGTTCTGGCGGAACCGGCCCTGCTTGCCCTTGAGCATGTCGGAGAGCGACTTCAGCTTGCGGTTGCCCGTGCCGGTGATGGCGCGGCCGCGGCGGCCGTTGTCGATCAGGGCGTCGACCGCCTCCTGGAGCATGCGCTTCTCGTTGCGGACGATGATCTCGGGCGCCCCGAGCTCGAGCAGCCGCTTCAGGCGGTTGTTGCGGTTGATCACGCGGCGGTACAGGTCGTTGAGGTCGGAGGTCGCGAACCGGCCACCATCCAGCTGGACCATCGGCCGCAGCTCGGGCGGGATGACCGGCAGCACCTCGAGCACCATCCACGTCGGGCTGGCGTTCGACTTGCGGAAGTCCTCGACGACCTTGAGGCGCTTGATCGCCTTCTGCTTGCGCTGGCCTGACGAGGAGCGCGATTCCTCGCGCAGGCGGTACATCTCCGCGGTCAGGTCGATGCGCGAGAGCAGGTCGCGGACGGCCTCGGCGCCGATGCCGGCGCGGAAGGCGCGGCCGAAGCGCTCCTGGAAGTCCCGGTACTGGGTGTCGGTCAGGATCTGCTTCGCGTGCAGCGCCTCGAGGTCGGTACGCGTGGCCTCGATCTCCTGCTGCAGCTGCTCGAGCTGGCCCTGGATCTCCTCGCGTTCGGACTTGGTGGCGGACTCGATCTCCGACTCGAGCGCCTTCTTGTCGGCGTCGAGCCGCTCCTTGGCCCGCTTCTGCGCGGCTTTGGTGTTGGCCTCGAGCTTCTCGATCTTCTCCTGCACCTTGGCGAGCACGCCGCGCGACATCTCGCGCGACATCAGGTCGCCCTTGTCGATCACGACCTCTTCGTCGCCGTCCAGCCCGACGGTCATCTGCCGTCGAGACTTGGTGCCGATGCCCGTCTTGATGTGCTCAGTCGCCTTCTTGCCCTGCGTGGTGAGCTCGTCGACGGCCTCCTGCAGCTCCTCCTCGAGCCGAGAGACCTCGGCCTCGACCTCGCCCTTCAGCTTCTTGGCCTTGGCGTCGTGCTCCTGGCGCATCTCGCGCGCCTTGGCGTCGACGTCCGCGCGCAGGCGTACGGCCCGCTCGTCCTTGTCCATGTTGAGGACGGCGAGCATGTCCTGGCGCACTTCCTCGTGGACGTCGGTGACGATGTAGTTGGCGAAGTAGAGGATCTTCTCCAGGTTGCGCGGCGACATGTCGAGCAGCAGGCCCATGCGGCTGGGGATGCCCTTGAAGTACCAGACGTGGCTGACCGGCGACGCGAGCTTGATGTGGCCCATGCGCTCGCGGCGCACCTTGGACCGCGTCACCTCGACGCCGCACTTGTCGCAGATGATGCCCTTGTAGCGGTAGCGCTTGTACTTGCCGCAGTGGCACTCCCAGTCCCGGGTCGGACCGAAGATGCGCTCGCAGAACAGACCGTCGCGCTCCGGACGGAGCGTGCGGTAGTTGATCGTCTCCGGCTTCGTGACCTCGCCGTGCGACCACGACATGATCGTGTCGGGCGACGCCAGCGACAGCTTCAGCGCGTCAAAGTTCTCTAGCTTCAACATTTATTCCGCGGAATCCTCCCCGAGTTCCTCTCTTTCCAACGAGATTCCAAGGTCCAGCGGGATCTCTGGAATGTCCTCCTCCGACAAAACGATCTGGCGCTCGTCCTCGCTCAGGATCTCGACCCCGAGCGCGAGCCCCTCCAGCTCCTTGACCAGGACTCGGAACGACTCCGGAATGCCGGCCTCGAGCGTGTTGTCACCCTTGACAATCGCCTCGTAGGCCTTGACGCGGCCGACGATGTCGTCCGACTTCACGGTCAGGATCTCCTGCAGGACGTGCGCGGCGCCGTAAGCCTCGAGCGCCCACACCTCCATCTCGCCGAAGCGCTGGCCGCCGAACTGCGCCTTGCCGCCCAGCGGCTGCTGGGTGACCAGGCTGTACGGACCGGTCGAGCGGGCGTGGATCTTGTCTTCCACGAGGTGCGCCAGCTTGAGCATGTAGATGTAGCCGACGGTCACCGGCTCGTCGAACTCCTCGCCGGTGCGCCCGTCCCGAAGCCGGACCTTGCCGTCCACCGGCAGGCCGGCCTTGCCCAGCTCACTGACGATGGTCGCCATCGGCGCGCCGTCGAAGACGGGCGTGGCGACCTTGATGCCCAGCGTGTGCGCCACCCAGCCCAGGTGGGTCTCGAGGACCTGGCCCAGGTTCATGCGGCTCGGCACGCCGAGCGGGTTGAGAACGATGTCGACCGGGGTCCCGTCCGGCAGGTACGGCATGTCCTCCGACGGCATGATCCGGGCGACGACGCCCTTGTTGCCGTGGCGGCCCGCCATCTTGTCGCCGGCCGAGATCTTCCGCTTCTGGGCGATGTAGACCCGGACCATCTCGTTGATGCCGGGGCCGAGCTCGTCCTTGTTCTCGCGGGAGAAGACCTTGACGTCGACGACGATTCCGCGCTCGCCATGCGGCACGCGCAGGCTCGAGTCGCGCACCTCGCGCGCCTTCTCACCGAAGATCGCGCGGAGCAGCCGCTCCTCGGCCGACAGCTCGGTCTCGCCCTTGGGCGTGATCTTGCCCACCAGGATGTCGCCCTGCTGGACCTCGGCGCCGATGTAGACGATGCCGCGCTCGTCGAGGTTGCGCAGCGCGTCGTCCGCCACGTTGGGGATGTCGCGAGTGATCTCCTCGGGGCCGAGCTTGGTCTCGCGAGCCTCCGACTCGTACTCCTCGATGTGGATCGAGGTGTACATGTCTTCCTTCACGACCCGCTCCGAAAGCAGGATCGCGTCCTCGAAGTTGTAGCCCTCCCACGGCATGAAGGCGACGAGGACGTTGCGGCCGAGCGCCATCTCACCGTTGTCGATCGCGGGACCGTCGGCGAGGATGTCGCCCTTCTCCACGCGCTGTCCGGGCTTCACCACCGCGCGGTTGTTGAGGCATGTCCCCTGGTTGGACCGCGCGAACTTCTGCAGCGGGTAGTGCTTCTCGGGTCCCCCGCCGTCCGGCTTGACGACGATCTCGAAGACCGGCGTCGCGTGCACGTTTTTCATCTCTTTCGGGTGCGCCACGTCGACGACCGTCCCCACGACGTCGGCGACGATCATCTCGCCCGAGTCCTTGGCGGCGTAGTACTCCACGCCCGTGCCCACGAGCGGCGCGTCGGTGACGAGCAAAGGCACGGCCTGGCGCTGCATGTTCGCGCCCATGAGGGCGCGGCCCGCGTCGTCGTGCTCGAGGAACGGGATCATGGCCGTCGCCACCGAGACGATCTGCTTCGGCGACACGTCCATGTACTGGATGTTCTGGATCTCTTCGATCTTGAAGTCGCCGCGAGCCCGGGCGGGCACGCGCGCGTCTACAAATGTCTCTTCCGGGGTGAGGGCGGCGTTGGCCTGCGCGATGCCGAACATGTCCTCCTCGTCGGCGGACAGGAACTCGACCTCATCAGAGACCCAGGGCACGATGTCGACCGAGGCCACACGCGCCTTCAGCAGCTTCTGGATCGCTTTGTCGTCGAGGACCTCGTGCGCGGCAAGAACCTCGGTCCCCTTCGCGTCGACGGCCGGGCGGCGCAGCGCGCGCCCGACGAACTTGCTCGCCGTGGCCTGGTTGATGGAGACGCGGTTGTAGACCCGGCGGAACGGTGTCTCGATGAAGCCGAACTCGTTCACCTTGGCGTAGGTCGCCAGGTTGCCGATCAGGCCGATGTTCGGGCCCTCCGGGGTCTCGATCGGGCAGATGCGGCCGTAGTGGCTGTGGTGCACATCGCGGACGTCGAAGCCCGCGCGCTCACGCGACAGGCCACCGGGACCCAGCGCTGAAAGCCGGCGCTTGTTCGTCAGCTCGGACAGCGGGTTGTGCTGGTCCATGAACTGCGACAGCTGGCTGGAGCCAAAGAACTCTTTGATCGCCGCGACGACGGGGCGCGCGTTGATGAGCGACGCCGACGTGACCGTGTGCGGGTCACTGATCGTCATGCGCTCCTTGATGATCCGCTCCATGCGGATCAGGCCCATGCGGAACTGGTTCTGCAACAGCTCGCCGACCGCGCGGACGCGGCGGTTGCCGAGGTGGTCGATGTCGTCGGGGATCTGCTTCTCGCGCGGTGCGTTGTTCAGCTCGATGAGCTTGCGGATGAACGCGATGAAGTCGCCCTTCTCCAGGATGCGCAGCTCGCGCATGCGCACGCGCTCGAGGATGTCCTCCTCGTCGCGGCCCAGGCGCTTGTCCACCTTGTAGCGGCCGACGCGGCCGAGGTCGAAGCGCCGCGGGTTGAAGAACAGGGACTGCAGCAGGTTGCGCGCGTTGTCGACCGACGGCGGGTCGCCGGGCCGGACGCGGCGGTACAGCTCGAGCAGCGCGTCCTCCGTCTTGGTGGTCGTGTCCTTCTCGAGCGTCTGCTCCAGGTAGCGGTGCTCGGGGTTGTTGTCGACATCGCCGAAGAGCTCCGCGAGCGCGCGCTTCTGCGCCTCGCGGTCGCTCTCGGTGCCCTTCATCTGGGGCAGCTCGAGCGCCTTGAGCAGGACGGTGACCGGCACCTTGCGCTTGCGGTCGATCTTGACCGTCAGCAGGTCCTTGGCCGAGGTCTCGATCTCGAGCCACGCGCCGCGGTTGGGGATGAGCTTGGCGCCGAAGAGCTTGCGGCCCGTGTTCGGGTCCTCGGCGGCGGTGAAGTACACGCCCGGGGAGCGCACGAGCTGGGAGACGACGACCCGCTCGGTGCCGTTGACGATGAACGTCCCCTCCTCGGTCATCATCGCGAAGTCGCCCATGTAGACCTCGCTTTCCTTGATCTCCCCCGTCTCCTTGATGGTCAGCCGGGTGCGGATGCGGAGCGGCGCCGCGTAGGTCATGTCGCGGTTGCGGCACTCCTCGACCGAGAACTTCGGCTGCCCGAACTCGTAGTCGAGGAACTTCAGCTCGAAGTTCTTGCCGGTGTAGTCGGTGATGGGGTTGATTTCGTCGAAGAGCTCACGCAGGCCTTCGTTCTTGAACCAGGTGAACGACTCGAGCTGGGTGGCGATCAGGTCCTTGAGCTCGACCAGGTTGGGGATGCGGCCATAGCTGAGGCGCGCGGGGGCTCTCATCTCTGAGATCAATTCGGTTCTCCTTCCAGGAAAAAGGGCGCGCTCAGCTAAGGGGCTTCGTGAGCGGCCGGGACGTGCACAAACGGCGAGTATACGACAAGTTACCCCTCTTTAGGGGCGCTTAAACAGACCGGGCTGGAAGGCGCCCGGCCTTGGTTTCCGGGCACTATACCACCACATGGACCTACCCGCCGCCCAGAAAAGAGAGGGCCGCGGTGGTGCCGCGGCCCCCTTGGATTCTCGAACTAGCTGCTGCTCCCCACCCGCCTGACGGCGCCGATGGGATCGTTCGTCCCGGCCGAGAACACAGTCACATAGATCGCCCCGTCACCGCCCTGGGCGATGCCGCCCGGGAACGGGAGCTGGCCGCCCCCGATGTGCTCGATCTCGCCCGGGTTCGAGAACGGTATCCGGACGATGTCACCTGGAGGCCCAGCCTGGTTGAACCGGAACATCTCCGTGGCCCAGAAGTTGCCGGCCGAGTCGAAAGCGCAAGCCGTGACCGTCGTCAGGCCGCTCGCCCACAGGTGGGCGGCAGTGAGGTAGCTCTCCCCAGACCTGGGGTCGATGCGGTAGACGTGCGAAGAGCCCTGCTGGACGAAGTTGCGCAGCAGGTCCAGAGTGCCGATGTACAGCGCGCCATCAGGTCCTTCCGCAGCGCAGGTGGGAGTCGAGTCCCGAACGGGCAGGTCGCCGGAGGGTGTCTCGTTCGGGATGTATGCGATCACCCTCACGCTGCCGTCCGCGTTGACGACGCTCACGGTGTTGGCGCCGGCGTCGATCACATATGTGTTGCCCGACGCCGCTGAGCCGCCGTGCGTGACAAGAACGCCGTACGGGTTGGAGTCGGGGAAGTCAGAGGGGAAAAGGTCACTGTGAGCGGCGGTCCAGTCGTACTCCTGATCGCCGACGTCGGCGCGGTCCGTGGCGGCGCCCGTAAGAGCGTCCATCCTGAACAGGTGGCCCGACACGCCGTTGTCGACCTCATGCGAGTTGAGCGTCTCGATCATCAAGATCTGGCAGCCATTCCTCGCGCCAGCGCTGGCTTGTGTGCAGCCGGTGCCGACCGCGCTGAGGCCTGCCGGTCCCAGCACGTCCACGCCTGGACCCTCCTGGGCCCACACAGCGGCGAAGGGCGTGGACCACACGCGCTGCGCCGACGTGCCAAGGCTGTACTTGTCGACCGCACCCTGCGTCATGCCGAACGGTCCCGACCCCGCCAACCCGGACTCCGCGACATACATGCCGCCGCGGCCGTCGAAAGCAATGCCACGCGGCAGCTTGAGGCCGCTAACGACGGTGCTGATAGTCCACCCACTCGCAAGCGCGGCGCTGGTCGAGAGCAGCCCCGATAGCACCAATGCCAGCGCGCTCGCGAACACGATCAAGCGGCGAAAGCCATTCATCTCCCTTGCTCCCTCTGGCGGGCGCCTTCCCTTTCGTCGCGCCAGACTCCACCCCTCCGACGCGCGACGCACCCGACGATCCGGAGAAGCGTAGGCTCGATCGGCGGCACTGTCAAACCTTCGAACATGCCCTTCGGAGATGCCCCGAGTTAGCCTTCTTTGACGATGCCTGACTGGACTGCGCTGCGGGCCGAGTTCCCCCTTTTGGACCGATGCGTCTACTTCAATGCTTGCTCTCTCGGGCCTCTTCCGCGGCGAGGTATGGCCGCCCTCCAGAGCTACGCCGCCGACTGGGACGCCCAAGGCACCCCGGTCTGGTTCACCACCTGGCTGCCCCTCCTGGAACGGTTCCGGGCCCGGGTTGGCGACCTGCTGAACGCCCCGTCCGGATCGACCGCGATCGCCCCGTCGGTGTCGGTCGCGCTGACCACGCTTGCCACCGGCCTTCCCCTGCCGCCCGGGCGGGACAAGGTCCTGATCGGCGAGCTCGACTTCCCGACCATCGGCCACCAGTGGCTCTCCAGGCCGGGTTTCCAGGTCGAGTTCGTGCCCTCGGAGGACGGCATGACCATCCCACCTGAGGCTTTCGCCGAGCGCATCGACTCCCGGACCGCGCTGGTGGCGACGACCCACCTCTTCTACACGACTGGCTACCTGCAGGACGTCCGCGCCATCGCCGCCGCCGCCCACGCCTCCGGCGCGCTTTGCCTGATCGACGGCTACCAGACCTGCGGCTGCGTGCCACTGGACGTGGCGGAGATGGACTGCGACGCCTTCGTCGGCGGCTGCCTGAAGTGGGTCAGCGGCGGGCCGGGCAACGCCTTTCTCTACGTCCGCCCGGAGCTGATCCCCCGCGTCCGCCCCCAGGGCACCGGCTGGTTCGCCACCCGCGATCCGTTCTCGTTCACCCTTCAAGAGCTGGTATGGGCCGACGACGCCCGCCGCCTGGAGACCGGGACCTGGGCGGTGGGCTGTCACTACGCGGGGCTGGCCGGCCTGGAGATGGTGCTCGACGTGGGCGTCGCCAACATCCAAGAGAGGCTCCGCGACCTGACCGACCGGATCCTGGAGCGCTGCGACGAGGCGGGCGTCAAGACCTTCACGCCGCGAGAGCGTTCGAAGCGCTGCGGCATCGTGACTCTCGAGTGCGACCGGCCCGAGGAGGTTGAATCACGCCTCCTCGCCGCGGGCGTCATCGTCGACTCGCGCCCCGGCCGCGTGCGCCTGTCACCTCACTGGTGCGTCACCGAAGACGAGCTGGAGCGCGGCATGGACCTGGTGCTGGACCATGTTCAGGCGGCCGCTCGGACTAGGAGCTGACCCCGGGCTTCGAGACGTCGATGTCGAGGGGGCCCGCGCCCGCGTAGGCAACCATGCCGACGATTCCCAGACCGACGACGTGCAGGATGAGGACGGCCGCAAACCAACCCACGGCGCGCTGCCTCCACAGGCGGACCAGGGCCGCGATCCAGCACACGACCATCGCCGCCGCCAGCACCTCGATGATCACGATCAGCCCGGTGAGGTTGGGGTCTGTGAGCGACAAAGGATCGGCGCCGGCGTAGCGGCGCGCGACAACGAAGGCCATCAGGCCGATCACCCAGACGAACCAGGCTGCGATGTAACAGCTGGTGGCGGTGTTCTTGGCTATATACCGGTAACGCTCAAGCAGCCCAGCGTCGCTCTCCCCATCGGCGTTTGACCATGACCGACCGGTCCGGCGGGATGAGCTTCAGCCGGCCACCTGACAAGACGATCTGCCATCCGCCTTCGTGCACCAGCCGGTGGTGGTAGAAGCACAGGGGAATCAACCTCGGCAGGTCGGTCTTGCCGCCTTCCGCCCAGAAGTCCAGGTGGTGGGCGTGCGTCCAGCCGATGGGGCGGTCGCACCCAGGCCACGCGCAGGTCTTGTATCGCGCCCTCAACCCGCGCCACTGCGCCGGCTGCGCGGTGCGCCTGGCGCGGCCGACGTCGACCACCATCGCGTCAGCCTTCAGCACGCGGTTCATGATGCTGTCGCAGGCAAGGCGCTGCACGGTCTTGCTCGAGATCGGCGTCCCGTCGCCCAGCTCCGATGCCGCGGCCCCAAGCTCGCCCTTCAAGCCTTCGATCGTGGTGTGGACTGCAACGTGCGGGCGCGCACCATTGCGCTTCGGCGCGATGCCTTCGTCGAGCGTGTGCTGCGCCAGCTCGACGAGTGCGTCCGCCCGTCGCTGCTTCGGCAAGCGGTCGTCGTTCGCGCCCAATGGGCGAGCAAGCGCCTCGATCGCGGTCTTGACCAGGATCCCCGCGCTCGGCTCCAGCCACCCGTCGATCCGGAACATGTCGCCGCACTCGCTGATGAAGATTTGGCGGCGAGCGTGAGCATCCTCTACCTTCGCGTTGAAGCCCGCCGGGTCGACCCCGTGCCAGGTGAACGCGGCCTCACGAGCCAGGTTCTTGAGCGACAGCCGGCGCGCGTTCTCGACCCACTCCTCCTCGTCGAGCTCGCATCCGGCCTCGGCGACGCGCTCGTTGAGGTGGCAGACCACCGAGGCCGCCTGGAAGCCGATCTCTCCTGCTTCCAGGGCGCCGGCAAGACGAGGCATCTTGGGCAGCTGCTCGCCGATGCAGATCCGGTCGGCGGCGGCGTTCTTCGACATCTGGCACCGGCTGGCCACCCAGCCCACTGGGCTGTGGCCCGTCAAGAGGTGCTCACCGCGCCGTTTGGAAGCGACGACCACCCGGCAGAGCTTGGCCTGCAGCCTGTCACCCAGCCTGGAGAGCTCCGAAGGATCGACGAAGTCGTCGTCCTCGGCCTCCAGCTCCTCGATCGCGGCGCGCAGGTTGCGCATGTACAGATCATACGAATTTCGGTTCGAAAATCCATATATACTCTGTGAATTGACATTGATTTCTGTAACCCAAGCCCGACTCCGCCTCCCCCTTCACAGTCTAATCCGCCAAACGTTCTATCTGCGTGACGTCTCGCCAAGGCCACCAAACCTCTCCCCTGGGCCTCCCACCCCACATCACCGCCTGCCTCTTCGACCTCGACGGCGTCATCACCCAGACCGCCACCGTCCACGCCCGCGCCTGGAAGCAAGTCTTCGACTCCTTCCACATCCCCTTCCAGCTGCCCGACGACTACGACGCGTACGTCGACGGGAAACCAAGAACCGACGGCGTCCGCGCCGTCCTCGCCGCCCGTCACGTCCCCGCGACCAAAGACCTCGTCGACCTGATCGCCACCAGCAAGGACCATCTCTTCGTCCAGCTCATCCAGCGACACGGAGTCGAGACCTATCCGAACTCCGTGCGCTACGTTGAAGCCGTGCGTGCGGCCGGCATGCGCAGCGCGGTCGTCTCCTCGAGCAAGCACACGACCGATGTCCTCGAGGCCGCGCATCTGAACCACCTCTTCGACGCTCAGGTCGACGGCAACCTCGCCGAGCGCGAGCATCTCCGCGGCAAGCCCGCCCCCGACACCTACCTACGTGCAGCGCGGCTGCTGAACGCGCTGCCCAACAACGCCGCCGTCTACGAGGATGCCCTCGCCGGAGTCGAGGCGGGCAGGGCCGGTCAATTCGGCCTGGTCGTCGGCGTCGATCGCGCCCACCATGCGGACGCGCTCATGAAACACGGTGCCGACATCGTCGTCCGCGATCTCGGCGACCTGCTGAGTGACCAGGCGGCGTGATCAAGAGCGGCCGCTTTGAGTGCCGGCCCTGGGCGGTCTGCGAGACAGCGCTCGACCTCGACCTGCTCGGGCAGACCGAGTCCCTCTTCGCCCTCTCCAACGGCCACATCGGCTGGCGCGCCAACCTCGACGAGGGCGAGCCCCACTCCATCGCAGGCTGCTATCTCAACGGCGTCTACGAAGAGGTCCCGCTCCCTTACGCGGAGACGGCGTACGGCTACCCCGAGGCCGGCCAGACGATCGTCAACGTGACCGATGGCAAGGTGATCCGCCTTCTTGTCGACGACGAGCCGTTCGACGTCCGCTACGGCACCCTCCACGCGCACGAGCGCACCCTCGACTTCCGGACCGGGGTGCTGACCCGCACCGCGGAGTGGGAATCGCCCACCCACAGCCGGGTGCGGGTGCGCTCGACCCGAATGGTCTCGCTGGTGCACCGCGCGCTTGCCGCGGTTCTCTTCGAGGTCGAGCCCCTCGACGACGAGGCCGACCTAGTCCTCCAATCCGAGCTGATCGCCAACGAGCCCGTCGTGGGCAAGGGGGCGAGTGATCCCCGCGCGGGGGAGATCGTCGAAGACGCGCTCGCGGCCGAGCTCGACGCCGTGACCGACAAAGGCGCGGTCCTCGTCCACTCGACCAAACGGAGCAAGCTCCGCCTCGCCGCCTCCATGGACCATCTCGTGCGCGCGCCCCGCGGGGTCGCCATCAGGTCCGAATCGCACCCGGACCACGCTCGGTTCACTGTCATGGCGAAGGTGAAGCCCGGCCAGCGCGTCACCCTCGTCAAGTTCGTCGCTTACGGCTGGTCGAGCCTGCGCTCGATCGCCGCCCTCCGCGCGCAGGTCGAAGGCGCGCTCGCCACCGCCCGGCACCACGGCTGGAGGGGCCTGGCGGACGCCCAGCGCCGGTACCTCGCGGATTTCTGGGCTCGCGCCGACGTCGAGCTCGAGGGCGACGACGACGTGCAGCAGGGCATCCGCTTCGGCATGTTTCACGTCCTCCAGGCCGCCGCCCGAG
>Ga0209157_1000584_pt1 | contig 30875 bp, 29 predicted proteins | sample GraSoiAngelo_135_FD_185892 | JGI IMG/M metagenome (GOLD analysis project Ga0209157, IMG submission 185892) | Grasslands soil microbial communities from the Angelo Coastal Reserve, California, USA - 14_0929_05_40cm (SPAdes) (version 2) | ecosystem: Environmental > Terrestrial > Soil > Grasslands ...
TACAGGCAAGTCCCAGATCGTACTGACCAGCATCAACAGTTTCAATGGAACCGTTAAGCTCACAACGTCACCTCCACCACTCTGCGCCTCGTGCCCAAGTTGGGGAATCAGCCCATCCGGCGTCGACCTCCCACCCGGTGGAACTGCTACCTCGATCCTCACCTTCTACACCACAACCGGCACTCCGCCCACCAACTGGGTCGTGAAAGTGACCGGAACGAGCGGCAGCATATCACACAGTGTCAACGTAACGTTTACCGTGGTCTCGTCCCCTCGAGCTCCGGACTTTACAATGACCGCCAACCCTAGCAGTCTGAATGTTCCCGCAGGTACCACGGGCAAATCGACAATCACTCTTACAAGCCTCAACGGTTTCAGCGGAACCGTGAACCTTTACACGTCTCCGTCTCCTCTCTGTCCATCACCTGCATGTAGCGCTTGGTCTATCGATCCTACAAGTGTTAATCTCGTTCCTAATGGAACCGCCACCGCAACCGTCTCAATCTTTGGCGGGACCCAGGGAGGCTATGGAAATGTCACAGTCTATGGAAACAGCGGCAGCCTTTCACACTCCGTAATCGTGTCATTCAAGATCACTCCATCCCCAGACTTTACAATCGCGCTCAGCCCATCCTCCCAAACCGTCAGAAAAGGCTCCACCACAACGTTCACGATACAGGTAACAGGAACAAACGGCTTCAACAATACTGTCTACCTAACTGCAACCATCGCACCCATTACACGCCATGGTCCCGCAATCTCTCTGCCCTCCTCGGTCGGCCCTTATTCCACTTCAACCCTCACTGTTTCAACAACACGCAGCACGCAAACAGGCACGTACACGATCACGGTGACCGCCACCAGCGGCTCATTGACGCACACCTCTACCGTGACAGTGACAGTTACAAGTTAGACCCACATCCTCAAGCAGACCTAGCCGTAGTCCCTAGTCCGACCTAAAATGCGCTTACGGTGCGATGCCCTCTTCCTGTGACGAAGCAGGCCAGGATCCAGTCCTTTTAGGATAATTCAACCCACTAGAAACCTCGCGAAGAGATTGAGCATTTGATTAATGGACTGAAGGAGTTGTATTATCACGGGGTTTATTCGACAGACTTGCTAGACTGGGGTTGAGGTCTCCTCATGCTCAAACGAGCCTTTGAGGATCTCCGACCGTACCTTTGGCCAATCGTCGTTCTGTTGATAATATCTCTGACAGCGGTACCGATAACCCTGATCTTTCCCCTGCCCATCAAGCTGTTAGTCGACAGCGTCCTCGGTTCTCAGCCATTGCCCGGATACCTCACAGTTTTTGTTGGACCCCAACTCTCCAAAAGTCTCACCTTATGGCTTGCGATCACCATTCTCATGGGAACCGCTGTCCTGACCTACCTCCAGAACCTTGTGAATGTCTGGTACACCAACAAGGTAGGAAATCGGATGACACTTGACGTGCGCGCTCGCCTTTTTCGCCAGATGCAGCGTCTGTCCATTGCCTACCATGACACCATGGGGGCTGCAGACTCAGCATATCGTACTCTCAACGATGCCCCCATGCTACGCTCGTTCGGAATCGACAGCATGATTCCCCTGGCCACTTCCATCCTGACTATCGGCGCAATGATTCTTGTCATGGTCTACTTTGACTGGCAGCTAGCCCTAGTCGCGCTGCTCGTGTCTCCCGTGATGTTCCTTCTCACTTTTGTATTCCGGCCACGGATTCGCGCTGGATGGCGGAAATTCAGGGCCTCAGAAAGCGCCGCTATGGCAGTGGCCCAAGAGAGCCTAGGCGCCTCCAGATTAGTAAAATCATACGGGCAAGAAGAACGGAAGAACGAGCAGCTAGTCTCCCACTACAATGCGAGTCTAAACGCTCAACTCAAGGTACAGGTAGACAGCGCATTTTACAGTCTACTCGTTGGCATTGTGACAGCTGCCGGATTGGCGGCCGTGTTCTACATCGGAATAGGCCACGTTCAAGCGGGCGTGCTGACACTCGGGAGCCTTCTAGTCGTAAACTACTACGTGACCCAGCTCTACGGTCCCCTAAGAAACGTAGGCCAGTCAATACTTGATATTCAGATGTCGCTGACTGGAGTAGAGCGATATCGTGCTGTTCTCGACGAGAAGCCTGACGTGCCCGAGTCACCGAATGCGCTTCCCCTACCGAGAGCTAAAGGCAAAATTGCTTTCCGAAACGTGTCGTTCGAGTATACGAAGGGCCATCCGGTGCTCAACGACGTATCCTTTGAACTGCCGTCAGCCAATTGTCTCGGCGTAGTTGGACCGACCGGTTCAGGCAAGACCACACTGTCAACCCTCCTGCTACGCCTCTTCGACCCTACCAAAGGCGTGATTGCCCTGGACGATATCAACTTGAGAGACTACAAGCTGGCCGATCTCCGAAACCAGTATGCAGTGGTCCATCAGGAGACCGTTCTCTTCTCAACCACCGTAGCCGAGAACATTCGCTTCGCCCGGCCCAGTGCAACCATGGACGAGGTTATCGGAGCAGCAACCGCCGCGAAAGCTCACGACTTCATCACAAGTTTACCAAACGGATACGAGACCTTGGTCGGTGAGCGAGGAATGAAGCTGTCTGGCGGAGAGCGTCAACGAGTATCACTAGCTCGCGCATTTCTCAAGAACGCGCCCATCCTCATACTCGACGAGCCGACCAGTTCATTGGATGTTCATACTGAAGCGGCTATCCTTGAGACGATTCAGGAGCTGATGGAAGGCAAGACCACCTTGATGATCGCCCATCGCGCAAGCACTCTAAGGAACTGCAACATGATTCTGGTGCTAGAAGAGGGCAGAGTGACTCGAATGACCACTGAAGTCGATTCGATAATCTCTAGCATGCAGGCTCTAAATGTACAGATATGATCCATCGCCAGTCACAGTCAAATTTGAGCGACCGTCGAGGACATACAATGTGCCGCTCATAGAATCAAAATCTGGAAGAAATTCGAGACGCGATTGAGAATATGATTAATGGATTGAAAGAGTGGTTGTTACAATTGCCGGATGTTGTTGAGGCACCGCACAGTTTCGGTGGAACTGAGTATCAGGTTAACGGTCGCCAGTTCATGCACAACCATGGTCCGAGATATTTGGATATTCATTTGTCGCGGGAAGACCAGGAGCGTGTACTCCGTGAGGGCAAGGCTGAGCGGCACCGGTTCACACCGGCACGGGCGGGATGGGTCACCTTCCATATACGCTCCGATGGGGATGTTGAGACAGCGAAGGAATTGATCACGTTAGCTTACAATGATGCTCGGAAGATAACTGCGTTTCGAAAACAACGCCTTTCTCCATGATAGTTCCCCAGAAGTCAATCCGCCATATTCAGAGCTTGAGTCTTCTCAAAACGATAGGAATGAACGTTGTCCAGAGCAGTAGTCTGCGCTCTGAATCCATGAGCCATCCCGATCTGTTTACGACGGAGGTTGTATTTTCCTGCCTACTATGAGTAGGTGAACGCCTACTCCCAAGCTTACAGCGGCTGCCAGGAGGAAGCCTGGGAGATAACCGAGTGAAGACGATACTGCGATCCCTTCGAAGACTGGGCCGATAAAGGCGCCTATGCCGAAGCTTGTCAAGAGAATCCCAAAGATCGTGCTGTAATGATCCATGCCGTAATATTTTCTGACCAAGAGCGCGAACTCGGGTATGTAGGTCCCGTAGCCAATTCCGAAGAGCACCGAGAAAACTCCTATCGTTACTGCATCGTTTGCTAGAAACAAACCCGCTGCGCAGAACCCTTGGAGGATAAAACCGATAGCGGCCATCGTCTCCTCGTTGAACCGCTGTACTCCTGCCGTTAGCCTTCCTGTCAAGCTGCCAACACCGATCAGCGCCAATGCCAGAGTGCCGGCCTCGGTTCCCAGCCCTCTGCTCTCGAGAAGAGGCACTAGGAATATTGTGACAAGGGTCCTAGAGAACGCGTTGCCTGCGGAATAGTACAAGTAAAGGAAACCGAACCGCCTCGTTTTAAGGCGATGAAACGCTTCTCCAAGCGCGAACGTGGAGGCTACCGTACTCTTCCGAGATGTTTGGTAAGCTAGGATAGTGAATACAAAGATGATCAAGCCGACGATGAGGAATGCGATTTGGATATTCCATGTCACGATCAGATAGTTTTCTAGAGGTGGGAAGAAGAGGAGACCGATCGCTGTCCCTGCGCTGACAAGTCCAGTCACCCTCTTTACTTTGGCTTGGTCGAAGCTGTCGAAAACCTTGTAGGAGGTCGGCATCCACATGGAACCAGAGCCAAGTCCACCTACGACACCGTAGGTGAGGATCAGCAACGGGAAGGAGTTCGCGATTGACGAGAATACCAGTCCAGCACTCATCAAGCTTCCGCCTAGCAGGATGGTCTTACCTGGCCCGTTTTTGTTCATGAAAAGGCCGAGGAAGAGGGAGGAGAAGGAGAAGAGCACGGCGAAGACGCCGAAGACAATGGACGTCGCTGACGCAGGAAGGCTGTATTCTCTAGATACCCGAGTGAAGAAAACGCCATAGGAGAGGAAGACGCCTAGGGAAGAATTGTAGAGGAAGAGTGTGAACGCGTTGTATCCTGAGCCTATGGTGTATCACTCGATCGAAAAGTACGCTTTCCTCAGCTCTTCCGAATCCATCAGTTCTACGGGAGGGCCTTCGTTTATCACCTTGCCTTCCTGAAGAACGTACGCATAGTCGGCTACTCCGAGTGCCTGGACTGCGTTCTGCTCTACGATGAGCATCGAGAGACCTTCTTTCCTAAGCTCCACCAGCTTCTCGAATATCTCTGCTGTAAGCTTCGGGGCGAGCCCTAGGGATGGCTCGTCGAGAATAATCATCTTGGGTCTGGTCATCAGTGCTCGTCCGATGCTTACCATCTGTTGTTCTCCCCCGCTCAGCTTGCCAACGTTGAGCTTGGCCCTCTCCTTGAGCCTGGGAAAAAGTCCGTACACAAAATCTAGAGTCGTCTCGGCTGCATGTCTCGCGCGACGAGAATACGCGCCCAGCAAAAGGTTGGCTTCTGTGGAAAGCTGGGGAAAGAGCCGTCTCCCTTCCGGGCAAGATGCGAGGCCCCCTTCGACTCTTCTGAACGCTGGAAGATCTGTGACATCACTTCCTCCGAAGTAGATCCCGCCGCTCCAGGGCTTCAGAAGACCGTTGACCGTTTTCAGTGTAGTGGTCTTTCCTGCGCCGTTTGGGCCCACGATTACACTGATGGTACCATCTTTGCACTGCATAGAGACGTCCCAGACGACCTGGGTCCCCCCGTAGCCCGCGCTAACCTTCTTGAGTTCAAGTAGCAGGGTTCTTGCTCCCCAAGTACGCCTGTATTACCTTCTCATCATGCACGATCTCGTCTGGACTGCCTGTCGCGATGACGCGTCCCTCCTCGAGCACCATCACCTTCTGCGAGAGACTGAGTACAGCTCTCATAACATGCTCTACCACGAGCGCAGAGAAGTGCAACTCTTCGTGCAACTTCTTGAAGAGCTGGATCGAATCCTTCAATTCTTCCGGGGACAGCCCCGCGAATACCTCGTCGAGTAGCAATATGCTGGCTCCGGTAGCGATTGCCCTCGCAAGCTCAAGCCTCTTCTTCTCCTGGACCGTAAGGCTATCCGCCAGTGCGTCTTTCCTCGATCCCATTCTGACCATCGAGAGGATCCTATCAGCTTCCTCCAGAGCGAACCTTGGGGAATGGATGTTTCGCCTACCGTAGAGGACTGCGACCGCAAGATTCTCTCTCGCCGTCATGTTGGAGAATGGCTTGGGTATCTGGTGAGTCTTGGCCAGGCCATATCTGATGATCCTGTTCGTCCGGAGATTGTCGATCCTCTTGCCGTCTAGTTTCACGATTCCTGATGTTGGCTTCTCCACTCCCGCAATTACGTTGAGCAGTGTTGACTTTCCAGAACCATTTGGACCTATTAGGCCTAGAACAGCAGACTCGGGGAGGTCGAGTGAGACGTCTTTCAAAGCTTGCACTCCTCCAAAATTCTTTGAGACATTGTGCGCTTCGAGGAAGGGCATCCTTATTCCAGTACCAGCCTTAGGCGTTGGTTCGATCTTCTGAGCAGACCGACGATTCCGTCCGGCAGGAAGAGAGCCATGATTATGACGAGCAGTCCGATCATGAGTGGCTGCGCTTGTGCGACAGTGGTGAGGAGAAAGTACGACGGAATGTAGACTACCACCGCCCCTAATAGTGGTCCGATCGATGTTCCCACTCCGCCGATGATTATCATGGCGAGCATCAAGAGCGAGAACGTGAAGTCGAATGCTGGTCCCGCGGTGACGCCCGAAATGGACCACGCGTAGACTGCTCCAGCAGCGCCTCCGAAAAGCCCCCCGAGCATGTACCCAGTTAGTTTCAGTGTCCGAGGGCTGACCCCGACAGAGCTTGCAGCGTCTTCCTCGTTCTTTATCGCCCTGATCCCGAAGCCGATCCTGCTCCTGTTGACGTAATAGGTCAAGACTATCTCGATCAATACTATGGTCCAGATCGTGAAGTAGGTAGCGAGCGGCTGAAAGGTTAGATTGAAGATTATTTCGCCCCCCGCGCCAAGCTGGGGAAACTGTAGGACTATGTTGTAGGCGGCCAGCACGAGGACAACTGTTGCGATGGCGAAGTAGACGCCGCGGAATCTCAGGATGACGAGGCCTATGCCGAGAGCGAAGACCAGGCCGAGCAATGCGCCCAGACCGACGCCCAGCAACGGATTCGCCCCGTAATAGCTGACCAGGGTTGCCAGTGCGTAGGAGCCGATGGCCATGAAGAGGACATGGCCAAAGTCAACGTAACCCATCATGCCGGTGATGAAGTTGATCGAGTAAGCGAGGGCTGCGTAAATTAGTAGTAGGAGAAGTATCGAGGAGACTGCTACTCCGAGCAGCAAGGCGGCTGAGGCTAGGAGAGCCATTACGATGCAAAGTCCGTAGAGTGTAAGGCCTGGCTTTTCGATCTTCATTTCAGAAGACCTTCAGGGCGGAATACAAGGACAGGGATGAGGATCAGGAAAGCGGCAGCGTAAGCAATCTGTGCAGTGGTGAAGGCTTGGAGAAGGTCAATGACGACGCCCAATGTTAGCCCGCCAACCAGGCTCCCCCACATCTTTCCAGGTCCTCCAAGGACGACGATAACGAAGCTGATGGGAGCGTAAAGCGCACCCATCAGAGGGTTGATGCCGACCGGGATCCAGACTGTGAGTAGCGCTCCGCCGGCCATGGTAACGGCGAACCCCAGCGCTGTGGCGAGTGATGCGACCTTGGCCGGATTGGCTCCGACCAGCTCAGTCGCCGTCACGTCCTGGGCGTATGCGCGTATGGCAGAGCCGATGAATGTTCTCTCCAGGAACAACCACGTCCCCATTATTATCAGGACTGAAAGAATGGCAACGTAGAGTGCTGCGAGGGGAACGCGGACATATCCGAACTGTAACGTGCCGGGGTTGTAGTTGACACCTACAGGGTTCCCGGTGAAGAGGATAATCGCTAGGTTGCTGACGAAAAGGCTAAGGCCGAATGTTGCGGCCAGGGTCACCATCTCGCTCTGGAGGGTGATCGTCTCCTTGTTACGCAGCTCCCGGTGGAGGAATGCGTAGTAGAAGGCGTAGCCTACAAGCAGCCCGATGGCCGCATCGACCGGAGCGGTCTCGAGCGGGGTAAGCCCAGCGAACAGGTTGAGGAAGTAGGCTCCGTACGCCCCGAGCATGATGAATTCCCCATGGGCTATGTTGACAACCTTGACGACTCCCCAGATCATGTTCAGCCCATGAGCTACGACTGAGAAGACACAGCCGAGCATTAGGCCGAACGCTAGGTCTGTAACAATAAGCTCGGCAGCGACCATAGCGGCGATTAGCTACCAGTGTACGGGTACTTGACTGTGCCGGATGCTACAGCATCAGGCGCGACCACCGCTAACCCCCCACTCTGCCACTGGACGAGCACCATGCTATGCCCAGACTGCTTCCCTGTGGCGTCAACCTTGAACTGTCCAAAGAAAGTCATAATGTGCATGTTTGAGATGGCCTGCCTGACGTTTGTCGTATCCGTGCTTTTTGCGGTCTGGATCGCGTCTGCCAACACTACGACAGCCGCGCCGGCTTCTCCAGAGTGGTAGGTTGGGGATCCAGCGTTGGACTGCTTCGAGTAATAGTTGACGAATTGGGTCTCATTTGGACCATACCATGGGATGTTTGCCGCTTGGGCTGTGGCCGGGCTGTATGTCACAATTGTTTCCCACTGAGATGGGCCCGTCACGAGATTTGCCGCGCCACCGAGCTGTTGTTGGAATTCCGGTTCTGTCACGGCTACCAGCAAGGAGATGAACTTGGGTGTCCAACCGACAGACGAGAGTTGGTGCACGATCTTAAGTCCGTCGTCGAAGTGGCCTCCACCGAGTAGGTCCTCTGCGCCGGCCGCTTTGGCCGCGATCAGCTGAGTCGACAAGTCTTGCGTGGTTGCCGAGTACTTGTCGTTGTAGACCACGTCTAGATGTAAGCCCGCTGCGTAGTTGGCTGCCGCCGCGCTGGCCGCCGTGGAGAACGTGTCATCCGCGTGCAGGATTGCAAGTTTGTCGCCTGAATGGTTGTTGGCTACGAGCCAGTCGATCGCATTTTTGAAGTAGGTTGAGGCAGGGCTAAGAACGCCGAAGACATTCTGGTATCCATGGGTCCAGATCGTGTCGGACGAACCGCCGTGCGACAGCATGACTCGATTGTACTGTTCGGCAAGAGGTGCTGCAGCTCCTGTCAAGCCACTGCTGTACGGGGCGAGGAGGAACTGTGCACAATCCTGTGTGATGATCTTCGTGTAGAGCTGCGGAACAAGAGTCGATGAACTTTGATCGTCGTAGTAGTCTAAGGTTATGTTACGCGCTTTTCCGTTGACCGTTACTCCTCCGTTGTCGTTGATCCAACTGGCCGCGGCCTGGATGCCCGCGAGCGACTTTCCGCCCTCGACGTTGTAAGTCCCAGTAAGCGAGATAGTGAAGCCGACCTTTATGTTGCCACTCGGTGCCGAAGCGCAAGGTGGCCGTGCGACGTAATTGACATAGTAATAGACGCCTCCACCGGAGGCAACCACCAGCGCGACAATAACTATGACAATGATCGCAGTTGTCCTCGTTGCCAGTCTGCGAGGCTTCGCTTGCATACTAGAATGGTGTCTAATTCACTTCCTTAATGTATTAACTTTGTGGGAGTTTCAATTGTCCACACTTAACTCGCGTGGCCGAGCGATGCCAAGATATCTTGCAGGTCTTATGATTAGTTCGCGTTAATCCATACGGATAGCCTAGAATAGTTTCAGCTAGCTGACCCGTCTAAGTCCCAGCCTACGAAGTATTGCAGTAAGATAGTTTGGGTCTGGAATACATCGGGCTAGCGCCGGGGTTCGCAAGAGAAGTGCTCGAGATCTATGAGGCCTGGGAGGGAAAGGAGGCTGTGCCCTGGAAAGTCAAGGAGCTGATGCTGGTGCTCCAAATAGAGGTCAACAGACGATACAACCCAAACAGCTATCCGCAAGCATCCCAACTACGAAAAAGCCAGAGAATTCAGGGAGAACAGACTCGGCTGTATCCGCCCGCTAGGCATTCCGGCTCTTCGCAGCCATCTGCATAGCAACCTGCTTCAACATCCTCCCGCCAACAGTCGCCCCAGCGGCTTTCGTCTTGTTCAAGAGAGGATTCTCGGGGACCCTTGCATACATCATCATGTAAGGCGCCATAGCCAACACAATCTTGCTCTCAGCCTTCCGAATATGCTCCTCCAAGGTACTCCTAGGCTGCCCTTGCTTCCGGGCTAGATCGTCCGCGGTTGTTCGCTTAGGAATCTCGTAATATCCACCCTCTATCGCAGAGAGCATCGCTTTCATCTGTTTCCCAGTTAGCTGCCCGAACAAGCTGCTCAGCGACAACAGAAACGCGTCGTCTGTCATTCCTTCCGAGACGGACTTCTTGTGCAAGACCTCTGTCGCGCCAATCCTGTCCAAACCTCTAAGCAATCCCTTTAGATCGTTGTCATCATAACCAACCAGACGATGGTATTCCCATCCTCCCGCCAATACTAGGGGAGGTATGCGCATGAAATTGTGTCGCTGAATTATCGGACTAATAGGGGTCCCCTTGTGGTCTGAGCCACAACAACATGTTCGAGCCACTAGCTGAAATTTATCCTGAAGGTATGTCTTTGAGATAATCTTCCCATCCAGATGCGCCTTTGTACTCGTGGTTATCTCGTTCTGCAGTTCCTCGAGCGACCCAAACCCAGCGGCTTCGATCTCAAGAACGTCAGTGTTTCCATTACACCACAAAGAGAATCTTGCATCCGGAAATTTCGTAGTCAACAGGTTGTAGTGATCTCCGTGCCCTGCCGTCGGCTGAAATCGAAAGAACAACTCAAACAATTTCTAAACAAGACTCGAGGGCCATTTCTTCCATATAACCGGTGTGCCGGCGTGCGCCAGCAACTAATACCAGTCGGACGACGGTGAAACAAGTACCGGCGCAGGACGGCTCAAAGATAATCCGGCAGAACAACGTGCTAATCGTTAGGTGAAAGAAAAATGGCAGTTCGAGAAGATTGGACGAGAATCACGCACAGCATTCACAGTCTCTTCCACGCGTTAAGATCCCCCACGAGGGGAGCGATGGAGAGAAGTTGCAACATCATGGTAAATTCTCCAAGGGTCCAACCCACAGCCCTTTGGACTAGAAGCACCGTGGACGCTGGAGTAATTGCAGAGATCGAGCGCAAACGGAACCAGGTATACCTGTATAGCGTGAAGAACCAGATGAGGTAGGAGGCGCCGCAAAAATGCAATCCTTAGAGGAGAAGGACTCGAAGGAACTGGGATCAGCGGGGCAAGTCGACGATCTTGCATACGACCCCATTCACCGTTGCCCGGTGTGCAGTCAGATGACCCTATGCTTTACGGTTGACGGTTTCCACAATTGCAACCTTTGTGGATCAACATGGCGGGACTAGCCGACACATGACCTACTATAGGCGAATCGCCGTTCGTTTCCGAATCTCGCGCGTGTAGCCCATGCTACAGGTCGAGTGTCATTCTTTGCGCTTCTTCTCAAGATTCGTACTTTTTCTTCCTCCTCGCTTGACGCACTCGACGCACCACCACGGGGACCATGCTTAGCGCTCCCAGAATGGCGGACCAATATCCAACAGCAGCGATGACGACGAGGGCTGCGCAGGTGTTGGTCACGCAAGCTACCGTTTCCTGGCCTCGAGCATAGAGATTACCCGCGATTACCCCCGAGCCCCAGAAAATGGCAATGCCAATGACAATGATAATTGCCCGCCCGCGGAGGCCTATCTTCGGCATTCGAGACGGTCTTGGAGGACCTACAAACCGCTGGTCCCTCAACTCCTCCATCCGTTTGCTAATGCTTGGACTCCAGAACGCCCAAAACCGATCGGCGAAGCTTGACAGTGTTGCCCTCGGATCGAGACCTTGCATCTTCTCGAGAACAAGTGTTACTTGTTCGGTTCCGAACTGACTAGCCGCGTTTCCGTCCAGTTCGAACTCCCACGTTCTCAACGATCTCCTGACCCAGAGCAGAGATAGCAAGATCGGGACGCTCCAGGCTGGGAAAACGAGAATCGGGCCCCATGGTCTTCCGACAAAAATGTAGAAGACGATGAGGAGAGCCGCAAACGCGCCAAGGATCACTAGAGCCATCAGTCCGAGCAACCTCGACATCCTCCCAGAATTGAAGACCTTAAGCCTCAACAAGTGCATCTCAATGAGAATCCTCCATTCATCCGGCGACAACTTTCCCTTCAGATATTCTGGAAGCATGAGCTCGGCCAATGGAATGCCTAGAGGCCCAAGCCAGAACTCTCGCGAGATCACCGGCATCGTGATCATCCAGCTCACGCCGCCACGAACGAACCTTCCCCAGACAATCTGCCTGTACCAGAACCGCGAGTCCAGCCGCACAGCTATCTCTCGAGTCAATTGCAAAAGCGCATCATCTTCTGGACTCGGACCAGTCTTGATTCGGTCGTACCATCTCAGAGGACGAAGTTTGACCAAGGGTCCATACCACACTTGCCCCCCATCGTAATACACTTAGTGGAATGATACCTGAGAAATATACCGGCTGGAAGATGACGATATCTCCCCAGCACGACAAAACAAGACCAATACAGCCTAAATGGCTCTTCCAACTCCCGGATTCCATAGGCCAGAAATCTAGCAGGCCTCTATGTTTTTGACTTGGACCCTCAAGCTACTATTGGGCCTGGATTGAGACTCCGCGCCATACATCTCTTGGCAATACTTGCCGTGGTGGCACTATTGCTCCCTCTTCCGATAAGGGCACAGAGCGCGAGCTCTGTTTTTCAAACGGACCTGGTGACAGAGAAGTCCTCGTGCAAGATTAATGAGATGGTCTACGCCAAGCTCGTTCTGTACAACCCCACCGCCCAACGCATGGCTGTCCATTTCTCTGGAGGGTGCTGGTTTAGCTTCGTCGTTCGCGACATGCTTGGAACTGTGATCCATAACGAAACATGGCCTGCTTGCGATCCGGACATTAACGGCTACGAGAACACCACGAATGTAATGTTAGTAGATCCCGGCGGAGGCCGCTGGTTCCCGATGACTTGGAACCAACTTGATGGACTGGGGAAGCATGTACCAGTGCCAGCAGACTATGTCTTGTCTTGGAGTTTCAAGAATCCTGACCTGCCGATCCCAGAAGCCTCAAAGACGATAACCCTGACAGATCAGGTGCAGTCGCAGTTAGAGGCTTTCTCAGCATCTGCCTTCCGATTCTTACAGGACTTCCCACCTGTGGTTTGGTTTGTGGGATTTGTCGGAACGATTCCGTGGTCCCGGGCGTTGCAACGGACAAAGACCTCCGCCAGACTCATGATGTTTGTGCCTGCTGCTCTATTGGGAATCGCAATCCTCATCCTCATCCTCGGGTTCTACTCCAACCAGCTCCTTTGCTTGGCGATTCAATGTCCGGGGACAATCTCCCTCCTCAACAGCATGAACGTCTATCTGCTGATCACTCCGATAATTTGGGGAATACTATTCCTTACCGGAAAAATGGCCCCTGAAAAGCTGATGTGGCTTCCTCTTGTCATCTTTGAGTCCTGGACATTTTCTCCCCTAATCATTGCGTTCTCCGTCCTCAACTCAGCTCAGGAACTTTGGAGGAACACCTTCTACTATGACCCGGCCATAGTGTGGCCAGCCTATGCAGTGATCCTTGCGAATATTCCCGCCCAATTGATCTTTTACCGCGCCTTCAAGAAGAAGCTGTTGTCAACCGAGCCCTTCGTCCCTGTAGTCCCAAAACCGCCGTGGTAATTTCAGGCAGATTGGCTACTGTTTGACTGGGTTGGTGGTGCCTGCGAGTGGATAGACGTTCTTTGGTCTGTCCCATGGATGCTTGCTGATGTGTCCGAAGGCTGCGAACGGGATGTATCTTGGGATCTCAGATCTTGATGCATATATTGCCAATGCTAGGGCCCATAGTCTGTCGTCGTGTGTCCCGGAGCGATGGTGGAACTTCGTCTTTCCAGCCTCTGTCAGCTTCGCGATCTCCGCGTTCATCTCGATGATCAATTCTCTATCTCTCGGTATGTGTAATCGTTTCCGTTCCATCACCTGTTTCATATGCGTCATTACATCTGACTTCCGCGGCAGCGATGGCTCTATTCCTTTGACGTTCTTCAGACCGGCCCTCCGCGCATTCTCAGGGAAAGCTTCTCCCACGCCCGTCTGATCAATATAGAAAGCTCGCACATTCCGGAATCGTTCTCCGACGAGCTTCGTGTACTCGATTACTGCTTGGTATTCTGTGCCGAGAGCGAATCTCTTCATGTGGACGAGAGTGATCTGGCCGTTCTTCTTCAGGATGACAGCAACAACTGAATGGTCTCTCTTTTGTCCCAGGTCGACGCCAACGTAGTAATCTTCCACAGGTACCCTTGATCCAGTCGCCTCGTTAGGAATCTTGCTACTCATCTTCTCGCTCGCCATCCGGCTCCCGTTTGTTCAGATCTTTCACGTACTCTAGATGGTCGTCAACAGCACTGTCAATCAGACTGTAGCTGAAGTATGCTTCTTCATCCTCTGAGAACTCTGCCAGCATCTCGCGCTGCCAGCGCCACGGGTCCTCCCGCATCTGCCGCTCGAGCTTCTCCAATATCCCCCTCTTCAATGGTCCATTTGGTTCCAGCGCGTCGTGGAAGCTGACGTGGTGGCGTGAGAAGTCTCCGTAGAGATCATCGTCCATACACATTTCATAGAAGAGGCTGTCGCGGGACCCGGGTGTGCTGGTTGCGATGAATCGGCCGTTCGTTGTACCAAGCGCGAACACAATCGCATCGTACAATGCCCTATCATCTTCAATGTAGGAAGCCTCATCGACGATCAACAGATCAAGAGTCAACCCTCTCACCGTTTCTGGACTGTTCGGAAACGCCTCGATAGCAGACCCGTTGGAAAACTCCAGCTTCGTCTTCAAAGCCCGCCCCTCCAACGCGTTCCTCGGAAGCTTCGGCAAGAACGAAGAGGCACGGCGTATCATGGCCCGGCTCTGCCGTAAGCTTGGAGCGAGAATCGCAATTCGACGGTTCGAGCCTGATAATGCACCATAGAGGCAGATCAACGTCAAGCACAGCGACTTGCCGCTCTGACGGGACCATCGTGCCACAACAAACTGGCTTGTATCAAGCAAGAACCTTACTTGGTACGCAGTTGGCTCAAAGCCGGTCATCTGCTTGAAGAAATCCAATATCCCACAGTGAATGATCGGTTTATCCTTCTCGGCATCTCTTGCTTTTGCGCGCATTTCCCTTTCATAGAGACGGTCTATTTTGACGAATGCTGATCCAGCCATCTAGCCAATCCTCTTTCCGTTTAGAGAGCGGGAAGATCTCTTTCTCTGTTTGACTCTTCGTGTCACCGGCCCGAATAGTTTCCTAGCATCAGCTGAGGACAGCACCGTTCTCCGAAGCTTCCTCGACTCCTCAATCACTTTCAACCGTTTCTCGTAATCCTTGTACTGTAGATCCTTCAGCAACTGGTTGAGCGCTAGAACCGCGTTCGTGTACTTCTGATACCAGCTCTCACGGGTCTTCATTCTCAATCCCTCGTCCATCGCATTCTTGTACGCCAGCGCGGCAAGCTCCTCCAGCCTCTTGATCTCGACGTCCCGTATCCTGTTCGGATCCAAATCCTCGGACACAAACTAGCCCTCTCCACTCTTGGTCAGGGAAGCCTGTTTCCCGACCCCCTGAAGCATCTCCTCTAGACGAGGATCACGCTGACCCTCAAGCAGAGCCTTGTCCCATATCCGCAACAACTTCAGAAGAACACTTCGCAATGCCCTTACCTCTTTGTCATCGACATCCTTTCCACGAGACGCAAGGTGTAGACTGTCCAATATCTCGTCAGCGAAACGCTGAATCCGAGCGAAGAACTCCGTCCTCGGACCAGCAGGAACATCTTCACCCATTCTTTTTTCCCTTCATCTCTAGGGGCGTTCCAGGATCCCCGCGCGCGTCACATATCGTAGCTTCTTACGAATACGCCAGAACCTATGGTGTCTGCGGCCGTAAATCCCAGGAGCCCGCTGTGGTTGTCTATCGTCCGAGGAAATATATTAAGACTGTCCACATAAAATATCCAAAAGTTGGACTGAAAATGGATCGGATGGCTTGAGCAATGAGCCAAGTACTCTGAAATCACCGCTCTACACTTCTCGAAACTAGCCGTGGACATCCTGAAACTGGTTATTGAATCGGGTACTGAAACAAATACTGAAACTGGCTTTGAGTCGGTGTTGAGACCGGCAACTGAAATGGCATCGAGATCGGGAACCGGTGATTTCTAGGGCCCCCGGGGGGCCTACTCGAGTCGCGCGCCGCCGAGAAACCGAAACACTTTCGCTAGCGTCAGCCAGGGAGCTAGCTTGTCTGGCGCTGATTCAGCTATGAATCCAGTCAATATATCCTCGTCTTCCTTCACCGTGGGTGCTTTGCCATGCCCATGATTGATGTTTATGCGCCAGCAGACCTTTTCCCTGCCAATACTGACGGTCGACTAGGCAAGGAGCTCACCATGGCCGTTCTCCGCGCCGAAGGCGTCACCACCCCAGGCCCCTTCCATCTGAACAACACTGCCGCTTTCGTCCACCGAATGGACCCGCACGCAGTCCACACCGCCGCCACCGACTCCTCCCGCACCGTCCGCGTACAAGTCATCACCCCTCCAGCCGCGCTGACCCGCGAGGGCCAGAAACAACTCGTCAAAGAAATCATCGAGATCATCACCAAGATCTCCGGCGACCCGACACAAGCAAGCCGGACCTGGGTCATACTCACCAAGGCCGCAGAAGGCGGCTGGGAACTCTCAGGCACTGCATACGGCCGCCAAGAGTTCGCGGCTCTCGCAGCCAAGGCGGCCGCGGCCCGCGCGAAATAAGCGCACAAACCCCGCGGGAACACTTTATCTCACCAGCAAGACGGGGGTTCGAAAAGCGATGCAGTCTCAATCGAAGCCGAAGAGGCCAGTTGGAGTCATAGTAATCGCGGTCATCGCCGCAGCGGGAGGCTTGCTGTCACTGTTCGGAGCCGCCTCCGTCTTCGCTGGCAACGCCACCGGTCCCACCTGGCTGGCAATCGTAGTAGCAATCTTCGGTGTCCTAGGCCTCGCACTAGGCGTCGGATTCTACACCGGACGACGCTGGGCCTGGATGGGAGGAATCGTCATCTACATCATCTCAATCCTGCTCGGAATCCTAGAGATAGTCTATGGAGGTACTGTCGGAGGAGTAGGCGGAGTCATCAGAATAGTGGCTGGAATAGTCATCCCGCTCTACCTGACCCGGGCTGGCCCAAAGAGTTTCTTCGGCAAAGGACCAGTCTCCCCCAGCCAATGGTAGCTATCATCTTTCAGCAAATCTTAACTCAACGAGCGACCAAAAGAGAACGTATCATGCAATCTGTGACCAGTAAGGTCGAAATTCGCGATATAGCCGCTGGGGTGTGGATCTGGCGTGCGGAGCATCATCACTGGAAGCCCGGCGACGACTGGCAGCCAATCGTGACGTCAACCTATGTTGAATCAGGAGGCGAGAGACTGGTGATTGACCCACTCGTCCCGAAAGCAGGCGCTGAGGAATTGTGGAAGCGTCTAGACAGCCGACCACCGACGATGGCCGCTGTCATTATCCCCGACCACGTACGAGACATCGAAGAGTTTGTGCGTCGCTACAACGTCCGCCCCTTCGGTCCGAGATTGTTCTGGCCTGACGACGTTCCCAAGACCGCGCTGGAGATAATCGAACCAGACCGAGTTCTTCCCGGAGGCTTTGTCGCTCTCTACGATGGAAGAGGACGCCTCGAGACGCCTCTCTGGCTCCCTGAGCAACGGGTGATCGTATTCGGGGACGGGCTAACAGAGCGGGGTGGCGAGCTACGGGTCTGGGGTTCGCCGTGGCATGAGAAAAGAGCGTTGCCAGCACTACGCGCTTTGCTTGAGCTTCCGTTTGAGCAAGTCATCATTTCTCACGCCGACCGTGAACCGGTGCATGGCCGCGCCGCCTATGAGCGAGCGTTGGAACTCCCTCCCTGGCGGGGTTAGCGGACCCCGGGTCCAGCATCAAATCGGATGCCCTCGAGGGACGAGTCTATCTGTATTCTGCTCTACTTCGGATTGCCGGCCTTGAGCCAGTCGACATAATGTTGAATGCCCGACTGTGCGTCAAACTTTGGTGAGAAGCCTGTGTCCTCCTGTAACCGTTTCGTCTCCATAACAGGAAACGGCGGGAATGGGAAATGTCCCGGTGGAAGGTCCGCTTTGAAACCTGGGACCGCTTTCTTGATCGCGTCAACCAGTTCTCTATTAGGAGTGGCACTGCCCGAGCCTACGTTGTACACGTCGTACTGCAGTTTCTCAGCTGTCTGAAGCAGTGCGATGGCGCGGGCCAAGTCCTTGATGTAGCAAAGATCCAGCGAATCCTCAGCATTGCCGAAAAATACGTTCTCGAGGTTCAGCGGTTTCCGGCTTACAGCCGCATGAACCAGTCTTGACGGAAGGCCAAGCATCCCGCCATCGAACGGGCCGTACATTCCCAACAATCGAGCGCAGATGGTGCTGACCCCCGTCTTCTTCGCGAACTGACCAGCGGCAACTTCGACGATCTTCTGATACGCAAGAATGGGGAAGGGATTCTGGCCGAGATAGAGGGGTTGCTCCTCATTTGCTGTCCCCTGAAGTCCGAGGTACATTCCACCCGTGCTTGAAAACGTCACTCTCTTGACCTTCCATTCCTGTGCCACCTGGAAGGTGGCACTGAGCATGTTGAAGTATCCTTGAAGACCGCGCAGCGGGCCCTCTCCGGAGGCGAAGCCTCCAGCAACATTGACGATCCCATCGATCTTGTGCTTCTCGCCAATCTTTCGCAAGTCCGCAACTGACGTCGAGTCGGCGGGTTCGATGATCACGTGGCGATGATCGATTTGTTTCTGAAGGAACCGAGGGATCTCGGTGTTCTCATGCCTAGTGACGACGCAGTCATGTCCCTGCTCAACCAGGGCCTCTGTCGTGTTCGAGCCTATGAAGCCGTTGAGGCCACCGACGACGAGGATCATTGCCATGCCTCCTTCGTTGACGGACCCCTGGAGGGTTGCTGATCGTCAACTATGGTGATGACTATTTTTCCTCGTGCTTTTCCTTCTCCGAGGTACTTGATCGCCTGAGGAGTCTCGCTTAACTGGTAACGTCTGTCGATGACAGGTGTAATTTTTCCTGCTTCCATAAGTTCTTTCATAAAGGCTAGGTCTTCTTGGTTTGATTTTGCTACGAAGAACTTGAATTTCTTGTCTCCCGTTGAAAATCGTTTTCGAATGACAAAGTAGATCAAACGGCTGATGACCTTGTCTCTGAAACCCACAATGACGCAGATTCCGTTGGGATTCAATATGCGCTTGTAGGAGGAGGGTGAATGAGCCGAGGCGATGTCGCAGATTAGGTCGTAACGTTGTTCGTTCTTGGTGAAGTCTTCTTTGGTATAATCGATGACGTGGTCTGCGCCGAGGGAACGTGCCATGTCTAGATTCTGCGTGTTTGTCACCGCAGTGACTTCGGCCCCGAATGATTTGGCAATCTGGACCGCGAATGTTCCGACTCCGCCACCCGCTCCGTTAATCAATACTTTCTTTCCCGGTTCAATATGTCCGTGGTTGCGTAGAGCCTGTAATGCCGTGAATCCTGCGATGGGGACTGCGGCGGATTCTTCGAATGAGCGATTCTTCGGTTTGAGGGCTACTCTGTTTTCCCGAGCCACTGCGTACTCTGCGTAGCCATGGAATCCCACGCCGTAAACCTCGTCTCCTGGTTTGAACTGGGTGACATTACTGCTGACTGCTTCGACTGTGCCCGCGAGGTCCGTTCCGACCTGGGGCTCCTTTGGCCGGCGCACTCCCACGCCCATTCGAAAAAGGGGCAGAACGAGTCGTAAAGCGAACGACATACCGTTCACGTCATACCGGTCTGCTGGGTTTACGGAGGACGCGTAGACCTTTACTAATACTCCGCGAACATCGTTCGGAGCAGGCTTCTCTATCTCCTTCAATTGAAGGACGTCCGGTGACCCGAATCGTTCGCGGACAATCGCTTTCATCTGACCCGTCTCGGCTTGTTTTGATTCAGTCATCATGGCAGGTTCCTCAATCATATTTCGCTAGTGCCTCCTCTGTTGTGTTTAGCATCTCGCTAATGTCAATCGGGTTTCCTTCCATTACATCTCTCACCTGCTTCTTTGCTGTCTCTGTGAGTAGTGACCGCAGATCGTTGGCTAGTGCTTTCGATTCTGTTCTGCTAGTCTTGTCCTCAGTTCTGAGAACGACGGTGTCCCCTGAAACCTTCAGTGTGAACTTTCGAATGTCAAGTGTGATCTTATCTTGTGTGACGCGGAGCGCGTGTAGTGGGGAAGCGGTCTTCACTTCTGCAGGAGAGTAGGAGAAACTGTCAGACCCGGCCGAGAGCTCCATCAAACCATCCCCTACAGAAAGAGAGCTTCCGTTCCACTTTGCCGTAGCACGGTGACCGTTTGTAGTGATGTAGGCGTTACCAACTCCCTTAGCCAACCATCTCTCCTTCAGGTGATGCTCACCGTCCCCGTCCCAGTCGAAAATGAGTGGGCCAATCTTCCATCGGTCGCCCATGCAGCCGTCGCGGAGCCTTATCCGTCCAACATCCAACTCGTCTCCCCGGGAACTCGTCTCTACCAGCAGCTGGTTCGCCGATTTTCCAGTCATTTTCACAACCTCCTCGTTGGACGTTGTTTTCCCCTGGAAGGGGATCCCTATCGTTGTGACTGGACCTGGAAGCGATGCGCTCACCGTTCCCATTGGGGTCTTGAAGGTGGTTGAAACCTCACCCATCAGTACGCATCCGATGGTCCGTCCCTCGCGCCTGATCGGCATCCCTACCGTGTCTTGTTTCACGGCGAGTTTGGTTCCTTCCATGGTCGGCCCTTTGCCCTCGGCGACGATGAAGGGAGTTGCTCTCCACCTCCGGGCCAGGCCGAGCCTTTGCGCGGCGTATGCTCCTAGACCGGCGGTGATCGCTGCAACCACAAGACTAGGAGTCCAGCTTGAAAAGACAGATGGAAACACATCGGACTGCAGTGAAGCCACCCAGCCGAGGATCCAGATCCCCAGTATGATTCCGACAAATGCCCACGTGAGATTCCAGAGGAAGCTGACAAGCGCTCTACCCGCTCCCGAGATAGTCTCTGTGCGAAAGACCCGGCCCAGGAAGCCTAAGCTGAAACCCGCCAGGAGTAAGGAGGGAGAGTACTGTTGGATTCCAAGGGGTCCCCTGATGATCCAGATGAGGGCGAGAATCGCTGAAATGCCAGTCAATGTGCCGGCGATTCGTCTCGTCGCCAGGGACAGCCCTGAGTCTCGTCCTATCTCAATCAACATGTTCTCCTCCGAGCGCTTCGCTCATCAACGCTAAAGTCCTAACGAGGATCCTCCCTCTCGTAGTGAGCTCGTAGCCTCCCTCGTCGCTATGTGAGACGAGCCCCATGTTCAAGAGGCTCTTCAAGTGATTGTTGACAGAGGCCGCCTCAAGCCCGGTGACTGTCTTGAAATCTGAGAAAGTCTTCTTCGAGGTGTACAACACCTTGACCATCTTGAGCCTGTCAGTGTTGGCCAGTGATTTCAGGAGGTCGGCTGCCGTAGTCTCAGGCATGCTATCGACAAGCTCGTCAACAGCAATCTCACCCCTTGTAGCCAGGCTGGATTTCACGTTCTCCCGAATCTGTTTGACAAGGTCCTTCACAACAACGAATGAAGGCTCAGTCTGAGCCACGTCATCCTTGTTGAGATCAACCCTGATCGAACCATTTCCAGGCTTATCCAGAGCTTGGGAGACCTGTCGCCGTATCTCATCCTTCAGTGACCTGAATTCCTCCCGGAGCTCCTTTCGAATATCCCCGACATCGTCGCTCAAGTAAATGCCTCTATACTCGCACGAGCATGGTAGTATAAATAATTTTACTTTCAAGCCATGTTAGGTAAAAGACAGTTTCCTAGCTCGGATAAGCTAGCCCTCGTATGCTTTCTTCAGAGCTCTGATGTCAATCTTCTTCATCTTGAGCATCGCCTCCATAACCCGTCCAGCTCTCTTACGATCCTTGTCCTGAAGCATTTCGCCAAAATAGTAGGATTGATCTGCCACGACAAACCATACTTGTCCTTAAGCCAGCCGCACGCTCCTTCCTCTCCGCCGTCGGTAAGCTTCTTCCAAAGCTCGTCCACTTCCTCCTGCGTCTTGCAGTCCACAGAGAATGACACGGCCTCTGTGAACTTGAACGGGGGCCCGCCGTTTAGCGCTATGAAATTTTGCCCCTCGATTTGGAATTCCACAGTCATTACCGTTCCCGCCGGCCTCCTGTGCACCTCATACCCTTCTTTTCCATAACGGCTGACCTTTCCGATCTTTGAATTCTTGAAAATGGAAGTGTAGAATTTTGCGGCCTCCTCTGCCTTGTCGTCGAACCAGAGGAAAGGCATGATTTTTTGCATATGCACTTCCGTTCATCAGATCATTTCTTTAGCACTTCTGTCTCTATCCTGATCACTTGTAGTGCTTAGAGGGAAGTTTGAGTAATTCACGTTTTTTTGATACAAATTAGCCTAGTAGTTTCAGCAGGCTGACCTGTCTAAGTTCTTGCCGCGAAACATCGATGATAGGACAGCCTTGGGTCTGGAATACATCGAACTTGCCCCTGGATTCGTAAGAGAAGTCGTCGATGCCTATGAGGCCTGGGAAGGGAAGGAGGCTGTACCGATGAAGATCCAGGAACTGATGATGGTGCTCGGAATAGAAGTCTCCAGACTCTACAAGAGAGACGTCCGTCCCCAAGAATCTGAACAACCAAAGATCAAGATACTCATAGATACCAGACTAGACTGAACCAGTTTTCCTCCACATGATAGTCGAGCCTTCACGTTCGAGAGTTTCCTGTTGCAGCGTTGGTGATGACAACTCCCCCATACGAGTGTCCGACGAGGATGATTGGTCCGGTGATGGTTTGTAGGAAGTTGGCGATGGATGTTGCTTTCGATTCAAAGTACGACGTGGAGAGAGTTTTGTGGTAAAAGACCTCGAAAAATTTTCACCCGTGATGCGTTGGAGCTAGTCCTGCAATTTCTAGGATAGAACGATGAGCAGAACTCAAAGGGATTCCACGAGTTTAGCTCACGGAGAGCCTGGCCAACTTATTCGACATGTTCACGGTCAAGGTTCAGTGTCCGACTTATTAGGAACGAGCTTCAGTTTTCGCTCTGTTGGCTGATACCGCGGCGGTTCATGGGAGCTATTTCCTTCTCGAGGTATCCGGGGTGGTGGTTCGGGGTTTCTTCCAGATCAACGTCCCATTCTACAATGTATCGTAGGCCGTTTCGTGTTTTCTTTGTCGACATTATTGTGCCGATCTTGCGTTCCGCTACCAAGCGCGGGTTCTTGACCCATACTCTGTCCCCTGGTTTGAGTTTCTCCATCGTGTCACCTCCCGGAATCGGGTATAGCTACGCTTCCGAGAATATCCTATTACGGGTTCAAATGGTATATAACATTTTATACACCTCGTCAGAGATTTTTAGACCCTCAATTCTCGCCTATCAGTCAATCCTCTGCCAGGTTGGTTCTGGAGGGACTGAACTGAAGATGAGGCTTCGAAACGCTTTGATGACTCCGTGGCAAGCTCGCTTTGGATCGGAATAGCGGTCGTTACAATCTGAAGGGGTCCGGTGAGGAATTTCGGGTCTTGGGGGCGCCTGCGGCCTAGATCCTTGACCGGGCCGATTGGACTTTGATGAAAGGGTCCGGCTGTTTCGAAGGCATTGAGTACCTCGCCATTTGTGGTGCAGCGTCCCTCAGAGGCTGTTGCAAGGTCAACGGTCCAATATTGCCTTTGACCCATTCTGGCAAGATCACAGCTCTCAACAATTCTTGAATTGACACGCCTCGCTCCCTCGCTTCAGCGGATATTATTTGGTATGATTCTTCCCGGATGGACAGCATAAATTTGGCGATGACTGATGACCTCCGCCTTTTACCCTAGCCAGTCGTATAGGTATATAACAATTTATACACTGTCCCTCAACCCCGCCGAGATTCTCGTTTCAATCGTCTGGAGAATTTTCAACGGCCCCCTCTTCTATATGCCCTGAAGGGCTGATCGAGAATCGCATAGCCGTGGAAATCGATCAACGTCTCCAGATGCTTGGGATCGGATAGCTTCGAAACATTGTATCCGCAGAGGACTGTCATGTTCTCCTTCACCCTACGCCCAATGTTCTGCTCGAACTCCATGAGCCCCTTCGCTAATCCGTTTTGTAAGAACCAAGAGTAGTCTTCCACTGCGATTCTAGTGGGAAGATTTGTATCGTTGGTTGCATGCACCTCGGTCATCCAACCTCTTATTTTCTTGATTGCTTCGGGCTTGTCTAGACCTGAAAGGTCTTTTTGCACCAAATTGTTCACGGACTCGAATGCAGAAGGTTTCAAGGAAAACAGGCCCTTCGGGGCTTTGCCGGTTGCACCAGGATCGAAGAATTCTGACAAGACCATCTCGAGGAATGTCTCTTCCTCCCAGAGAAAGATAGCATGCTCATTTTTCGGCATATGTCGAACTCGTGATTCGAGCATTTCCGCCTCATGAATCTCGCTCAGCATCTGGTTGATTCTCTCCGCTTTTGAAGTGAGAGGGGAAAAGTTGAGAACGTCCAGAGTCTTCGTCAATATCTTGTCCCTATGGCTGTGGGCTTCGTCCAGCTTGGTCGTCCGATGACCACTCCTTCCGTCCTTGTCTATTATCAGAGCGTCTCCTTCAATCCTCACCGTAAGATCCTCATCAGCACGGAAAGGAAAGGTGCTGTCTTCGACTAGATCCTTTGCGAGGTATATGGTGTGTCGTGGGCCGACGCGGTGGATCTTCGCTTCTGCATGAGTAACCATCTCTTGTCAACTATGAAGGAGGCGGTCGAAGGCTCACTGCGCTCTCAACCGTCGTTGTATAGGTTGTGGAGTCGTTCTTTTATATTCTCCGAGGCCGAGTCTGATACGGGAATTATCCTCAAGCGTTTGCCGATTGGTCCAAAAACTCGCTGAGCGAAGACGTGTGAGGAAAAGGCATGCGGGTGCCCGTGAGGGAAAACTGGTTTCTCGGCCCGTAGAGTCGACGACACGGAAGAGCGGGGAGGTTCTTGTCGCTGAGCGTACTCGTGATGATTCGTTCCCAATAGTGGGGATCGGTGCTTCTGCAGGAGGGCTCGAAGCCTTCACTCAACTGCTCCAAGAGCTCCCCTCAGCCATTAACATGGCACTGGTACTCGTACAGCACCTTGACCCTACCTACAAGAGCTTGCTGACCGAGCTTCTCTCTAGGACAACCAAGCTGGCGGTGGAAGAGGTTACTGATGGGACCCGGGTGAAGCCTGGACATGTCTACGTGATCCCGCCGAACACGACGATGACGATTTCCAAGCGCGTTCTACACCTCACCCCTCGTGTCGAAGTCGACCGTAGGCATACTCCCATCGACCAATTTCTGGCGTCCCTCGCTCTGCAGGAGAAGAGCAGAGCGATCGGTATCATACTCTCCGGGACTTCCATGGATGGAATTCATGGGCTGAGGGCTATCAAGGATGAAGGAGGAATCACAATTGCCCAAGACGAGAAGTCGGCCAAGTACTACGACCTTCCCCGGAGCGCAGTCGCGGCAGGCTGCGTCGACCTGATCCTCCGGCCGCAGGACATCGCGAAAGAACTTGTCAGGCTGAGCCAGCATCCCTACGTGCCCTACCTGGAAACTGAAACGGCGGAAAAGCTGCTACCGCAGAGCGACCTCGACAAGATCTTCGGTCTACTTCGAAAAGCGACCGGGGTCGATTTTGCAGACTACAAACATGCGACAATAAAGAGAAGGATCCTGAGACGAATGCTGATTCTCAAGACGAGCAAGATGCAGGATTACCTGAACAATCTAAAGACAAACCCGGGCGAACTGAGTTCCTTGTTCCAGGACATTCTAATCAATGTGACGGGATTCTTCCGTGAGCCTCAAACCTTCGATGCATTAAAGCAGGAAGTATTTCCCAGCATTATGAAGAAAAGGTCGGTTGATGACCCGATCAGAATATGGATTCCAGGCTGCTCGACCGGAGAAGAAGTCTACTCTCTGGCCATCTGCCTCGTGGAGTACCTAGACCATTCACCGGTCCACCCGCTAATCCAGATCTTTGCAACCGACGTGAATGAGACCGTGTTGGAGAAGGCTCGGGATGGCGTGTACGCCGCATCGGCTTCGATATCGGCCGAACGTCTACGACGTTTTTTCGTCGGAACGAACGGCTCCTACCAGGTAAACAAGTCGATTCGCCGGATGTGCGTCTTCGCCAAGCAGGACGTCACGGCGGACCCGCCGTTTTCGAAGCTTGACCTGATCATCTGCCGGAACCTGCTGATCTATCTTGGGCCAGCCTTGCAAAAGAAGCTGCTCCCAATATTCCACTACTCGCTCAAGGCTGCGGGGTTCCTTGTCTTGGGAGACTTCGAGACTGTAGGTGAGTTCGACAACATCTTCAAGGTGGCCAACAAGCGCTTCAAGATCTATTCCAAGAGACCCGTGGTCACGCGGAAGCCCCTTGATTTTTCGACGACCTATATTGCTGAAAGGCGAGTCGGCAAGCCGGGAGTCAATCGACCGGCTGAGAGTCAAGTCCCTGAACCGGACGTTTTCAAGGAGGCGGACCGGATCCTGCTGACAAAGTACACGCCGGCAAGCGTCATCGTAAACAGTGAGCTGGAGATCATCCAGTTTCGGGGACGCACAGGTTCCTTCCTCGAGCCTGCACCTGGGAAAGCCAGTCTCAACGTTTTGAAGATGGCCCGCGAGGGCATGATGACAGACCTCAGAAATGCGCTAGATAGAGCGAAAAGGAGCGGCGAGACAGTTAGGAAGGAAGCTATCGCGATCAGGTCCGATGGGAAATATTTGGATGTGAACCTGGAGGTGGTGCCGCTGAAGACTAATCGAGCTCAGCCCAGTTTTCTCGTGTCATTCGAAGAAATTCTGCCAAAGCCTGCTTCCCCAGTGGCGTTGGGAAGAGCTGGACGCGAGAAGAGCAGGAAGGAGAGGAGGGCGGAGGATCTCAAGGTCGTCCGGCTCCAGCACGAACTCTCTGCGACTAAGGACTATCTCCAGTCGATCATCGAGGACAAGGAAGCGGCGAACGAGGAACTGAAGGCTGCCAATGAGGAGATACAGTCCAGTAACGAGGAGCTGCAGAGCACCAATGAGGAGCTGGAAACGGCTAAAGAGGAGCTTCAGTCAACGAATGAAGAGCTGACCACTGTTAACGAGGAGCTTCAGAACAGAAACCTTGAGCTGACGCAGGTCAACAATGACATGACAAACCTCAACGCGAGTACGAACGTACCCGTCCTCATGACGGGAAGCGATCTGCGATTGCGTCGTTGGGGACCACTAGCCGATAAACTGTTCAATTTGAAACCCAGCGATCTAGGCAGACCCATCTTTGACATCAACCTTGGTTTCCAGATACCGGATCTCAAAGAGACAATAAACGAGGTCGTCGACAACGTCATCATCAAGGAGATAGAGGCCAAGGGTCCGCAGGGGCACTGGTTTCTGGTCCGGATAGGTCCATACCGGACCGCGGATAACAAGATCGAGGGAGCGGTCTTGGCCTTTGTCGATATCGACCGTTTGAAACAGGGTGAGGCGAAGCTTAGGGCACGTTCTGAACACTTGGAGGACTTGGTTGAGGAGAGATCTAGGATGTTAAGTAACACGACCCGGTTGGCGGCTATTGGAGAGACGGCGGGGATGGTGGGCCATGATCTCAGAAACCCCTTGCAGACGATAATCAACACGATTCATCTGGCGAAGGAAGCCATGAAAGCGAATTCGGCGTCGACGCCGGAGAAGGACCCTCGTGTTGGCAGTGCGTTGGAGACGATCCGGGAGCAAGCTGATTTTATGAACAAGATCGTGTCCGACCTGCAAGACTATGCGAAACAGGCGAAGCCGACCTTTGTTGAGTATGACATGCAGAGGCTGATCGATGACTCTCTCTCCTCAATCCCGGTCCCCAAGGCCGTGGATGTCTCATCCAGCGTTGAGACAGGGTTTCCGAAACTGCGCGTCGACCCGGGCTTGCTTCGCCGGGCCTTTACCAACATTATCACCAACGCTCTTCAAGCGATGCCTGATGGGGGAAAGCTGAAGATTAGAGCGTGGACGAGTCAGAACATTGCTGCGGTGAGCTTTCAAGACACAGGAATTGGTATTCCAGAGGATGTCAAGGCCAAGATGTTCAGCCCGCTCTTCACGACGAGGGAGAAGGGAGTAGGACTCGGGCTGGCCGTGACCAAGCGTCTGATCGAATCGCACAAGGGCGAGATCAAAGTCTTTTCCAAAGTAGGTGAGGGGACGACTTTGACGGTTGAATTGCCGCTTGACCTAAGGAGGTGAGCATCTGGAATGACAAGAAATATTCTGATTGTTGATGATGATCGCGGAATCCTGAAGAGCTTCAAGGACATTCTAGAGCCGGAGGGCTACAGCGTCGACACTGCGGAGACTGCGCTGGAGGCGGTTGAGAAGTGTAAGGCTCGGCCGTACAACCTGGCGATTATTGACATCAAGCTGCGGGACGTTGACGGGACGGATTTGCTGGCTAGGGTTCACGAAATTCTTCCACGAGCAAGGAAGATCATGATCACCGGCTATCCATCTCTGGAGAACGCGGTTGATTCTGTCAACTTGCAGGCGGACGCGTACATCATCAAGCCGGTGAACCCGGAAACCTTCCTCAAGGTGGTCGCGGAGAACATGGACAAGCAGCTGGAGGCAGAGCAGATGACCGAGCAGAAGGTGGTTGGCTGGGTGGAGTCTCGATATGAGGAAACGAGACGGAACAGGAGCAAGCGCAAGCCTATGGGGCCAGAGCTACTGCCGAACGCGGAGGAGTAGAAAATTGTCAGTTGAAAACTGGTGAATTCTAGCGCCCCTGGATCCTACTAGAGTCTCGTGACCCCAAAGAAAAGTGGTCAAACAAACAAGAACTATCGGTCTTACACGTAAATATTTGATTTGCCGAGCTTGTCGATGTCGAAGCCTAGTCGTCCGACCATGTACTTGAAAACGTCCCTTCCAACCTCTGTCGCCTTCGCTAGGTCCACCTCGTCCTTCCGGAATTTCGCCAGCAAACTAACAGAGATATCAGTCAACGCTGCAATCAGAGTGACGACCTCTTCCACGGAGACCTGTTTCCGGTCCTCGAACACGTCCTTCTTGATGAATTCTAGTACCATACGAGCATACTTTGCCATACCATCCCCGCCCTCTTCCATATCGGAGAGCGCAGGACCCGAATCAGTCATAGACAGAACGAGTAATCCTCCCGTCTAATAAGAAACACCAAATAGGAACAGGGTTATGGAAAAACCCAGCCTCGCGACCTTCACCATCGCGATCTTGAGCTTCATTCTCGGAGCCTGGCTCATCTTCGACGGCGCACGAAAACTGCTCACAGGTTACTACACCGGAGAAGAGACGATAGGACTGGGATCCTGGGCAACAATCGTCTCCGCACTCGGAGTACGACCCGCCGACATGTCCTTCCCATTTGTCTTCCTCGAATGATCTGGATCGTCAATGGAGTCATTGTCCTAGTAGGCACCAACACCAGATACTAACGCACTATGGCAATATCAATTGTCACACTATTCTATGCCCCACCAGGGACCCTCGTCGGTATCCTCAACATAGTCTTGGCTTTGAGAGAAAAACGGGCTGTGCGACCCTCGCCCTAACTAGGGCCTAGACTGGACATGTTTGCGTGGACCAAGACATTTTTCCCGAACTTGACGAGAAACACGACAATTCCACTCGCGTCATAATGGGAACGATCGGTCTCGCTCAGTCATTCGACTGGGAAATAGCTTGTCGGTATGTTGAGCCATTCCTTAGCAAAATGGTAAAGCACACTAAAGAACACCGGTTAGAACACGGAATTAATGCATCCTCTCTCGTTCCAGTAAGAACCTACAAGGGCATTGACTAGCGACCTAGTGAATTCATTCTTCGCCTAGTCCGCGCGAGATTCGCTCGAGCCCTAATAGTGAGGAGAACAAGTGAGCCAATCAGTCCCAAGAGTCCACCAATAGCGAACAGCCACGTGCTGGTAGAGCCGCACAGCAAGCAACCTCCGCCTGAGCCTCCAGGAGGGGGCGGAGTTGATGCTCCGAAAATCTCAGTCATCGACGCCGCGGCGGCATCGTTGGCTGTCAAGGTCGGCAGACTCCAGTTGTTCTCGATCAGATGCAGAATCGAATACTCGTCGTACAGGTCGCTTGATGAAACATAGGCTTGCTTAACAACTCCAGGCTCATAGAACAGAACTGGAGCTGGGTCGTATTCATCCCACCAAAGAATAAGCAAAGTCCGTTGAGTCGGTTTGAATGTGGTTGATGCGAATAGCGACCCCGAAGCGGGAGAAGCAATCGTGCCTGTTCCCACGAAGAATGTCTTCAAATAAGCATCTCCATGAGCGACCGGATTCGTTGTACCGCAAGATGCGCTTGAGTCGTGCATGTTGTTACAATCGGTTGGTGTGTACCACAGAAAGTATGCGGGAGTTTGCGCGTTCGCAGCATTCACAAAATCCGATGTCGATACCGCGCTTCCCGTGAAAATATTCGGACTTAAATGCGTACTTGTGAATCCGGTGAACGGAAAGTGGTCGTTGCCTCTTGGGCATCCGCTTTCGCAATAGGCTCGCCAGGTAATTCCTGCTGAGGCCATGCTGTCCATAAGGGTCGGAGCGTTGATGCAACAATTGTAGCTATCGGATATGCCCTGGTCCGATCCCGAGATCTGGGCAGTGTAGCAACCTGCTGAGCACCCACTGATCCTTCTGCCAGCTGCGCCATAGCCGTGGTAGAGGGGAATAGTCGCCCCCAAGGTCAACATGCTTGCAATGAACGGAGCATTGGAGCTTCCAGTGCCTGTACCCATAACATCAGCATAATGCTGGTTCTCCATCGCCACAACGACGATGCTGTCGAAGTAGGTTCCAGATGCTGCATGTGCACGCGGAAGCGCAGGCACCACTATCATCCCAATAATCAGTAAAGCAACCAGCAGGTGAGTTCTCAACTTCAAGGTCCTCTTCTGAATCTGAATCCAGCAGCGAAATGCTGCGGGTATGAGTCTAATGATACGATTCTTGCGACACCCCTGTCCTTCGCGGTTGTGAAGGAGTCCTGCAGCA
>Ga0209157_1000585_pt1 | contig 30779 bp, 29 predicted proteins | sample GraSoiAngelo_135_FD_185892 | JGI IMG/M metagenome (GOLD analysis project Ga0209157, IMG submission 185892) | Grasslands soil microbial communities from the Angelo Coastal Reserve, California, USA - 14_0929_05_40cm (SPAdes) (version 2) | ecosystem: Environmental > Terrestrial > Soil > Grasslands ...
CGCCTTGAATTGAATATCCCGATCGTCAGCGCTGCCATGGATACCGTCACCGAATCCCGATTGGCCATCGCGCTTGCCCAGCAGGGCGGCATCGGAATCATCCACAGGAATATGTCGATCGACAAACAGGCGGCCGAAGTCGACAAGGTGAAGCGATCCGAGAGCGGCATGATCGTCGATCCGATCACGATGTCGCCCAACGACAAAATCGAAGACGCTGTTAAGCTGATGGCTCATTACAAGATATCGGGAGTTCCAATCACGGAAGACGGGCGGCTGGTGGGCATTCTGACGAACCGCGATCTGCGCTTCGAAACACGATTTCACCTCCCGATCCGCGAAGTCATGACGAAGGAGAATCTCGTCACGGTTCCTGTGGGCACAACGCTGGAGGAAGCTCAACGGCTCTTGCACAAGCACCGGATCGAGAAGCTGCTGGTCGTGGACAAAAACCAGAACCTTAAGGGATTGATTACGGTCAAAGACATCACGAAGAAAATCAAATATCCGCTCTCCGCAAAGGACAGCCAGGGCCGCCTGCGCGTCGGCGCCGCGATCGGCGCAACTGGCGATTATCTTGAGCGGATGACTGAACTGGTCCGCGCCAAAGTCGATGTGATTGTCGTGGACACAGCTCATGGCCATTCTTCGCGCGTGCTGAGGGCGGTGAAAGAAGTAAAATCGCGGTTCTCCGATATGGACGTGATCGCAGGAAATGTGGCTACCGAGGAAGCGACCCGAGATCTCGTCTCCGCAGGTGTCGATGCTGTGAAAGTCGGTATGGGGCCGGGTTCGATTTGCACGACGCGGGTGATTAGCGGTGTGGGAATGCCGCAGATCACCGCGATCCTGGCCTGCGCCCGCGCAGCCCACGAAGCGAACATCCCGTTGATCGCCGACGGCGGCATCAAGTTCTCCGGTGACGTCACGAAAGCTTTAGCCGCAGGGGCCGATAGCGTCATGATCGGATCGCTCTTCGCGGGAGCGGACGAAAGTCCCGGCGAGACGATTTTGTATCAAGGGCGCACGTACAAATCGTATCGTGGAATGGGTTCATTGGGCGCGATGCAGGCCGGCAGCCGCGACCGGTATAGTCAGGAGCAGGAACTGCCCGGTAAACTCGTTCCTGAGGGAATCGAAGGACGGGTTCCCTTTAAAGGACCTATCGCCTCATTGGTAACCCAACTGGTTGGGGGCTTGCGCTCCGGCATGGGCTATTGCGGTGTGAACACGATTCCGGAACTTCAAACGAAGACGCGGTTCGTTAAGGTTTCCGAAGCGTCATTGCGCGAAAGCCACGTCCACGACGTATTCATTACAAAAGAAGCGCCGAATTACCAGTTGGATGAAGAGTAGGGATTTCATCCGTCTGACCCCGAATTTTCATCCGATCGTTGTTTTTCCGGCGCGCCTGAAAGGTTCCTTCACGTACTTGTCTGCTTCCGCTTTGGCGCCGTAGGAATCGTCACCCGTATTGGCCGCTTTTTGATACTCCGTCACAGCGCGCTCACGCTGGCCGCGGATGTCGAAGATCTTGCCGCGATTGATGTAGGCCCATACCTCGACCCACTTGGGCTTTAGATCCCCATTCAGGGCTTCTTGGAACATTCCGGAAGCCGCTTGCAGGTTGCCTAATTCGAAAAGCGCTTCACCCATTCGGAACAATGCGAGAGAGTTGTGCGAATCAATATCGACCGCTTTCTGATACTGATCGATCGCATCGTTGTATTTGCCCTCGTTGGCGAGTTCCTCGCCCCGATTGACCAGGACCGAGATTCGGATATCGGACGACATCCGAAGTATTTTTCCCCTCGGATCGATAACGACTGATTTCGGTTTGCGCTCGGTCTTGACCTCGAACTCGCTCGATTCGCCCACCACTTCAACGCGAGCGTATTCGGGATCGCCATCAGTTTGAACTTGAAATTCGACCGGCATCTTGAACAGATCGAGATCCTGCTTGACCTGTCCCAGAACTTTGTAACCGTCCTTTTGCCGAAACACGGTGTACTCGAGCTTGAATTCGGGAACGCCGTTGCCATTCAGCCACTGATCGAAGAAGTACCCCAAATCGCCGCCGGCGGCATTCGACGCGAGCTTCTCAAAACCCTCTGTCGAGACGGGTGTAGTTTCGAACTGTTTCAGATAAGCACTCAAAAGTTTATTGAAGTTGTCATCACCGATAACCCATCGCAGCATTCTCAAAACGAATGCCCCTTTATATTCGACCAACGAGCGGTAGTCGGGTGAATCTTTATCCAAACCACCCGCCTGGCGGATGGACGTCGTGCCTTCGTACGCCAGTGCCTTGACGAGCGCCTTCTTGATATATTCTTGCGCCTCGGCAGGTGACAGCGTTTGCTCGAAGTACAGAAGACTGGCGAATTGAGCCATACCGTCGATGAGCCACGCGTCGGAGCTCGGATCCTTGACTCCGATTTTCAGCGGAAACCATTGATGCGCCACGGTTGCCGCAAGCGCAGGCAGATCGAAATCCTTGCGCATTTGCGATGATGGCAGAAGCAACATTCCAATAGACCACTGCGCATTCCAGTTGGCGCCCTCAACCTCAACAACCCGGAAATTCGATGAAGGAGGCGGGCCAAATCGTTGGGAATAATAATCGAAGACTTTCGCGACAGATTCGGCCATCGACTTGACAATATCGGCGTCAGCCTTCACCGAATGCACTGCGATTTCGGCTTTCTCCGATTTGTAACTTGTGGTCGTGTATTTCCCCGCAGCAACGGTTCCCCAATATGAGGGTTGGTTGCTCGCGAAACCATCTCCTGCTTTTGGGAGATCCGTAACAAGCGTCCATTCCGGAGGCACGTTCAGTTTCAGCCGCATATCGGCTCTGTCCCGGTAAAGGCCATTGATTGGGAACCACTTTCCTTCATACAACAAGAACGCGCTGTCTTCGGAGACTCTCGCCAGGACCGGCTCACGGTGGCTTTGTTCGGGATCGAGAATGCCTGAATACTCGATGTGAAGAACAGGATTGCTATTGAATTGCTGATTGCTTAGATCGAACTCGACTGTGGAATCGACGTCGAACTGCCGAAACCTCACGTCGGCCCCTCCGATGCTTGCACGATCCACACGCAACCGCCGGTCAAGATCAAACGTCGCGTACGTCTTACGATCGAGTTGCTTGAATTTAATATCGGCTCTTCCCGTCAGGCGATGTTCCTGTGGCGCCAGAGTCACTTCAATAGAGTATGATTCGACGTCGATCGTTGGACGGTCCGATTGGTCGTCCTGCGCCGCTTGCTGTATCGCCCGCGGCTGTTGCGCAAGAAGCGGCGCCACCCACATGGAGGCGACGAGTAGGGAAAAGAATGGATATTTCATATGTTTCAAGGGATTCTCACCACCAATTTGGCCATTCCGGCGTTGTCGCTCTGATCGTATACACGAAACGCGATGACATGCTCTCCAGGCGACAACTCTCCAGACAGATAGCTGAACGATTCAGTCTTCTCATCAATGATGCCGTCCTTGGGGAAGACCGGCCGCCAATCTCCGGTATCGATCGCGATCTCCGCCTGAGACAAGGTAGACGTTTGATCTACAGCCTCGATAGCAATTCGAACCCGGCGGTTTTCGGTACGCTCTAAACTCATCGTTACCACCGGCGGCGTATTGTCGATGGTGTATGGCCGGCTCTCCATTTCTCCTCTTAACGCAAGGTCAGGAGGATTGGAAGGCTGATCGCTCGCTACGACGCGGACCGCGTAGGTGCCGTCGGGCAGCGTGTCGGAGTTAATGGTGTAAAAATTGTCTTCCAGATCTTTCTTGAGCAATTTCCAGGTGCGCTCATTCTCGGCCCGGTAATACAGATCATAGGTAAGCGTGTCCTGGTTTTTATCTGTAGCAGTCCATTGGAATGACTGCGCGCCTCGCTGCGGCACCCGCCGCGGCGGAATGGGTTGGATTCTAGGCTGGCCCGCTCGCGCGTTCGCGCGGATCGTCGCAGGGTCGTTCGGATTGATGTTGGTTCCCTGGTTTAGCGGCACTTTCTGAAGGGCGACACCCGATGTGAGGACGTCGATATTTGTCACCTCCGGTCTGAAATTCTGCTGGAGGTACGGAACCTTAACCGAGCCAAGACGCGGCGATTTCGTGCCGTCGGATTTCAGCGCCGCCTTCCATTGAACGAATCTCGCTTTGGGGCTTGCGCTCGCACCAGTGGCATCGACCGGCTGCCATTCGGACCATGTCTTGTCCGGGACACTCGTGTTGCCGGTTCTTGTGGAGATTTCAATCAGATTTTTATCGTCCGATCTCCACGTAAGCTTGCCCCAGGAGGAAACCGCGTCCGTATCTTTGATGCTCGATTCGTACGTCCCGGATGTTGCCAATGTATTGCCGATCCGGAAGAGCTTTCCGATATTGGCCGAAGCCGCGTACAGCTGGTTTCCAGCCTGGACCAGCCGCGTGGTTTGCTCTTCGGTCGATTCCAGGAGCAACGTCGTGTTTCTCGGACCCTCTACTGAATAGATGCGCCCTTTCGCTCCGGTCGAGAATAGGAGTTTGCCATCGTGCGGCAGAACCGAGAACACCATCTCGTCGCGCGAGCGCCACAACGTATTCACAACACCATCCGGCAATATTTCGAAAACAGCGCTCTGCGCATTGGCCTCGTTCGCCGTCCGTCGAGTTTGCGCACGCGGCGTCGCAGAAGATACGGCCTCGGCCGGCTCAATGACCTGGATGTCCTGTGGCTCGGGAGCAACAGCGTTGACAGTAACCGTTACCGTCGTCTGAGGATTTGCCGTGGTGCCCGATGTGGCCGGAGTTGGGGCAGGTGTAAGTGCAGGCTCACCGCTGATGGCGGAAGCGTAAACCGTTCCGTCTGGTCCAACAGCGACGGAATGGATCTCGCGCATACCCGAGTCGTATAAGACGAATGCCTTTCCTTCTGGAGAAATGCGATATACATAACCCTTCGGATCCCCGCCGGCAATGACATTCCCGTCCCTGTCGATAGCCATAGAGACAACGTGCGTTTCATCGGTGTCATAAAACGATGTGCCCTGTCCGTCGGGTGTTACGCGGTAGATGACGCCTTTATCTCCCGTCCCAACCAGCAACCTTCCTTGCTTATCAAAGACCAATGACCATATGTACTTTGTATGCGGATTAAAGAATTCTCTGGGCGTACCATTCTCGACCTTGTACACCTTACCGTCTGGGGATGTGCCGGCATAGAGGACATCGTTACTGTCGATGGCCAGCGCGAGAACATCTAGTTCGGAGAGATCCGCCATCATGGTTCCTCTGCCCGATGCGTCCACCTTGAAGATTTTGCCGTCGTGGCCCGTCCCTAAGTAAATGTTTCCTTTGGAATCGGCTATCGCGGACCAGACCAGCGTTTGCTCGGTGTTGAATGCGACATCGAAACGAGGAGCAAGAATGAGTTCGTCATCGCTGGTCAAAGAGACATTCGACAATTTGCCTTTCCGAAAATCATCGTATGTCCGGGTTTCCCAGAACAGCGGCGTGACTGCAAGCAGAGGTAAAGCCGCGGCTAATGGCAATAACCAAAAATTTCTTTTCATGTAAATGATCTGTACCGTGGCTTAACCCGCCGGCTTTATTGTGAGATTTAAAGATCTCTGCCCCTGAATAACGTACTTCGATTGCGGGAGTTCGTATTCACGAACGGTCGAATTAGCCATGCCGGATACGCTCCGGCTGGAAGATCGATCTGTGTTGATGACGGCAGCCATCGATGGGGGCAACGAAGGAAATTCTTCTCCGCTGATCACGACTCCCGGCTGAAAACTTACGACTTTGATGTAAAGCCGGTCGTTTTTTCGCAGTTTATTCAATTCGCTGATGACTTGCTTCAGGCCGGTCGGTACACCGGCTGGACCGCGACGGATATCAATGCCGGTGACAGTAGTTCCGTCGCCCACGACTAATTGAATCGGACCGGAGGGCAAGCCAGCGGGAATTTGCACCGGGTATTGTTCGATTACCGATTCGCCCGTCGTCGTGCGCATAGAGGCGGTGAGCGTAACGGTTTCGCCGGGTGCAACTTCCGCTTTATTTATCGAAACTCGTTCCAGCTGGGCGTTGGTCTTGCGGTCCATCGCAGTTATTTCCAACTCGATGTTGTCGATCTGGACGCCATCATAACCAGACATCAGCAAATACTGGAGCGGGCTCACTGCCGCGATCGATGCCATTGCCGGGCCATTCATATCGCTGGAGAACACATTTCCGATATTCACCGGTTCCTGGTTCTTCAAATGAATCTGTCCGGAAACATACAGAGTCATTTCACCAAGCGCTCTTTCGCTTGCCGTAATCGCGTTGAACACAATGAAATTCAACAGGGGCGCCGTCAGAAAACGGTCGGAGGCAACCTCGAACTGGTAGCGATTCGTTGTGTTCAAGCTCGACTTCACCGATACGCTAACCGGAATCATTTTGGAGGTAGCGCCCAATGTTCCGGCAATCCCTGTCGAGCGGTCCTGTTGGAACGCCCCAACGACGTTCAAAGGCACTGCGAGCTTGAACGAGTTCTGAAGATTCGGAAGCAGCGAAATGACATATCCTGCCGACATCGGAACGTCCGTCGGGCCGGCGGTGAGGTTCGGGTGGCCAAATGCATAAACCTTGTTGCCGTCAACGTAGGTGACCGTTCCGTTGGCACTCCAACTGATATCGCCTCGAATTAATTCGACATTGATCGACGATCCAGGTTCGATGTTCGCCGGACCGGCCGCACTCGCCGCAGCACTGCCGCTTCCACCGCCCTGCACCGGTGCAAAACCGAACGCGCTGAAGAAGGCCGCAAATTGCGTCAGGGCGGCCTCAGAAGCTCCGGAAACGAACAGAGGCGTCTGAATGCGCGTCATTGAGGCAGGTGAAGCCACCGTTCCGAATGGGCTGGAGGCCAACAGAGATTGCGGAAGCATCAACTGGTAGAGTGGAGTTCCGGCTTCGAGCTTTCGAAATTGGCTGTAGACAAAGGCTGTCGGGGATTCCGCCGGAAACCCTCCGGAAGACGCGCGTTGAGGTGCGGTTCCCGGGCTACCCTTCTGGTCCAAAAGGCTGAGCATCTGCTGAATCGGCTGGATGCCCGCGATCGGCTCGGTAGCAAAGGGAAACGAAAACGCGACGGCGCCTAACAATTTGCCGTCGACGTAGACGGGACTTCCGCTCATTCCCGCAATGACTCCCGTGTGCGAAAGTGGACCACCCGAAAGCCGCGCGAGAATCATGTCCTGCTTCGGAGCAAAATTCTTCAAAACGCCCAGCAATTCAACATCGAATTCATCGATCTTTGTTCCTTGAAAAACTGTCCGGCCGATGCCTTTCATGCCCGGCCGCACTTCGTCGGCGGACATAAACTTGCTGGTTTGGGCATACACTGTCCGAGAGAATGCGGTAACCAGGATAAAAAGACTCAAAAATCGAAGGGTTTTTGTTTTCATGATTTGCTGGGCTGACCCCTTCCTAAATACAATATTTTCAATCAGAAAAGTGACACCTCATCTTAGAAGAAGCATCAAGTATCTGTCAATGTCATGGCCCCGATGTCTATGACTGGTTTTATTCTCGCTGGCGGGAAAAGTGAGCGAATGGGCCGGGATAAGGCACTGCTGGACTGGCACGGCCGTACGCTCCTCGCGCACATGATCGGCCTGCTGGAAACGGCCGCGGACGAAGTCCAGGTGGTAGGCCGCGACCGCCTGCCCGACCGCGTCCCAGGCCGTGGACCTCTTTCAGGAATCGCCACGGCGCTTGAAATGACTTCAACAGACGCTAATCTCATCCTTGCGGTAGACCTGCCCTTTTTGATGAAAGACTTCCTGCTCTATTTTAGGTCCCGAATCGAAACATCGAACCGCCGCGTAATCGCATGCAAGATTGGGTCCCAATTTCCATTGTGCCTTGGTGTCCGGAAAACGCTTCTGCCCGAAATTGTGCATCGTCTCGCGGGCGAAGACTGGAGTGTGCATGCCTGGATCGCGGGTTCGGACGCAGAAATCATTTCTGAGTCGCAACTGCTCAGCGCGGGTTTCGAAGCTTCGATCTTTCGCAACCTCAACACACCAGAAGATTACAGGGAGATCTGGGGACAGACGCCGAATTACTGAGGTGCAAGCAATTCGGTGTCTGTCCCCGGATCTCGAAATTTTCCTCACTTGCCCCAGTTCTGTCCCTGGAGCGAGATAGCGTTTCGAGCAGAACGGAGGCGTGATGAACCGGCGATTGCAAAACCTCATTGGGACGCTTGTTTATCTTTTAGCATTCTCCAGCGTCGCTCATGCGCAATTGAAGGACAACATCGAGGTGAATCTGTTTGGCGGTGGCAGTATTTACACTAAAAAGAAGTTCGAAATCGGTTTTCCTCAATCCACAATACCCATTCAGGAGATATTCAAGCTGAATCGTGTCGTCTTCCGTGGCGGATTGCGCGTTGGCGTCTTCGATCGCGGACACTGGAGCGAGGAGTTTTTTTACAGCTACGAACCGAACACTGCGCACTTTGTTCGGGATTCAGCCACTTCAACGTCAGTTGACCTTCCGCTTCGTGTCCATAATTTCGGAGTTACGGCCCTCTACTATTTGCAGGACAATGAATTGCAAAGTATTCGGCCGTTTCTAAGTGTAGGTCTGGGCGGCACACTATACCGCTTGACGCAGGAAGCTGAGTCGATCGCGCGCGATCCTAGTCGAGGAAACCTCCCCGGCATCAAAAATTCAAATCTGCTTACTTTGAATTATGGCGTCGGGGTAAAGGTGCGACCGTTATCCGGTTGGCTCGGTTTCCGTGCGGATGTTCGCGGATTTCTCGGCCCGAATCCGTCCTTTCGTCTGCCCAGCCAGTCGGATGATCCCAACGCGATCGTCTTTCCCGCGGGCGGAGCCATGCATAACGGCGAAGCTTCGGCCGGTGTGATCTTTTATTTCTTTAACCGGCGTTGATTCCGTTCGAACAACTCATGGTGGACCAGACCAAGGCGCTCAACCACGCGCTGACGGGTCTGGAACATGTCTACTCGGCAACTCTGGATGCCTTGTCCATGGCGCTCGACTTCCGCGATCAAAGCACCAGCGGTCACTCGCGCCGCGTCGCGGAGCTGACGGCAGGCGCCGCAGGAGCGATGGGCATCAAGGATGCGGCGCTTGTTCAAATCGAGCATGGAGCGTTGCTCCACGACATTGGGAAATTGAAGATCCCCGACAGTATTCTGTGGAAACCGGCAAAACTGACTGAAGACGAATGGAAAATCATGCAAAGGCATGCCGAATATGGTTTCGAGTTTCTCAGCAATATCGGATTTCTCAAAGATGCGGCCGAGATCGTTTATTCGCATCATGAAAAGTATGACGGAACGGGCTATCCACGCGGTTTGCAAGGGGAGAACATCCCGTTCGGTGCGCGAGTGTTCGCTATTGTCGATGCTGTCGATGCGATGATCTACAAACGCCCCTACAACGCGCCGGTTTCCTTCCGTGAAGCGGCTGCGGAAGTCAAGCGGTGCGTGGGAACCCAATTCGATCCCAGCCTGGTGGAAACCACACTTGCCTATCTCGACGATCACGTCCCGTCGCAGTTGAAGTAACGGCCTCAGAAACGCTCTCGCAGACCACGAGCAACGACGTCCCGCTATGCTTCCTGAGCGAGTTTGAGGCGACGGAAGGCATCAGCTGGTCGACAACGATTAACCCGATCACAAAAGTGCCAAAGAAAATCGCTATCCGGATAACTCCCCACACCATAGTGCCCTCACCTTCTGAGAGGAATCGCGGTTACCACTAGATGATGTTAGTGTCCCACTTTCATATGGCGCACGGGCAGGTCCAGGCGGCCAGAACTGATTGGTAAGTCCCTGATGGTACGGGGAACAGGGGGCAGTGCGGTTTTGGACAGTGCATTGCAAATGAGTAGCGGGCCTTCGAAAACGGGAATTTTTCCCATATACTTTGAATATCGTGAGTACGTCCAACATCCCCAGAATTGACATGGCGTCCGGAAAAGACGGGCAACGCAAAACGAAGGTGCTTATTGTTGATGATGAGCCGGCGATTCGCGAAGTGCTCGAGATGATCTTGCAGGAGTGGGGCTATGATGTGCGGCTTGCCTCCGACGGAATCGAAGCAAAGGATCTCGTCGAATCCTACGACCCTGAGATCGTTATTTCCGACGTGGTCATGCCGCAGCTTTCTGGCCTCGACCTTTTGCGCTGCCTGAAGGCAGGCAATTCCAATCGTCCGGTCATTCTCGTTACAGCGCATGCCAGTATCGACCTCGCCGTCGAATCGATGAAGCAGGGCGCCCAAGATTTCATCACCAAACCGATGGATTATCCCAAGCTCCGCGCAATCCTGAAGGCTGCGGAATCCGATATCGAGATGCGCCAGACATCACGTAAGCTCACCTCACAGTTGGAGCGCGGATCGGGTTTTGGCGAATTCGTCGGAAGCAGCAAAGTAATGCACGAGGTTTATGATCTGATTCAGAGCCTTAGCACGACCGACGCTTTCGCCATCATTACCGGAGAAAGCGGAACCGGCAAAGAACTCGCGGCCAGGACCATCCACCGGCTTAGCAAGAGGGCCGCTGGCCCATTCATCGCAGTCAATGCCGCAGCGATCCCCGAGACCCTTATTGAAAGCGAGGTCTTCGGACATGAAAAAGGGGCGTTCACCGGGGCCGTAGGCACACGGCCAGGGTGTTTCGAGCTGGCAAACGGCGGAACGTTGTTTCTGGACGAAATCGGAGAGATGCCCCTGCCGCTGCAACCGAAACTTCTACGCGTTTTGGAGGACGGCAAGGTCCGTCGTCTCGGCGGCAAACAGGAATTCGAATTCGACGTCCGGGTAATCGCCGCAACAAACCAGGATCCACGCGCGGCAATCCGCGACGGCAAGCTCCGGGAAGATCTCTATTACCGTCTCACCGTATTCACGGTACACCTGCCGCCACTACGCGACCGCAAAGAAGACGTTCCGCTTCTGGCGCAGCATTTCATCGGTGAATTCAACAAGAAGCACAACGTCAATGTCGAAGCGCTCCGCGACGAAGCAATGGAGATGCTGATGACATATTCATGGCCGGGAAATGTGCGTGAGTTTCGCAATGTGCTGGAGCGCGCAATGATTCTCGCGCGCGGCGAGTGGATCGAAACTTCACATCTGCCGCCTTACCTGCGCAACCCGAGCGCGGAATCTTCAACGAAAATCGTGCTGCCTTTGGGCATCACCGCCGCCGAAGCCGAGCGCGAATTGATTCTGAAAACCCTTGAAAAAACCGGACACAACAAGGCCGAAGCGGCGCGCCAACTGGGCCTGGATGTGAAGACCATCCGGAACAAGCTGAAAACGTACAAGATCGAGGAGTAATGGTCGGAATAGCGCTGATAGCAGCGATCGCAACGGCTGCTTATCTGGCTATCCGGCTCTATCGCCTTAAAAAGCAAAATCAGCGCATGTCAGCGCGGCTCGTTGAGATCGATCAGATGAAGAAGAACTTCATCTCACATGTGTCCCACGAGCTGAAAGCGCCGCTGGCATCGATGCAAGAAACCACACATCTTATTCTTGAACGCATACCCGGCCCTCTCACCGATAAGCAACAACGCCTGCTGGAACTGAATTTGCAAAGCGGCAAGCGCTTAGCGCAGATGATTGGAAATATTCTGGACCTGTCGCGGCTCGAGGCCGGCATTGTCGAATACGAGATGCAGTCCTGCGACCTCGCGGACTTGATCCACAGCGTTGTCATCGAGCTCAGTTCCGAAGCCCGCGAAAAATCGCTACGGCTCATCACGAATATCCAGCGGGAGCCGCTGCTGGTTCAGTGTGATCCAAACCGGATGGTCCAACTATTCACGAACCTTCTCGATAACGCGATTCGCTTTTCGAACAAAGATGGTTATGTGGGAGTGGAGGTGCGCTCTCTCGACCAATACCCGACGATGCCTGAGGCCGCGCGGGCTCGGATGGCGGACAGAGTCATGTCCACTGGTTTGGCTCTGATTAGAATTTCGGATTCCGGTCCGGGCATTGACGATGCTCACAAGGAAACTGTCTTCCATACCTTTCATCAGGTGCAGCACGGAAAAAAAGGCGTCGGAGAAAGCCTTGGCCTCGGACTCGCTATATGCCGCGCCGTCGTGGAAGCGCATGACGGCACGATCTGGACGGAGAACAACGCTCAGGGCGGGGCGGTGTTCTTGGTTTTGCTGCCGCGTGCGGTTGCAAAGAGCGAACAGCTTTTCCGAGCGTCTTAACCGGGTTGTGAGTCTTGAGTCATGACTAAATCCGGTCTGATTCAAAACTCAGAACTCAAGACTCACGGTTATTTCACCTGAAACAACCAGAACGCAGTGTAGTTCCCGATGGAGTGAACAACTTCCAGATCCAGCGTTGGAACGCCGCTTACTTCCCGCAGGGTCTTGTCATCCGCAATGCATAAAACGCGAGTGGCCGTCCTCGTGATCTGGGTCAAGTCCTCGGACGAGAAGATGCTGCGCACGTGATTCGAACGGTAATATTGGAGCCCGTACTCCGCCCAGCGCGCGGGCTTATACATAAAGACGATTTCATCGTCGCCTACCAGTTGCTGCAATGGTCTCTGCCATGGACGCATTGTGTCGGTAAGATCGAACCGCGGAAATACCATCGTCGCTGCAGTGATCACAAGGGCGATGATTGCCGCCGCATTGAACGCGCCGAGCAAGACGGGATCGAACCATACCGCGAGGGCCAATAAAATCGCGCCCATTATGAATGTTATCAATAAAATCAACGTACCGCTGACGTGTGGGTCCATGTTCAAGGTATTCCCAAAAACACCGAACGCGACGCCAATGAATACCATGGTACTTGCTTCCATAAATACAGCGACGCGATAGACGCGAGAACTGGGTTGCACCAACTCTTTGCCTATGAGCAATGCCAGCGGAGGCACTACCGGCAAGATATAGCCGGGCAGCTTCGACCCGGAGAATGAAAAGAAGACCAATGGCACCAAAGCCCACCACAGCAGGATATGATCGTTCCTCCCGAACCTTCTGCGTGCGACTGAGATCAAGAGGAAAGTCCACGGAAATGTGAGCAATAACAGCACGGGTAGAAAGAATAGAAATGGACGGCCGTGGCCGTAGACTGCTGACGTGAATCGCTCGATGTTGTGATTAATGAAAAAGATTTGAAGGAATTGCCGGCCGTTCACTATCGTGCAGAACAGATACCACGGTCCCGAGATGGCCAGGGTAATCCACAACCCCTTCGGATACCAGTCGCGCCACTCCCTCCACCGGCCTCGCAATAGAGTGAAGCCGCCGAGCGATAGCGCCGGCAAAAGGACACCGACTGGTCCTTTCGCAAGAACGGCCAATCCGAGCGATGCGTAAGATGCGCGCTGCCAAATCCGGCGTCGTGGTGTAGGATCGTTGTAGGTGAATAAAAAAAACACAAGGGCCGCAGTCAAACACGCTGTCAGGAGCATATCCATAGACGCGGCGTGAGCAAATGCAAATGAACCAATCGAGGTTGCCGCCACAAGCGCTACCAGGAAACCTTCAGCGCGGCCCCAAAGTTTGCGCCCACACCAATAGATTAAGAAGACACAAAGCGTCGCGCTCAGAGCGGATGGGAATCGCGCGCCAGCTTCACTGAATCCGAATATCCTGTATCCGACAGCTGCGAGCCAATACATCAACGGGGGCTTCTCGAACCAGGGCATGCCGTAGAGCCGCGGCGTAATGTAATCGCCCGTTAACACCATTTCGCGGGCGATGGCTGCATAACGCGGCTCATCCGGTCCCACCAGACCAATGCTGCCGAGCCCGTAGAAGAACAGAGCATATGAAAGGAGTGCCAGAACAGCGGTGATCATGTGGTCGGAATACAGACGCGGCGTGGGTTTCATGTCTGTCGTCTCAGGACAAGTATGCAAAAATAGCACGGATGCGTGGAGGCATTAAAGGACTCGCCGAATACATATTCGCCCGATTTTTGATTCGGACCTTCCGTTGGATGCCGCGCAATCTTGCACACCTGGCAGCCGAACTGCTTGCGTGGTGCGGATTTCATCTTGCACGCCGGCAGCGGAACACAGGTGCACACAATCTCCGCTTAGCGTTCCCCGATTTAAGCGTGAGCGAGCGGGATCGCATCCTGCGCGGATGTTTTCAAAATCTCGGAAGATTGCTTGTGGAGTTCACGCATTTTCAAGAATTGAACAAAGACAATATTTCCCAGTACGTCGTTCACGATGGGCTTGAGAACTATTTGGAAGGATTGAGGCGGGGGCGCGGCGTCATCTTCATGACCGCACATTTCGGAGCATGGGAACTGAGCTCATTCGCGCATGCCGTCTATGGATTCCCGCTGAAGTTCATCGTGCGGCCGATCGATAACCCTCGCATTGAGCAGTTGATCTCGAGCTACCGCACGCTGAGCGGCAACATTCCCATAGAACGCAGAAGAGCGAGCCGCGATATTTTGAAAGCTCTAAAGCAAAATGAAGCGGTGGGCATCCTGTTTGATCAAAACACGACACGAAACGAAGGCCTATTTGCGGATTTTTTTGGGATACCGGCGGCGACTACTCCATCCATCGCGTTATTTGCGTTGCGTGCTGGGGCGGCAGTGATCCCCGGCTTCTTAATTTGGGACGGCAAGCTTAAAAGACATCGCCTTCGTCTCGATCCGCCCGTTGAGTTGGTCAATACCGGCGATCTTTCTCACGACGTCCTGGAAAATACCAGACGTTTCAACAAGATTCTCGAAGCCTACGTTCGGAGGTACCCCGATCAGTGGTTGTGGATCCACCGGCGGTGGAAGACCAGGCCCGAAGGCGAACCCTCGATCTACTGATTAGATTTTGAAATTGGACGAATCCTGCCTCTCAAGTCCGAAATTTCGAAATTTCGAGTTGGACCTCGCAGTTGACTGTCCAATTTAAGATCTCGGATTTCGGATTTGAGATGCAGGATTCGTCCAATTTCGAAATCTTAATGAATTGCCTGGCCGTAGACCATTGTCTCCAGCCGCGCAATGCGGTCTTCGATTGGAGGATGCGTGCTGAACAGACTGACGATACCGCCTCCGCGCAATGGATTCACGATGAACATGTGCGCGGTCGCAGGATTCGCGTCCAGCGGCACTCGTTGTGATCCGGCGTGGAGCTTTCGAAGCGCATTCGCCAGCCATAAGGGATTTCCGCAAATGCGCGCACCCGTTGCATCGGCTTCGTATTCTCGCGAGCGCGAGATCGCCATCTGAATCAATCCGGCGGCAATAGGCGCGACGATAACCATCGCGATCATCCCGATGAGACCTCCACGGCCTTCATCATCGTCCCGGCGTCCGCCTCCAAAGATCATCGCCCACTGCGCCATATTCGCGATCATGCTGATCGCCCCCGCGATCATCGCGGCGATCGTACCGATCAAAATGTCGCGATTGCGAACGTGACCGAGCTCATGAGCCATCACACCCTCTAATTCTTCTCTCGTGAGTAACCTTAAGACGCCTTCGGTCGCGGCCACCGCCGCATGATTCGGATTCCGCCCGGTTGCGAATGCGTTCGGAGCGTCCGAGGGAATGATGTAAACCTTGGGCATGGGCATATTCATCTTCAATGCCAGGTCGTGAGTCACACCCCATAACATCGGCGCTTCGGCTTCCGTGACTTCCCGCGCGTTGTACATCCGCAGCACGATTTTGTCGCTGAACCAGTAGCTGAACAGGTTCATGGCCATTGCGAAGATAAACGCGATCATTATTCCCTGCCTGCCGGCCAGGGCACCACCGACAAAGATAAGCAGGACCGTAAGCCCAACCATCAGGACGATTGTTTTCGTCGTATTCATTGAATCTCTCCTAGACTACGCGCAAGCAACTCCACCGGGTGCGCGACCTCAAGCTCGATACCCAATTTTCGAGCGCCGTACCTGAACTGAAACATGCATCCGGGGTTCCCGGTCGCCAATATATCTATATGCGCTTTTTCGATCATTTCCATCTTTCGATCAAGGATTTTCATCGACAGCTCATTCTGAGTAATATTGTAAATTCCGGCGCTTCCGCAGCACTGGTCCGCCCCCTCAATCTCCACAAATTCAATCCCTGGAATGGCTTTTAGCAAAGTCCGAGGCTCCGTGCGAATCCTTTGTCCGTGGATCAAATGGCACGGATCGTCATAACCCACCCGCCGTTCCAATGGAAGCTTTAGACGCGCGAAAATACGAGTTGAGACCAGAAACTCCGCTATGTCCTTCACCTTGGCGGAAAACCGTTCCGCGCCATCGATCAATAGCGGGTATTCCTTCAACATGGCACCGCACCCTGCGGCATTAACGATGATGGCGTCCAAGTCTTCAATGGGAAAACCGGCAATGTTCTTCCGGGCCATTTCCTTCGCCGTGTCCCGCAGGCCCGCGTGATTGGCCAATGCACCACAGCAGATCTGCTCGCCGGGAACAATGACGTCACATCCGGAAGCATTGAGCAGCCGTATCGATGAACGATTAATCGAACCGAGCATCGAATTCATCACGCAACCGGCGAAAAAGGCGACAGTTCCCTGTTTCCGGCCTTCTGCCCGATAAAAACTGTCCAGCGTGACCCCGCGCTCGATACCGATTTCGGGCATCAGCGCCTCAGCGGCGGCCATGCGCGGCGCAAGGAACCGAAGCAATCCAGTTTCTCTAATCATGGCTTGAATGCCTGAGACGCGATATAGCTCGAGCAAACGGGATGCGATTTGAAACCGCCACGGGTATGGGAAAACGTATTGCAACATCCAACGAGCAAACCAGTGAGCCGGGTTTTCTTCCACAATTTTTCCGCGCATCTCTTCCATCATCTGGCCAAAATGCACGCCCGACGGGCACGCTGTCTCACATGCGCGGCAGTCCAAACAGCGGAACATATGTTCGATAAATGAATCGGTAATTTTTGCCCTGCCTTCATCCAGCGCGCGCATGAGGTAAATACGGCCGCGCGGCGAATCCATTTCCGAACCGAGGACCCGGTATGTGGGACAGGAGGAGAGACACAAGCCGCAATGGATGCAATCGAGGTAAAGTTTATTGGTTTCGTTCGCCATCCACGTGCCGTCCGGGATTCAGTCTGCCTCCGGGATCGAAGGCCTCTTTCATTTTATTCATCAAATTGTATTCGGCATCGTTAAGTCCGAAGCTTGGTAGGTTTCGCCGAATCTCCAAGGGCGCTCTCTCGATGACGGCTCGATATTTCTCGCGGACCCGCCAAATGTCGGCTGCCGTCCGGACCTCAGCCAGAACGACGCCATTCACTGCGTGCGCTATCCAGGCCGGCGGCCGATACTCCTTTATTATTTCATGTGCGGAGATTGGCAGTCCGACGATCCTCAATACAATCGGAGCCAGACGATCATATCTCGATCGAAGTCTCTCCCAGGCGGCGCTCTCTTCTCTGCCTTCCAAAATCGTCCAGTCGGCCGGAGGAAGATTCTTTAACTGCCAATCCACAGCACTGGGATGTTCTCCAAGCCGCACCCATATTTCGTTCTCCGGCCCGACCCACTCGCAGGCCACGGGTTCGATCGCGCTGTGGCGAACGGAGGCGACAAGCTGAGCGGCACTAGAAACATCAGCGGCTTTGGCAATACTTGTCGCCGTCCGGCCGAACTTCGCGCGGAGTTTAAGACTCACTTCAGCAATGATCGCCAATGTTCCGATCGACCCCGTATACAGTTTATGCAGGTCGTATCCTGTTACGTTCTTCACCACGCGTCCCCCGGCCTTCGAAATCCGGCCGGTCACTTCCACGACCTTCATTCCAATGATCCAATCGCGAATCGTCCCGACGGCGCGGAATGGCCCTTGCGCATTCGCAGCTGCAATCCCCCCCATTGTTGCATTGGGACCATTCCAAGGATCCAGCGGCAGAAATTGATTGTTCTCGATCAATGCTTGTTGGAGCTGCCCAAGTGTGACGCCTGCCTGTACATGGACCGTCAGGTCCGCAGGATTGTATTCCGTAATTCGGCGGAGGCTCGACAGATCAATGACGCAGTCTGCGTTGCGAAGGGGATTGCCGAAATAAGTTTGCGTACGGGCGCCAAGCGGAACGATCGAACCTTTTTCGTTGGCGATGATTTCCGAAAGATCCTCGATAGACTCGGGTCGAACGACTTTCGCGAGTGGGATACCGTCAATGAGTCCCTCTCCCTGCGGGGAGAGGGCGGAGCCGTCGTTTGAAGGGGCGCCGGCTGAGGGTCTCCGGTCTTCGTCCAATCTTCAACCCTCATCCGGCGCGCCTTCGGCGTACCGGCCTCTCCCGGCGGGAGAGCCGAGAAGCACCGCTTCAACACGTTTCCCAATTTCCGCGGTACTTGTGGTGCCATGTTTTCCGATTTCGGTGCAGCCGCGGCGCGTGGGAAAGATCTTCGCTGGATTCAAAAGGCCCGTAGGATTGAATACGCGCTTGACGCGCATCATCGTGTCGAGATCGGGTTCGCTGAAGACGAGATCCATGAAATCTTTCTTCTCGTAACCGATGCCATGCTCACCGCTAAGGGAACCGCCGACGGCGACACACAGCTTCATGATTTCTTCACTCATGCCCAAAATCTTGTCGACCTGATCGGGATACCGGCTATCAAACAGGATCAATGGATGGAGGTTTCCATCGCCGGCGTGAAAGACATTCGCCACGGCGAGGCCGTACCGGCCGGACATCCGATCGATTGCGGCAAGCACCTCGGGCAATCGCGTCCGGGGAATGACAGCATCCATAGTGATCATGTCGGGAGCGAGCCGGCCCATGGCTCCGAAGGCGCCCTTTCGGCCGAGCCAGAGTCTGGCGCGCTCATCGTCATCTTTCGCGACACGCACCTCATAGGCGTTGTTGCGCCGGCAGATTTCCACGATGGCTCGAGCTGTTTCATCCAAGCCCTCACCAAATCCATCGACTTCGATCAGTAGCGCAGCGACCGCGTCGTGCGGGTATCCCGCTTTGTATACCGATGCTTCGACGGCCTCGATCGTCTTTGCATCGACGAATTCCATAGCCGAGGGGACAATCCCCGCTGCAATGACATCGGAAACCGTCTGGCTGCATTCCTCCACCGAATGAAACGCCGCCAGCATTGTTTTGACGGCTTGTGGCTTCGGCAGCAGACGAACCGTGATTTCGGTCACAATAGCGAACGTTCCCTCCGATCCAACAATCGCCCCAATAAGATCCATCCCGATCATTTCACCGGCCGGATTCCCGAGACGAATAATTTCGCCTTCGGCGGTTACGGCCTCGATCGCCAGGATGTGATTCGTCGTCATTCCATACTTGAGGCAATGCGGCCCGCCGGAGTTCTCGGCGACATTTCCGCCGATACTGCAGGACATTTGACTCGACGGATCCGGCGCATAGTACAACCCGTGGGGAGCAGCGGCTTGAGATATGTGGAGATTGACGACGCCCGGCTGAACCACTGCAAAGCGGTTCTCAACGTCGATCGTAAGGATGCGATTCATTCGCTGAAGTTCGATGAGAATTCCGCCTTCGGCAGCCAATGCTCCGCCGCTCAGCCCCGTCCCGGCGCCGCGAGGCAAAAACGGGATTCTGTATTCATTCGCGACGCGGACGATTTGAGCCACTTGCTCGGTTGTCGCCGGAAACACGACGATGTCCGGTTTGTGCTTGAAGAGAGGCAAACCATCGCATTCGTAAACGAGCAGCTCGGTTTCGTCTTCCACAATCGATGCCGGTTCGAGGATTTGCCGCAATTTGGCTGGGATTTCCGTCCTCACGGTTTGGATTGCTGCTCCTTGAGCTTTTTGATCTGTTCCCTCACAAATGCCGCCTGTGGATGATTCGGATTCGTCTCGACAAGTTTCTCCCAATATTGCAACGCTGATTGCGGATCGCTTTTGCCGTGCAGCATAGCCACGCCGAGATACAAAAGAGTTTCCGCGTCATTTGGAGCGGTTTGAAGCGATCCTTGAAACGTGGCGATTGCTTCATCGAACCGTTTCAAGAAAAGCATCGCCGTGCCCATGTCGGTACGAACACTCAAAAAATCGGGGTGGATTTCGAGGGCTTTCTTAAAAAGGGTGATCGCGTCGTCGTAGTTCTTCTGGTCCAAGTTGAAATTGCCCAACTCTACGATCGAATCGAAGTCTTTCGGGTCCTGTTTAATCTTGGAAGTGAGTTCCTTCACGCGCTCCATGTTGAGAGGCGGGGGTGGGGGTTCCGACGCGCTGTTGCCGGCTGATACGTCAGTCGGAACATTCGGATCCACAGGCACAGGAGTAGCCCGGACAATAGCGGGAGCTCGCTGTTTTTCCCAAGTATAAACGCCGGCAAATCCCACAACGAAACCCACCAGAAGGAAGACCGAAACCTGCGCGCGCATGCCCCGATCATACCATTTATGCGCTGATGAACGGCGCGAACAACGCCCGATACATTTCATCGGGGAAAGGTGGGCCATAATAGCGGGAATGAACAAGGTCGATTATGGCCACATTGAATGAAAAGTTGATTGGGAGCTCAATCTCCACGGCAAGCACTACCGAAAACCCGGCGAATTGTTTACCGATCTGCTTCAAGAGTGTATTGTCCAAACGCCTTATATAACTTACGCGCACTGCTCTCCGGCTGTTCTCGAGGATCATGTGTGCTTCATCATTCTCCGTGACAATCCAACCTTGCTTGAGCAGCGTATCGTACGCAGCGCGCAGGATGGAACCGGCAACATCGAAAGGCTGTTTCGTCCGGTGCTGCTGATCGTACAACCGCCGGCGCGAAGGCTCACCGAGTACACTATAGGCTTCATTTATCGACGACATAATCGAAGCAGCTTCCGGCGTGGCATTACGGTCAGGATGGTATTGCATGGCCAGCGAACGGTAAGCCCTATGAATTTCGTCGAATGTTGCCGTCGAGTCAATTCGCAGAAGTTCGTAGTAATCCATCGAGTCATTCACCCCCTTCGAAATTGCATGTCCGGTACGCTTCGCGTATCGAGAGATCACCGTTAAGGGCCAATTCAACAGCCTGACGAGTCAAGGAAATCAAACCGTCCAGACGCGCTGCGTCCCGGATGTCAAACTCCGATCCAGCCAGAATCGTGCTGCGCAATCGCGGAGTGATTTCCATCAGTTCATACATGCCAATGCGTCCGCGATGACCCGTGAATCTGCATTGAGCGCAGCCCCTGCAGTGGAGCAGTTTCTCCTGCTGCGTTTCCTGAATTGAAAGGTGCTTCAAATAGATCGGGCGAGGGAAATCCCGCTCAAGGCATGCCGGGCAATTGAGCCGTGCGAGGCGCTGAGCGACCACCCCGATGAGCGCCGATGAGAGCACCGGCCGCCCGATACCCAGTTCGGTCAACCGAAGTAAAGCCGAGATTGCATCCGCGGCATGCAGTGTCGACATCACCAAATGCCCTGTCATCGCCGCGTGGAAGGCCGTCAAAGCCGTATCGGCATCCCGAATTTCGCCGACGAGGATGACGTTGGGGTCCTGCCTCAGGATGGCACGCAATACTTTCGAAAACGTCAGCCCGGTCTTCTCGTTGACCTGGACCTGAGTGACGCCGTCGATTTCGTATTCGATTGGATCTTCTATCGTCACAATGTTGATCGGCTCCGGGCGAATTTCGTTGACACAAGCGTAGAGCGTGGTGGTCTTTCCACTGCCGGTTGGCCCAACGGTGAGCAACATCCCCTGCGGTCTGCGGATTAACCCGTGCAACTGTTCTTCGACTTGCGGGCGAAAACCAAGCTGGGCGAGTGTCATTAGTGAGCGGCCACGCCGGAGGATGCGGAGCACGATCTTTTCTCCCCATCGGGTTGGAAGTACCGATACACGAATATCCGGCCCCGCCGCTTCTTCGGCAGTGATATGCCCGTCCTGCGGCACCCTGCGCTCGCTGATATCAAGACGCGCCAGCACCTTGATACGCACAACGAGGTTTTCGTGCATCCAGCGCGGGATCTCCAGCGACTCCCTTAGCACTCCATCGACGCGATAGCGAACGCGCGTGGACCCCTGGCTCGGCTCAATGTGCACGTCACTCGCATCCGCGGCGGCGGCTTCATCGAAAATCATTTTTTGAATGCGCACGATTGGTGAAGATGAATCAACCGTCTGCGGCTGTTTGTCGCGATAAACTAACGCAGGTAATTGGGACATCGCTTGCTGTGAGGGGGCAGGGGTGAAGGGCGTTCTTATGACACCACGAGGCCACGCGCATGACAAATGAAAAAAGGATTCCCGTCCTCGCAGAGCAGGGAAACAACATACTTGAGTAACCTGGCGAGGGGAAATTGGCGAAATCGGACAAAATGCAGGATTCGTCCGATTTTAAATTCTCCCCGCATCCGTGCTCGGTTCCACTCTAATTGCGAATATCGTCGATTAGTGTACGCTGTAAGAACGATGATTTACGATGTCTCAGTACCCATCACAAATACTATGCCGGTATGGCCCGGCGACCCGCCGGTCGAACTGGAACCGAAGTCGCATGAGTCCCGGGACAAGACTCACATCGTCAACCTGACGGCCATCGCAATGGGTTCGCATACCGGCACTCATATCGACGCTCCGTTCCACATGATCAACGGCGGAAAACGGCTGCATGAATTCCCGCTGGAAATTTTGGTGGGAAAAGCAACCGTCTTCGAAGTCCCGGGAGTCCGTTCCATCCGTCGTGCCGATCTCGAACGATTCGACTGGACATCGGTTGAGCGCGTTCTGTTCAAGACAGATAATTCTCCGCATTGGCAGGACGGAAAATTTTACGAAGAGTTCGTTTACCTTGATGCCGGAGGAGCCGAATTTCTCGTCCAACGCGGCGTAAGGCTGGTGGGCATCGATTATTTGTCGATCGACAAATTCCGATCCGATGCGCATCCGGCGCATTTTGTTTTCCTGACCAAAAATATTTTGATTCTCGAAGGCTTGAACCTAAGCGCTGTGCCGGGCGGCCAGTATACGTTGTACGCGTTGCCGTTGAAGCTGGAAGATGCTGATGGTGCGCCCGCTCGCGTCATATTGGTGAATTGATCATGCGAATCCAAAGCATCAGGGCGAGGGAGGTTCTGGATTCCCGCGGGAATCCGACAGTGGAAGTGGACTGCGTGCTCGAAGCCGGAATTCGCGGACGTGCCATTGTGCCTTCCGGGGCATCGACGGGCGAGCACGAAGCGTTGGAATTGCGTGATGGCGATAAGAAAAGATACCTCGGAAAAGGCGTCATCAAGGCCGTCCGGAACGTCAACGAGGTCATCGCACCTGCCTTGGCCGGTCAGGATGCCACGCTGCAATCCCACATTGACGCGATGATGCTGGCCATGGACGGCACGAAAAATAAAGGAAAGCTCGGTGCCAACGCCATTCTTGGGGTCTCGATGGCCGTGGCTCGGGCAGCCGCCGAGGCACATCAACTGCCGCTTTATCGATACATCGGCGGTGTCAAGGCCAGCGTACTTCCTGTCCCAATGATGAACATCATCAATGGCGGCGCGCACGCGGATAACAATGTCGATCTGCAAGAATTCATGATCGTGCCCGCCGGCGCTCCGAGCTTTCCGGAAGCCCTGCGGATGGGAGCCGAGGTATTTCACAGTCTGAAACAAATCCTTCACGACAGTGGACACCAGACAGCAGTGGGCGATGAGGGAGGGTTTGCGCCGAATCTGAAATCGAATCACGAGGGGATCGACTTGATTCTGAGAGCCATTGAGGCCGCCGGTTACAAGCCGGGCGATCAAATCTGGCTGGCTTTGGATGCGGCGTCGAGCGAGTTCTACGACAAGAACGGCAGATACGTTTTCAGGAAATCCGATAAGTCTGCCAAGAGCGCAGCAGATATGGTCGAGCTCTACGCTGACTGGGTGACGAAGTATCCTATCGTGTCAATCGAGGATGGCCTCGCCGAGGACGACTGGGATGGCTGGCAAATACTCACACGAGAGCTAGGCAGGAAGGTACAACTCGTCGGCGACGATCTGTTTGTCACCAACACGGAACGGCTCGCGCGCGGCATGGGAATGGGCGTCGCGAATGCAATCCTTGTTAAGGTCAATCAAATCGGTACGCTCACCGAAACCCTGGATGCCATCAATATGGCGCGAAAGGCGTCTTACGGCATCGTCATCTCGCATCGTTCGGGTGAAAGCGAAGACACATTCATTGCCGATCTCGCGGTTGCGACAAATGCCGGACAAATCAAGACCGGCTCGATGTCGCGAACCGATCGCGTGAGCAAGTACAACCAGCTTCTGCGAATCCACGAGGAACTCGGCAATCAAGGCATCTACGGAGGACGCGCCGTCTTCACGCGACGCTGACGCCACTGGAGCCCCTCATCTGTAAGTTGCTCGAGTGCCGGCGCTAAGAAGCAGCGGCATTACATATCCAACGTGAACGCTTGTATAAAGTACAACCGGAGGATATACAGAACTCTTCGATGGAAAATACGCCGGATACGGGTGCCGAGGTCCGCCGGTTGGAAACGCTGCTGGACGCGGCTAGGCTGCTGAACTCGACGCTTGAACTGAAGGAACTCACACAAATTATATTGGACGTTGTTCGTGCCGAAGTCCCGGTCGACCGGATATCGGTGTTCGTAGTCGATCGTGGACGAAATAGCCTGCACTCGCTGGTCGCGCAGGAAGTCAAAGATTTTGAAATCACGCTGCCCATCGGCGCCGGAACAGCCGGAACAGTGGCAGCGACTGGCGAGATCCTGGATATCACCGATGCTTACGCCGATCCTCGCTTTGAATCGCGCTTCGATCAAATTCTCCAGTACCGCACGAAAGATCTTTTCGCCCTGCCCGTCAACAACCGCCAAGGTGAAATCGTCGGCGTTTTGGAACTCATCAATCGGCAAAGGCCGATAACTGCCGCTGACCACGAATTTCTTCTTGGAATTTCCGTCTATATCGGACTGGCTCTTCAAAACGCCTGGGTGCACAGGCAAGTCCGCGCGGAAGGGCGATTCGAACAGGAACTCGTTGCCTTACGGGATAATCTAGCCGAAGCAGAACAAATTTCATTGACCTCAGAGTTGCTGAGCCTGGTCCTGCAGGAAATCAGCAATCCGCTCGCAGTCGCGATCGGATATGCCGAACTGGCGAGCGATTTCGAACCGTTGCCCGAGAAGCTCAGAACTTATCTCGAGAAGATTACGCGCGGCCTGGATCAGACAGCGGCGGCGGCCCGCTGTTTCCGGCAGTTCATCGAAAGTGGGCAGCAGCGCGGTCCATTATCGTTGAGCGGGATACTGACCCAGATCAGCAACTTGCGTGCCCAGGAGTGGTCACGTCTGAATATCGAGGCATCCCTGTTTGTTCAACAGGTACCCGATATACTTGCGAGTAAACGCCAGATGGAGCTGGTCATTCTCTATCTGATCAAAACCGCGGAACGCGCTCTGCTCCAATCAGAAACCAAGCGAGAGTTACGGATGGTTTTGTTGGCCACGGATGAAAACGTACGCGTGGAAATCTATAACAGCAGCCACGTCCAAATCCCTGTGATCGGGTATCCCCTCTCGCAGTCGGCTTCAAGCGGGAGGCCGGAACTGACCGCCTCCGGCCTAGACCTGGCCATCGCTTCTTCTATCGTCCGGCAACATCATGGCCGCGTCCGAATCGAACATCAGGCCGGCGGTCAGAACGTGATCCTGGAACTTCCTGCCTATTTTGCGGTCGATTCACTGGCGGAGTAGGGAATTACTTCTGATCTGAGGTGGTGGTGGTCTTTTGGAGTGCGCAACGAATTGGGCGGTCCCTCTCCCTCTGGGAGAAGGCGGGCCATCATTTGAAGGCGCGCCGGGTGAGGGTGGCAAGTCTAGTCAAATCTTGAGACCCTCACCATTTCTTGAGGCTTCGCCCTATCGGGCTTGCGCTTCGCGCCCTCTCCCAGAGGAAGAGGGTGTACCGTCTTGATCTAACGTTGCCCGTGGTGGTCGCTATTCAGCAAGCGCGGACCATCCGTTTCCACACAGCGAGGCGACTCCTCTAACGGTTCGGTTGACGGCTTGACAACACGGACTGGCATTGTCCATGGAGCCGTCAGGACCTTCGGGTCATCGACGGTTGCTTGGTAGGCCAGACTCTCGCCCACGCGCCACAACCTCTCTGTGACGCGCATTCCATCGGAATGAAAGTATCCTTCCTCACCGAACCATGTGTCCTCGACAAAATTCGTGGAGTCGATGACCAACGTATTCCCCTCCCAATGCCCCACCGGGTCACCGTAATGCGAGGGATTGGCATCCTTACGGTGTGGCCTGCCGTCGGTTGGAATGACGCGGTATGGATCACCGGAAATGTCTTCGTACAGAAAGATCATTTCATTGGACAGTTGAATGATTCGACGCGGCGGTCCGATCCTAGGAGTGCCAGGTTTACCACAGTAGAAGACGGGATCCAATTTGCTCTCGTTGTCGGAAAGCTGTTTGACCTTCGCTTGAAATTCCGGTTTGTAGGACGGCGCGGGAGTCGACGGCAACGCACCGGCGACGTCGGACTTTACCGGCCTGCGGCCGCTTGCATCAATCTTCTTGATTTCAACCTTGCCGTTGATTTCCTTTTTCAAGGCGGCTGGAGGCAAATCGATTGAAAAGAGCCACAATCCGCTCAAGTCCGGGTGAATGGCTGCCGGTTTCTGCGCATCAGCCAGTGCGGGGAGCAACAAAGCTGCCATAACGATTGAAAAGAAACGTTTCATCACCTGGTTCTCCTTTTTAGCCTGGGGTCCACCGGTTATTTACGGCTGCGCCTTATGAGGCTGGCGTTCCCTGCCGCGCACGCCAGCTCTGCTACACCACCTTCTCTTGAGCCTGCGCCTCTTTTTAGACCGCGCCCTGTTTTCTGGACAACCCAAGAAAATTCCGGTCAGCGCGAATTCCCTAGCCCCCGCCTTCAGCGTTCATCGGCTGCATTTGTAAGTTCCAAAGAAGCACCGTCGGCAAATGTAATCTTTTGCAGGTATCCGTACAGCGAACGATCTTTGGCGCCGACGCCTTCGACCTTGACCGATTGTCCGACAGATTTGGCGAAATCAGCCCGGCCAACGCCGACACGGCGAAACCATGCTGGCGGATTGCTTTCAAAAACCCAGCTTTCCGCTTTTCCGTCTTCGGCTTTTGCGTCGATGTAAACAACAATGTGTGGATTGATCCAGTCGATCTTCGTCAGTGTTCCCGTCATCGCAATCCGCTTGGACATATCGAATATGGCCGACGGGGAGTGGTGCGCCCACAGAGAGACAGTCGCAAAAAGACTCGCCAGCGCCAGCAGGACGCCACAAATTTTTCGTGTCACAGTCATTCTCCTTCAGAAATTGAGAAGCAGTTTATCACAGTGGCTGTTCACTCACCCTCGTATGGAAAACGATGGATGGCGTTTGCACAGTCGGCCAAAGCCTGCAGAAGAGTCTGTCCCGATCCGCACGGAGTATAAGAGGCGGTTTTTTGATTGGTCTGCTTGTCGACTTCCGCGAAGAAGCGCATGTTCAGGTGATTCGGTGTCGCATATTCACGCACCGTGATCCGGAATTCTACGGTCCTCTCGCCGTCACGTTTATTGATCGAGTAGAAGTGCAGCTGTGCAAGTTCATCCGACGGTTGTGTTTGAGCGAAGGTCCATTCCGCCATGGCGTTCTCCAAACCCGAAAAGTAACGGGATTGTAACACGCGTCACATTTTGTGGGTTTTTGTGCCTCTTTGTGGGTCCATTTCCTAATGATTAGAACAATCCGGGCTGCGGCGCCCGGTAGGGAATGCCTAAATGTGCATACGCCAGTTGTGTGGCGACGCGTCCTCGGGGCGTCCTTTGAAGGAAGCCGATCTGGAGCATATACGGTTCATAAATGTCCTCGATCGCGTCAACCTCCTCGCTTAGTACCGCCGCAATCGTGTTGACACCTACCGGTCCGCCACCGAATCTTTCGATAAGCGCCCGCAGCAGCTTTCGATCGATCTCGTCAAAGCCATGTTCGTCGATGTCGAGCAGCTTTAGGGCATCATGCGCGATTTCGGCCGTAATCTCGCCAGTTCCTTTCACATCCGCGTAATCGCGAATCCGTTTCAACAACCGATTTGCGACGCGCGGCGTGCCGCGGCATCGTTTCGCGATTTCGTGGCATCCTTCATTTGTGATCGGCGCATTGAGAATCTCAGCGGACCTGCGGATGATGTACTCCACTTCCGCCACCGTGTAGAAGTCCAACCGATGCACCATACCGAAACGCGAACGCAGCGGTGCGGTAATCAAACCGGCGCGCGTGGTTGCTCCGATCAACGTAAAGTGGCGCAGATCGAGCCGATGGGTTCGGGCACTCGGACCCTGGCCGATGATGATGTCAAGTTTGAAATCCTCCATCGCGGGATAAAGGATCTCCTCGATGTTGGGCTGCAGACGATGAATCTCGTCGATAAACAGGACGTCGCCGAATTCAAGATTCGTCAGTATCGCCGTGAGATCGCCTTTCAGTTGGATCAATGGTCCCGCAGTTGCCCGAAAATGCGCGCCCATTTCATTGGCGATCACCGAAGCCAATGTAGTCTTGCCGAGGCCCGGCGGACCATAGAGCAAAATATGGTCGAGCGGCTCACCGCGCTTTCGAGCAGCCTGGATGGCAACATCGAGATTATCTTTAACGCTCTGCTGTCCTATATACTCGCGAAGCATTCGCGGACGAAGCGACAATTCGAATGTCGCTTCTTCTTCCATCATCGAACCCGCTATCACTCGCTTGGACATATTTTTACTAGCGTAGGGCCTTCCGTTTCGGCTGCGCCCTAGCCTTTTGTTAAGATGTGAAGCGTCCGCTTGAATAAAACATCGAACGCCGGATCTCTATCGCCATCTATCGCGCGGCGCATGGCTGCTTCGGCATGAGCGCGGAGGTAGCCCAGATTTTCCAACGCGGACAAGACATCGCTCTCGACGGGCGGCTGAGGCGGCCCTTCGGCGAAGTCCTGCAGCTTATCCCGCAGTTCGAGAATGATTCGCTCCGCCGTCTTCTTCCCCACACCAGGAATTGCCGTAAGGCGCGCCAGATCTCCTCGTTTGATCGCGGTAACAAGATCCTGCACGGACCCGCCAGAAAGAATGGTGACGGCAAGCTTCGGTCCGATACCCGAAATGGTCATCAGTCTTTCGAAGATAAGCCGTTCACGGCGCGTGGAGAATCCGTAAAGCGCAATCATGTCCTCACGGACGTGCGTATGGATATCGATCGAAACATCGGAGCCGGCGTCCGGCAGCGCCGTAAAAGTCGTGAGGGGAACGAAGACTTCGTAGCCCACGCCATTCACATCGACAACAACGCGTGCTGGGTCCTTTTGCGCCAGTTTTCCTCGGAGGTGGGCGATCATTCGATCTCCACCAGATCGACAACGCCGATAACCGCCGCATCGATAGGAGAGTCGGTATGCCCAACCGAGGTCATTGCGGAAAAACCCTCTTGAACTGCCAGAACGCGGTCACCCACGCCGGCGTCGACGGCATCCAGTGCAACCACGACATCACCCAGAGGTTGGTCGTCAAGATCAAGAGGTTGGAGAAGCAGGATCTTCTTTCCCTCATGGCTCGCTTGCTTTTGAGAAGCAACGACGCTACCAATCACTCTCGCGATGATCACGATTTCTTAGCCACAAAGAAGCACAAAAGGCTCCAAAAATTTTGTGACCTTTGTGCGTTCTGGTGGCTATTCCCTTTCAATGTAATCGACGATAGCGACAACTGTCGCTTCAGTCGGTACCTCTTCGGGCTTAAACGCGAACGAAGCTTCGCGGCCCCGGCATACATAAACGGTTTCACCGGCGCCGGCGCCTACGGCATCTACGGCGACAACAGCCGGACCACTGGGGAGGCGACGGATCAGCAAGAGCTTTTTCCCTTCCAGCACATCGTTTTTCACCGTGGCAATCACACGGCCGATGACTTTCCCCAGATACATACCTCAATCCTGCGAGACCTGATCCACGATCCCGACGATTGCCGCATCCACGGGCGTGTCCTTGCAGCCGGACGCCATCCGAGCCGAACTTCCTTGAACGATGAGGACGTGCTCTCGAAAGCCGGCATCGACGGTGTCCACCGCCACGATGTAACCTTTCTCGTCCTTTCCGTCGGGATCCATAGGTCTGCAAACAAGAAGCTTCTTACCTTCAAGCCGCGGATCCTTCCGCGTTGCGACGACCGTTCCGATAATCCGTCCCAGAAGCATGGATAACTACTTCGACGTTTTTCCGATCGGCAGAACGTCTTCCAGATTCGAGTGCGGCCTCGGAATGACGTGCACGCTGATCAACTCGCCGACTCGCCGGGCTGCGGCGGCTCCTGCGTCTGTAGCGGCCTTCACCGCCGCGACGTCCCCGCGAACCATAGCGGTCACATAGCCCGATCCAATTTTTTCCCAGCCCACAAGATTCACTTTTGCTGACTTCACCATCGCATCGGCAGCTTCGATCATCGCGACCAGACCGCGCGTTTCGATCATTCCCAGGGCTTCACCTATCGGGCTTTCTCCCTCTCGTGCCATTGAATTACTCCTTTGATTGTAGCGGCGGTCTATGACCGCCAATGAGCATTTTCTGAAGGCTGCGCGCCGCCGCGCTTTGCGGAGCGCCCTGCAGAATCACTTCAAATTTGAAACGACCCGTTCGATTAAGTCGATCAGCTCACCCCGAGTGAGAGAGATCGTCTCTGATACTCCGTCGGTTACAGGACACATCGGGTCCTTCGGCTGCGCATCCGAGGGTTCGAGCCCGTAATACTTTTGCCGTT
>Ga0209157_1000587_pt1 | contig 30731 bp, 29 predicted proteins | sample GraSoiAngelo_135_FD_185892 | JGI IMG/M metagenome (GOLD analysis project Ga0209157, IMG submission 185892) | Grasslands soil microbial communities from the Angelo Coastal Reserve, California, USA - 14_0929_05_40cm (SPAdes) (version 2) | ecosystem: Environmental > Terrestrial > Soil > Grasslands ...
CCTCGCCCGTGCTCTTCATCTCGGGGCCGAGGATCGTGTCGACGCCGGGGAGCCTCTGGAACGGGAACACGGGGGCCTTCACGGCGACGTGGTCGATGCTCGCCTCTCCCACGAGGCCCATGCTGCGCAGGGACTGACCGAGCATCACCTTCGTCGCGACCTTCGCGAGGGACACGCCGATGGCCTTCGAGACGTAGGGAATCGTTCGACTCGCGCGCGGATTCGCCTCGAGGACGTACACGGCATCGTCCTTCACCGCGAGCTGAAGGTTCATCAGGCCGACGATCTCCAGCGCGTCGCAGATCTTCCGCGTGATTCGGCGGATCTCACCGAGGACGGCTTCGGAGAGGGTCTGGGCCGGCAATACACACGCGGCGTCGCCGGAATGGATGCCCGCTTCCTCGATGTGCTCCTGGATCCCGCCGATGAAGATGTCCTTGCCATCCGCGACGACGTCCACGTCGATCTCTGTCGCGTGGGACAGATACCGGTCTACGAGGACCGGGTGCGTCTTCGAGACGCGGACCGCCCTCTCCATGAACCGGGCGAGGTCCTCTTCGCCGTGGACGATCTCCATTCCGCGGCCACCGAGGACGTACGACGGCCGGACGAGAACGGGGTAGCCGATCCGGGAGGCCACCTCTCGGACCTCGTCGAAGCTGTACCCGGAAGCCGCCTCCGGTTGCCGGATTCGAAGGCGTTGCATGAGGGCCGCGAACTTTCGACGGTCCTCGGCGAGGTCGATCGCGGCCGGTGGCGTGCCGAGGATCCGAGTCCGCGAACGACGGCGGGCCAACGCGCGGGCGAGCGGGACCGCGAGATTGATCGAGGTCTGGCCGCCGAACTGCACGATGACACCATCCGGCTTCTCCTCCTCGATGATGTTCAGGACGTCCTCGAGCAGGAGAGGTTCGAAGTACAATCGGGTGGAGATGTCGAAATCGGTCGAGACGGTCTCGGGATTGTTATTCGCGATAATCGCGGCGACGCCCTCTTCCCGCAATGCGAGGATTCCTTGGACACAGCAGTAATCGAACTCGACGCCTTGGCCGATCCGGATGGGACCGCTCCCGACGATCAACACCTTCCGACCCGCGAGCTTCTGCGTCTCACCGCTCGGCTCGTAGGTGGAATAGAAGTAGGGCGTCTCTGCCTCGAACTCCCCTCCGCAGGTGTCGACCATCTTGTACGCGACTCGCGGTCGACCCCGCCGCACGGACTCCTCCGAGCCGCCGGTCAGGGCGGAGAGAGACTCATCGGCGAACCCGAACCGTTTTGCCTCCGCGAGGACCGGCTTGCTGATCCGGGATCCTCGGACTCCCGACTCGATTCGCACGAGATGTCGGATCTTCTCGATGAAGAACGGGTCCCACTCCGTCAGGGAAGCGATCTTCTCCGTCGGTAGGCGGCGCCGCACGGCCTCGGCGATCGCAAAGAGCCGCTCGTCGGTGGGTTCCCGTAGTTCGCGGACGAGTTCCTCTTCCGACCAGGAATTCGATTCGAGGCCTATTCGATCGATCTCCAACGAGCGGACGGCCTTGAGGAGCGATTCCTCGAAGGTCCTCCCGATGGCCATCACCTCCCCGGTACTCTTCATCGACGTGCCAATCCGGCGGTCCACCGTCGGGAATTTGTCGAAGGGCCACCGCGGAATCTTCGTGACGACGTAGTCCAACGTGGGTTCGAACGAGGCGAGGGTCTTGCCCGTGACCGGATTCGGGATCTCGTCGAGGCGCAGGCCGATCGCGATCTTGGCGGCGATCCGGGCGATCGGGTAACCCGTCGCCTTCGATGCGAGGGCCGACGACCGCGAGACACGCGGATTCACTTCGATGACCCGGTACTCGCCGGTCTTCGGATGGACCGCGAACTGGATGTTGCATCCGCCCTCGACCCCGAGCGCGCGGATGATCCGGAGGGCGGCGGACCGAAGGGTCTGGTGGTCCGAGTCGCTCAACGTCTGGGCCGGGGCGACCACGATCGATTCGCCCGTGTGGACGCCCATCGGATCCAGGTTCTCCATGCTGCAGATCGTGATGCAGTTGTCCGCGCCGTCCCGCATCACCTCGTACTCGAACTCCTTCCAGCCGAGGACGGATTCCTCCACGAGGACCTGTTTGATTCGCGAATAGGCCAGGCCAAGCCCCACGATTCGGTCGAGTTCCGCGGCATTGTGGGCCACGCCGCTCCCGCTGCCTCCGAGCGTGTACGCGGCTCGGACGATCACCGGATATCCGGTTCCCTCGACGAACGTGGTCGCCGTCGCGGAGTCGGACACCGCCCGGCTTCTTGGGATCGGCTCCCCGATCGACCGCATGAGGGAGGCGAACCGCTCGCGATTCTCGCCCGCGGTGATCGCCTCCATCTTCGTCCCGAGCAGTTCCACGCCGTGGCGGGCCAAGATCCCGGCCTCAGAGAGCTCGCTGCACAGGTTCAACGCCGTCTGTCCGCCCATCCCGCTCAGGATCCCTTGCGGCCGTTCCTTCGCGATCACCTTCTCGAGGAACGGGACCGTGAGCGGCTCCACGTAGACTGCATCCGCGGTGTCGGGATCCGTCTGAATCGTCGCCGGATTGCTGTTCACCAGGACGACCCGCACCCCTTCTTCCCGGAGCGACCGGCACGCCTGGGAACCCGAGTAGTCGAACTCCGCGGCCTGGCCGATCACGATGGGCCCGGAGCCGATCACCATGGCGGTCCTAACGTCCTGGCGCTTGGGCACCGCCCCACCCCCGTGCCGCGGCCTACGCCCCCTTGAGCTCCGCCACGAAATCTTGGAAAATGTACTCGTTGTCCCACGGCCCCGGGTGGGCCTCGGGGTGGTATTGGACGGAGAAGATCGGCATCTCCCGATGGGCCATCCCTTCCACGGTGCCGTCGTTCAGGTTCACGTGGGTGATCTCGAATTCCGACTCCGGGAGGGACGTCGCATCAACGGCAAAGCCGTGATTCTGCGAGGTGATGTGGACCCGGCCGGTGCGGAGGTCCTTCACCGGTTGATTCCCGCCGCGGTGCCCGAACTTCAACTTGAACGTCTTCCCGCCGAAGGCGAGGGCCAGAAGCTGGTGCCCGAGGCAGATGCCCAGGAGAGGGACGCGTCCCGCGAGCTCCCGGCTCGTTTGAACGGAGGTCGCGACGATGTCCGGGTGGGCGGGATCTCCGGGGCCGTTCGACAGGATGACGCCATCCGGCTTCAGGGAGAGGATCTCGTCCGAGGTCGTATCGTAGGGGACCCGGACCACCTCGGCGTAGCGCTGGGCCTCCCGGAGGATATTTCGCTTCACGCCGCAGTCGACCACGACGATCGTGCGCTTCCCGGGACCCGGGTATCGTTCGAGGGTCGTGCAGCTCGCTTCCGCGACGAGATTCCGGGTTTCCGGATGGGGGGCGGCACGGACTTCCTTCGCGACCTCATCCACATCCTCGTCCGCCGGCACGAGGGCCGCCTTCATGGTTCCCTTCGATCGGATCCGGATCGTGAGGGCGCGCGTGTCGGCACCCTCGATCGCCGGCGTCTGGTGGCGCTTCAGAAAATCTCCGAGGCTCATCGCGCTCCGGGGATGATTCGGCGTCGCGCAAGCCTCCTTCACGACGAACCCCGTCGGCTGGATCGCGTCCGATTCCATGGTGTCCGGATCCACGCCATAATTCCCGATCAACGGGTACGTCATCATGAGGATCTGACCGCGGTACGACGGATCCGTCAGGGCTTCCGTGTAGCCCGTCATGTTCGTGTTGAAAACGAGTTCTCCCAGGATTCTGCGCCGGGCCCCGAAAAAAGGCCCCCGGGCCACCGTTCCGTCCTCGAGGACGAGGGACCCTTCCATTCGTTAGACCCCCACCCCATTTTCGATTCGGCTTATGAGGGTTTCCCTCTCGCGGAAATTTCCGTCGCGGTCCGACTCGGCTCCGGCGATCGTGGCAGTTCGAGTTCGTTCAGTCGCGCGACCATTTTGTCCCAGTGGGTTCCCCGCCAGTACACGCGGCCACAGGAAGGACAACGCCAGAATGTCCGATGTCGGGAGCGGACCCCTTCCGGCACCGAGTCCTTCACATCCTCCATGGACGCATTCACGAGGATCTCGTTGCACAAAGAGCAACGGGAGAGTGGACTGACGAGTCGGAGCGGGAGAGCCGCGGCGACCTCGCGAATCTGATCGTCCAAGATGTCGGAACGAATCCGGACCGCATCGGAGACCCGGGCGGCGAGTTCCTTGTCCCGCGTCAGTAGGATCCGGTCTTCGGAGCGGACTCGCTCGATGAGGGTTCGATCCGGGCCCGGTTCAGGATACGCGGTGTCGTAACCCATGAACCGCAACCAACGTGCGAGACTCCCCAGCATGTGATCGCAGAGGAGCTTCATGCTTCTCCCCGCGAAATCACGTCGATGAGCAACCGCCGGGTCCGTCTCTTTGCAGTCAGAAACCTCGGGTCCTCGAACCCGGGATTCCATTCTCGGCCACCGAGCTCATCGGAAACGACGAAGAGGCTCGCGGCTCGAACACCACGATGCCGCGCGACCGCCCAAAGGGCGGCGGCCTCCATCTCGACCGCGACGACCCCCCGTGCGACCAGCTGGCGAGCTCGCGCGCGTGACTCTCGATACACCGCGTCGATGGTCCACGTTCCGCCGGGACGAAATCGACGGGACCTGCTCTCCAAAACGGTGGCTATCGCGCCCCGGAGGTTTTCGTCGGGGCGGAGTCGGCGTGCTTTCCCATAAAGCCCAGAGGTCCCCTCGTCGGAAATCGCAAAAGTGGGAAGCACGAGGTCCCCGATCACAAGGTCAGGGACGAGGGAACCGCAGGCGCCGAAGGTCAGGAAGGTCCGGCAACCCAAAGCGGCCATCTCTTCCATCGTAACGATCGCCGCGGGAGCCCCGATCGGGGATCGAGCGACGACAACGGATCTCGGTCCCGCGGTCCCTACACTCAGCCACCGATTCCAACCCTTCCGTTGTCCATGGACCGTGCGGTGGAGGGCCCGGAAATCGCCGGACGTGAACACGATGACGCCTACCCGCGGAAGATGCGTCTCTGCGCGACGCAACCCCAAGGACTCCCGCAGGTAGCGGAGAAAATGTTCCGGACGAACGATGAACTCGGACTCTCTCACCGGACCACCGCGTACTCGAGGAGGGCACCATCGCCGAGTCGCTCAATCCGGTCCAAACGGAGACGGGGCGCCGCGTCGAGCGAGGTGACTCCCTGACCGCCGGCGAGCGTCGGGGCTGCCTGGCCACCGAGAACCCGGCTGCTGACGAAGACCTTCACTTCGTCTGCCAGGCCCTTTCGGAGAAAGGACCAGATGACCGTACTCCCTCCTTCCACCAGGATCGTCTTCACGTCTCGTGCCGCGAGACGATCGAGGAGGGCCTGCAAATCCACCTCGTCCTTGCCGAGACGCATGACCTCGGCACGCGGGAACGAACGACCGCTTTCCTCCGACGTGACGATCAACGTCGGGGCGCTCCCGTCCAAGACGTGGGCAGAATCCGGAATCTTGCCGTCGGAGTCCAAGACCACCCGGAGTGGATTCCGCCCCTTCGCGTATTCCGACTTCACGGTCAGCTTCGGATCGTCCTTCAGAACTGTACCGACCCCTACGAGGATCGCATCTGCGGCCGCTCGAAGGCGATGCACGCGGCGGAGATCTTCTTCGTTGCTCAGACGAACGCCTTTGCCGTCCGGGAGCGCGATCTTTCCATCGACGCTCATCGCGGCGTTGATGATCACGCGCGGTCGCACGGCCATCCGATGGGCCGGCCGAATAACAACTTTGCGGGTTCGGAGCGAAGTTCATCTAGCGTGCCGACCTGCGAGGAACGGTGGCAAAGATGAAGGCCCATCTGGTCCACGTCGATGCGTTGCGATTCCGAGCGAAGGCCGAGGAGGCCCCCGAGGTCCTCTTCGATGCGGGCGATCTGGAGACCCGTCAGGGTCCGAGCCCGGTACAAGGAGCCCTCCTCTCGGCGATGGCCTGTACGGCCGCGGACGTCGTCCTGATCCTTCGGAAGCAGCGCGTCCCCTTCACGTCGCTCGAAATCGAGGCCGACGCGGAGCGAGCGACGGAGAATCCGAAGGTCTTCACGAAGATCCGACTTCACTACAGGATCCGCGGAAAGGGAATCCCGGACTCGGCGGTCAAGCGGGCGATCGACCTCTCGTCGGAGAAATACTGCACGGTCGGAATCATGCTCCGCCGAGGTGGCGTGGAATTTGTCAACACGCACGAAATCCTCCCTATGGAGTGATGTGTTCTCAAGCCGCAGATTCGGCCCGCGCATCTTTAAGTAACCTTCCCGAGATGGACCGCGGGCGCCGATGGAAGGCATCCAGATTTATGAGCTCAAGCGGATGGACCTCCGCGGGGCAACGGTGATCGATGGATTCCCGAGCGTCGGGCTCGTGAGCTCGATCGTCGCGAACTATCTGATCAACGCTCTGAACCTCGTCCAGATCGGCATCATGGACTCCGTCTACTTTCCGACCGTGGCGCTGGTCCGCGACGGACAGCCGATGAATCCCGTCCGGATTTACGCGGGACCCAAGATGGACGACCGCGACCAGATCGTCGTCTTCATCTCCGAATTCCAACCGCCGCCGAACTTGATCAAAGGGATCGCCGCGACGGTCCTCGACTGGGCGCAGGACGCCCGGTGCAACCTTCTCGTATGCCCCGAGGGACTCATTGTCGACGCCCGCGAGGACGACGGAGACAGGCAGGTCGAGGTCTACGGGATCGGTTCGACGGACAAGACGATGGACATGATCCGCAAGAACAACATCACGGTCTTCGAGGAAGGGGTCATCACCGGGGTCGCGGGAGTCCTCCTTAACGAGGGACGCAAGCGAGACTTCGACGTGATCACGCTCCTGAGCGAAGCCCATCCGGACTATCCGGACGCACGGGCCGCGGCCCGTGCAATCGAGGTCATCGACAAGCTCCTGTTGCACACGGAGCTCGACGCACGACCGCTCTACGAGGAAGCGGAGCGCATCGAGATGCAGCTGAAGTCGATCCACCACCAGACCGAGGTCGCGAAGAAACCCAGCGAACCCGCGCGACCGAGCATGTACGGCTAAGCGTCCGGCTCGACCTTCACTTGCCACCCGTTGCCGTCTCGGGCGACCGCGAATCGGCACGACAAGAACTGCGGGATGAGCCACATCATCGTCTCCAAATGCCCGGAGACGGCTTGGACGCGGAAACGGGATGGGCCGCCTCCTCGGGCGAGGTACACGAGCAGCTGATCCGCCGCGTGGACGTCGAGGGTGGCTGCGGCCTCCATCTCCGCGCGAAGGGATGCAGCGGCCTCCTCCCCGATGCGCTCGGAGGGCTTGCCACGTTCCGCGAGGGAATCAGCTCCAAGGAGCGAAGCCGTCGTTTCCGCCCAGAGGACGAGAGCGCCACCCTGCCCGATCGCCTCCTCGCCGCGGTACACGCGTTCTTCGACCTTCACGTCTGAAATGCCGTGAAGGCGACGGAGTGCGGCGTGTTTCATTCGTTTCGGGACGTCCTCGGGAAGATTGGAAGCGTGGGCGATGCCGCGCACGCGCTGGATATCCACACCTTCGGACGGGACAAAGGACGACCAAGACCGAGTCGGCGCAATCGCGACCTCGACAATCCCTCCGCCCCGCGGATAGTACCCGCGCCGAAGAACTTCAACGTCCACATGGGCCCCGAGCCGCCGGATGAGGGGCAAGAAGACCCGGCCGAAGTAGTCGATGGGCGGAGACCAGCGGACGTCCGTCCCTCCGACCAGTCGCACCCGAACGGGTCCTCCGGCCGCGGCCGCCACCGGGAGAAGGGCTTGCAGGATGAGCGTCACACTGCCCGCGGTCCCGACGTCGAAGGAGAAACGACCCGGCACCAGGCTGTCTCCCGGGCGGAATTCGATCGTTGACGATCCGACCGCGAGGCCGGCCACCTCGCCGCCGCACAGCTTGGCAACGGCATCGATGGCCGTCACATGCTGCGCGGCAAGGCCCGGCGTCGGCCGGCCCGCTCGGATTCGGACGACGCGCACCGGGGTGTCAGTCAACGCGGAGAGAGCGACCGCCATGCGGAGCAGCTGGCCGCCTCCCTCGCCGTGGGCTCCGTCGACCTCGATCATGACGCCGAGGCCTTCATCCGATGCCGGACGACTTTGAGCACTTCGACGAAGGCGTACGCGGTAAAGGAGATCAGGACCGTCTCGAGCCAATCGAGGGGGGAGAGCGCCTCCGTCTCGAACACGTCATGGAGGAACGGCGTATAGATGACCGCGACCTGAAGAGCCATGGATGCGAGTACGGCGAGGATGAGCTTCGTGTTCGTGAACAGACCGATCTGCCAGATGGTCTGGCGCGGAGATCGCATGGAGAAGACGAGGAACAGTTCGAAGAACACGATGGTCGTGAAGGCGACGGTCCGGGCTCGGACGGCATCGGCCCCTTCTTGCAATTCGAGGAAGAACACGCCGAGCGTGCCGACCGTCAGGATCGCCGAGACGACGAAGATCAGGAAAAGGATGTCCCTCGAGAGCACGCCCTCCCTCGGATTGCGCGGCGGCCGGTCCATGATGTCCGTCGGGTACGGGTCCACGCCGAGCGCGAGAGCCGGCAGTCCGTCCGTCACGAGGTTGATCCAGAGAAGCTGCACCGGCGCGAAGAACGGAAGGAACCTGGGGTCTCCGATGGCGAGGGTCGCGATGAACATGATCAGGACCTCGCCCGCGTTCGCGGAAAGGAGGAAGGCGACGAACTTCCGGATGTTCTCATAGATCCCCCGGCCTTCCTCCACCGCCGCGACGATCGACGCGAAGTTGTCGTCGGTGAGGACCATGTCCGCGCTCTCCTTGGCTACGTCGGTCCCCGTGATCCCCATCGCGACGCCCAGATTGGACCGCTTCAGGGCGGGTGCGTCGTTCACACCGTCGCCCGTCATGGCGACGATGTGACCCGCCTTCTTCCAGGCGTCCACGATGCGCATCTTGTGTTCCGGGGCGACCCGCGCGTAGACCCGGATCCGTTCCACCTCACGTACGAGGTTCGCGTCGGACATCTTCTCGAGCTCTTCCCCGGTGAAGGCGAGGTCGCTCTCGCCGAGGATCCCCATTTCCCGGGCCACCGCCATCGCGGTGAGCTTGTGGTCCCCCGTGATCATGACGACCCGGATCCGCGCCTTCTTGCAGCGACGGATCGCCTCGATCGCGTCGGAGCGGGGCGCATCCATCATCCCGGCGAGGCCGAGGAACGTGAGGTCCGCCTCGAGCGTGTCCTCCTTCAGAGGCGGCAACTCCCCGTGAAATTCGCGCACCGCAAGACCGATCACGCGGAACGCCCGCGTCGCCAACTCCTGGTTCCGGAACTGGTACTGGCTCCGATCGTACTCGGACAAAGGTCTCCGTTCTCCGTCCACGATGTGGTGGGAACAGCTCGCGAGAATCCGCTCGGGCGCGCCCTTCACATGGAGGATCGCGGGCACTCCCGCGAGGCGGCGTAGCCTCTCTCCCTCGGGCAAGGAAAGGACCGTACGACCCTCCGATTCGGGCAATTGCGCATGGAGGGTCGACATCTTCTTCCGCTCCGAGGTGAAAGCGATCTCCGCGACCCGCGGCCATCTCGCTCGGATGGCTGTGGGGTCCATGCCGGCACGCCGCGCGGCCACGAGGAGCGCGCCTTCCGTCGGATCGCCTTCCACGATCCATCGAGTCCCTTCCTGTCGGAGCACCGCGTCGTTGCACAGGACCCCACATTCGAGGAGCTGCTGCAATCCGGGGTGAGCCGTCAGATCCGCGACCCGACCACCGGTCCGGACCGTCCCAGTCGGATTGAAGCCTTCCCCGATTACTTCGTATTCCACGGTCCCCGTGACCAAGACCCGGACGTTCATCTCCCCTTTCGTGAGCGTGCCGGTCTTGTCGGAACAAATCACGGAAGCAGCGCCGAGGGCCTCGACCGCGGGAAGTTTTCGGATCAGTGCGCCTCGTCGGATCATCCGCTGGAGCCCCAACGCGAGGCTGATTGTCACAATCGCTGGAAGTCCCTCCGGGATCGCGGCCACGGAAAGTCCGACTGCCGTCAGGAAGAGAAGCTCGATGTGACCCGGGTCCCGGAGGACGCCGATGAGGAAGATGAGGCCCGCCGCAAGCAGGACCGCGATCCCGATCTGCCTCCCGAGGCGGTCCAGCTGCTTCTGAAGCGGCGTCTCCTCCTTCGTCTCCTGCTGGACGAGTCCCGCGATCGTGCCGAGCTGGGTCGCCATGCCGGTCTCGACGATGACCGCCTTGCCGCGGCCTCCGTCGACCGCGGTGCCCATGAACACCATGTTCTTACGGTCGCCCAGGAAGGAATCGCGGGGTAGCGCGTCGACCGCCTTGCTGACCGGGAGGGATTCCCCGGTCAGCGACGCCTCGTTGACGCGGAGGCTCGCGACCTCGAAGAGACGCGCGTCGGCGGGGATCCGATCACCTGCAGTGAGGACGGCCACGTCGCCAGGCACGAGCTCGCGAGAGGGCACCGCGACGATCCCTCCCTCGCGGAGGATGTGCGCCTTTGGGGCGGCGAGGTTCTTGAGAGCCTCCAAGGACCGTTCCGCTCGATACTCCTGGACGAAACCGAGGATCGCGTTCATGACGACGATCACGATGATCAGCACGGCGTCGTACAGGTCCGCGTTCTCGCCCTGCAGGAGCCCAAGGGCCGCGGAAATGATCGCGGCGATGATCAGGACAATCACGAGTACGTCCAGGAACTGGCTCAGCAAGATCCGGAGGGGATTCACCCGGGCCGTCTGGACGAGTTCATTCGCCCCGAACCGAGACAGCCGACGCGCCGCCTCTTGGGAATCGAGACCCAAGGGGGAGGCGTCAAGTCGCTTGAGAACGGCGTCGGCCGGCAAGGAATGCCAGTCGTCGGCCATCGTCCGCCGAACCCTCGCTTGCGTAATAAAGCTCCTCTCGGACATCCGTCGGAACCTCGGACGGCAGCGTCCGTCTCGCGTTGACAACGGCTTTTTGTAGGAACAGGATCGATGCGCCATTGGGATGGGAACCTGGGTTCTCTCGCGAAAATCGCGAGCGATCGCGCTGGCTCCTCTAGGGGACGCACCGCGTGATTGAGACGACGTCCATCATGTTCGATGTCGGCGTCATCGCCAGCGTCGGCTTCATCGGAGCCGCACTCGCCTCACGGGTCCGGATCCCGATCATCATCGGCTACATCATCGCGGGGATCTTGATCGGGCCGAACATCCATCTCCGCATCTTCGGCACGTCGTACGACGGGATCCTCGCCGACAGCGCGTTCCTGCAGAGCATCTCGCAGCTAGGCCTTGTCCTCCTCCTGTTCTTCGTCGGCCTGGAATTCAGCATCACGAAACTCATGAAGACGAAAGAGGCCGCCGCGATCTTGGCGGTGACGAACCTCGCGGTGAACTTCTTCGCGGGATTCGTGATCGGAGCATGGCTGGGATGGCCTGTCATCGACACGATCTTCATGGCGGGCGTCATCGGCATGTCGAGCTCCGCGATCGCGGCCAAGTCGTTGATCGACCTGAAACGACTCGGGAACAGGGAGACCGAATTCATCCTCGGGATGGTGATCCTCGAATCGTTCCTCGCCATGTTCATCCTCACCCTGGCGAACGGGATGATCCTCCCGGCCGAGGGACCCGTGAACATCGGTGGCCTCTTCGCTGGAGTGGGGCTGTTCATCGGCTTCTTCGCGCTCCTCGCCGCCGTCGTCGTCCCCAGGACCGCGGCGATCTTCGAACGCATCAAGAGCGAGGAGCTGTTCGTCCTCTTCGCCCTCGGGACCGTCTTTCTTGCCGCGGCCCTCGCGGAGGCGTTCCGAATTCCGGCCATCGTCGGAGCGTTCTTCATGGGCATGGTCTTCGCGGACACGCACCTCGCGGGCCGTCTGAAAGTGAAGATGGAATCCCTGCGAGACGCGTTCGTCGCGATCTTCTTCCTCAGCTTCGGGATGCTGATCGACCCGAGTTCGTTCTCATCCGTCGTGCCCATGCTGCTCATCGCGGCGCCCTTGATCCTGCTGAACGACCTGTTCCTCACCGCGGCGCTCGCCTACTTCATCGGCTTCTCGGGGCGGGCGTCCACAGCGATCGGGACGAGCATGATCGCGCGGAACGAGGAGGCCATCCTCTATGCGACGGTCGGCGCCCGCGCCATTCAGGCGAATCCTCACCTCTCGAACGACTACGCGGCGAAGTACCTCACGCCCTTCGCCGGAATCCTGTGCATCGTGATGAGCTCCTTGCAGCCGATCCTGATGGGTCGGTCCGACCGAATCGCGGCGTCCCTGGCGAAGCGACTCCCCAAGTCCATCACATTCGGGGCGGAGCTCGTGAAGCGGACTCTGAAGACCGTCATCATGCCGAACTTCCTCCCAATCTACCGGAGGAAGCGGGTGTTTCAGGCCGCGCTCATCGCGTATTCGGCGTGGATCATCGATCTCACGATCACGACCGGTCCGGCGCATCTCGCGATGTCCGTCCTCACCCCAATCCTGATCTTCGGCGTGTGGGCGTCGGCCCGTCACGCGTTCCAGGAACCGGTGCGTCACACGAACTACGGCGTCGACGGGGGACCTTTGAGCCGCTCCGCGATCGAGACGTTCGTCCTGCGGATCGTCGTCGGCGCATTGGCGATCGTCAGCCTCGTAGCGATCCTTTGGCAGTACTATTGGCCCGTGACCCTGCCCATCCTGTATGCCTACTTCCTCGTCGTCGTGTTCAGCATGAAGGTCGTGTATCGGCGCCTAGGCCTCGGTGTCGGCCGGCGAGTCGCACCGATCCGCCTCGTCCATCGGATTCCGGCGGCGCGGAGCTGGCGGGCCGCGAGCGGTCGTCGCTGATCACAGGATCGGATACATCACGTCGGTCAGCCAGGACTCGTCCCCGAGCATCGTCTCGGTACCGTGGCCGGGATACACGTGGGTCGTCGGCGGAAGTTCCTGGAGACGGCGGAGGCTGAACACCATCTTCGCGGGACTCCCGCCAAAGGTGTCGGTGCGGCCGTGGGACCCCGCATACAGCGTATCGCCCGTGAACAGGGCTTCCTCCGACGCGACGTAGAAACAGGCGCTCCCTTCCGTGTGGCCGGGGGTATGGAGGGTGCGGAACGTCAGATCTCCCACTCTGATCTCCGATCCTTCCTTCAGCAGAAGATCGGGTTTCACCGACGGGGGAGGGGCGGGCAAGAACCAACGGGTCTCTCGAGCGTTCTTCTCCAAGCGGGGCGCGTCCAGCTCGAAGATCGCGATCTTCGCCCCAGTCGCTTTCCGGATGGATTCGTCGTCCGCTGTTGGATCTGGGTGGCCGTGCGTATTCAGGACAACGGCGATCTTGGCGCCATGTTTCTCCGCGAGGCCCAACAGGTCTTCTCCCGCCAACGCCGGATCGACGACCGCGGCCTGCATGTTTTTCTCGTCAATCACGAGATAGGCATTGTTGTCGAGGGGGGGAGCCACGACTTTTTCGAGCAGCATCGACGCGTCCGCAAGGGCGTGACTTGCATAAATCTACCGGGACCTCACGCAGCCTTAAGATGACCCGGCCCATCGAGGGAACCGATGACGGTCGGAGGGTTGAACTTCAGTTGCCCGCGGTGCAACAATCCCCTCTTCTTCACGTTCAAGCTCGCGGACGAAGGAGACTCGACGAACCGCGAGGTCCACTGCCCCGGATGTCGCACTGTTTGGGTCGTGGCCTTGGACATTCATCCGAAGTAACGAAGGCTTATGCCCTCCCGCGGAATTGCGGGGCCCGCGTGCGACTCGCTCTGTTCCCGCTGCATTCCGTCCTGTTCCCGGAGGCGACGCTCGCACTCCAGATTTTCGAACCGCGATACCGTGAAATGATCGGCCGCTGCCTCGCACACGACGAACCGTTCGGCGTCGTGTTGATCCTGGAGGGCGAAGAGATCGGAGGCGAGGCCGTCCCCCGAAAGATCGGCACGGAAGCGGCCATCATCGCCTCCGAGCGATCGAAGGATGGACGGTACGACATCGTGGCGGAGGGGCGGCGACGCTTCCGGATCGTCGCGATCGATGCATCTCGCCCCTACCTCCGCGCCGAGGTCGAGTTCCTCGACGACGCGCTCGGCCCGGATGCGGACGCCCTCGCGGATGCCTTGCGCCAGCGTGTCGAGGGTGCCGTTCCATCGCTCCAAGCTCGAGGGGATGTTCTCATTGACGAGACTTGGAATCTGCGCAATCCTCGAGCCCTTTCGTACCATGTGGCCGCGAACCTGCCCGCGACGAACGAGATTCGACAAGAGCTGCTCGAGATGCCAGATGTCGCGTCCCGCCTGCGCCGGGAGGCGGACCTCCTGATAACCGTCGATAGGGTCGGGGTCAATGCGGGAGCGGCCTAACCGCGCGGTAAAATTATCTGGGCGGCGTGTCATGGCGTCCCGTGGGGCGAAATCGCGAAGGCTGCTGAGGTCTACGCTCGCGCCCGGAAACGAGTTCCGGGTTGGGCCACTAAGCCGTTGAGGCGCATTCGAAGGCGCGTGCGCGCGAAGCTCCTGCAGTGCTTCTGCGCCGGCTTCGTGAATCCGGCGTTCATCGAGCGTCCGCCGCAGTACGTCGCGCGGTTCCTATCGCCCGCGGAGATCCGCAATTTCGGGATGGATCCGGAATCCGACATGACCGAAGACTTCGTCGCGGAGGCCCTCGCGAAGGGCGACGAATGCTTCGGGATCCTTGACGGACCAACCCTCGCGGCCTATAGCTGGTACTCGACGAAACCCACGCGCATCCGTCCACCGGAGCTATTCCTCCGGATCGACGGGCGCTACATCTACATGTACAAGGGGTTCACGCGCAACCAGTACCGGGGGCAACGGCTCCATGCGATCGGCAAGACGTTGGCCCTGCAGGCCTTCATGGAACGAGGATTCCGCGGCATGATCTCCTACGTGGAGTTCGACAATGCCGACTCGCTCAAGTCGACGCGACGGATGGGCGCGCGGCTCTTCGGGTCAATCTTCATCTTTGGAATGTTCGGCCACTATATCGTGTTCGTGACCCGCGGATGTCGGAAGTTCGGGGTCCGAATTGAACGGGAGCGAGAACGTTCGGCCTCAGGCGTCCCTGGACAGGAGACGGCTCTCCGCATTCAGTCTGGAACGAAATGATCCTCGATTCGCGCCGCGAGGGCGACAACCTTGATAGCGCGTGACCGGCTTCGGCGGCCGCGAGCGCCGGTAGTCTAGTGGCAGGACGAAGGCTTCCCAAGCCTTCGATGCGGGTTCGATTCCCGCCCGGCGCACTCTCCATGACGGCTACTTGACGGTCTCGAGCTGGGAGATGACGTTCCAGATGAGGGTCCGGCCATGCAGCGGGATGTTCGGATCATTCGCCAGGTCGTCCATGATCATGATCGCGCTCGTCACCCGCAAGTCGAGCGCCTCGTTTTTCTTTGCGAGCCGGGCCTTCGCCTCCGCGGCTCCGCGGCGGATGTTCCTAGGGACGGAAGTGTCCTCCGCGATCTGGTCGAGGACGTCCATGACTTGCTTCAGCCGTGCTTCGGTGTCCATCTGACCATCTCCCGGTGTGTCGCGTTGCCCTCAACTTTGCGCCCTCGATTGTCCGCCTTCTTTGTAGGTGGTGACCACCATCAAAGTCTTCGTATCCTTGATCCCTGAGATTGGCGCCAAGCTCGAAAGCACGAAGTCCTTTAGCCCTTTGTAGTTCTTGAACCGTGCCTTCGCGACGATGTCCGTGTCCCCCGTCACGAGGTAGACATCGTAGATTACGTCGAACTTCGCGATCTCTGTGGCAATTCGATCCGCTTCCTTCGTGTCCACTTTCAGCGTGATGACGGCAGCGACCTGATCTTCGCCGTACAGGGCGGTGAGGGCCTGTTCCATGTCGCTCCCCATCGTCATCATGCGAGGGATGGTGAGCGTCGGTAATTAAGGTTGATGACCGAAGTTCAGCTCCAGTAATTCAATTCCTAGCAATGTAATCCTATGCCTCGCCAAGCCGACATGCTCGACCTTCGACTCGAAGCTTTAGAGCGACGTAATCAATGAAAGAAGTTGCCAATGGCAACCAGCGACATCTGCCTTCGGTGAGGCATCGAATCTGGTGCGAGCGACAATGCTCTTGGACAGCTCGGAACGCCTTCATTCATCCGAACGTCGTCATTGGGTGGCAGATTCACGCGATTCCGGGGGTAAGCCAGAGTTCGATTCCCAACCGGGCCAGCTCGCGGACGAAGCCCGCGGGGAGGGGTCCCGTATAGCGGCTCATCGGGACATCCAGAGTGAGCCCTGCTTTTCTGAGATTTTCGAACTGTTCCAGAGTCCTTTCTTGCAGCCACTCAGCAGCAATCCGGAACTTCTCATTTCTCCATCGACGGCGTTCTTCATCGCTTGAGAATATGGAATTCGCCGCGAAGTACACCGTCACGATACCATCGTCCAACACTCTAATCTCCGAAACCCTTGGGTCAGCCTTCGCAATGTCAAGTCCACGCTTCACCCACTCCGGGCCGTGCGTGTCGTCAAGCCTGGAGATTCGCAACGCGAGATAAGTTGGTTCAGCCTTCATAGCATCAGTCATTCTCCTTGCGGGTTACCGTGAAAGAAGGGGATTCCACCACATATATTCGACGTATTCGCCACGCGCCAAATCATTGGCAAACACGTACATGAAATAGGAATTTGTCGTTCCGTCGTAGGTCTTCACGCGCCGGCCGAGCCCGTCGTAGCTGTACGTAATCGCGGTTCAAGAATTCTCATGTCGATGGACTAACCGCAACTCTACCACAAGGTCTTGGAAGTCAGGGTTCCCAACTCCATCGCTGCATTTCAAGATGATAGCATCGTCTCGCTGCTCAAAGACCATGCCGGCATTGCCTAGCCACGCGTGCATTATTCCATCTCTCTCCCACGCATTCCACACGCTAAGAGTCGCGCCTCTCCTTGGAGGGTTGCATACGATTTCGACCACCTCGGGCGCGGTGTCCATCCAAAGCACACCACTTTTCGAGCTCTGTCCGTTTACCAACAACCGTCCCCGGTTGATTTTGAGTTGCAGACCTTGGCGAATCGTTGGCGTCCGTCGAACGAAACGAACTTGCACTATGTCATCCGGATGAACTTCACACCGATAGATCCCATGCACGGTAACTCCTTCGTACTCGAAAGGCTCCCCTTTTGATTCGGCCAATCGTTCGTTGAGAGTCTTCCCCGTCATCTGGCGGCCGGGCCTCCGGTGCGAGTCTGCTGTCTGAGGACCGGACGAGGGGGGAGCGGTCCCGATGGCCTGTCGAATCAAGACGGAAGCCTCCTTGTCCAATGCAAGCCTTTGGTATTATTCTCACTGTCAATAGTTAAGGTTTATTCGCAGACGAAGAATCTCATTGAGAAACGGGCCTGCCACACTTCGGACAGAACGAATCGTCCGCCAGGAGAGTCGCCCCGCACGACGCGCACGAGGACGGGACGAGACGGGTCCCGCACTTGCGACAGAAGGCGTCGTCCGACCGCAGCGGGGCACCGCACGAGGGACATGCACGATCTGAAACGATCGCGGTCGTGGGGGCACGCTTCGAGGGCGCTGCGGGCATCTCCACCTTCTTGCCCTCCGCCGATCGAGCGGAGAGACGGGCCATCGTGAGCGCGCCATCGTAGTCCTTCGCATCGAACCGACCCTTCGCGGCCTCAAGCAATTCGGTCGCCTGCACGACGTCACGACCGGAAGACCGTGCCTGCTCGATGGCGCTACCCGCGACCTGTATCGAGAACTTCGATTGCGGGAAGTTCGGCGGGACCTCTTTCGTCAGGATCTCCTTCGTCGTGACCTCGTCACTCCCGCCGACGGTGGAGAGCTGCTCCAGCTTGGCGATGTCGCCCTTCGATGCCTGGACCGATTTCAAGGCGAGGAGACGTTCTTTCGCCTTCCCGATGAGATCCTTCGTCACCCGGTAGTTACCACGCTGATAGGCCGTTTCAGCTTCCTGAATCCACGAGGTCACTTCGTGGCTCCGGACTCCCTGACGTTCCAGGGTCGCCGCAATCGCCTTCGCCGTGACGATTGCGTTGTGGGCTTCATCCGGCAGGTTCGAATCCTGCTTCGCGGCCCGGACGCGCCGATTCTTCATCTTTTTGTGAATGAACTTCATTTCGAAGTACGCCACCACGATGGCGAGCGCGACCCCGGCGATGACCACGGTGATGATGACCGGGTCCGTCAGGGGATCCGCCATCGTGCGCCTCGCATTCCTACCAGTTCCTTAAAAGCGTTTCCCTGTATTTTTCCCGGATGATTCCGTGTCCGACGAAGTGCCTCAGCTTAGGATGTCGGCCAGACGACCTTGCTTCTGTCCGATCCGGATTTCCCGCGCAATCCTTCGCCCGGTCGACATGCCGGGCTCCGTGAGGTCGGAGTACGGCGAACCGGCGATGAACAGGTTCGTCCCCGCGACGATCCGCGTGGAGATCTCGAACACTTTGAACTCGAGCTGGTCGGTCACGATCGTCTCGAGGCAGAATGGCCCGATCATGCCCCCGAACAGTTCCATCGATCGCTCGACGACCTGCTCTCCCATCTCGAACGCCTTCGGCAAAAGGGATTCGCGCAGGACGACCGGCATGTTGCCCGTGACGACGAAGGTCGGAAGGAGTCCCATCTTTCGGAGGGCCTCCTGGGCCCCCAACTTGTACATCTCATCGATGTTCGCTTCGTCTCGCCGGTCCACTCCGAGCATCTCAAGCGACCCTCGAGAGAGTGCATAACCCGACGTGGCCAGAGGCGAGTAGAAGTAATGCATGTAATACCGCGTGCCGACGACGTATTCCTGGATGGCGTACTTCATCCCGGGCTGGATCGACTCTTTGAAGTCCTCGTGATTCTTCGCGATGAACGAGCCGCGGCCGCCCTTCGCCCCGTAGTACTTCACGAACACGGGGCGGTCAATGTCTTGAGGTCGCTCGATCTTCATCGGCATCGGGACGCCGGCGGACGTGAGCCACTCCCTCTGCTTCTCGCGGTCCGATTCCCATTTCAGAACTTCGCGGTTTCCGAAGGTCGGGATCGGGAGCTTCGCGAACACCTCGGAGCCCATGTACTCAACGAAGGAACCGTGCGGCACGGTGACGACCTGCTTCGCGACCAGGTCCTCCGCCTGATCGAGGATGTCCGCATACGAATCGACGATCAGGAAGTCGTCCGGTTTCGCCAGGGGGAAGGCGTCGTAGAACCGCGGCTGTTTCCCAATCGCAATCCCGAGAGTCCGGAAGCCCTCCTGGCGGGCGCCATGAAAGATCTGGAGGGAGGAATGGGAACAGACCGTCGCGATCACGATGTCCCCGTAGTCCGAGAGGATTGACGCGATGGCCTTCCGCGTTACCATTACGGTACGAATCGCTTCGACGGTTAAAGCTTTTCACCGCGAAGCATGCCGTCGACAACGCGCACCGCCCGAACCGTCTCGCGGACATCATGGACCCGAACGACGTGGGCCCCTTTCGTCACTGCGAAGGCCGCCGCGGCGATGCTCCCTGAGAGCCGATCTCCTGTCGCGCCGCCACCAAGCCGCTCAAGGAACGATTTCCTCGACACGCCGACGACGACCGGGTGGCCGAGGGCTATGATCTGGTCTAAGTGGCGCAGGAGGGACAGATTGTGATCCGGCGTCTTACCGAAGCCGACGCCCGGGTCCACCGCGATCGCCTCGGAGGCCACGCCCACGCCCTCCAAAATCCGGATCCGTTCGGTCAGGAAGGATCGGACCTCTCCCACCACGTCGGCGTAGGCCGGATGTTCTTGCATCGTCTTGGGATTTCCAAGCATGTGCATCGCGACCACACCCGCACGGCTCTTCGCGACGAGACGCACCATCGACGGGTCTCTCATGCCGGAGACGTCGTTCACGATCGACGCGCCCGCCTCGATGGCGTTCGAAGCGACGGCTGGTTTCATCGTGTCGACAGAGAGGGGCACCGGGACCCTCGCCGCGAGACCGCGGATCACCGGACCGACCCGACGCCACTCTTCCTCGGCCGGCACGGGATCCGAACCGGGCCTCGTCGACTCGCCGCCGATGTCGACCAGGTCTGCCCCCATGTCGACGAGATCGAGGCCGTGGCGGAGGGCGGCCTCCGCGTCGAAGTAGCGACCGCCGTCGGAGAACGAGTCAGGCGTGACGTTGAGAATCCCCATCACCCGCGTGCGATCGAGGACGATCTCTCCCGTTCGATGGCGCCAGATCGTGGCCGGGTTCCCCATTCGGGCGAACAACGGCGGATTCCTATTTCACGGTACGCGGGCGCCCGGCAGGAACTTTATACCTCCGAACGATAAGCGGGCCGACCATGCGGGTCCTGTTCCTCCATGTGGATTACCTCGAGTACGAGGTGAAGGAGAAGGCCCTGAAGTCCGCCCCGGACATCCCTGCATCGAAACGTCGGGAAAGGGTGGAGGAAGCGCTCGTCTCCTTCGTCAGTGCCGAGAAGCGGGACGAAGGGAATCTGGCGAGCGTCGCCAAGGTCGCCGCCGAGAACGTCGCGGACGTGGCGGGCCAGATCCATACGAAGCGTGTCGTCCTCTACCCGTATGCCCACTTGAGCTCGTCCCTCGCCGCACCCGGCCCCGCCCAGGAGCTCATCGCGTCCCTAGAAAAAGAGCTCGTCGCCCGGGGCTTCGAGGTCCATGCGTCGCCCTTCGGATACTACAAGTCCTTCAAGGTCGCGGTGAAGGGTCACCCGCTAAGCGAACTTTCCCGCGAAATCGTCGCCGAATCCGCCGGCGCGGGTAAGGAGGAAGTCTCCGAGGCCGTGAAGGCCGAGGCGAAGCTCGTCTCCCACTGGCACATCCTGGAGCCGACCGGGCACATGCACCACCTCTCGATCAAGGACGGGAAGGTGAACGGATATCCTTTCGAAGGCCACGACCGATTACGGAAGTTCGCGACCTACGAGATGGCTAAGTCGCGCGAAACGAAGGAGGAACCCGCCCACGTCCGTCTTATGCAGGAACTCGAGCTGGTCGACTACGAGCCCGGGTCCGATCCAGGGAACCTGCGGTACTACCCAAAGGGAAAGTTGATCAAGGGCCTTCTCGAGGAGTTCATCAGCGAGCGGGTGCGGGAATACGGAGCGATGGAGGTCGAATCCCCCGTCATGTACGACTTCGAGCACCCCGCGTTGAAGTCCTACCTGGCCCGCTTCCCTGCGCGCCAGTACATCGTACAGACGCCGAACAAGCGCGCCTTCCTCCGCTTCAGCGCCTGCTTCGGGCAGTTCCTGATCATGAAGGACATGGTCATCTCGTACAAACAGCTGCCCCTGCCGCTCTACGAGCTCACACGCTATTCCTTCCGCGCGGAGCAACGTGGCGAGGTGGCGGGCCTCCGCCGGCTCCGGGCGTTCACGATGCCCGACTGCCACGCCCTCGTCTCGGACATCGAGATGGCGAAGGAGGAGCTCATGGTCCGTTTCGACGTCGCCTGGGGCATCCTCGAGGACTGCGGTCTCTCCATGCCCGACGACTTCGAGGTCGGCATGCGGGTGACCCAGGACTTTTGGAATGCGCACAAGGACTTCGTCGTGGCCTACGCCAAACGGTGGGGCAAACCGATCCTCGTGGAAATGTGGTCCGAGCAGTTCTTCTACTTCGTCCAGAAGTACGAATGGAACTTCGTCGACGGGAACGACAAGGCCGCGGCCCTGACGACGGATCAGATCGACACGGAGAACGCGGAACGCTTCGGGATCACCTTCACGGACGAGGACGGCAAGAAGCGCCACCCGCTGATCCTCCATCTCTCTCCAAGCGGCGCGGTGGAGCGGGTCCTCTACGCCCTCCTCGAGAAAGCGGCCGCGGCAGGGAAGGCGGGAACGCCGCCGATGCTGCCCGTCTGGCTCTCGCCGACACAGGTCCGGATTGTGCCGGTCAGCGAGGACCAACTCGAGTATGCCAAGTCCCTCCTGCCCCGCCTCGAGGGCATCCGCGCCGACCTCGACGACTCGAACGATACCCTCGGAAAGAAGATCCGGAACGCGGAAAAGGAGTGGGTCCCCTACATCGTCGTGATCGGCAAGAAAGAAATCGAGGGCGGCACCCTGAACGTCCGAGTCCGGCAGACGAAGGAGCAGACGGAAATGGCGGTGGACGCCCTCCGCCACCGCATCGCCACGGAGACGAGAGGCCGTCCGTCCCGACCCCTCGCGGAACCGGCGTTCCTGTCCGAGCGCCCAATCTTCCGAGGATGACGTCCGTTTTCGTTTCTCGAATTTGAGAACCGCCCCTCGCGCCTTTATGGACGCCGGCCTCATCGCACGGCCCGATGGCCTTCTTGAAGAGGGACCACGTCGAGTTGCTCCTCGGCCTCGGCGTGCTCGCCCTGGGCCTCGGACTTCTCGTGTTCACCTTCTCCCACGCCCTGGCCATCGCCGCGGCTCCGGGAGACTTCTTCCGGAGTCAGTTCCCGCAGAACCAGAGCCACACCGGCCCGACGGCATCCTTCCGTTGGGACTCGACCGACTTCAATGCCACGGTCCAGGACACCTCGCGGCAGGGCGACGCGGCCATCTCCACCCTACAATGGGATTTCGGCGATGGGATACGAGTCCCGGGATCGACTCCCGGCCCGCACCGATACACAAACGCGAGTGTCTATCAGGTGAGCCTCATCGTGACGGACACGAACGGCAAAGAGAGCCGAGCCGTTGCGCAGGTGCAGATCGTCCCGACCCAGACTCGTTCTGGAGAAAGCGTCGGAGACCCCACCGCGAACCTCAACCTCAGCTTCGACCTGAGCGGCATCCTCCAACCCGTCGCGATCACGTTCCTGACCTTCGGCATGTACGTCGTATTGACGATGGTCGGCGGCGCGATCAGCCGAGCGGGCTGGAACATGATCAAGCCGAAGCCCGAGACGATCCGGGTGCGACTGAAGCCGCGGGACCTGACCCGTGCGATCGAGGAAAACTCCGCCCCTATGGTCCGGCTCCCGCCGCCACCTGCGTGACGATCAGCGCCGTCGATTCGTCCGAGGGAACTCGTCCGGGATCGATGATCGGGACTCGGGATCCGAGACCACGTCCGCGATCGAGACGGACTCGCGTACCGCATCGACCATGGGCGAGCGCACGCCCGTCATGATGGCCAGGACGCGAAGGATCCCGTTGTACTTCTTGTCCACCCGAACCCCAAAGATCACGTTCGCATCCGGACGCATCGCGGCCGTCAGGCCCTCCACAACCTCGTGCGCCGTCCGAAGTCGCAGTCCCGGGCCCGCGCTGATATGGATCAGGGCGCCGTTCGCGCCGCGGTAATCGACCTCAAGGAGCGGGTTGTTGAGAGTTTCGGAGACGAGGCGCTGCGGGTCGTTCTCCGCGTTCTCGCCGTAAAAGACGGTCGACGTGCCGCCCGACTGGAGGATCGTGCGCACGTCGCTGAAGTCCAGGTTGATCAGGGACGGAACCGTGATGGATTCTGTGATCCCCTTGATCACTTCCCCGATCAGATGGTCCATCACGGCGAACGCCTGTTCGACCGGGAGATTCGGGACGAGGTCCAGCAGACGGTTGTTGTCCAGGAGGATCAACGAGTCCGTCCGGTCCCGGAGACGTTGGATCCCTGCACGAGCGTTCGTCATCCGTCCGCGTTCGGCCCGGAACGGGGTCGTCGCCAGGCTGATCACGACACTTCCCGCGGCCTGGGCGAGTTCCGCGACATGGGGTGCGACGCCGGTCCCTGTACCGCCGCCCAGCCCGACCGTGATGAAGGTGATGTCCGCATCGCCAATCTGGTTCCGGAGTTCTTGCTCCGAGATCTCGGCGCACCGCTCGCCGATCTCCGGCCGTCCACCGGCTCCCATGCCGCGCGTCACGCCCCCGCCAATCAGGAGCTTGCGGTCCGCCTGAATGGAATCGAGATGCACTGCGTCCGTGTTCACGACGACTGTCCGGGCTCCGTGGATGCCCATGCGATGGAGGCGGTCGACAGAATTCCCGCCGGCCCCGCCGCACCCGACCACGACGACCTTCGGCCTCGCAAGGGCGAACGAATCGAGGAACGACTGGTTCCCGGTGCGCTGTACGGTCTCGAGGCCCATCCCTGATCCATCCCAGGCGGTCCCGGTGGGAACCGCTCTGCTCGCGCGACCGAGGGTCGCGCGTCCCTGCCACGGTCCTATTTGTCGACCCCTTCCATGGCCTTGTGGAGCCGGCGTCGGACGTACTCGCGGACCGCATTTCGGACCGCGTCCTCGACGGAAACGGAGTCGCCCGACTTCACGAGCTGCTGAAGGTCCACCACGTTCCCCTTCGGCAGTTCGATCATGAGCTTGCGGATGTAATCCGGCGAGAACTGGATGTCGATGAAACGATCGATCGCCGCGCGGATCGCGTCGGAGATCGTCGAGTACGTTCCGCCCTTCACGAGCTGGTGGAGGGCCTTCACTTTGTCCGGCGGCAACCGGATCGTGACCCGCTCCGATTCGGATGACATAGACGCCCCGCGTCCCCTCGATTTCTGTCTGACGTTCGTATGACAACCGCGTTATTTAAACATATGTCCAACCGAGATTTTCCAGGAGGGATGCCCCTCAGGTCGGAAACAGTGCCGCCGGGCAACGGGACGAAACACGACGCCTACAGCGCCCGCATCCGGTTGTTCTTCGGGTTGTGCTCGACCTCGGCCAGATGCAAGGCCTCCAGGACCGGCGGAACGTACATGCCGAACCGACCGCGCAGTCCTTTCTTCAGACCGTACCACCCGCCGACCGGGTTTTTCGCGGACCGTCCCCAGGCTTCGACCGTGCCGTCCACTGCCGGCTTCTGCTCGTCTGCGGTCCCCAGGAGCATCCAGTCGCCGTTGGACTTGAGCATCTGATGCAGGTCGTTGATGCACCGGAGGTGGTAGCGCAGCTCCGTGCTCCCCGACTTCACGACGAGCGCGGGCGGTTCTAGGGTCTCGTCACGGAACGCCTGAAACTCCGACGTCCCGCTCGGCGTCTTCAAGTGCCACGGATGCTCGCGCGTGCCTGCGTCGCCCGACTTCCCCTTCGTTGCCATGTGTAATCCCTCGACCGGTGAGACTGAGCGAAGACCGTCGCGGCTCTATTTCAACGGTTCGCCGCCTTCAGGTGGCGGGTTCCATGGGGAAAAGTCAGCTTTTCGGGAGAAGCTTCGCGAGCCCGCGAGTCTCCGAAAAGTGGGCCCCGTGGGCGCGCATCTCCTTGATCGCATTCTCCGAGTCCCCCCGCTTCACCTCGACGCCCCGAATCGCATCGCGCAGGACGCGGATCGTTAGGCCCCGACGAACCCCGTCGAGCGCCGTCGCCCGAACGCAGTAATCGGTCGCGAGTCCGCAGATGAACAGCTCGTCCACGCCGAGCTCGTGCAAGGCGGACTCCAGGTCCCGCCCCTGAACCGTGAAGGCCTGGAACGCGGAGTAGGAGTCCACCTCCTGGTCCATGCCCTTCGACAGGACCATCGCCCCTTTCGGGATTTCCAGGTCGGGATGGAATCGGGCTCCCTTTGTCCCCTGGACGCAGTGCACCGGCCATGCTCCCCCGAATTCCTTGAAGTGCTTCGTCTCCCGCGGATGCCAATCCCGTGTGAAGATCACAGGCAACCCGCGACGTCCGAACAGGCCGATCGTGCGGTTCACCCGCGGGATAATTGCATCGCCCTCCGGCACCCCGAGCGCTCCGCCCGGACAGAAGTCATTCTGGATGTCGACGACGAGCAGCGCGGCCCTCTGCCCCACGGTCCCGACCGGCCAAATGTCACGGTCGCTAAAAGCTTGCGCCCGCCTGGATCTTCCGGAAGTCTTCGAGGTAGTCATCCCGGAAAGCCATGTCCCGCGGCAAGCCGTCGAACCACCGCGCCTCAATCACTTCGTGGCCTGGTCGCAGTTCCGTCGATTGTGCGCGGGCGATGAACTGCGCGAAATATCCATGGCGGGCTCGGCTGCCGTCCGTTATCGTCTCATGGACAATCCGGGTCAAGGCGGGGTCGGCGAGCTCGAGGCCCACCTCCTCGCGGGCCTCTCGACGGAGTCCGTCATCGGTCCTCTCTCCTTGTTCGAGCAGACCGCGGGCGTAAACCACATGCTGCCTCCGGATTCCCGGCCCACGCGGACCAGGACGATCGCACCGCGGGTGTCGTGGACTAGGCCGCCGGCCGCCCAGAACGGCGCACGGCTTCGTCCGCGGAACGCGGGATCATCCGACGAAGCGACCCGGGTCCTACGGACGATGGGAACCCGCCCGAACCGGTCGAAGGCATCTCCCAGCCGGTCCTTGCATTCTCCGGGACACATCGACGTTTCCTAGAATGAAAGAAGGAGGGAAACCTTATTAAATGGCCCTTCAAGTCTCGGACCGCGCGAACGAGGTGCGTCCATGCCACTCGACGACGTTTCTGACCGATCCAACAAAGTATACGACACGATGAAATCCGCGGGCATCACCTCGGAGGATAAGATGCGCGATGCCGAGGCGATCACGAAGATGTCGAAGCTCCCGAAGAACTTCGTCCTCACCGCGCTCCAGGAACTCCAAGCGAAGGGCTACGCGAAACGCCGGGCGCGAGAGAAGGCCGCCGGCTACTGGCTCATCAAGTGACTCGCACCCATCATCGACGCGGGCGGACGAGCGCCGCGGCAATCATGATCGGCAGAATGGCCGTCGCGTCCCCCTCGATCGTCACCTGCTTCGCGGTCTCCTTGACTTTGCCCCAGGAGATCCCCTCGCGCAGCCGCGCTCCGCTCAAGCTCCCGTCCCATTCCGGCGCCGTCGTGATGTAGACCGCATGGTCGAGTCCACCGCGAAACTGGTTCCACCAGATCGTGTGGTGCTTCGAAACGCCTCCCCCGATCATCAGAGCGCCGGATTCTTTCGCACCGAACACCAGATCTGAGAGTTCCCCCTCGTCGCGGAACTGGTCGATCGAGAAGTCCTTGTGATCCTGCCAGAAGGACCACAGTTGGTATCCCACGGCCCCGTCGAAGATCGCCGGGACGTACACCGGGATGCGGTTCTTCCAGGCCCACCAGAGCAGTGAGTCGCGACTCTCGGTGCGCCGCCCGAACTCCCATAGCAATTCTTTTGTTGAGAGGGATTTCCGTCCTTCCTTCCAAAGGTCTCGGAGCATCGGCTGGAGCTTCTTCTCCAGGACGATCCCGTAGGATTCGTTCGGAACGAGCACATTCCCGAGCCGGTTCACGCCGAGGCGATGGAGCGCCACATCATCCATGTCGAAGTCGCCATGGTAATACGGTTTCCAAACTCGGGCCAGGTCGTGATCCGCGGTGCCGCAGGTCGTGATGACCGCGTCGACCAGCCTTCGCTCGACCAGGCCACGGAGGATGCCGCGAACTCCCGTCGCCATCAGGGCCGCGGGGAAGGACAAGAACGTCATGCAGGCCCGATTCCGGAACATCGTCCGAAGGATGTCCACGCCCACGGCGATCTTCTTCGCCGTGAATCCACCGCCGCGGCCCATCGCGTCAACGAGGGTGGCGAGGTCCGAGGAGCGAGACAGATCGATGTCCTCCACCTTGCGGCGGAGCAGATCGCGCTTCCGCATCCCCGCGGAATCCTGGGTACGCGATAAAAGGATATGGAGCCCGACGGGGCCACTCCATCCTTCGGAATGCAGTCCCGGTTATTTGACGAGACCGCGAAGTCGCTCCCACACGCCGACCGCACCGCGCCATCGGAAGGCGTTGCCGCAATCACTGCAACGGCCCCATCCATCGTCTTGGAAGGTGACCCGTCGGGATCGGCAGACATTGCAGATGCCAGACCGGGGTTTCTGGATTCCGCGGTGGCGGCGTTCGTCGTCGATTTGCGCCTCGAGTCGCCGCGTGGCCTCTTCCGCATTCCGCGCGAACGTGAGGCCGGCGAGATAGTCGCCCTTGGTCAAAACGTCCTGTGCCTGCCGGAGCAACGTCCGGACCTCCGCCGGGTCCAGGTCGTACGACTCAGCTTCCTTGAGGACCGGTTCGCATGCGATGAGAATCGCTCGAGCTTTCTCGACCTGCGCCTCGCGAAGCTGGATCGCCCGTTCAATCTGCTTCTGTTGGCCCTTCATCGCGAGCCGTTCGGCCCGCTTGAGTAGGTCGCCCGCATGGCCATGCTCGCCCGCGGCGATCGCCTCGCGGGCCGCGGCATGAAGCTGCTCGGCTTCCCCCATCTCTGCGCCGACGTTCCGGGCGAGTTCGATGTGACTCGAGACGGACTCGACCGAATCCGCCACGTCCCGTATCCGGCGCGCCCGGGCGTCGTCCGCGCGCTGGGCGGCCTCCAGGAAGCTCTCCCGTGCCGCCCGGAGACGACCCCGGTCCAGGAAGTCGGCCCCGCGCTTCCATGCGTCCTCGGCGAGAGCAATCGACGCACCGAGGTTCGCGGCCTCGCGAATCGCGTCCCTCGTCAGGGCCAGATGGTCGCGGATCCGTTCCGCCTCCCGGGAGTGGGCACCCTCCGACGCGCGGACGAGATCCCGCAGCACGGTGTCGTCGATCGATGAACCCTGGAACAACGCCTCGCGGGCCCTTTCCAGGAGACCGCGTGCAGTGGCCGCCTCCGGGTCTGCGGGATCGCACGGCTCGAGGAGACCTTGTGCGGCCAGGATCGCATACGACCACGAGGCGCGGCGAAGTTGTTCCGTCGTGCGCTCCGCGATGCGAGACGCTTCTTGGGCTGCGGTGAGGGCGGCCTCGAACCGCCGCTCCTGGAATCGCTTCCGGGCTTGGACGAGCAAGTCCTCGACCCGGTCGAAGTCGACGGAGGAATCACGGCCCAGGATGAGGCCCGCGTCGCGTTCCGCGGGGGCCTGCGCCTCCAGCTCCATCAGGATCTCGGACGCGTCCGGCGCGCTCGCGAGAGCCTCCACGAGGTCCCATTTCTTCTTGAGGCCGTGGAGACTGACCCGATGCCGCTCCCCGAGGTCTCGGAGCTGCCGCGGTCGGAGCCGACCGAGGCGGTATTCCATTCGCCGCCGATCCGCCTCCACCACCACGGCGTCGGGATCGGGCAAGGACAGGAGGGTCTCGATCAGGAGGGTGCGTTCCGCCTGGCGTCCCCGGTCGATGCGATGGGCCCGTGCCAGGTCGCGCAGGACCTCGGTGGGCAAGTGGGAGAGCGTGTCTTGCAAGGTGCGTGGCATCGGGGGCCTTCCGTCGGAATCCAAGCTCCCGCGTCTGAATAAACGTTGCGCACGATTTATCATGAATCCGGCGGCCGATAGCGGCGCAGCACCTCGATCGCCCACTGGACCTTCCGGAACTCATGGGGGTCGCCACCTGCGTCGGGATGGTGCTTGAGCGCCTGGAGGCGGTATGCCTTCTCGATCGCCGCCGGCGAGGGCCAACCGCGACCGAAGCGGGGCGGATGGACCTTGACGTTCTCGAGGCCGAGAATGCGAAACGCCGCCGCGATCCCTTCGTCTGTAGGTAGAATTCCCGGAGGTCCGAGAAGATCCCGCCCGATTCGTGGCCGCCTTCGATGCTGTACCGTTTGTGGTCCCGCGCGATGTCGCTGCCCGCGCGATGGTCTCGCCCGCAGGCGAAGCAGAAGAACCGATCCGCCACATCACCCGATCGGTCGTTCGGCGGATGGCCTTTCGGGTTTCCGTAGGCAAAGGTTATTTTCAGCCGCCGTGTTCGCGTCATCCGTGTCGTTCCGCGCCGGTCCCTCCGTGTTCAAGGACCCCGGGAAGCTGTCGTTCGATTACCTCCCCGACAAACTGGTCCACCGGGAGAAGCAAACCCAGAGGCTCTTCAGCCTCCTCCGGCCCATCGTGGAGGCGGGGGCCTCGAGCAACGCCTTCCTGTACGGCGCCGTCGGCACAGGGAAGACCCACACCGCGAAGCGGTTCTGCCTCGACTTCCGGAAGTACGCCTCGGAGTCGGACCGGGCTGTGGACTGGGACGTGGTCAATTGCCGCCAGCGGATGGGGGACGACGCGGTCCTCCTCCGACTCCTGCAGCACTTCGACCCGCATTTCCCCGAGCGCGGCTTCTCGATCGCGGAGAAGATGGAGAGCCTCCGGAAGCACCTCGAGAAGCACAAGCTGCATTTCATCGTGATCCTGGACGAGGTCGACGCCCTCCTGAAGAAAAGCGGCGCGGACCTGATCTATTCGTTCGCGCGCATCGCGGAGGAGGGCACGACGACGAAGGGCAACATCTCCATGATCCTGATCTCCCAGCGGCCGAACGCGCTGGAATACATGGATCCCGCGGCCCTGAGCACGTTCCGGCGAACGAACGTCGTCGAGTTCCCGCGGTACGACCGGACGGAGCTCGAGGACATCGTCCAGGGCCGGGTGGCGCTCGCCATGCACCCGGGCACCGTGGACGACGATCTGATCGACTTGATCGCGGACATCGCGTCGGAGTTCGGCGACGCCCGATACGCGATCGAGCTTCTGGAGAAGGCCGGCATGCTCGCGGACGAAGAGCGGGCGGAGGAGGTCGCGGCTGAACACGTCCGCGGGGCGAAGTCCCACGTCCACCCGATTGACGTCGAAGAGCGGCTGGGCCTCCTCGACGTTCCGAAGAAACTCGTCCTCCTGTCGATCGCACGGAAGAGCCGCAAGAAGGCGTACATCACGATGGGGGAGGCGGAAGAGGCGTACGCGGTCGTGTGCGAGGAATACAACGAGAAGCCGCGGGCCCACACGCAGTTCTGGAAGTACGTGAAGGAACTGGACGCCCTCGGCCTCGTCGACACGAAACTCAGCGGGAAAGGCGAGG
>Ga0209157_1000589_pt1 | contig 30662 bp, 33 predicted proteins | sample GraSoiAngelo_135_FD_185892 | JGI IMG/M metagenome (GOLD analysis project Ga0209157, IMG submission 185892) | Grasslands soil microbial communities from the Angelo Coastal Reserve, California, USA - 14_0929_05_40cm (SPAdes) (version 2) | ecosystem: Environmental > Terrestrial > Soil > Grasslands ...
GCCTCGCCCCGCGCGCCGAGCATCCTGTACACCCCGGGCAGATTCGGCAGCGCGGCGACGAAAGATTTGGCGTCGAACACGATGAGTCGATTATAAATCGTGTAAAATTCGCGCCCTTTTCGCAGCCCGCGGTAAATGCCATGGCCAAGGTCGAAGCAGTCCAGATCCGCCCCGGAAACCTGCTCGAGTGGGACAAGCGCATCTGGCGCGTCCTCAAGTCCTACCACGTCCACGTCGGCGGCCGCGGCGGCGCCTTCATGCAGGTCGAGATGAAGGACATCGAGGCCGGCACCAAGACCAACCAGCGCTTCCGCACGGAGGACAAGGTCGAGCGCGCCTTCGTCGACCCGCGCGACATGGAGTATCTCTACCAGGACGGCGACAGCTACGTATTCATGGACAAGGAAAACTACGAACAGCTGTCGCTGCCGGCCGATTTCCTCGAGGGACAGGCCGGCTACCTCCTGCCCAACACCGACGTGCAGATCAACTTCTACAACGGCCGGCCGATCGGCATCGAAATCCCGCCTTCGGTGGTGCTGACCGTGGTCGACACCGAGCCCGGCATCAAGAACGCCACCGCCACCAATACGTTCAAGCCGGCCAAGATGGAGACGGGGATCACGGTACAGGTGCCACCGTTCATCAACAAGGGCGAGAAGATCAAGGTCGATACCAACGAAGGCACCTATATGGAGAGGGCCTGAAGCGCGTCCCGGTAGGCAAGGCTTTTTCTCAGGTCTCTCCCGCCTTTCTTCCTCATCCGCTCCAGCCGCTCCGGGCGGGCGAGCGGCAGCTCGCCCAGCGACTCGAGCAGCGCCGCCTGGCCTGGCGGGTCATTGCATAACAGCACCATGTCGCAGCCTGCGGCGAGCGCGGCGCGCGCTCGCTCCGCGATCCCGCCCGCGGTGCTCGCGCCGGCCATCGACAGGTCGTCGCTGAACACGAGGCCCCGGAAGCCGAGCCTGCCGCGCAGCACTTCCTGCAGCCAGTACCTGGAGTAGCCGGCGGGCTCGGGATCCGCCTGCGTGTAAATCACATGCGCGGGCATGACCGCAGCGAGGCCTGCCTCGATCGCCTTGCGGTAAGGAAGAACATCCTTTGAAAAAATGTCCTTTAACGGCCTGTCGTCGCGAGGCACCTCCACATGGGAATCAAGCGGCGCAAAGCCGTGACCCGGAAAGTGCTTGCCGACCGCCGCCATGCCCGCGGCCGCGAATCCCTGCACGATGCAGGCGCCGAGCGCGCCGACCGCGTTGGGGTCGAAGTGCAGCGCACGGTCGCCGATGGCCGCACAGGACCCGTAGTCGAGGTCGAGCACCGGCGCGAAGCTGAAATCGACGCCGTGGGCGGCAAGCTCCGCGGCGATGACGTAGGCGGCGCTGCGCGCCGCCTCGCGCGCCGCCTCGCGGTCGCGGTCCCAGAGCTTGCCGAGCTCTCGCATCGGTGGAATCGCCGTGAAACCTTCGCGAAAGCGCTGTACTCGCCCGCCCTCGTGGTCGACGCAGGCCGGCAGCGCCGGCTCGCGCAGGCGTTCCAGGTCCTCGCACAAGGCGAGCAGCTGCTGCGGATTCTCATAGTTCCTGGAAAATAAAATCACCCCGCCTGTCGCTGGATGCCTGAGGCGCTCGCGGTCCTCGTCGGTCAGCGCGGTACCGACTACGTCGATGACCACCGGCCCGAGCGGACGCTTTACTTTTCGCACTCCAGGATCACCGTGGCGAACGCCACGCCGCGTTCATCGGACAAAGAAACGTGGGAATGCAGGATTTTTCTTTTGCGCAGGAGATCTTCGAGTTCCCTGGAAAATTGCAGCACCGGCTGTCCCGAAGGAAGATTCTCCACCCACACGCCCTGCCAGTTGGCCGGCGCGTGGATGCCGGTGCCGAGCGCCTTGGCGAAAGCCTCCTTGGCGGCGAAGCGCTTGGCGAGGTAGGCGGCGGGCAGGCGGTGGTTCTTGAATCGGCTGAATTCGGATTCGGAAAGAATGCGTCGCGCAAAGCGCTCTCCGAAGCGCGCCAGGGCATGTTCGATGCGCGCGATCTCGACTACGTCGGTGCCTACGCCGTAGATCACCGCACCGCCTGGATCATCAGCTGCTTCATTTCGCGCACCGCCTCGCGCATGCCGACGAACACGGCGCGGCTGACGATGGCATGGCCGATGTGCAGCTCCCGTACCCCCGGCAGCCTGGCGACCGGCTCGACGTTGAAGTAGTTGAGCGCATGACCGGCGTTGAACCGCATGCCGAGCGAGCGAATGGCCTCGCCGGCGCGCCGGATGCGCTCGAGCTCGGCCGCCACCGCCGGGCTCTCCTCGTCGCGTCCCTTCGAATGGAAGGCGTGGGCATACGGTCCGGTATGCACTTCGCACACCGCCGCGCCGATGCGGCCGGCCGCCTCCACCTGCCGCACTTCGGCGTCGATGAACACCGAGACCACGATCCCGGCTTCGGCCAGGCGCGCGACCGCCTGCCTGAGCTTCGCTTCCTGCGACGCGATGTCCAGGCCGCCCTCGGTGGTGATCTCGTGCCGGCCCTCGGGCACCAGCATCGCCATCTCGGGCTTGATCCGGCGCGCGATGCCGACCATTTCGTCGGTGGCGGCCATCTCGAGGTTCAGCCGGATGTGGGTCAGCTCGCGCAGGCGCCTCACGTCCTCGTCCTGGATGTGGCGCCGGTCCTCGCGCAGGTGCACGGTGATGCCGTCGGCGCCGCCGAGGTGCGCCTCGACCGCCGCCCAGACCGGGTCGGGCTCGTACGTGCGGCGCGCCTGGCGCACCGTGGCGACGTGGTCGACGTTGACGCCGAGCTCGATCACAGGTCGGTTAGCTCCATCAGCACCGTGCGCGTATGCAGCACCTGCCCGTGGAGGCGCTCGCCGATGAGCGCGCGCAGCAGCGTGCGCGCCTCGTCCCGCGTCTCGGGCCGCGCGTAATCGTCGGCGGCGACGTCGAGCAGCGTGCGGCCGCTCACCAGCAGCTCATTTGCATGCGAATTTCTCACTGGCATCGGCCCGCGATCCGGCTCGTAGACGTAGCGCGCCTCCGGGTCGATGGGCGCGCCGCTCGCCGCATCGCGGTCGAGCAGCGGAGCATAACCGAGCTCGGCCAGCAACCGCTTTTCGAATCCCCGAAGTACGGAAGCAAAAGGCCCGTCGCCGACCAGGCGGGATAAAGTTTCCCCATAGGAATCGAAAAGCGCCTCGTGCGGATCGTCGCGCGGCAGCAGGCGCAGCACCAGCTCGTTGACGTAGAACCCGCACATCATGCCGCGACCCGCGAGCGGCCGCAGGCCGCCCGACCATTCCGCCGAGATCAGGTTGCCGAGCTCCGCCGGGGCGCTCCAGCTCAGGCGCAGCGGATGGAACGACAACAGCACGCCGCGCATCGCGGAGCGCGGGCGACGGGCCCCCCGTGCGAGCATCGCCACGCGGCCGAAGCGCCGCGTGAAGGCCTCGACGATCAGGCTGGTCTCCTTGTAGGGGTAGGTGTGCAGCACGTAGCCCGCTTCGTGCTCGGCCTTGCGCTTCATTCGTACCCCAGCTGACGAAGTACGCGCGCGTCGTCCGTCCAGGCGCGCCGCACCTTTACCCAGACCCCGAGGTAAACCTTGCCCTCGAACAGGCGCTCCATGTCCTTGCGCGCCGCGCTCGCCATGCGCTTGAGCCGTTCGCCGCGCGCGCCCAGGACGATCAGCTTCTGGCTCTCGCGCTCCACCAGGATCGTGGCCTCGATGCGGCGCAGCCGGCCTTCCTCCTTGAAGCTCTCGATCACCGCCTCGCAGCGGTACGGCAGCTCCTCGGCCAGCTCCTCGAACAGCTTCTCGCGCAGCAGCTCGGCGGCGAAAAACCGCTCGTCGCGATCGGTCAGCTGGTCCGGCGGGTACGTCGCGGGGCCCTCGGGCAGCGCTTCGCGCAGCACCCGCAGCAACTCGGCGATGTTCCTGCCGGTCTTGGCGCTCACCGGGACGATCGCCTGGAAATCACGCAGTTTGGATAGTCGGTCCAAGAAAGGGATAAGGTCCCGCTGATTTTTCAACACGTCAATCTTGTTTACAACAAGGACCACCTTCTGCTCGGCGGAAATCCGCTCCAGCGCTGCGCGGTCCTCGGGGCCGAAGCGCAGCACCTCGACCACGAACAGCGCGACATCGGCGTCGCGCGCCGCTTCGGTCGCCCGCCGGTTCAGGGCACGATGAAGTACGCTGCGCGAGCGCGTCTGCTGCCCGGGTGCGTCCACGAAGATGTACTGGCAGTCCTCGCGCGTCAGGATGCCGGTGATCAAATGCCGCGTGGTCTGCGGCTTGGCCGAGACGATCGAGAGCTTTTCGCCGATCAGGCGGTTGAGCAGGCTCGATTTCCCGGTATTCGGGCGACCGGCGATGCCTACCGTGCCACAGCGCCGCACTTTCATTTTGAGAGCTGCTCAAGCATCGCCCTGGCCGCCTGCTGTTCGGCGCGCTGGCGGGAAGTGCCGCTGCCGGTCGCGGTAAGGCCCAGCTCGCCTACCGCGCACTCCACCTCGAAGGACTGGCGATGCGCCGCGCCCTGCACCGACAGCACCCGGTACTCGGGCAGCCGCCGGCGCTTCGCCTGCAGCATCTCCTGCAGCTGGGTCTTCGGGTCCTTGCCCGGCTGCTCCGGGTCGAGCCGCTCGACGAGCGGGCCGAACGCCTTCAGCACCGTCGCGCGCGCGGCCTGATAGCCGCCGTCGAGAAACACGGCACCGAACACTGCTTCGAGCGCGTCGGCAAGGATGGACTGGCGCGGCTCCGCAGCGCTTGCGAGCTCGCCCTCGCCCAGCCGAAGGAACTGCGCCAGCTGCAGCCCGCGCGCCACCTCGGCGAGCGTCTCCTCCCGGACCAGGCTCGCGCGCAGCCGCGTCAGCTTGCCTTCCGAGAGCTGCGGAAAACGCGCATAGAGCTCGTCGGCCACCGCGCAGCCGAGCACGCCGTCGCCGAGGAATTCCAGCCTTTCGTTGTTCTGCGGGCCGTAGCTGCGGTGGGTGAGCGCCTGCTGGAGCAGCCCGAGGGCTGCGAATCGGTGGCCAAGCCGCTTTTCGAGGGCCGCGGGCCGGGACAAGGCGATCTACTGGTCCTTCGTGCTGGCGGCGAAGTCGATGTAGACGCCGACATTGGCGAACAGCGGCACCTCCTTGCGGTACGCGAACCCGATCACCATCTCATTGCCCTCCTTGGTGATCTCGAGGTCGCTGGGCCTGACGTTTACATTGTCGATCGCGGAGCGCAGCTCGAAGCTCCTGCGGATCTCTGCAGCGGTGCTGCCCTGGCGCGCTACGGCGTTGATCGCCTTCTTGGCGGTATAGAAGTCGATGTAGGCCGGGATCAGCTTGAAGCCGAGCATCGCTACAAAGATCACGATGAAGAGCAGGATGATCAGCCCCATCAGCGTGACCCCGCGTTGACCGTGGCTGTGGCCCATGATAGCTGCCTCCCGGTTTCTCATCTGAACGACCCGAAGCGGCCGAGCTCGTTCAGGTTGAGCCAGATGAAAAACGCCTTGCCGACGATGTTCTCGTCCGGCACGAAGCCCCACACCCGGCTGTCGCTCGAATTGTCCCTGTTGTCGCCCATCGCGAAGTAATGGCCCGGCGGAACCGTGCACGCCAGGCCGCTCATATTGTAGTTGCAATTCCCGGCATACGGGAACGCGCGCGACGGCGCGATGAACGCCGGCGCGTCCTCCTCGAGCAGGATTTCATGCTCGACGCCGTTGAGCGTCTCGAGGTAACGCCGCGAGAACTGCATCCGCTCCCTGGACAGGTAATCGTCGATCTGCCGCACCGGCACCTGCGTGCCGTTGATGAAGAGCCGCTTGTTGCGGTATTCGATGCGGTCGCCCGGCAGGCCCACCACGCGCTTGATGTAGTCGAGCGAAGGGTCCTCGGGATAGCGAAACACCATCACGTCGCCGCGCCGCGGGCTGCCGACCTCCATCACTTTCTTGTTTGCCACCGGCAGCCGGATGCCGTAAGCGAACTTGTTCACCAGGATGAAGTCGCCGACCAGCAGCGTCGGCACCATCGAGCTCGACGGGATCTTGAACGGCTCGACCAGGAACGAGCGCAGCAGGAACACGATCAGGATCACCGGGAAGAAGCTGACCGAGTACTCGACCCACCACGGCTGCTTGGCGAGCGCCGGTCGCGAGCGGCGCAGCCACGCCGCCTCCAGCGCCCACACCACCCCGGTGACGACCAGCAGGATCAGCAGAAACAGCGCGAAGCTCAACTGTCGCTCCGCTGCAGCACCGCGAGGAATGCCTCCTGGGGAATTTCGACCGAACCCACTTGTTTCATGCGCTTCTTCCCTTCCTTTTGTTTTTCCAGAAGCTTGCGCTTGCGCGTGACGTCGCCGCCGTAGCACTTGGCGAGCACGTTCTTGCGCAGCGCCTTTACATTCTCGCGCGCGATGATGTGGCCGCCGATCGCGGCCTGCACCGCGACGTCGAACATCTGCCGTGGAATCAGCCCGCGCAACCGGCTCACCAGGTCGCGGCCGCGCAGCTGCGCGGTTTCGCGATGCACCATGCTGGAGAGCGCATCGACGCGCTCGCCGTTCACCAGGATGTCCAGGCGCACCATGTCGGCCGCGCGGTATTGCTTGAACTCGTAGTCGAGCGAGCCGTAGCCGCGCGTCATCGACTTCAGGCGGTCGAAGAAATCGAGCACCACCTCGTTGAGCGGCAGGTCGTAGGAGATGACCACGTGGCGCGCCGAGTAGTGCATGTTGGTCTGGATGCCGCGCTTGTTCGTGCACAGCGTGATGACCGGTCCGACGTACTCCTGCGGCACGAAGATCTTGGTGGCGATCACCGGCTCGCGGATCTCCTCGATCAGCGCGGGGTCGGGCAGGCGCGCCGGGTTCGAAACCTGCTGGACGCTGCCGTCGCGCAGCAGCACTTCGTAAACCACCGACGGCGCCGTGGTGATGAGGTGCATGCCGTACTCGCGCTCGAGCCGCTCCTGCACGATGTCCATGTGCAGCAGGCCGAGGAAGCCGCACCTGAAGCCGAAGCCGAGGGCCTGCGAGGTCTCGGGCTCGTAGTGGAAGGACGCGTCGTTCAGGTGCAGCTTCTCGAGGGCGTCGCGCAGCGCTTCGTACTCGCTCGCCTCGACCGGGAAGAGGCCGGCGAACACTTGCGGCTTGATCTCCTTGAAACCGGGCAGCGGCGAAGCCGCCGGCTTGTCGTCATGCGTCAGCGTGTCGCCGACCTTGGCCGCGCGCAGCTCCTTGATCCCCGCGGTCAGGTAGCCGACTTCGCCCGCCGACAGCCGGTCTTTCTGCTTTGCCTTGGGCGTGAAGACCCCTACCTGATCGCAAATATAGGCCGCGCCCGTGCTCATCAGCCGGATGCGGTCCTTGGGGTGCACAGTGCCTTCCATGACTCGCACCAGCATGACCACGCCGACGTAGTTGTCAAACCACGAGTCGATGATCAGCGCTTTCAGGCGGCCCGAAGGGTCGCCGCGCGGCGCCGGTACCTGCGAGATCACCGCTTCGAGGATGTCTGGAACTTTCTCTCCCGTCTTGGCGCTGGCGCGGATGGCGTCGTGCGCGTCGATGCCGATGACGTCCTCGATTTCCTGGATCGCCTTCTCGGGGTCGGCCGAAGGCAGGTCGATCTTGTTGAGCACCGGAATCACCTCGACGCCCTGCTCGATGGCGGTGTAGCAGTTCGCCACGGTCTGCGCCTCGACGCCCTGCGAAGCGTCCACCACCAGCACCGCGCCCTCGCACGCGGCGAGCGAACGGCTGACTTCGTACGAGAAGTCGACGTGGCCGGGGGTGTCGATCAGGTTGAGCAGATAAGTCTCGCCGTCGCGCGCCCGGTATTCGAGCGCCGCCGTCTGCGCCTTGATGGTGATGCCGCGCTCGCGCTCCAGGTCCATCGTGTCTAGCACCTGCTCGGCCATCTCCCGCTCGGGCAGCCCGCCGCACATCTGGATGAACCGATCGGCCAGGGTCGACTTGCCATGGTCGATGTGCGCGATGATGGAGAAGTTGCGAATTCGGCTTTGAGGCATCAAGGCAGGCTCTGCGCCATATAAAGAAAGAGGGTGCCCGGCCGCGCACCCTCCTCTAACCCGCTATCTTATTTGATTTAGCCTTTGTCGGTCAGCCCGGAGACCGTGACGAAGGCCACGGCGTCCCCGCGTCGCACCTGGAGGGTGAACACCGCGCTCTTGTCGAGGCCGGCGAGCAGCTTGTTGAACTGCTCGACCGACTTCAGCTCGACATGCTGACCCTTGTGGACCAGCGTCAGCAGCACGTCGCCGCGGCGTACGTCGGCGCGCGCATCGGGCCGCACATCGGTGACCTCGAGGCCGTTCGCGATCCTCATCTCCTTCTTCTTCTCGGCAGAGAGTTCAGCGACGACGATGCCGAGCCGGTTGGCGAGCGTCTCCGACGGCTTCTGGCTGCGCGGCGTGTCGCGCGCCGCGATGCGCTCTTCCTGCAGCTCGCCGACGGTGATGGAGAGCTTGCGCGCCGCGCCCTTGCGCCAGACCTCCACCGCAGCCTGGGAACCAGGGCGAGTCGAGCCGACCAGGCGCGGCAGGTCGCTCGAATTCTCCACCGGCTTGCCGTCGAAGCCGATGATGATGTCGGAGGCCTCGATTCCCGCCCTGTCGGCCGGGCTGCCCTTCTCGACGGAGTTCACCAGCGCGCCGCGCGGACGCTCCAGCCCGAAGGAGGTCGCAAGGTCGCGCGTCACTTCCTGGATCACCACGCCGATGCGGCCGCGCGCGACGCGGCCCTTGTCGCGCAACTGCTTCTGGATGTCGAGCGCCACGTCGATCGGGATCGCGAACGACAGGCCCATGAAGCCGCCGGTGCGGCTGTAGATCTGCGAATTGATGCCGACCACCTCGCCGCGCATGTTGAACAGCGGCCCGCCCGAGTTGCCGGGGTTGATGGCGACGTCGGTCTGGATGAAGGGGACGAAGTTCTCCTGCGGCAGCGAGCGGCCCTTGGCGCTGACGATGCCGGCGGTGACGGTGTTCTCGAAGCCGAAGGGCGCGCCGATCGCCACCACCCATTCGCCGACCTTCAGCTTGCTCGGGTCGCCGAAGCGCACGGCGGGCAGCCCGCTCGCCTCGATCTTGATGAGCGCGACGTCGGTGCGCTTGTCGGCACCGATCACCTTGGCCTTGAACTCGCGCTTGTCAGTGAAGCGCACGTTGATCTCGTCGGCGCCCTCGAGGACGTGGGCATTGGTCATGATGTAGCCGTCGGCGCTGAGGATGAATCCGGAGCCGAGCGAGCGGCTCTCCGAGCGCGGCCCTGGCCCCGGGCCGGGCACGCCGGGCTGCTGGCGCGGAATGAAGCGGCGGAAGGATCTCATCGTCTTCCATGCCGGGGATTTGCGGCAGCGCGCTGGTGCGGCGCACGGCCTGCGTGGTGCTTATGTTGACGACGGCGCTGCCCTGCTCTTCGACCAGGCGCGTGAAGTCGGGCAGCACCTGCGTCTGCGCCAGCACGGTCATACAGGTTGCGGCCAGCCATAGTGCGACCAGCCCTCTCAGAACTCGCATTGTTGCTCCTGCCTTTCTCTAGTGCGGACGACGGAATTCTACAGAGTCGGCGATGCGCTGCACGCTCACGGCCGGCGCCTCGCCAACCACGGTCACCATGTGATTCGCGACTTCGCGCGTGTAGATGTGGATCGCGCCCATGCTCGAGAGCCCGGTGCGCACCGGATCGCGCCGGCCCTCGAGCGGCTCGATGAACACCGACACCGCGGCGAGGCCGTCCGAATACACCAGCTGCCCGACCGGCCGCGACTCGCCGAGCCGGCGCTTGAGCTCGCTCACCTTGTGGAAGCCGGGCAGCTCGCTGCTGAGCTCCCAGCCGGCGAGGCGCGCGGGCGCGGCAGCGCTGTCCTCGATGCGCCAGCCGCGGGCGGCCTGCCTGGGCTTCACCATGTCGCGGCTCACCGGGCCGATGGCGAGTTGCGTGAACATGAACTGCTCGACCGTGTCGCCGCTCGAATCGAGCGTGACCGCCTTCAGCAGCATGCCGCTGTGCACGTCGGCGTAGAGCTTGTAGCCGTAGCGCAGATTGTCCTTCGGCGCGAGCATCACCGCCTGGCAGTCGAAGCCGGCGATGCGGTGGTTCTCGCCGAGGCTGATGTCATAGTGGCGCGCGAGCGCGCTCACCCGCTCTGGCAGCAGCGCGGGGAAATCGCGCTCGGCGGTGCGGCGATCGACCTTGACCACCCGGCTCTCCGGCAGGTAGCAGCGGATGCTGTCGCGCGTGCGCACGATCTCGCGCGGCACGCCGTCCAGCACCTCGAGCTTGTCGATGTCGCCGCCGGCGTCGATGTAGCGCGTGATGCGCGAGGTCTCGGAGCGCCCGCCGTGCTGGTAGACGAAGGTGCCGCGGTAGGAGAGCTTCTGCGTCGCGTCCTGGATCTTGCGCAGCCAGCCGAGCGCTTCCGGAGACTGCGCCTGGGCCAGGCCCGAGGCCAGGGCGATGAACACGCCGATCGCCCGGCCACCCGTCACTTCGTGCTCTCCTGCGCCGAGTCGGACACGGTGCGTACGTAGGGGGCCATGCCCTGAAGCGAGGCGCGCGGGGAAAAACCCTGGTGCGCGAGGAGATAGTCGTTGGTGCCGCTCGGCAGCGGCACCATCGCCGGCGGTTTTTTGCCGCCGCCCGGGCGCAGCGCCGGAGCGAGCGCCGCCGGGACCTGCGCCACCTGCGCCTGCAGCGGCCCGGCGTCGCGTTGCGGCGCGAAGGCGAGCCAGCCGACCAGGGACACCGCGGCGACGCTGGCCGCAGCCGAGAGCACAAGCCACTTGCGCGACTCGGCCTGCAGTCTTGCGGGAGCCAGCAGCGCCGGCTCGGCGCTCAGCCGCGCGGCCACGTGCGCCGCGAAGCCATCCGACAGCATGCAGCTGTCGCGCATCGCGTCGCTGATCAGGTGATAGGCACGCCAAGCGTGCAGCGCCTCGCCATCGCGGCCCAGCCAGTCGATCATTTCGGCGGCGGATTTCTCGTCCAGCTCGCCGTCCATCAATGCAGAAATCTTGTCGTTCATACCTCTACCACCTCTGGTCCTTGCGCGTCCCCAGCAACGGCCGCAGCTGCTCCGCAATGGCCTCGCGCGCGCGGAAGATGCGTGAGCGCACGGTGCCGATCGGGCAATCCATGACTTTCGCGATTTCCTCGTAGCTCATGCCTTCGATCTCGCGCAGCTGGATCGCGGTCCTCAGCTCCTCTGGCAGCTTCTCGATCGTGGAGTTCACGGTCTCCGCGATCTCGTTCGACAGCAGCACGCTTTCGGGCGTGTTGATGTCGCGCAGCTGCTCGCCTTCCTCGAACCCTTCCGCCTCGTCGGCCTCCACCTCGGTCGAGGTCGGCGCCCGCCGACCCATGGCCATGAGGTAGTTCTTGGCCGTGTTGATTCCGATCCTGTACAGCCACGTGTAAAACGCGCTGTCGCCACGGAACGCGGGGAGTGCCCGGTAGGCCTTGATGAACGCCTCCTGCGTTACATCCTCGACCTCGGCCGGATCGCGGATGAACCGCGACAGCAGCCGTGCCAGCTTGCGCTGGTACTTCTCGACAAGCAGCTCGAAAGCCCGCTTGTCGCCACGCTGCGCCCGCGCGACCAGTTGCCGGTCGATCTCGCGGTCGCTCACGAGGGCTTCCCACCCCGTTTGCAACGCCTATGTGCCACAGACACACGCACTTTGAAATAGTTCGACGCTGTATAGGGGCGGGACTCAGCCCGGGAGTTGCTGCGGCGCCACTTTGGGCAGCTTTCCCCATAGCGCCCAGATGCGCAGCACGCGGAACGATTCTTCGCCCAGCATGTCGAGGGTGACCAGCACGGTTCGCCGCAGCCGGCCCTGGACCGGCAAGGCCACCATGAAGCGATTGACGTAGCGCCGCCGCGTCAGCTGCGCCGCGACCCTTTCGCCTCCGGCGAGCTCGAAGCTAGCGCCGCCGGCCTCGATCTCGATGGCGCGAACCGAGCTCGCCGATCTCAGGAGCGCCCGGCTCCAGGCTGCCACCAGGCCAAGGGCCATCAGGCAGATTGCCAGCGCGGCGCCCGGAAAGGACGGCAATACCAGAAGGATGCAAAGCGCCGCGCAGGCGTGCAGCGCCACCAGCGCGGCGGCGAAAGCCGGGGACGGAGACAACCGCAGGCGCAGGCTTCGCGAGGCGCTCAAGCGCGCGCGAACACCAGCGTGCCGTTCGTGCCGCCGAAGCCGAACGAGTTGGAAAGGGCGACGCGGATCGGCATCTTGCGCGCCGCGTTGGCGACGTAGTCCAGGTCGCACTCGGGGTCCGGCGTGCGCAGATTGATCGTCGGCGGCGAGACCTGGTCGCGCAGCGCGAGCGCGCTGAACACCGCCTCGACTCCGCCCGCCGCGCCGAGCAGGTGCCCGGTCATCGACTTGGTGGAGTTCACGGCGACCTTCCCCGCACGCGCGCCGAGGAGCCGCTTCACGGCTTTCGTCTCGGCAACATCTCCGAGCGGGGTGGAGGTGCCGTGCGCGTTGATATAGTCGACAGCGGAAGTCTCCAGATTGGCATCCTTCAGGGCATTGCGCATGCAGCGGAACGCGCCGTCGCCGTCCTCGCTCGGCGCGGTCATGTGGAAGGCATCGGCCGAGACGCCGTAGCCGGCCAGCTCGCAGTAAATCCGCGCCCCCCGCGCCCTGGCGTGCTCGTACTCCTCGAGCACCACGGCGCCGGCGCCCTCGCCCAGCACGAAGCCGTCGCGCTCCTTGTCCCACGGACGGCTCGCAGTGCCCGGGTCGTCGTTGCGCGTGGAAAGCGCCCGCGCCGAGGCGAAGCCGCCCACCGCAAGCTCGGTGATCACGGCTTCGGCGCCGCCGGCGATCATCACGTCGGCCTCGCCGTAGCGGATCGATTTCCCCGCCTCGCCGATGCAATGCGTCGAGGTGGTGCATGCGGTGACCATGGCCAGATTCGGGCCCTTGGCGCCGACCTCGATCGACAGCAGGCCGGCGATCATGTTGATGATGCTGCCAGGGATGAAGAACGGCGAAATGCGGCGCGGTCCATTTTGCTTGAGCTCGTCGTGCATCGCCTCGATCAGCGGAATCCCGCCGATGCCCGAGCCGAAATTGACGCCGACGCGCTCGCCGTTGTCTGGCGTCACCTGCACGCCGGCGTCGCGCCAGGCCTGCAGGCCCGCCGCCATGCCGTAGTGGATGAAGAGGTCCATGCGGCGCGCTTCCTTCGACGACAAGTACGGCGCCGCGTCGAACTCCTTCACCTCGCCGGCGATCTGGCTCGAGAGCCGCGACGCATCGAAGCGCGTGATGCGGGTGATGCCGGACTTTCCGGCGAGGGCGCTATCCCAGGCCTGCTGGACCGTGTTGCCGATCGGGCAGACGATGCCGAGCCCGGTGACGACGACTCTACGACGGGTCACTCAGGTTGCGCTCACGTTCCGCTCAGGTTCCGCTCAAGACTTGGCGTGCGCCTTGATGTAGTCGATGGCCTGCTGCACGGTGGTGATCTTCTCGGCTTCCTCGTCGGGAATCTCGGTCTCGAACTCCTCCTCGAGCGCCATCACCAGCTCGACGGTGTCGAGCGAGTCCGCCCCCAGGTCATCGACGAACGAAGACTGGTTCTTGATCTCGGCTTCGTTGACTCCGAGCTGCTCGGCGATGATCTTCTTGACGCGTTGTTCGACGTTTTCCATCCGCGGCTCCTTCCTGTAGGCGCAATGCTGTGCGTGGGTCAAGAGGGGCTCGTATTTTACGACATATACATGCCGCCGTTGACGTGCAGCACTGCGCCAGTGACGTAGCCGCCGCCGGGCGAAACAAGGTAGGCGACGGCGGCGGCGACGTCTTCCGGCGTGCCGAGCCGCCCGAGCGGAATGTGCTCGAGCAGCGCCTTTCTCTGTGCGTCGGCAAGCGCGCGCGTCATATCGGTGTCGATGAAGCCCGGCGCTACGCAGTTCACCGTGATGTTGCGGCTGCCGAGCTCGCGGGCGAGCGATTTCGTCATGCCGGCAACGCCCGCCTTGGCTGCGGCGTAGTTCGCCTGCCCTGGATTTCCGGACTCGCCGACCACCGAGGTGATGTTCACGATCCTGCCCCAGCGCGCCTTCATCATGCCGCGCAGCACCGCGCGCGACAGCCGGAACACCGCGCGCAGATTGGTGTCGAGCACCTCGTCCCAGTCGGCGTCCTTCATGCGCAGCGCCAGGTTGTCGCGGGTAATGCCGGCGTTGTTCACCAGGATCAGGATGTCGCCGAATTCCTTCTGGATCGATTCGATGAGCGCAGCGCATTGCGCCGCGTCGCTGACATTCAGGACCTTGCCGATGGCGGGGACCTTCTGCGCTCCCGCCTCGCTGGTTGCAGTGCCGATCACCGTCGCGCCCTGCCTGGCCAGCTCGGCTGCGATCGCGCGGCCGATGCCGCGCGAGGCGCCGGTCACCAGTGCCACTTTGCCTTCGAGCATGCTCATGCTCCCGTCATCGCCTGCAGCGCCTGCTCGAGCGAAGCCCGGTCGGCAAGCGAGAACGACTGCACCTCGGGATGAATGCGCCGGGTCAGCGCCGCGAGCACTTTCCCCGGCCCGCACTCGACGATGTGCGTCGCGCCCTGCTCCACCATCCGCTGGATGGTCTCCATCCACCGCACGGGCGCCGACGCCTGGCGCACCAGCGCGTCCTTGATGGCGGCCGGGTCGCTCTCCACTTTCACGTCCACGTTGTTGATCACGGCGAGCCGCGGCGCGGCAACCTCGACCCGCGCGAGATAGTCTTTCAGCCGCTCGCCGGCGGGCCTCATCAGCACCGAATGAAATGGCGCGCTCACCGGCAGCGGCATCGTGCGCTTCGCGCCGCGCGACTTGCAAAGCAGGATCGCCCTGTCGACCGCGTGCTTCTCTCCGGCGATCACGACCTGTCCGGGCGCGTTGAAGTTCACGGCCTGGACCTCGCCGAGGGCTTCCGCGCACCCTTGGCGCACGCCTTCCTCGTCCAGGCCCAGAATCGCCGCCATCGCGCCCTTGCCCTCGGGCACTGCCTCCTGCATCGCCTGGGCGCGGAAGCGCACCAGCGGCAGCGCGTCCCGGAAAGTAAGGGCGCCGGCGGCCACCAGCGCAGTGTACTCGCCGAGACTGTGTCCCGCCGCCAGTTGCGGTGCCGGGCCGCCGAGCCCCCGCCACGCGCGGTAGGCCGCGTATCCCGCCGTGACCATCGCCGGCTGCGTGTTGACCGTCTGGTTCAGCGCTTCGGCCGGGCCTTCATTCATCAGTTTTATGAATTCGCCGCCCAATGCATCGCGCGCTTCGGCGATCACTCGATCGATTTCAGGCAGTCCATCATAGCCGCGCAGCATGCCGAGCGCCTGCGAGCCCTGCCCCGGGAAGACCATCGCGAGCCTCACAGCGTCACCAGCGAAGAGCCCCACGTAAAGCCGCCGCCCACGCCCTGCAGCAGCACCCGCTGCCCGGCGCGGATCTTCCCGGCGCGGACGAACTCGTCGAGCGCGAGCGGCACCGACGCGGCCGAAGTGTTGCCGTGATGATCTACGGTGACGACGAGCTTTTTCGCCGGCAGGCCGAGCTTGCGCGCGGTAGCCTCGAGAATGCGCACGTTCGCCTGGTGGGGGATCAGCCAGTCGACGTCCTCGATCGTCATGTCCGCGGCGGCCAGCGTCTCGCGCGCCGAGTCCTCCAGCACCTTGACCGCAAACTTGAACACGCCTTGACCGTTCATCTGCACGAACGGCGAGCCGATGACGCGGCCGTTGCAGACGTTGCCCGGCACCGACAGCATGTCGACCTGGCTACCGTCGGCGCGCAGGACGCTGGCGTGGACGCCAGGCTTCGAGCCTGCGGCAAGGACCACGGCGCCGGCGCCGTCGCCGAACAGCACGCACGTGCCGCGGTCGTTCCAGTCGAGAATGCGGGAGAAGACTTCGGCGCCGATGACCAGGGCGCGCCGGTACTGCCTCGAGCGGATGAAGCTGTCGGCCGTTGCCAGCGCGTACACGAAACCGCTGCAGACCGCCTGGACGTCGAACGCCGCGCATCCCTTGACGCCAAGCTTCGCCTGGAGCAGGCAGGCGGTGCTGGGAAAGATGTAGTCGGGCGTCGAGGTGGCGAGCACGATGAGATCGATGCTTTCGGCGCCGACGCCAGCGGCGTCGAGCGCGCGCCGGCTGGCCTGCAGCGCGAGCTCGCTCGAGCCCTGCGATGGGTCGGCGATGTGGCGCTGAACGATTCCCGTGCGCTCCCGGATCCACGCGTCGCTCGTGTCCAGGCGCTCGGCAAATTCGCGGTTCGTCATCACGCGCGGCGGCAGGTAGCTGCCAGTGCCCACGATGCGCGAATAGATCATGCCGCCGGCACCTGCAATTGCGCCATGCGCGCGGCAATTCTCTGGGGCACGCTGTTGCGTACCTCTTCCACCGCGCGCTGCAGCGCCTGGCCGAAGGCGAACACGTCGGCCGAGCCATGGCTCTTGATGACGATGCCGCGCAGGCCAAGCAGGCTGGCACCGTTGTAGCGGCGATGGTCCATGCGCTGGCGGAAAGCGCGGGTCACCGGAAGCGCCGCGAGCGCGGCGAGGCGCGTAAGCGGGTTGCGGGAGAATTCCTCGCGCAACGCGCTCGCCATCATCTGCACCACGCCTTCCGAGGCCTTGAGCGCCACGTTGCCGACGAAGCCGTCGCACACCACGACGTCCACTCCCCCCTTGTAGATGTCGTCGCCCTCGACATTGCCGGCGAAGTTGAGGCCGCTCGAGCGCAGCAGGTCGGCGGCCTGTTTCACCACTTCGTTTCCCTTGATATCCTCGACGCCGATGTTGAGCAGCCCCACCGACGGCCGCTCCTTGTGCTCCACTGCCGACACCAGCATCGCGCCCATGATGCCGAACTGCAGCAGATTCTCGGGTGTGCAGTCAACGTTCGCGCCAAGATCGAGCACATACGTATTGGTGCGGCGCATATTCGGCAGCACGCTCGCGATCGCCGGCCGGTCGATGCCGACCAGCGTCCTCAGCACAAAGCGGGAGATCGCCATCAGGGCGCCGGTGTTGCCGGCGCTCACGCAGGCATGCGCCTCGCCGCTCTTCACCAGGTTGACGGCCACCCGCATCGACGAGTCCTTCTTGTAGCGCAGCGCCTGCACCGGCGGCTCATCCATCGCCACCACCTCGCTCGCATGATGCACGCGCAGCCGCGGGCCTGCGGCCGCGCCGTGCGCGGCGAGCTCGGCTTCGAGCGCGTCGCGCAGGCCGACCAGCACCATGTCGACGTCAGGCAGCCGTGCCTGGAACTCGAGCGCGGCCGGCACCGTCACATGAGGGCCGTGATCGCCCCCCATGCAATCGACGGCTACGGTGATCAGCGGGGTTACTCGCTCTTGGTTTTGATGACTTTCTTGCCGCGATAAAAGCCGCTCGGGCTGACGTGGTGGCGCAGATGCGTCTCGCCGGTGGTCGGCTCGACCGCGAGCGTCGGGCCGCTCAGGTGATCGTGCGCGCGATGCGTGCCGCGCCGCGACGCCGATTTCTTGTTCTGCTGCACTGCCATGGTTCGACTCCTCCAGAAAATTACTGCTTGCGTTGAATCAGCCCGCGCAAGCCGGCGAAAGGCGAGATACTCGCCTCCGCCTCGGTCTCCGGGCCGTTACAGAATTCGTGCCGCGGCGCATACGGCAGCTCGAGGATCAGCTGGTCCTCGATCAGCTCGCGCACCGCCATCTCCTTGCCGGCAACGACCCGATCCGGCGTGCTCGCGTCGGCCGGCTCGGCGTCGATCTCGGCCTGCGTCGCCGCCAGCACCAGCAGCTCTTCCGCTTGCACCTTGAACGGCATCGGCTCGAGGCAGCGCTGACAGCGCAGCTGCAGCGTGCCGCTTACGCTGACCCGCAGACTGGGCCGCCCGCGCGCGTCGCGCGTCCCCTGCAGCGCGTACCCGACCTCACCGGCGTCCGACGCTAGCAGCTCGCGCAGGCGCGCAAAGCCGCTCAGCGGCCAGACCCCCTGCTGCGCCGCCCCGGCCGACGCGAACTCGAAGCCGTCGATCACCGGCTGGTGCGACATAAACGATGGATGATATCATCCTTCGAAAATTCCCGTCAAAACAATGCGATGGATCAGCCCCGGCAGCTTGTGCTGGCTTCCACCTCGAGGTACCGCCGCGAGCTTCTGGAGCGCCTGGGCCTGCGCTTCAAGACCGCCGGACCGGACTGCGATGAAAGTGCGCTGCCCGGGGAGGCGGCGCCCGAAACCGCGCTGCGCCTGTCGGTGCTCAAAGCGCGCTCGGTCGCAACGCGCTTCGCCGACGCGTTGGTCATCGGTTCCGATCAGGTGGCGTCGAGCGAGGGCCGGCCCCTCGGCAAGCCGGGCAATCATGCAAGGGCGACGGAGCAGTTGCGCAGCCTGAGCGGCAAGTCCGCAGACTTTCATACCGCAGTGTCATTGCTGGATTCCAGGAACAATGAAACCCAATCGCGCGTGGTGCTTTGCCGCGTGGTTTTCCGCAAGCTCGATGAGCAGCGCATCGAAGCGTACCTGCGGCGCGAGCATCCCTATGACTGCGCCGGCAGCGCCAAAGCGGAAGGGCTGGGCATCGCGCTCATCGCGCGCATGGAGACCGAGGACCCGACCTCGCTCATCGGCCTGCCCTTGATCGCGCTCACGGAAATGCTGGAACGGGCCGGCATGCCCGTGCTCGGTTGATCCTCTACACCATTCCGAGCCCGCTGGGAGGCGCGCCGGCCGACGCGCTGCCCGCGCCTGCGCTGCGCACCGTCCAGTCCCTGCGCGACTTCGCCGTCGAGAACGCGAAGAGCGCGCGCGCTTTCCTTGCCGCCGTGGGAATGCCCTGCGCGATCCGCGAATTGAATATCAACCCGCTGGAACAGGAGGTCGCTTCTCTGCTTGAACCGCTTCAGGCAGGTCGGTCGCTCGGCCTGCTGTCGGAAGCCGGCTGCCCGGCGATCGCCGACCCCGGGGCCGCGCTCGTCGAGGCGGCGCATCTCGCCGGCTTCCGCGTGGTGCCGCTCATCGGCCCCTGCTCCATCACCCTTGCCCTGATGGCTTCCGGCCTCGAAGGCCAGCGTTTTGCGTTTTGTGGCTATCTGCCTCGAGAGAAGTCAGACCGGGATCAGCGCATCCGCGCATTGGAAAAACGCTCGCGCAGCGAGCGCGAAACCGAGATCTTTATCGAGACCCCGTACCGCAACGAGGCCCTGTTCGCGGCGCTGATGGAATGCTGCAGCGAGAGCACCCGGCTTTGCGTGGCCGCCGACCTCAGCCTGCCGGGCGAGTCGGTGGTGACGAAAACCGTCGGCGGCTGGCGCCGTGAAAAGCGGCAGATCGGCCGGCGCCCGGCGGTATTCCTGCTGCTAGCGGATTCCCGGTGAAGCGCGCAGCGCGAACTCGGCGAGCGCGCTGGCGGCGCTGGCGCCGAAGCGCCTGGCGAATTTTTCCGCGATGCCTTCCTTCTGCGTGTAGTCGACGATGTCCTCGGCCTTGATCACCTCGCGGGCGATCGAGTCAAGGCTGCCGAAGCCGTCGGCCAGGCCGAGCTCGACGCTCTTTTCCCCGCTCCAGATCAGGCCGCTGAACATGTCTGGAGTTTCCTTCAGCCGCTTCCCCCGCCCCTCGCGCACCACGCCGATGAACTGCCGGTGGATCTCCTCCATCAGCTGCTTGGCGTATTGCCTGTCCTTCTCGTCGAGGGGTGAAAAGGGATCCAGCATGCCCTTGTGCTCGCCGGCGGTGATCAGGCGCCGCTCGATGCCGAGCTTGTCCATCAGCCCCGTGAAGCCGAAGCCGTTCATCAGCACGCCGATCGAGCCGACGATGCTCGACTTGCTGACGTAGATGCGATCGGCACCGGCGGCGACAAAGTAGCCGCCCGAGGCGCAGATGTCCTCTACCACCGCGTAGAGCGGGATATCGGGGTATTTCTTGCGCAGCCTGCGCATCTCGTCGTAAATCGTCTGCGACTGCACCGGGCTGCCGCCCGGGCTGTTGATGCGCAGCACGACCCCTTGCGTGTTCTTGTCCTTGAAAGCCGCCTGCAGCGCGGTCGTCACCTTGTCGGCGCTCGCGTCGGTGCCGGGCGCGATGATGCCGTTCAGCTCGACCATCGCGGTGTGCTTCTTGCCGCGGACGACGTCGGCGCCCCCCTTCCAGTCGACCGCGAGCAGCAATACGAGCGTGAGGTAGGCGAAAGTGAGCAGCTTGAAAAAGATGCCCCACAGGCGCGCGCGCCGCTGCTCGCGCACCGCCGCCATGGCAAGCCTGGTCACCAGCTCGCGTTCCCACTGACCGCTGTTTTCAGTCATCTGCAAACCCCGTGAAGAAAACCATGCCGTCGCGCTCCTCGATCGTGAGCTTTACCAGGGGGGTCCCGCCGCATGGCCCCCCGAGGCAGCGACCGCTGCTGGCGTCGTAGGTCGCACCGTGCGTGGAGCATAGCAAATCGCGCCCTGCCAGATCGAAAAATACCCCTTCCTGCCAGTCGAGTTCCATCGCGACGTGCGCGCAGCGGTTGAGATAGGCGTGCACCCTGCCGCCGTAGCGTACCGCGAACGCGGGCGCGTTCTGCCCGAAGTACTCGACCTCGAAGCGCACGCCGCGTCCCGCATCGGCGAGCGCGCTCGAGGCGCAGATCAGGCGTTGCGTTCCAGCCATTCGCCTAGCGCCGTTACGCTCGACACGCAGCCCCGCGGGCCGCAGGCGCGCAGCGCCGGCTCGGGATGCGCCCCGTAGGTCACCGCCAGCGCGTCGACGCCGGCGCCGCGCGCCATCTCCATGTCGTGCGAGGTGTCGCCGATCATCAATGATTCTTGTACAGGAATTTTCAGCTCTTCGATGATTTCAAGCAGCATGGTCGGATGAGGCTTCGGCGTGCTCTCGTCGGCGCAGCGCGACGCGGAAAAATAGCTCCCAAGACCGCTCGCCTGCAGGGCGCGCTCCAGCCCGCGCCGGCTCTTGCCGGTCGCGATCGCCAGCAGACGGGTCTGCGACAAGGTTTTCAGCAGAGCTTCTATGCCGGGAAACAGCCGTATCGCATCTTCGCGCGCCAGGAAATGCCTGCGATAGAGCTCTACGAACTCGGCGTAGCGCTCTGCAGGCAGGCCGGGGACCGCGAGCCGCAGCGAATCCTTCAGCCCGAGGCCGATGACGTGGCTCGCGCGGCTGCGGTCCGGCACCTCGAGCCCGAGGTCGGCGCTTGCCTGCTGGATGCATTCGACGATGGTGCCGGCGGAATCGATCAGCGTGCCATCCCAGTCGAAGATGATGAGCGAATAGCTCACGGCTGTTCCACGAAAGCGCGCATGTCGTCTGGCAGTTTCGCTTCCAACTCGACGTGTTCGCCGCTGATCGGATGCGCGAATTCCAGCAGCCGGGCATGCAGGAACAGCCGCCGCACGCCCTGCTTCGCAAGCGCATGGTTAAGCGAGAAATCGCCATATTTGTCGTCGCCCAGGATCGGGTGCCCGGCGTGAGCAAGGTGCACGCGGATCTGGTGTGTTCGTCCGGTGAGCAGACGCACCTCCAGGACGCTGCAATCCCTGCCGCTTTTCAGCGCCTTGACGCGCGTCACCGCCTCGCGTCCGCCTTCTCCGACGCTCACTCGCCGCTCGCCCTTCGCCGAGACGTACTTGCGCAGCGGCGCACGGATTTCGAGCGTGGTCTTGTCAAGAACGCCCTTTACGACGGCCACATAGACCTTCTTCACCTCGCCTTCGCGCAGCATGCGATGCAGCTCGACCAGGGCGCTGCGCTTCTTGGCGAGGATCAGCAATCCCGAAGTGTCGCGATCGAGCCGGTGCGCAAGCTCGAGCACCTTCGCCTGCGGCCGGGCGGCGCGCAGCGACTCGATCACGCCATAGCTGACGCCGCTGCCGCCGTGCACCGCAACGCCGGCCGGCTTGTCGATCACCAGCAGGGCGGCGTCCTCGTAGACCACCGGGAACTCCAGCGGCTGGGGGATTGGAGCTTTCCTTTCCGAAACCCTGACCGGGGGGAGACGGATGCGGTCGCCGGGTTTCAGCCGATAGTCGGGCTTTACGCGCCCGCTGTTCACCCTCACCTCGCCGCTGCGCAGCACGCGGTACACATGACTTTTCGGCACGCCTTTCAGCCGCCGCAGCAGAAAATTGTCGATGCGCTGCGCGGCGCTTTCCTCGCCGACCTCGAGCCAGGTTGCCCGCGCCTTGCTTAAGTCATTCATTTTCTTTATTATCCCCGAGTCGCTTCGAGTTGCGAGACACAGGCAAGGGCCTGCAACCCGTCTCCTGTCCGGCCACAGCCGGGCCTGAAGCGCTGGTTAATTTCGCTCACCGGAAGTAGCGATACCACTAGAAGCGCGCGCAAGCCAGTTTTTCCTCTAACCATCCTTTCCCTTTCCCACATCAGGAGAGCGCGGACCGACTGAGCAGAAGTCTCCTGCGCGCGCAGGAGAACAAAAAGTGAAGCGCATGTTGTTCAACGCGACCCAGCAAGAAGAGCTGCGCGTCGCGATCGTAGAAGGGCAGAAGCTAGTCGACCTCGACATCGAATCAGCCTCAAGGGAGCAGCGCAAGAGCAACATCTACAAAGGCGTCATCACCCGCATCGAGCCCAGCCTCGAAGCCGCCTTCGTCGATTACGGCGAGGAGCGGCACGGGTTTCTCCCGTTCAAGGAAGTCTCCCGCAGCTATTTCAAGCCGGACATCGACGTCGGCCGCGCCCGCATCCAGGATGCGCTGCGCGAAGGCCAGGAGCTGATCGTCCAGGTCGAGAAGGACGAGCGCGGCACGAAGGGAGCGGCGCTGACCACCTTCATCAGCCTGGCCGGGCGCTACCTGGTCCTGATGCCGAACAACCCGCGCGGCGGCGGCGTCTCGCGCCGCGTCGAGGGCGAAGACCGGAACGAGCTGCGCGACACGCTCGACCAGCTGCAATTGCCCGATGGCATGAGCGTCATCGCCCGCACCGCGGCGATCGGCCGCACGCCGGAAGAGCTGAACTGGGACCTGAACTACCTGATGCAGCTGTGGCGCGCGGTCGAAAGCGCCTCGGCGGACCCTTTGAAGAAGCCGTTCCTGATCTACCTCGAGTCGAGCCTCGTCATCCGGGCGATCCGCGACTACTTCCAGCCCGACATCGGCGAGATCCTGATCGACACCGAGGAGATCTACGAGCAGGCCCGCGCCTTCATGCAAACCGTGATGCCGGACAACGTCAGCAAGGTCAAGCTCTATCGCGACGACGTGCCGCTGTTCTCGCGCTTCCAGATCGAGCACCAGATCGAGAGCGCGTATTCGCGCCAGGTCGCCCTGCCCTCGGGCGGCGCGATCGTCATCGACCACACCGAGGCGCTGGTCGCCATCGACGTCAACTCGGCGCGCGCCACGCGCGGCGGCGACATCGAGGAGACCGCCCTGCGCACAAACCTGGAGGCGGCCGACGAAGTCGCGCGCCAGCTCAGGCTGCGCGACCTCGGCGGCCTGATCGTGATCGATTTCATCGACATGGAATCGCAGCGCAACCAGCGCGACGTCGAGAACCGCCTGCGCGACGCGCTGAAGTTCGACCGCGCCCGTGTGCAGATCGGCAAGATCTCTCGCTTCGGCCTGATGGAGCTGTCGCGCCAGCGGCTGCAGCCTTCGCTGGAGGAAACCGCGCACATCAGCTGCCCGCGCTGCAGCGGTACCGGCTTCATCCGCGGCACCGAGTCGACCGCGCTGCACGTGCTGCGGATCCTGCAGGAGGAGGCGATGAAGGAGAACACCGGCGCGGTGCACGCGCAGGTGCCGGTGGACGTGTCTTCGTTCCTGCTCAACGAGAAGCGCGCCGAGATCCAGAAGCTCGAGGCGCGGCTCAAGGTCAACATCGTGCTGGTGCCGAACCCGCACCTCGAGACGCCGCACTATAAAGTACAGAGGCTGCGGCACGACGAGCTCAACGAAATGGAACACGTGCCTTCGAGCTACGAGCTGGTCGAGCGGCCCGAGGAGCCCAAGGCTCCCGGCGAGGAAGTCGAGCCGAAGCGCGAACGCCAGGTCGCGGTCGTCAAGAGCATCACGCCGGATCAGCCGGCGCCGATGCCCCAGGCACGCCCGCAGCCCGCGGTCCGGGCGCCGCAGCCTCAGCCCGCCGCGGCCGCGGTGCAGACTGCTCCGGGCGAAGCGCGCACAGGAATCATCAATCGCCTCTTCGGCTGGTTCAAGGTCGAGCCGGTGGCGCCGGCGCCGCCTGCCGTCAAGAGCATCTCCCAGCCAACACCCGCTCGCGAGCCGCGACGCGATTTTCAACAGCGGCGCGATTCGCGACCGGACAAGCAGCAGCGCCGCGAGGGCCGTGGCGGAGGCGATCGCCAGCAGCAGGGCCGGCTCGAGCAGCGCCGCAATGGGCAGGCGCCGCGCGGCGATCGCCGGCCGGAGCAGCAACAACGTCCGCCGCGTCCGCCGCAACCCCAGCAGCCACGGCAGCCACAGCAGCAGCGTGCGCCGGAGCGCGAAGGCGACGAGCAACGCCGCGGCGGACGCAGGCATCGGCGCGACCGGCACCGCGAGCGGCGCGACGAGAATGCGCCAGTAGCGGCGCCAGTCGAAACGCAACAGCCCGTTCAGTCTGCTCCAGCGGTGTTGCGTGAAGAACCGCGACACGAGGAACTACCACGGCGCGAAGAACTGCAAAGGGAACCGGTCCCCAGCGTGGAGGCGCCGCGCATCGATCCTAAGGAGTATCTCGAAAGCGCCGGGCTGGTGATGATCGAGACCGACCGCGCCAAGGCGCCGGCACAGCCGCAAGCCGAAGCGCAGCCGGAGCACCTCGGCAGGCCGCGCCGCGAGCGCCAGAAGCCGCTTCCGCCGCAGGACGACGAGCTCGTCCAGATCGAGACCAGGAAATAGCGCGCTGGCCGTAGAAAAAAAACCCTGGCTCACCCCGCCGCTCTACGACATCGGCAAGGTGGCGGTGGCGAAGAAGCTCACCGATGCGGAGCGGCCTTTCACGTTCGCCGAGCTGAACCTCGATGGACGCACGCTGCGCTACGGCATCGGCACGCCGGCATGTCAATGGCGGGTCCAGACGCTGTTCACGAAGGAGCCCGGCACGATCGACTGGATCGAGTCTTTCGCCCCCGGCGAAGTGTTCGTCGACGTCGGGGCGAACATCGGCATCTACAGCCTGTACGCCGGGGTCGCCGCCGGCGCCGAAGTGTACGCTTTCGAGCCAGAATCGCAGAACTATGCCGAGCTCTACCGCAACATCTTCCTCAACGAGGCTCAGCGCAGCATCACGGCTTACTGCGCCGCGATCAGCGACCAGCCGGTCCAGGTGTCGAGCCTGCTGCTGCGCGATTTCGCCACCGGCCACTCGTTTCACGACTTCGGCGAGCCGAGCAGGAACTACGCTGCCGAAACCCGCTTCAGGCAGGGAAGCGTGGCGTTTTCGATCGATCACCTGGTCGAGAGCGGCGCGCTGCCGGCACCCGACCATGTGAAGATCGACGTCGATGGCCACGAGCACAAGGTCATCGGCGGCATGCGGCGGTTGCTCGAACGCGGCAAGGTCCGCAGCCTGCTGCTGGAATGCGACCCGAGCCTGCCCGGGACGCGCGACGCGGTCGAGTGGCTGCTGAGCAGCGGCTGGCAGGTAAATCCGGACCAGCTGCGGCTGTCGCGCGAGGGACTGCGGCCGGCTGCGCCGGTGATGGAGGAGCTGCGGCTCGGCACCTACTTCGGCAACATCATTTTCGCGCGGCGCGCGAGCGACCTCGAGTTCGCCAGCCGCGTGCTCGAGCGGTTTTCGCCCGCCGACCTCGAAATCATGCGGCTTCCTGCCTGAGCTAGCTTTTGATCCCGGCCAGGAGCTCGCGGCACCCGGCCTCCACCAGATCGAGGACCTGCTCGAAGCCCTCCGGGCCGCCGTAGTAGGGGTCCGGCACATCGCGTCCCGGCATGAACAGCCTTACTTTCGAAGCATGTTCGGCGGGACAGATACGACGTAGCAAGCGCAGGTGTCCCTCGTCCATTGCCAGGATCAGGTCGAACTCCTCGAAGTCGCGCCCGCTGAGCTTCCTCGCGCGCTGCGCGCTGAGGTCATAGCCGCGGCGCCTGGCATGGTGCTGGGCGCGCTCGTCCGGCGGCTCGCCAACATGGTAGTCGTGCGTGCCTCGCGACTCGACGTGCAGCGGCACACCCTCCTTGCGACCCAGCTCTCTTAGCACCGCTTCCGCCGTGGGGGACCGGCAGATATTGCCGGTGCAGACGAAAAGCACCTGTAAGGATGAACGAGGCGCCTCGACCAAGGCTCGCGTCACTTCCACTCCAATCGATACACCTCTTGAAAGGAAAGAACCATGTTCAGGTCGGTAATTCCGAGAAATACGGCGGCTCTACTGATCCTCGCAGCAGGTATGGCGAGCGTTCACGCCGATCAGCGGGGCACCACGTTGGCCGTGGTGATGACGAATGATCCGCAGGCGAACCAGATCAAGGTCTACGACACTCGCACCCAGGCCTTGCTCCAGACCCTCTCCACCCAAGGCAAGGGCGGCGTCGGCGGTAATGCGAGAGGCGTCAAGCAGCTCAACGGTGAGCTCGTTGCCGTCGTGAATTACGGATCGAATTCGGTAGCGTTGTTCAAACGCCATGGAGACCGGCTGAGTTTCGACAGGATTGTGACCACGACGAGCGCCCCGGTGAGCATAGATTTTGGCAACGATCACATGTATGTGGCAGGGTCGACGACTATCGATTCGTTCGAGCTGCAGCACGACAATGTCGTGTGGAGGGACGGGTCCGCCGCGCTGGAGTTGGTGGGAGGCGCTACGCCTCCCATTGGCAGCACGGCACAAGTGGGTGTGCTCAACAAGCAAAGTCTGCTCGTGACGTTGAAAACCGATCCGCTTCCGGGGACAGTCGATATCGTGGCCCTTCGGAACGGTGCTGTAACCGGCGCAGTTCCCGATGCCGTGTCGGCACCCGCGGGGACGCTCACACCGTTCGGATTTTCCGTCTATCCTGATGGCACGGCGGTCATTACGTTGGCGCATAGCAATCAGAACGGACTATTCCGAGACGGCGCGTTCACGGCGGTTACGGCCGCGGGCCAGAGCGCTCCGTGCTGGACGACAACAGGCGGAAAATACGTCTTCAGCGTGAACGCGGCGAGCAAGACCATCAGCCGTTTGATTGGTACGGGGAGCAATGTCTTCGTGGACATCCCGGTGGCCGCGCAAATCCCAGGCGGCGGACCAACCGATATCGATGCGGATAAAGGCGTCCTGGGCGTGATTGACCACGGCGCCGGACAGTCTCATTTGTCGTTGCTGACCTATAACGCGTTCGGCGAACTTACCCTCAGCGGCGCGGCGATCAACCTCGGCGTGCCGAATGCGAATGGCGTGGCCATCCTCGCCCCGAGTGACCGGGACGACGACTGAAAACACCCTCATTCGGAGGCGAGCGCCACCCCGAAGACGCGCTTCTTCAGCTCGCCGAGCTGGTCGCGCGCCTTCGCCGCCTCCTCGAACTCGAGGTTCTTCGCGTGCTCGAGCATCTTCTTCTCCAGCGCCTTGATCTCGCGTGCGATCTGTTTCTCGGACATCGCCTCGTAGCGCGCCTCTTCCTCTGCCACTTTCATCTCTGAAGCGTCGTACACGCCGTCGATCAGGTCCTTGATGCGCTTGATCACGCCCTTGGGCGTAATGCTGTGGCGCTCGTTGTACGTAACCTGCTTGCGCCGCCGGCGGTCGGTTTCGGCGATGGCACGCTTGATCGAATCGGTTTCCCTGTCGGCGTAGAGGATGGCCATGCCGTTGATGTGCCGCGCCGCTCGCCCCATCGTCTGGATGAGGGAACGCTCGGAGCGCAGGAATCCCTCCTTGTCGGCGTCTAGCACTGCGACCAGAGACACCTCGGGCAGGTCGAGGCCCTCGCGCAGCAGGTTGATGCCGACCAGGACGTCGAACTCTCCCAGGCGCAGATCGCGGATGATCTCCACGCGCTCGACCGTCTCGACCTCGGAGTGCAGGTAGCGCACCTTCACGCCATGCTCGGCGAGATAATCGGTGAGCTCTTCGGCCATGCGCTTGGTCAGGGTCGTGACCAGCACCCGCTCCTGCTTCTTGACCCGCAAATTTATTTCAGCCAGCAGGTCGTCGACCTGGGTGGATGCCGGTCGCACGACAACCTGCGGATCGATGAGACCCGTCGGACGCACCACCTGCTCCACCACCTGCCCCGAGTGCTGCCGCTCGTAATCGGCCGGCGTGGCCGATACGAAGACCGTCTGGCGCACCACTTTCTCGAACTCGTCGAAACGCAGCGGCCGGTTGTCGAGCGCCGAAGGCAGGCGGAAGCCGTATTCCACCAGGTTTTCCTTGCGCGAGCGGTCGCCGCGGTACATGCCGCCGAGCTGCGGGATGGTCACGTGGCTCTCGTCGATGATCATCAGCGCGTCCTGCGGGAGGTAGTCGATCAGCGTCGGCGGCGGCTCGCCCGCCTGCCGGCCCGACAGGTGCCGCGAGTAGTTCTCGATGCCCTTGCAGAAGCCGAGCTCGGCCAGCATTTCGAGGTCGAAGCGCGTGCGCTGCTCGATGCGCTGCGCCTCGACCAGCCGGCCTGCTTTCTGGAAGAACTCGATGCGGCTGCGCAGCTCCAGCTTGATCGCCTCGACCGCGCGCAAGATGGTCTCCCGCGGCGTGACGTAGTGGCTCGACGGATAGACCGTGAAGCGCGCCATCGGGTGCAGCACGCGGCCGGAATGCTCGGCATGCTCCGCGGGGAACACGTCGATGACATCGCCGCGCACGCGGAAGCTGCCGCGCCGGAAGTCGAGCTCGTTGCGCTCGTACTGCATCGCCACCAGCCGCGCCAGCACGGCGCGCTGCGGCATCTTCTCGCCCTGGCGCAGGTGCAGGATCATGCCGTGGTACTCGGAGGGGTCGCCGATGCCGTAGATCGCCGACACCGTCGCGACGATCACCACGTCGCGCCGCTCCATCAGCGACTTCGTCGCCGACAGGCGCATCTGCTCGATGTGCTCGTTGATCGAGGAGTCCTTCTCGATATACAGGTCGCGCGCCGGAACGTAGGCCTCGGGCTGGTAGTAGTCGTAATAGGAGACGAAGTACTCGACCGCGTTTTCGGGGAAGAACTCGCGGAACTCGGAGTAGAGCTGCGCGGCGAGCGTCTTGTTGGGCGCGAGCACCAGCGCCGGGCGGCCGAGCCGCGTGATGACGTTCGCCATGGTGTAGGTCTTGCCGGACCCGGTCACCCCGAGCAACGTCTGGAACGCGAGGCCGTCGCTGATGCCTTCGGCGAGCTGGTCGATCGCTTGGGGCTGGTCGCCCGCGGGCTCGTAGAGCTGCTGCAGGCGAAATGGACTGTTGGGAAACGTGACCGGCACGGGTAGAATTTCGTCCAGAGAAATCTTAAATCGTAACAGATGAACGCACCGCACTCACCGTCCTTGCTGGCTTCGGTGCCAATGGCCCCTAGCGACCCGATCCTCGGCGTCACCGAGGGGTTCGTCGCCGACCCGAACCCGCGCAAGGTGAACCTGGGCGTGGGCGTGTATTACGACGACGCCGGCAAAATCCCCCTGCTCGAGTGCGTGCGGCATGCCGAAAGCGAGCGGCTGAAGAACACTCCGTCGCGCGGCTATCTGCCGATCGACGGTCTCGCCGCGTACGACCGCGCGGTGCAGGAATTGGTTTTTGGTTCACAAAAGGACAATATTGTTACCGTCCAGGCGCTCGGCGGCACCGGCGGCCTGAGGATCGGCGCCGATTTCCTCAGGCGCATCAGCCCGGGCGCGCAGCTGTGGATCAGCGACCCGAGCTGGGAGAACCATCGGCAGCTGTTCGAAGCCGCAGGCTTCACCGTGAACTCGTACCCGTATTACGACGCGAAGACGCATGGCCTCGACTTCGCCGGCATGGAGCGCGCCCTGGGCGCCCTTCCCGCCGGGTCGATCGTGGTCCTGCATGCCTGCTGCCACAACCCGACCGGCGTCGACCTCAGCCGCGAGCAATGGGGCAAGGTGCTGGAGATCGTCATGTCGCGCGGCCTGGTGCCGTTCCTCGACCTCGCCTACCAGGGCTTCGCCGACGGGCTGGAGGCCGACGGCTACGCGGCGCGGCTGTTCGCCGGCGCCATGACGCCGGTGTTCCTGTCGAGCTCGTTCTCGAAGTCGTTCTCGCTCTACGGCGAGCGCGTCGGCGCGCTGAGCGTGGTGAGCGCGAGCGCCGAGGAGGCGTCGAGGGTGCTGTCGCAACTGAAGCGCGTCGTGCGCGGCAATTATTCCAATCCGCCGACGCACGGCGGGCAGATCGTGGCGAGCGTGCTCGCCAGCCCCCAGCTGCGCAGCCTGTGGGACCGCGAGCTGGGCGCGATGCGCGAGCGCATCAAGGCCATGCGCAAGCAGCTGGTCGAGAAAATCCGCGCGCGCGCGCCGGGCGCCGATTTCAGCTTCGTGCTCGCGCAGCGCGGCATGTTCTCGTATTCCGGGCTGAGCAAGGCGCAAGTGCAGCGGTTGCGCGCGGAATACTCGATCTACGCCATCGACACCGGCCGCATCTGCGTCGCGGCGCTCAACTCCAAGAACATCGACTACGTGGCCGACGCCATCGCGAAGGTCATTTAGCAGGGGATGGTAAGATCCGCGGTCCTC
>Ga0209157_1000592_pt1 | contig 30577 bp, 35 predicted proteins | sample GraSoiAngelo_135_FD_185892 | JGI IMG/M metagenome (GOLD analysis project Ga0209157, IMG submission 185892) | Grasslands soil microbial communities from the Angelo Coastal Reserve, California, USA - 14_0929_05_40cm (SPAdes) (version 2) | ecosystem: Environmental > Terrestrial > Soil > Grasslands ...
GAGGACGAATCTGCGAGCCGCAGCTCGCAAGTGAGGACGAGCGACGCTCGAGGGGGTAGCCCCTACGAGCTAGCGAGGACGAATCTGCGAGCCGCAGCTCGCAAGTGAGGACGAGCGACGCTCGAGGGGCGCAGCCCTATGCCGCGGCGGTCGCCAACGCGGGCTTGCGCGCGCGTAGGTAGGCGCTCGCGATCCGTCCATCGACACCGGCCAGGTGGACCTCACGCGTGATCTCGATGTCGACATCTTTGAAGCCCGCGTCGCGCAGCGCGTTCGTGTACGCCTCGAGCGAGATCGTGCCCGCGATGCAACCCGCCCAGAGATCGAGCCGCTGCTTCGCGTCGGGTGCGAGCTCCTCGATCGCCACCATGTCGGCGACGGCGAACCTGCCGTTCGGCCGAAGGACGCGGTACGCCTCGCGAAGCACCGCGGCCTTGTCCGCGGCGAGGTTGATGACGCAGTTGGAGATCACGACATCGACGGCGGCGTCATCGAGTGGGAGTTGCTCGATCGTGCCCTTGAGGAAGGTCGCGTTCGCGACACCGGCCTTCGCCTGGTTGCGCTTCGCGAGGTCGAGCATCTCGTCGGTCATGTCGACGCCGAACGCGTGACCGCCGGGCGACACGCGTCGCGCCGAGAGAAGGACGTCGATGCCCGCGCCCGAACCGAGGTCGAGCACGGTCTCGCCGGGATGCAGGTCGGCGAGGAGCGTCGGGTTCCCGCAGCCGAGGCTCGCGGTCGCGTCGAGCCCGATGCTCGCGAGCTCGTCCGCGGTGTATCCGTCGCCGCAGGTGGACGTCTCGTCGCAGCATGGGTCGCCGTCGCAGCAGCCGGCGCCGCCCTTTGCCATGTGGAGCGCGCGGTCCGCGTACCTCGCGCGGACGCCCTCCTGCACTTCGTTCACGCCACACCTCCGCGACCCATAGACGGGTCTCGATGGATAATGCGCATACCCATTGATGGTTGTCAATGGGTCTGCTAGGCTCTATTCATGGCTGCCGTCCTTCCCGTGCGCGAACGGGGTGTGTGCTGCAGCGTCGACCTCGAGATCCCGACGGCACGCGCCGAGGAGCTCGCGTCGGTGCTCAAGGCGCTCGCCGATCCGACGCGCGTGCAGATCGTCCTCTGCCTGCGCGAGTCGAAGGAGCCGGTCTGCGTTTGCGACTTCACCGCCACCTTCTCGATCTCGCAGCCGACGGTCTCCCATCACATGGCGAAATTGCGCGAGGCCGGCCTCGTCGACGCGACGCGCCAGGGGATCTGGACGTACTACCGCCTCAAGCCGCATTTGCCCGCGAACATCCGCCGCATCATCGACGCACTCGCGTAACGACGCGCCGGGGCGACGGCGCGCCTAGAATCGGCGGAAGCACCCGATGCGAGATGTGATCGGGCAGCGTCGCTTCCTCGAGAAGCTCGGGGAGCAAGCCATCCGTGGCGACGTCGCCCATGCGTACGAGCTCAGCGGCCCGCGATCGATCGGCAAGAACACAGTGGCGCTGCGGTTGGCGCAGACGCTGAACTGCACGGCCGAGCCTCGGATCGCGGGCGGCTGCGGCGCGTGCGTTTCGTGCATGAAGATCGAGAAGGGCATCCACCCCGACGTCCTGATGGTGACGCGCCTCGTCGACCAGATCGAGCAGCGCGGAAAGCGCGAGGGTGAAAGGAAGGCCGACGCGAAGCTCATCAGCATCGAGCAGATCCGCGCGATGCAGCAGGACCTCGCGCTCCGGCCGCTCGAGGGCCGCAAGCGCGTCGTCGTCATCGACGACGCCGCCGATCTCTCCGAGCACGCCGAGGTCGCGCTACTGAAGACGCTCGAGGAGCCCCCCATCCACGCGGTCCTGCTGCTCGTGACGCCGACCCCGGCGCGGCTGCTCGAGACGATCCGCTCGCGCATCCAGCCGCTGCCGTTCCGCGCCGTACCGCGCGACGAGATCGAGGCCGCGCTCGCGAAGCGTTTCGGCGCCGGCGCGACGCGCTTCGCGGCGGTCGCGGCGGGACGGCCCGGCGTCGCCATAACGCTCGCGCTCGACGAAGCGGCGCGCAACGCGCGGGCCGCGCTCGAGAAGGAGTTCTACACGCTCGTCGCGAGCCGGCTCACCGAGCGATTCGCGTGGGCCGCCGATCTCGCAGAGTCCGAGCGCGACACGCAAAAGCGCAACGAGCAGATCGAGACGCGGCTCGTGTCCTGGGGCGAGCTGCTGCGCGATGCCGCGGTGACCGCGGCGGGTGCGGCTGATCGCGCGACGCGGCCGGAGCGCGCGACCGAAACGCGCAAGCTCGCCGAAGGCGTGCCCACTCGCGAGCTCGTCGACCTCGCACAGAGCTTCGAGCGCTGGCGCCGCGACGTCATCGAGACGACGGTGAGCGCGCGCATGCTCCTCGAGCTCGTTGCCCTCAAGCTGCCGTACCGCGCTGACGTGGTCGCGGCATGACGACGCTGACGATCGGCGCGCGCTTCATGAAGGCCGGCCGTATGTACTTCTTCGACCCAGCCGGCGTGACGGAACTCGCGCTCAACGACTGGATCATCGTGCGCACCGACCTCGGCCTCGACGCGGCGCGCGTCCAGCTCCTCTCGTCGGACTCCCCGCTCCTGCAGATCGATCCATTGCTCGGGGAGGTCGTCCGAAAGGCGACGGGCAGCGACGTCCTCGAGATCAACAAGCGCAAACGCATGGAGACCGACGCCACCAAGCAGATCGCCGCGATGGCGCTCGAGCGGCGGCTGCCGGTGAAGATCCTCGGCTGCGACTGGCAGTTCGACGGCGCCTCGATCACGGTCTTCTACTCGCAGGCCGACGGTGACGCGCGCGTCGATCTCGGCGAATTCACGCAGAGCCTCGAGGCCCACTACGGCACGCGCATCGAGCTGCGCAGGCTCGGCGCGCGAGACGAGACGAAGGTCATGACCGGCGTCGGCACGTGCGGGCGCGAGCTGTGCTGCTCCTCGTGGCTCGACAAGTTCTCGAACATCTCGATCCGCATGGCGAAGGAGCAGGACTTGCCGCTGAACCAGGCGAAGCTCACCGGCGTGTGCGGGCGCCTGAAGTGCTGCCTCATCTACGAGCTCGAGACCTACCAAGAGGTGAACGGCAAGCTGCCGAAGGTCGGCGAGGCGTTCCACATCCCCTCGTGCGTGAGCGGCTCGTGCGGCACGTCGGGCTGCGCGACGACGCAGGGCACGAACGTCGTGAAAGAGTCGATCACCGTCGAGCTCGCGACCGGCGGCCGCGCCGAATACACGGCACAGGAGCTCGGCGTCAGATTCGACGCGATCCCCGCGCACACGAAGGGCGTCGGCACATACGGGCGCGACGAGGTACCGAGCCAGGAGCGCCCGACCCCCGTGATGGGCGAGGGTGGTGGACAGCGCAAGCGTCGCCGTCGCGGCCGTCGCGGCGGACACAACCGAGGGCCGCGCTAGAACTCACCGCTCAAACCAAATACCTGATCGATCTCGCACCACGCGTGTACTGAGCCACGCCGCGGAAACGCGAGGGATCTTCACAAAAACCGCGCTTTACTAGCCTGTGCCCATTGAAGGAGGGGAAAGATGTCACTTCGAGGTACGCCCGCACGTGGGGCAGGTCCAGCTCTCGGCATCGGCGCGGTCGGCGTGGTGTTCGCGTTGTTCCTCGTCTTCGTCGCGTTCGGTTCGTTCACGCAGGTCGGTGTCGGTGAGGTTGGCATCGTGAAACACTTCGGTGCGATCGATCCGAGCCACCCCGACGTCTTCGACCCGGGCATCCACACAAAGGTCCCGTTCCGCGACGATGTCGTCATCTTCGAGACGCGGATCCAGAAGGAGCAGGTCGACGCGAGCGCGGCGTCGAAGGATGGCGTCACGATCCACTCGACCATCGCCGTGAACTTCCACATCGATGCGTCGAAGGCGCCGCTCATCCTTCAGAACATCGGTCCGAACTACAAGGACCGCATCATCGATCAGCAGATCCAGCAGGCGTTCAAGGACGTGACCGGCCAGTACGCCGGCCTCGAGCTCATCCAGAAGCGTGAAGAGGTGGCGAGTCGCGCGAAGGACACGCTGCGTGACAAGCTCTCGCCCTACTACATCATCGTGGACGAGTTCACGATCCCGAACTACGAATTCCCCAAGGAGTTCAACGACGCGATCCTCGCGACGCAGGTCGCCAACCAGCAGAACCTGCAGGCGAAGCAGCTGCAGGAGAAGGCGCGCACCGAAGCAGACACCGCCTTGATCGTGGCGCAGGGTCTCGCGAACGCGCAGAAGGCGCAGGCGACGACGCTCACGCCGGAGTACCTGCAGCTGCAGGCGATCGCGAAGTGGAATGGCCAGCTGCCGCAGTACCTCACGCCGAACACGGCGCTGCCGTTCATCGGTACCGTGCCGCAGACGACGAGGTAATGGCCGCCCTCGAGATCGTCATGGTCGCGGCGGCGGTGCTCCTGCTCGTCACCGTGTTCCTGTACCTGTGGTCACGCCTCGGTCTCATCGGGATGAATCACGAACATCGGGCGCCGCCGCACAAGCACCTCGACGTGCCACCGCACGACCACGACACATGAACTGACGCAGAGCCGGGTCAGGCGGTGCGCGTGCATCGTCTCCGTCGTCGCCGCGACGTGCAGACGAAGTGCCTAGCGAACGCGGCTGACGACGAAATCGGCGACGTCGCGCAGCGCGTCGCGTTCGGTCCGCGGCGGCAGTCTATCGAGCGCGTCCACGGCCGCATCGTGGAACGCAATCGCGCGCTGACGCGCGCGCTCAGGACCGTTCGTCGCCCGGATCGTCCGTAGCAGGTCGTGCACGTCGTCATCTGACTTGTCCGTCGCGACGATGCGGCGCGCGAGCTCGCCGCTGTGGCCGTCGGCATCCATAGCGGCGTAGATCATCGGCAGCGTCGGCATGCCCTCGGCGAGATCGCGGCCGACCGCCTTGCCAAACTCCGCCTCGTCGCCGACGAGATCGAGGACGTCGTCGGTGATCTGGAACGCCAGGCCGAGGTTCGTGCCGAACGCGCCGAGCGCGGCGACGTGCTCGGGATCCGCGTCGGTGAGAAGCGCGGCGCCCTGGCAGCACGCGGCGTACAGCGAAGCGGTCTTCAGCTCGATGCGCTCCAGGTACGCGTCCTCTGTCGGGAGGCGCCGCTCCATCGTCACCTCCTTGAGCTCGCCGTCGCAGAGCGCGAACACGGTCTGCGCGACCATCGCGATCACTTCGGGCTTCGGCAGCACCGCGGCGAGCGCGTAGGCCTTCGCGAACAGGTAGTCACCGACGATGAGCGCGATGTCGTCGGTCCACATCGCGTTGACCGTCGGCACGTTCCTGCGCAGATCCGCGTCGTCGACGATGTCGTCATGCACCAGCGACGCGGTGTGCACCAGTTCGAGCGACTGCGCGAGGTTGAGCACGACGGCGCGATCGGGCCGAGTGCCGAAGCGAGCCGAGAGGAAGACGAGCGTCGGACGCAGGAGCTTTCCCGGCGATGAGAAAAGATGCTCCACCGCGGCCTGGAACGTGGGGTGCGCGGCGCGGCCGACGTCGCGCAGGCGCGACTCGAGCTCACGCAGCTCAGCGTCGACGGGGGCATAGAACGACGCGGCCTGTGCCGCCCTCACGCGGGCCAGTCTAGGTGCGGATTACGGCTTCTTCGTCGGCGGCGGTGTGGGTGGGCCTGGCGGAGTCCGCGTCGGTACTGGCGTTCTTTCTGGCCCCGGAGACCCGGACGAACCTGGCGAACCGGACGGCGAAGCCGACGGCTTCGGCGCGAATCCGCAGATCGACCAGCTGAAGCGGCCGTACGAGTGCACACCGGATACAGCCTCGGAAGCCCAGCGGCTGTACCAGGGCTGCCAGTCCGCGAACGGCGCGCGGAGACTGATGCAGCCACCGAGGTAGAAGTCGGCGTCGGTCTTCTTCGGTTCGGTGCCCTCGACGTAGTGCTCGGTGAAGCGGAAGTTCGCAGGGCATCCCGGCCCGGGCAGCTCGCCCGATCCATTTCCGCCGTACAGCGACGGGTTCACGCACACGACCTTGTCGACGATGCCAGACGGACGGTCGTACCACTTCACCGGTAACCCACCGACGACGGTCTTCATGTAATCGCGCCACAGCACGCCGGGTCCGAGCGCGGAGCTGATGCCGCGCATCTCCGAGTTATCGGAGTTGCCCATCCAGATCGCGGTGAGACGCTGCGGCGTCCAGCCGATCGCCAGGACGTCCTGCAGGTTGTCGGTCGTTCCGGTCTTGAGGGCGGCGGGACGGCCGATGTTCGTCCACGGCCCGAACACGAACGAGCCGTTCGGGTCGGTGTTGTCCTTGAGGATGTCGTCGAAGACCCAGGCCATACGCGGATCGATGACCTGTCGACCCTCGGGCTTCGTATAGTCGCGCACGACCTTCCCGTCGCGGTCGAGGATCTTCATGATCAGCGTCGGCTCAACGCGCACGCCGAGGTTCGCGACGACCTGGTACGCGCTGGCCATGTCGATGAGACGCATCTCGCCGGCGCCGATGCCGAACGAGAGGCCAAGTCGACTGCGGTCCCAGTCGCGGTCGATCCCCATCTGGTGGATCGTGTCGATGATCGCGTCGACGCCGACGGTGCGCGTCACCTGCAGCGCAGGGAGGTTGAGCGACTCGCGGAGCGCCTGCCGGATGGTCAGCGGCCCGTGCTGCTGCGACTTGCCGTCGCCCTGCGGCGCATCGTGCGGGTGGTACGGCTTGCCGCTGCCATCGGGCAGCTCCCATTCGATGTCGTACAAGCGCGTCGACGCGGTCATGCCCGCGCGCAGGAAGCCCGTGAGGTAGGTGAAGATCTTGAACGTCGATCCCGGCTGGCGGAGCGCGATGCCGGCGTGGTCGTAGTCGCCGCGCATCTTCGGCGTGTTTTGGTAGTAGTCGTAGGAGCCGACGTACGCGAGGACCTCGCCGGTCGTGGGATCGAGGGTGATCATCGCAGCGTTGTTCACGTTGTTGCCCTTCAGGGCGTCAACGTGGTCCTTCACTTCCTTCTCGGCGAGCTGCTGCATGTTCCAGTCGAGGCTCGTGAGCACGGTCAGCCCGCCTTGGTACGCGGCCTTCTCGCCGACGTCGCGAATGAGCTGCTCGCGCACGCGGAACGTGAAGTGCGGCGCGTACAGCGAGGTCGTCGCGGCCTGCACCTTGATCGGCTCGTCCTTCGCGGCGTCGGCCTCGACCTTCGTGATGTAGCCGTTCTCCACCATCGAGTCGAGCACGTCGGCTCGCCGCGCTTTCGCACCATCCATGTTCTGGATCGGGTCGTACGCCGACGGCGCCTGAGGCAGACCAGCGAGGAGCGCCTCCTGCCCGAGCGTGAGCTTGGACAGGTCGGTGATGCCGAAGTACGTCTTCGCCGCGGCGCGGATGCCGTACGCCTGATTCCCGTAGTAGATCTGATTGAAGTACATCTCGAGGATCTGCTTCTTGCTGAAGGTCCTCGTCGCCTCGACCGCGAGGATCGCCTCCTTGATCTTGCGCGTGAACGTCGGGTCGTCGCCCAGGAGGCGCGTCTTGATCAGCTGCTGGGTGATCGTCGAGCCGCCCTGCGTGATCTTCCCGCTCGCCTGGTTCGCGTTGAAGGCGCGGATGATGCCGCCAACGTCGATCCCTGGGTTCGACCAGAACGACTTGTCCTCGATCGAGACCGTCGCGTCCTGCATCTTCTGCGGGATCTTGTCGAGGCCGATGAGCTCGCGCCGCTCCTCCTCGAGTGTGTAGAGAAGGTGCTCGCCCGAGCGGTCGTAGATGTGCGTCGACAGCGGGATGGGAACGCTCGCGAGGTCGTGCGCCGCCGGGAGATCAGCGGCGAAATAGCCGAACACCGCGGCCGCGGCGACACCGCCCATCGCGAGCATCGCGAGCATGAACGCCGACAGACCGCTCGCGAGCGGTCCGAGCTTCACGACCGAACCCGGACGACGCGAAAGGCGTCCGCCCTTTCGGTGTGGGAACCGGTACGCCCGGTAGGCGCGACCAGGCGACAGACGATTAGCCATCGGTTGTGTAACGGATGCACGGCCCGTGCCATAGGCAGGGCAGTGGCTCACCGCCTGCTCTTCTTGCTCCCACGCAAGCGTGCGAGAAGACGTCCTAGTAACGTCGCCGCGGGCGCAGCTACGGCGACGCGCAATCGTCGCCGCGCATCACGCACATCGCCCTCCCATGTCTGGATGAGCTCTTTGTCGTCAGGCGTGATCGTGTTCGCGGGCCCGCGGCGCTCCATCGCATCCTCGGTCGCGGTCATCCGCTCATACACCGAGACAAGCGCCACCAGTGTGGTCGGCACTTCGGCACGGAGCACGTCGCGGTGCCGCGCGAACTGCGCGTTCTCGAACACGACGGCTTGCTGCGTCTGATCGAACATCGATGCAAGCTCGATGTTCGCGGCGAGCTCGCGGTCGACATCGGCAGCCGCGCGCTCGAGCCGCGCCTGCCTTTCAGCGGAGCGCCGCCCGAGGAGTCGATCGAGGAATCCCACGCCACGAATGCTGTCACAACGCGCGTCGATGTCTTGTATCCATCGGACGTATCTGATTGATGCATTGCATGTATACTTAGGCGATGCCTGGTCCGTTCGGGCGCGTAAGCGCTCCCCCTCCCCACTTCCCCGTCGGCGGCCCCGTGCCGGCGGCAGATCTCGTCGGGCGCGAGACGTACATCCGCCGCATCGGCGAGCGGCTCTGGGACGGCAACCACGTCCTCCTCGCCGGGCCACGTCGCATCGGCAAGACCTCGATCATTCTCGAGGTCCTGCGGCGGCTGCATCGCCGTGGCGCGCTCACCGCGTACGTCGACTGTCTCGGCGCGACTGACGTGCGCGGTCTCGGCGAACGGCTCGTCGACGCGCTTCTCGAGAACGTGTCGGGGGCCGAGCGCAGCTTCGAGCACGCCAAGGCGATCGCCGCCGGCGTGCGGCCATCCGTGAAGGTGAAGTACGAGCACGTCGAGATCGCGCTCGACCTCGCGCGGGAGAAGAACGACCAGCGATTCTTCGATGGCGCGCTCGATCTTCCGCGGACGCTCGCGGCACGGACCGGCAAGCGCGTCATCGTCGTCTTCGACGAGTTCCAGGCGGCCGGACGTCTTGGCCCGCGCGTGTTCGACGTCATGCGCAGCCGCTTTCAGGCGCAGCGCGGCGTCGCGTACGCATTCCTCGGCAGCGAAGAGGGCATCCTCGAGCAGCTCTTCAGCGAGAAGGGTCGTGCGTTCTACCGCTTCGCCGTGCCCATCGATCTCGCCGATGCGGGCGGGCACCGCTTCGGTATCGCGCCCGACGATTGGCTCGAGTACATCCGCGAGAAGTTCGCGCAGAAGAAGATCACGATCGACGATGCGAGCGTCGACCGCATGCTCGACGCGACCGGCGGCCACCCGCAGGACACGATGCAGCTCTGCGCCGCGCTCTACTACCTGATGCGCGACAGCGGTGCCCGCGTCGTGTCGGCCGAGCACGTCGCCGTCGCGTACGAGCAGGCGCTCCGCGAGCTCGAGCGACCCTTCGCGCTGCACTGGACCGAGCTCGCGGGAGGCAAATACCTCCAGCAAGTGGCAAAGCGCATCGCGCACGGCGCGGTGCTCTACGCGGCCGAGAGCGGCATCCCGCGCCCCGAGGTGCTGCGGGCGCTCGAGGCGCTGCGCGCACGCGGTCTCGTCACGCGACTCGGACGTGGCAAATACGACTTCGTCGAGCCGATGTTCGGCGAGTACGTCCGGCGGTTGGACGAGGGCGCAGCCGGTATCGTTCCTCGCTGATGGCGACGCTGGAACTGAGGAAGGGCGTACGCGTCCGCTACTCCCCGGTGCACAGCGACGAGTGGCGCGAGGGCGAGCTCATCCGCTCTTCACCGAATCAAGAGGAATGGCTCGTCAAGAACCGCTTCGGGCGCTTTTGGATCCATGTGAGCCGGCTGCGGCCGGTCGATGACGAGCCGCAGCCGGATCACGCCGCCTAGGCGACGCGCGTCCGCTCGCCGCCCATGGCGCGCCAGAGCAAGAGGACGATCACCGACCCGACGATCGAGCCGATGAGCCCCGAAGCGCTGAGCTCGAGCGTGCCGCCGAACAGCAACGCCGCAAGCGTGCCGCCGACGAACGACCCGATGACGCCGAGGACCATCGTGCCCACCCAGCCCATGGGGTCAGGCCCCGGGACAAGGGCACGCGCGATGAATCCTGCGATCAGGCCCACGATGAGGAACAGGATCAGGCCCACGCATTCACCTCCGCTGTGATCTCGCACGGAGGAGGTGCAGGAACGGTGCCCATCGAGCGTGGCCTGATTTGCGTTTGATCGGTACCCCCGAGCGGACTCGAACCGCTGCTTCAGGCTTCGGAGGCCTGCGCTCTATCCACTGAGCTACGGGGGCGGAACACCTCAATTCTACGTGCGGTAGCGTGGCCGCCATGGCAGCGACGACGTCTGAGCGCGATAAGGAGCTCTCACTCGTCCAGCATCTCGGTGAGCTCCGCGACCGTCTCATGGTCGCCGGCATCGCCGTCCTCATCACGACCATCATCGCGTTCCTTTTCTCCGTCGACATCGTCCGGATCCTCCTGGTGCCGGTGAACTGCGAGTTCTTCCACGTCGATCCGAGCCACTTCCCGTACGTCGTGCCCGAGTACATATGCCACGAGACCCGCACGAAGCTGATCGCCCTCAGTCCTACGGAGAACTTCACGACCTTTCTGCGTGTCTCGCTGTTCAGCGGGATCGCGCTCGCGATGCCGGTCATCCTCTTTGAGATCTACGCGTACATTGATCCGGCGTTGTTCCCGAAGGAACGCCGTTTTGTTCGGCTCACCGTGCTGCCCGTGCTCGGCCTCTTCCTCACGGGCATGGCGTTCTGCTACTTCATCCTCCTCCCGAACGCGATCAAGTTCCTGATCAACTTCGGCGGGGACGTCATCGAGAACCAGCTCCGTGCCTCGGATTACATCTCGTTCGTGACGACGTTCATCCTCGGAGTCGGGCTGGTCTTCGAGGTCCCCGCGATCATTTACACCGTCGTCCGTGTCGGCGTCGTGCCGCGGTCGTGGCTGACAAGACAGCGGCGATACGTCTTCCTGCTGGCGTTCGTCGTCGGAGCGGTGATCACGCCAACGCCCGATCCGTTCAACCAGACGCTGGTCGCTGTCCCGATGTATCTCCTGTTCGAGCTTGGCCTCTTCCTCGCACGATTCGTCCCAGCTCGGCCAGCCGCCGCTTGAGCTCGGCCTCGGCGCCGAGGTCCGTCGGCTCGTAGTAGCGGCGCCCCTGCAGGTTCTCCGGCAGGTACGTCTCGTCCGGCGCGATGTGCCCCTCGTAGTCGTGCGCGTACTTGTAGTCCTTGCCGTAGCCCAGCTGCTTCATGAGCGGCGTCGGCGCGTTGCGCAGGTGGAGTGGCACTGGATCGGCCCGCGTCTCCTCGAGGTCGCGCTGCAGCTCGCCGAGCCCGCGCTTCAGCGAGTCCGACTTCGGCGCGAGCGCGCAGTACACGGTGGCCTCCGCGAGCGGGAAGTACGCCTCAGGCAGACCGATGAGGTGCGTCGCCTGCTGCGCCGCGCTCGCGATGACGAGCGCCTGTGGATCCGCAAGGCCGACGTCCTCGCCGGCGAGGATGACGATGCGCCGGGCGATGAACATCGGGTCCTCGCCCGCGTCGATCATGCGCATGAGCCAGTAGAGCGCCGCGTCCGGATCGGAGCCGCGCACGCTCTTGATGAACGCGCTGATCGTGTCGTAGTGCTGATCGCCCGCGCGGTCATACAGCAGGCTGCGCCGCTGCAGCGCCTCGCGGACGTCGGCGAGCGTGATCTCGCGCGCGCCGCCGGTCGCGTCGTGCGCGAGCTCGAGAGCATTGAGCGCCACGCGCGCGTCACCGTTCGACACCGCGACGAGCCCGTCCTCGGCCTCCCGCGACAGACGCGCCTTCCCCGCGAGGCCGCGCTCGTCCGCGAGGGCGCGACGGACGATCGTGCGCACATCCTCCTCTGACAGCGGGCGCAACACGTACACGCGCGAGCGGGAGAGAAGGGCGGAGTTCACTTCGAACGAAGGGTTCTCCGTCGTCGCGCCGAGGAGGATGACGTCGCCGTTCTCGACGTACGGGAGGACGACGTCCTGCTGCGCCTTGTTGAAGCGGTGGATCTCGTCGATGAACAGCACGGTGCGCTGGTTCGTGAGGCCGCGGATCTTCCGCGCCTCCTCGATGAGCTTTCGAAGCTCCGCGACGCCGCTTGACACGGCGGAGATCCCGACGAAGCGCGCCTTCGCCATGCCCGCCGCGACCGCCGCGAGCGTCGTCTTCCCGGTCCCCGGCGGTCCCCAGAGGATCATCGCCGGGATCTGCCCCGCGTCGAGCGCCTTTCTCAGGACGCGGCCCTCGCCGACGATGTGCTCCTGCCCAACGAACTCCGAGAGGTCATGCGGCCGCATGCGCGCCGCGAGGGGCTTCGCCTCAGGCATTCGGCGATTCTGTCACTCGTCCCAACCGCTCGCTGCCTCTCGCGAGACGCCGCGAGCGCGCCGCCTCATCACGGCGCGCTCGCGCAGTCGAGGAGGAAGCGCGGACTCTAGGTGCGCGCCTCGGACATCGCCATCGCGGGGCGGTTGAGGTACGCGGCGGCCGCGGCCCAGATGCCGACGACAAGATGCAGGACGTTGTCTGCCGGGTTCTCCAGGTTGGCGAGGCCGAAGAAGTTGCGGTGCATCTCGTCGCCGGCAGCGAGCGTGAACCCGTAGATGCCGGTGAAGAGGCCTGACAGCGCGATGAACGCGACGAGCCAGCGATGCAGCTCGGCGTTCCGCGTGCCGAAGCCCGCGGCGAGCCCGACGATGCCGAGCGCGACGTGCGCGATGTTCTCCCCGGAGTCGAGGTTGAAGGCCGCGATGTTGTTGGTGACGCCGCTGAGCCCGATGAGGCCGAGCAACAGCAGAACGGCACCGCCGAGTCGAAGGACGGTGGTTGGCGAGAGCAGCGTGGACATTGACATGCGAACGATCCCTCCCGTTGGTGATGAAGTCCGGCGGGAGATACGACGGCTGCGGCGCGATCGGATCAGTGCGAGCATCGCCATGGAGTGATCCGCAGTCGTGTCGAACGTCGTACCCAGTAGCACGGCTGAGAGCGACCGCGCGCTCGTGGCACGCGTCGCGGCGCGTGACGCCGACGCCCTCGGCGACCTGTACGACCGTTACGGGAGGATGGTGTTCGGCGTGCTGCGAGCACTGCTCCCGAACCCCGAGGCCGCTGAGGAGGTCATCCAGGACGCATTCCACGCGCTCTGGCGGAGCGCGAGCGTCTACTCGGAGTCACGTGGCTCGGTGCGGACGTGGTTGCTCGCCATCGCACGGAATGCGGCGATCGACTGGCAACGCACCAAAGGCCGCCGCGCTCGACGTGAAAGCGCGCTCGACGCCGCGAAGGACATCCGTGATCCGCTCGCGGAGGAGCTCGTGGAACGGGTCGCGCTCCGTTCACAGGTGCGCGCCGCGCTCGAGGCGCTGCCTCGCGAGCAGTGCGAGGTCCTCGTGCTGGCGTACTACGGCGGCCTCACGCAGACCGAGATCGCCACGCGAACCGGCGCGCCGCTCGGGACCGTGAAAAGCCGCGCGCGCCTCGCGATGAGCCAGCTGCGCCGAACGCTCGCCGAGGAGGCGCCGTGACGCAGCATCCGACGGACGACCTCGGCCTCTACGCCCTCGGGCTCCTCGACCGCGGGGAGCGCGATGCGATCGACCGCCATCTTGCGGAGTGCGCGGTGTGCCAGACGGAGCTCGAAGCGCATCGCTCGACCCTCGCTGCGCTCGCACCCGAACCGGCCATGCCCGCGGCGGCGGACCTCCGCCGGCGGATCGTCGCGCGGCACGAGCGCACGTGGTGGCGCGGCTTTCCGGCACTGGGCTACGCCGCGTCGGCCGTGCTCGCGGTCGCGCTCGTCGTGTCCTTCAACGCCTTCCTCCACGAGCGCGCGTTGCGCGACGACTACGCCCGCGCGCTCAGCGCGGTCGCCACCGGAGCGCGCGTCGTGCCGCTGCAGCCGCAGGCTGACGCACCGCTTCGCGGCGCGCTCGTCCTGCCCCGCGACGGGGTGGCGTATCTCGTGCTCGCGCTTCCGCCTCCGCCAGCGGGGAAGGCGTACGAGGCATGGGTCATCCGAGGCGGTGTGGCGACGGCCGTAGGCATGGCGCCCGTGCTCACCGGCGTGATCACGATGGAGCTGCACGAGCAGCTGCGCGTAGGCGACGCCACGGCGATCACGCTCGAAGACGCCGCGGGCGCGCAGGCACCGACGAGCGCGCCGCTGCTCGTCGGCGAGGTCTGACAAACAGTTCAAGTTTCGCTTATACTTCCCTCCGGCAACGATATTCATGGCGGACGGGGAGCATGCTTAGCCAGTCATACCTTCGTGAGCTAAAGGCGTTCCATCGCGCGCTCGGTGATGTCACGCGCCTTCGCGCGGTTCAGATCCTCGCGACCGAGGGCGAGCTGAACGTCTCCGAGCTGGTGCGCCGCCTCCGCATCAGCCAGCCGCTCATGTCGTGGCACCTTCGCCGGCTCACTCGCGCGGGCATCGTGCGCACCGAGCGCGTCGGCCGCGAGGTGCACTGCACGTTCGATCGCGAGCGATTCGCCGATCTTCAGGACCGGAGCTACCGGACCCTGATGAACCCCCTGTGAGCCTCGTCCCCCCTCGCGCCGCGACAGGGATGCGCGGCGGCCTCGCGCCCCTCGCCCGCTGGCTCCATCGCGCCGGGGTCGGCGCGAACACGGTCACGATCGTGGGACTTCTGCTGACGGCTCTCGGAGCGGCACTCCTCGGCGGCGGACAACCCGCGCTCGCGCTCATCGTGCTGCTCGTTGGCACGCTCGCCGACACGCTCGACGGCCAGGTCGCGAAGGCCGCGGGGGGCGGAACGAAGTTCGGGGCGTTCCTTGATTCCACCGCCGACCGGATCTCGGACGCGCTCCTCATCGGCGCGGCAGTCGTGTATGCGGCGCATCGCGACGACACGTTCCTCTTCTGGGGCGCTCTCGTTGCCCTCATCTCGGGATCGCTCGTCCCGTATATCCGCGCCAAGGCCGAGTCGCTCGGGCTCACGGCCAGCGTCGGCTTCACGCCGCGCGAAGCGCGGCTTCTGCTCTTCGTCCTCGGAGTCGCCGCGTGGGCGATCTCCGGCAACTCACAGCTCTTCGCGGTGGCGGTCGCCGTCATCGCGTTTCTTGCGACCGTCACCGCCGTCCAGCGCATCGCGCACGTCGCGAGCGCGCTCAGGAACACATAAGGAGACGTTGAAGTATGCCCGCGAAGAAACGCGTTACCAGGGCACGGCCGACCCGCCGGCGCGCCGGACGCAAGGTCCGTGTGGCGATCATTGGGGTCGGGAACTGCGCGAGCTCGCTCGTGCAGGGCGTGTACTACTACCGCAACGCGAAGCCGGGCGACCAGATACCGGGGATCATGCACGTCGATCTCGGCGGCTACCACCTCGCGGACATCGAGTTCGTCGCGGCGTTCGATGTGGACAAGAACAAGGTAGGCAAAGACCTCGCCGACGCGATCTACGCGAAGCCGAACAACACGTACCGCTTCGCGGACGTCCCCAAGACCGGCGTGAAGGTCGGCCGCGGGATGACGCTCGATGGCCTGGGCAAGTACCTCTCGCAGGTCATCACCAAGGCACCGGGCGAGACCGACGACATCGTCGGCATCCTCAAGGAGCGCAAGGTCGACGTCGTCGTGTCGTACCTGCCGGTCGGCAGCGAGGACGCGACGCGGTGGTACGTCGAGCAGATCCTCCAGGCGGGCTGCGCCTTCGTGAACTGCATCCCCGTGTTCATCGGCCGCGAGCCTCGCTGGCAGAAGCGCTTCGCGGAGAAGAAGCTGCCGATCGTGGGTGACGACATCAAGTCACAGGTCGGCGCGACGATCACCCACCGCGTCCTGACGCGCCTCTTCATGGACCGCGGCGTTCGTCTCGACCGTACGTATCAGTTGAACTTCGGAGGCAATACCGACTTCCTCAACATGCTCGAGCGCGAACGCCTGGAGTCGAAGAAGATCAGCAAGACGAACGCGGTCACCTCGATGCTCGATTACCCCGTGCCGGCGGACGACGTGCATGTCGGACCGTCGGACTACGTGCCGTGGCTGCTCGACCGGAAGTGGTGCTACATCCGCATGGAGGGCACGACCTTCGGCGACGTTCCTCTGAACGCCGAGCTGAAGCTCGAGGTCTGGGACTCGCCCAACAGCGCCGGAGTCGTCATCGACGCGATCCGCTGCTGCAAGATCGGTCTCGACCGTGGCCTCGGTGGCACGCTCGTGGCGCCGTCGGCGTACTTCATGAAGTCGCCACCGAAGCAGATCCCCGACGACCAGGCGCGCGACGGCGTGGAAGCATTCATCAGGGGCGAGGACAACCGCACACTTACCGGTAGGTAATGCTCGAACGCCTGTCCCACGGCGCCGGCTACTGGGTGTGGCGGGCGGGCGCTGCCCTCGTGCAGCGTCTCCCGCCTGGCTTCGTGTATTCCTGCGCCGTCCTCGGCGGTGAGCTGGCGTACCTCTTCTGGAATACCAAGCGCGAGATCGCGAAGCACAACCTCTCGGTCGTGCTCGGGCGCCCGCAGGACCATCCCGAGGTCGCGCGCGTCGCAAGGCGGAGCTTCCGGAACTTCGGGAAGTACCTCACTGAGATCATGCGGTTCCCCAAGCTCCACGCCGCGGATCTCGAGCGCATGGTCACCATCGACGATCGCTCGAACGAGCACCTACAGCAGGCGCTCGACCACGGCAAGGGACTCATCTTCGTCTCGGCGCACTTCGGCAACTTCGAGCTCGGCGGCGCACGCATCGCCCAGGAGATCCCGATCACCGTCGTCGCGGACGAGCTCGAGAACCAGCGGCTCATGGATTTCCTCGTCGCGAACCGCGAGCACAAGAACGTCGTCATCCTGCCGCCGGAGGGATCGGCGAAGCGCGTCCTCGCGGCACTACGTCGCAACGAGATGGTCGGTTTCATGATGGATCTCGGGCCACGCGCGCAGGAGCTCGACAACGTGCAGGCCGAGTTCTTCGGCAAGGCGACGACGTTCCCGACGATCGCCGCCGCTCTCGCACGGGTGTCGGGCGCGCCCATCGTCGTCGCGGCGGTGAAGCGCGAGCGGGACAACAGCTTTCGCGGGACCGCGCTGCCGCCGATCTTCGTGGAGCGCACGAAGCAGACCGCGAAAGACCTCGAGCAGGCGACGCAGTCGATCGTCCGCGCGCTCGAGGGCCTCATCCGACCTGACCCCGATCAGTGGTACATCTTCCGGCCCATGTGGCCCGAGTCGGCTCAAGGCTGATGGCCACCAGCGCCCTCGTCCGCGCGGCCGAGCGCGCGCTGCCTCTCATTCCGAACGGCGTCAGCGCGCCCCTTGCGGAGGTCCTTGGGACCGGCGCGTACCTCGCGTCGCCGCGTGCGCGCGCGAACGTCATGGAGAACCTGCGCGTCATCGCGCCGGAGCGCGCCAGCGCCGGCTTGGTTCGCCAGGTGTTCGTGGAGCAGTCTCGAAACTACCTCGAGGTCTTCCATGTCCCGCACATCGCGCCCGACCGTCTTCTCGCTTCGATCGAGCACCGTGGCTGGGAGCACTTCCTTGCCGCGGAGGCACAGGGCAAAGGCGTCGTCGTCGCGTCGGCGCATCTCGGGCCGATCTCCGTGGTCGGTCAGATGTTGAACGCGCACGGATACGAGGTCGTGCTGCCGGTCGAGGCCGAGCACTCGGACTTCCAGCGCGCCGTCAACCGTGCGCGTCGCGGCATGGGATTGCAGCTCGTGCCGACCGAGACGCCGCTCGCGGTCTACCGCGCGCTGCGCGACAAAAAGGTGTTCGGTGTCCTCGCGGACCGCGCGGTGACCGGCGTGGGCGAGCGCGTCGCGTTCTTCGGACGCGAAACGCTCATCCCGTCGGCCCACATCGCGCTGGCGCTGCGCACCGGCTCGCCGGTCGTGCCGGCGTTCTCGGGGCGCGAGAACGGGCGGTTCGTGGCGTCGTTCGAGCCGCCGCTCGCTCTCATCGCCACGGGCGACCGCGAGGCGGATGTGCGCGAAGGCGTCCGGAAGTGGGCGCTGGTGCTCGAACGCTACGTGCGCGGCGCGCCCGATCAGTGGACGGTATTCGAGCGCGTCTGGGCGGAACGTTGACCGGAAAGGCGGATCTCCAGCTGCACTCCGACCTGGGCGACGGGCTCGCGCCGCCGGAGGCGATCCTCGACGCCGCGGAGCGTGCGGGGATGAACGTCATCGCGCTCACCGATCACGACGACATCCGCGGGTCGTTCGTCCTCCGCGATCTCGCCGCGCGCCGAAACAGCGCGGTCGAGGTCGTCACGGGGGTCGAAGTCACGACGCGCTCCGGTCACCTCCTCGCCCTGTGGATCGAGGACGAGGTGCCGATGTTCGGCGCGCTCGCCGCGACGGTCGCGCAGATCCACGAGATGGGCGGGGTCGCGATCGTGCCCCACCCGCTGTCCTATCTCACCTTCTCGATCGGCGAGGGCGCGCTGCGCGCCCTCGTCAACGCGGCGGCGGAGTGTCGTGTCGACGGCATCGAGCTGCGCAATCCCTCGTACGCCGGGCGCGTCCGGCAGCAGCGCGCAGCGTGGCTCAACGAACACGTGCTGCACGTCGCCGCGACGGGCTCGAGCGACGCGCACCACGCGCGGCTCGTCGGCACGGCGTGGACGGATTTCGAGGGCACCAGCATGGCGGAACTGCGCCGCGCGATCGCCGAACGCACGACCACGCCGGACGGACGACACTGGACGCTTGGGGAGCATCTGGACGGCGTTGCCCGTCAGCAGTGGCGGTCGATGGTGAAGGATCCGGTGAAGCGCGCGCGTCGTCGCATGGGGCGGAAGAAGGCGAAGTGAAAATCGGGATCGTCAGTCCGTACGCGTATCCGCGGCCGGGCGGCGCGAACGCGCACATCCGCGAGACGTACGCGCACCTCCGCGCGATGGGTCATCAGGTGCGCATCCTGACCGCGCCCTGGGGCGACGACCCGCCGGCGCAAGATGTCATCCAGATCGGGCAGGCGGTGGCCGTGCCGTTCAACGGGAGCATCGGGCGCGTCACGCTCTCGCTGCGACTCGAATGGCTCGTGTCGCGCATGCTCGAGCGCGAGAAGTTCGACATCATCCACCACCACGAGCCGTTCGTGCCGTTCCTCTCGTTCCAGATCCTCGATTCGGCGAAATGCCCCAACGTCGCGACGTTCCACGCGTTCGGCGGCTTCTCGATCTCGTACTGGCTCGGTCGCGTGGTGCTCGATCACTACATGGCCAAGTTCGACCAGCGTGTCGCGGTGTCGAGCGCGGCGCGGCACTTCGTGTCGCGCTACTTCCCGGGCGAGTACCGGATCATCCCGAACGGGGTCGACGTCGACTTCTACGCTCACGCGAAGCCGTTCCCCGAGTTCCGCGACGGCAAGGTGAACATCCTCTTCGTCGGCCGCGTCGAGCCGCGCAAGGGCACCATGTATCTCGCGCGCGCGTACGCGCGTCTCAAGCCCAAATATCCAGAGACGCGGCTGATAATCGTCGGCCGCGGGCCAGAGATCGGCGACGTCCGCCGCTTCGTGCATCGGCAGCGTCTCGCCGACGTGTTCTTCGCCGGCCGCGTCGAGGATGCGGACAAGGCGAGCTTCTACAAGACCGCGGACATTTACGTCGCGCCGTCGACGGGGCAGGAGTCGTTCGGGATCGTGCTCCTCGAGGCGATGGCCGCGGGCTGCGCGGTCATCGCCTCCGACATCCATGGCTACAAGCGTGTCGTACAGCGAAATGTGTCGGGCCTCCTCGTGGAGCCGAAGGACCCCGAGGCGCTCGCCGACGCCATCGAACGGCTGATCACTCAGCCGGAACTGCGGCAGAGCATCGGCGAGGCGGGCGCGCGGCGCGCACCGGAATACGACTGGCGCCACGTGACGGGGGAGCTTGTCCATGTCTACGAGGACGTCATCCGCCGCCGCGCCGCGCCGGCCAGTGAACCCTCTCCCCTACCTGTACGTACGCGCTAGTGTTCTGACGCCGCGTGGCATCGGCCGCGCATGAAGGTCAAGGGGGTGGAAGCTTTGCTTCGTGCTCGAATCGCCTTCGTCTTCCTCGTAACCGCCACGCTGGTGATCGGGGCCTGCGCGCAGCAGGCCAAGCCGGGCACCTCCGGCTCGCCTGCCGCCTCGCTGGCGGGCGGCGAGAAGCCGACACCGGGCGGGACGCTCACCTTCGTCGTCAACGCGGAGCCGCCGTCCTTCGACGGGCATCGCGAGACGACCTTCGCGCTCCTGCACCCGATCGCGCCGCACTACAGCCTGCTCTACAAGTTCGACCCGAACGACCTCACGAAGGTCATCCCCGACGTCGCGGACGGGAACCCGACCGTCTCCGCGGACAAAATGACCGTGACGATCAAGCTCCGTCAGGACGTGAAGTTCCATGACGGCACGCAGATGACGTCCGAGGACGTCAAGGCAACGTACGACAAGATCATCACGCCGAACACCGCGGCCGGGCAGAGTTCGCCCCGCGCGGGTGCGTACGCGGTCGTGTCGGCCGTGAACGCGCCGGACAAATTCACGATCGAGTTCAAGCTCAAGTACCCGTCGGCGTCGTTCCTCACGAACCTCGCGTCGCCGTGGAACTTCATCTACAGCGCCGCGAAGCTCAAGGCCGACCCGCGCTGGTACGAGAAGAACATCATGGGTACCGGCCCCTTCACCTACGTCTCGAACACGAAGGGTCAGGACTGGGTCGGGAAGAAGAATCCGGACTACTTCGGGAAGGACAAGGACGGCACGAAGCTGCCGTACCTCGATGGCTACAAGGCGCTCATCATCACCGACGCGACCGCGGGCGTGAACGCGATCCGCAGCAAGCAGGCGATGATCGAGTTCCGCGGGTTCACACCGCAACAGCGTGACGACCTTTCACGTGCGCTGCCCAACGACCTCGCGATCCAGGAGGCGCCGTGGATCTGCGTGAACTACGTCGTGCCGAACACGAAGGTGAAGCCGTTCGACGACGTGCGCGTCCGCCAGGCGCTGTCGCTCGCCATCGACCGCTATGCGGGAGGCGAGGCGCTCAGCAAGACGACGATCGTGAAGGACGTCGGTGGGCTCATGCGCCCGAAGGGCCCATTCGCGATGTCCGACGCGGACCTCGCGAAGATCCGCGGCTTCGGCAAGGACGCGGCCGCGGCGAAGGCCGAGGCGAAGAAGCTTCTCGCCGACGCTGGCGTCCCGAACCTCTCGTTCAAGTTCCTGAACCGCAACATCACGACGCCGTACGAGCCGGTCGCGGTCTTCCTCATCGATCAGTGGAAGCAGGTCGGTATCACGGCGACGCACGACGTGAAGGAGACCTCGCCGTACCAAGCGGACCTCCGCGCCGGCAACTTCCAGGTCGCGCTTGACTTCAACTGCGACTTCCTCGACGAGCCCGACCTGCAGCTCGCGAAGTTCTGGTCGGCGAGCAAGGCGGGCAAGGGCCTCAACTTCGCGTACTACGACGACGACAAGCTCGATGGGATGATCGACGCGCAGAGCCGTCAGACCGACCCGGCGCAGCGCGTCAAGCTCGTGGGCGACATCGAGCGCTACGCGATGGACGAGAAGGCCTACCAGTACCCGGTGCTGTGGTGGTACCGGATCATCCCGTACCTCAAGATCGTTCGCGGCTGGCAGATCGGCTCGAACCACTACACGAACCAGGACCTCACCACGGTCTGGCTCGCGAAGAGCTAACTAGGAAAGAGGCAGGGGCCGGCCGACTCTACCGCGGCGTGCGCGAAGCGCACACGCCAAGCAGCCGAGCGCGGCGAAAGCCGCGCGAGTACCGACCGTGAGGCGGTACGTCGTCGGGCGGCTCTTGCTCATGATCCCGACGCTCGTCGGCGTCGCGGTCCTCACGTTCGTCGTCATGCGGCTCGTCCCGGGAGACATCGTCGCCCTGCGCTACGCCGGATCGAGCGTGCCGCAGGACGTCATCGACCGCGAGCGCGCCCTCCTCGGGCTGGACAAGCCGCTGTGGACGCAGTTCGTCGATTGGATGACACAGCTCGCGCACCTCGACTTCGGCCAGTCGCTGTGGACGGGCCACGCGGTCATCGATGAGGTGTGGACGCGGCTGCCCCTCTCGCTGGAGCTCGCGGTCATCGCGACGCTCTTCGCGGTCGCCTTCGCGCTGCCACTCGGCGTCATCGCCGCGGTGAAGCAGGACACGTGGGCCGACTACGCGATACGTATCTTCAGCGTCGGCGGCCTCGCGATGCCGAGCTTCTGGATCGGCATCATGCTCGTGCTCGGCACGATCACGTTCTTCGGCTGGGCGCCGCCGCTCGTGTTCACGCCGATCACCGAGGATCCGATCGCCAACCTCTCGCAGCTCATCCTCCCCGCCGTCTCCGTCGGCTATCGCTATTCCGCGGTGTCGATGCGTATGACGCGCTCAACGTTGCTCGAGGTGCTCCGCGAGGACTACGTGCGCACCGCGCGCGCGAAAGGCTTGCGCGAGACGCTCGTCGTCGTGCGCCATGCGCTGCGCAACGCGCTCCTCCCGGTCGTGACCGTCATCAGCCTCGAGTTCGCGTTCCTCATCGGCGGACTCGTCGTCACCGAGCAGGTGTTCAACCTCAACGGGATCGGCAAGCTGCTCGTCGACGCCGTCACGCACCGCGATTACCCGCTGATCCAGGCGCTCGTGCTGCTGCTCGCGTCGGTGTTCGTGATCGTGAACTTCATCGTCGACCTGATCTACGTGTTCCTCGACCCGCGCATCCGGTACTCATGACGGAGCGAGCCACCGCGCTCGAGAGCGAGGCCGAAGCTCTCGCTCGCCGGCGCTACTTCGAGTCGACGCCGCGAAAGCGATTCGTGCGCTTCTGGCGGGAGTTCATAACGCGACGTCCGCTCGGTGCGTTCGGCCTGGTCCTCGTGCTCGCGATGATCCTCGCCGCGCTGCTCGCGGATCGCATCGCCCCATACGACCCGACGGCGATCTCGTTCAAGGACCTGCTCGCGCCACCCTCACCGGAGCATCTTCTCGGCACCGACAACTTCGGACGCGACGTCTTCTCGCGGCTCCTTTTCGGTGCGCGCACCGCGCTCCTCGTCGGCTTCACTGCGTCGATCGTCGGGTGCACGCTCGGCCTCATCCTTGGCATCGTCGGCGCGTACTTCGGCGGGCGGGTCGATCAGATCATCCAGCGCCTCATGGACGTGCTGCTCTCGTTCCCGCTCATCGTCATTGCGATCGCCGTGGTCGCGGCGCTCGGGACCGGTGAGGACAAGATCGCCAATGTCATCGCCGCGATCACCGTGCCGATCATCCCGCGCGTCTCGCGTGTCGTGCGTTCGAGCGCGCTCTCCGTCGTGCAGATGCCGTACATCGAGGCCACGCGCGCGGTCGGTGCGCGCGCGATGCGGATCATGTTCCGGCACATCGCGCCGAACGTGTTCGCGCCGTACCTCATCATGATGACCGCGTTCCTCGGGCAAGCGATCCTCCTCGAGGCATCGCTGTCGTTCCTCGGCCTCGGCGTGTTCGAGCCCACCCCGTCGTGGGGACTGATGCTGCGCGGCGCGGGAATGCAGTTCCTCGAGCGCGCGCCGTGGCTCGCGATCGCACCGGGCGTCGCGATCAGCCTGGCGGTCTTCGGCTTCAACCTCTTCGGCGACTCGCTGCGCGACGCGCTGGACCCGCGACTGCGCACCGCATGAGGAGCGCGTCGACCGCTCCGTTATCGGCGCCCGAGGCCATGGTCCTCATCGAAGGGCCGCGCGCGGACCCACACGAGATCGTCTTCCTCGCACTGCTCGAGCTCGTGGTGCGAGGCGGCGCGAGACTGGCGGGCGGTCCAGAGGACAAGCTGAGTGACCGGCGGCTCATGCCGCGCGAGCACGGTCGCGTCGGCGCGAGACCGCTCGTCGCCTTGGTCGATGTGATAGACGAAGGCATGGCTCGGTCGCCGCAGCGATCCATCGCCTTCGCGCCGACCCGGTTGGTGAGAGAAGCGTTCGCGGTCCGCTGGGGGACCGCCGAGGCCTTCGTGCGGATGGAGGTCTGGGGAGGGCTCGAAGCGCGCGGGTTCGTCTCTACGCGTGAGCGCGACCTCGATGTGTTCGCGGTCTACCCGTGGCATCGGACGGCGGAGGGCGACCTCGAATGCGCTCGGCTCCACGCCATTCTGGAGCGATCGCCGGACTGGCAGAGCGCCCCGGGGACGACATTGCTCGAGCTATCAGGACTGGCTGTGCCGAGCGACGACGTCTTCGACGCGATCGACGAGCTCGAGGACGGGATCACGCCTCCGGATATCTGGGGCGACGACGGAGACGGGTCGTCCCCGCCTCCGTCGACATCGGACTAAGTGGCTCTTCGGCGACGCGATGTCATCCGCATCCATCAGGGCCACTACACCGTGCCGATGGAGTTTCCGCGCGCGCCGCACCTGCAGGGGGCGGTGATCGTCGTGACGTCCTTCTTCATTCGACATCCCGACGGCCCGATCCTGCTCGACACCGGCTTCGCGCTCGGGCACGCGAAGGCCGAGGCGCTCTTCCATCCGGTCGTCCGCGACTTCGACGACGCGCTGCGCGAGATGGGCGTGAAGCCGAGCGAGGTCCGCGCGATCGCGAACTGTCACTTGCACATCGACCATTCGGGCAACAACTGGCGTTTTCCGGGCACGCCGATCTTCATCCAGAAGGCCGAGCGTGACGCCGCGCGCACGACGCTCGATTACTCGCTGCCGAAGAAGACGATCGACTTTCCAGGAGCGATGCTCGAGGTCCTGAACGGCGAGGAGGCCGAGATCGCGCGCGGCGTTCGCATCATCCCGACCCCCGGCCACACCGACGGCCATCAGTCGTTCGTCGTGGACACGCAGGAAGGCCGGATCGTCGTCGCCGGCCAGGCCTTCAACGAGACGAGCGATTACACGCGCGCGCTCCTCGCGTGGCGGCTCGATCGCGAAGGTGAGCCGCATCCGCCGTACGCCCCCTGGGTCGCGCGCCTTCAGGAGCTTGACCCCTGGCGGGTGGTGTTCGCCCACGACCTCGCGATCTGGGAACGCGGCGTGTGACGCCCGCGTGCGTGATCACCGCACACTGACCTCGGAGCGTACCTGGTCGAGAAAGGGCCGTGGCCACAGTGCGTGCGAGCGCGACGCGGCGATGATCGCCCGCAGCGCGCGCCATGCGCCAGCACGGATCTCCTCCGGTCGCGCAGCGGTTCGCGCGGCGAGGAGCACCTCGGTGCGCGCGACGCTCGTGGGCGACGACGCTGGTGGGTCGGCGTACCTGATGTCGCTCTCGACGAGCAGGCGTTCGGGCGGGACATCCTGCCAGATGCGGAGTCGCGCGACGGCTCGGTGCACCGAGAAATAGCAGCCGAGGGCTACGGCACGGCGCGTCTCCTCGTCATTTCCCGACCACCAGTGAAGGATGGCGGCGGGAGGCATACGACGCCGCAGCTCGTCGAGGACCGCGCTGCTCGTCCGATGGGGATGGATCGACACGACGCGCCCGAGAGCGCAGGCGACCGCGAGTGCGGCCCGGAACGTCGCTCGTTGCGCGGGCATCGGCACGCGCGAGGTCAGATCGAGCCCGATCTCGCCGATGAGCGGCGAGCGCCGGGCCAGTTCGGTGAACTCGTCACGGTCGAAGGCGCGCACCGCACGTGCGCGCCGCGGATGACAGCCGACGCCCCACACCGCCCGCTCGTCCGCTCGGGCGAGCGCGATCCTCGCCTCATCCGATGAGAGCGTCATCGCGAGGACGAAGCCCGCACGTGCGATCGCGCGCGCCGGGAGCATCGCATCGAGATGCGCGTGCGCGTCGAGCGGCAGCGACTTCACCTATGTCCTGCCGCGCTCGAGCGCGTGGAGGATCTTCGTCTGCGTCTCGTTGATCGCGTGGATCTCGACCGAGAGCCTGTGGATCGCGGTGAGCGTCTCGTGATCCGCCTGGGCGCGGGCGTCATTCGCGGTCTGGATGACGTTCTGGCCGACGATGATGATCGGGAGCAGCACGAGCTGCAGGAACGTCTGAGCGATCCAGGCGACGATGATGATCACGTCGCGCGACGCGAGCGCCGCCGGCAACGAGATGAGCGCGAGCAGCCCGAACAGATAGGCCGTCCACATCGTGCCCACACGCGACGTGATGGCGACGGCCAGCCGCTGGTTGAAGCGGCCCATCGGCCCGGCACCGTGGACCTGTGCTCCGACGTCGTGGGTCATCACCAGACGGGGGCGGTGGGATCGCGCGCGATCGAGATCGGGTGCATTCACGTGTCCCCTCCTCCAGGCTTGAGCTTCGCCGCTGCCGCGACGAGCGCAGCGTTGTCCTCTGCCGATCTTCCGCCTGCCTGCGTGAGCGTGTCCTCGAGGAGCGCCGTCACCCTCCCGCGCGCTCGGCGACCGCGCGGGCGATGGCCGCCTCGAGCTCGGCGGCGCGGTGCGAGCCGATCATCACGCGCGGACCGCTGTTCGTCTCCACCAGGACGCCATGCCCGCCGCCGGCGTCGAAGGACCAGCCGCGCACCAGCATGTAGTGCACGCCCCAGCCGCCATACGAGAGCGGGTTGTATGCCGTTGCCTGTGCGCGCTTGATGTCGTCGATCGGGATGTGTCGCGCCGGCCACAGCAGGTGGAAGTTCACGTGCACCCCGGTCTGGTCGACGTCCGTCACGAGCCGCGCAAGTCCGAGGAGGAGGGCGACGAGCAGGATCACGAGCGGTCCGAGCATGAGCGGCAGGACCCTGCTCAGGTCCCGCATCGCCACCTCGATCGTTATCGCGACGACCGGTATCGCGATGAGCGCGATGACCGCCCAGACGAACGATCCCAAGCGCTGCTCCTCGTGGAAATAACTCGTCATCGTCCTTTCCACTCGGGCCTGCGCTTCTCGATGAACGCCCGCACGCCTTCGCGGAAGTCCTCACTCGTGTAGCAGAGCGCCACGAGATCGTGCGAGTCGTCGGCGACCATGCGCTCGCGCAGGCGGCGGAGCCCCTCCTTCGTCGCCCAGAGCGTCAGTGGGGCGAAGCCGCTCATCGTCCGCGCGAGCTCCGCCACGCGGGCGGACAGCGCCGCGTCGTCAGCGACGACCTCGTGCACGAGCCCAATGACGCGCGCCTCGTCGGCGCCGACGATGCGCGCGGTGAAGATCAGCTCCTTCGCGCGCGCGAGACCCACGAGCGAGGAGATGCGCGCGAGGTTCGCGAGCGACAGGCAGTTGCCGAGCGTGCGCGCGATGGGCATGCCGAATGTCGCGGCCGCCGTCGCGATGCGCAGGTCGCAGGCCGCGGCGATCGCCAATCCGCCGCCCGTCGTCGCGCCCCCGATCGCGGCGATGGTCGGTTTCCGGACGGCCTCGAGCGCGCCGAGCACGCGGTCCATCCGATCCTCGTAGTCGTACGCGTCCTGCGCGGTCGTGAACGTCCGGAACTGCGCGATGTCCGTCCCTGCGACGAAGGCGCCGCCAGAGCCGGTCACGACCATCGCGCGCACACCGTCATCGTCGTTCGCTCGTCGCGACGCGTCCTCGAGCGCCTGATACATGTCGAAGGTCATCGCGTTGCGCGCGGCGGGCCGCTCGAACGTGAGCGTGAGGATGCCGTCGGCGAGGGCGAGGCGCGCCTCCTTCGTGATCACGCTGGAGCTGCCTCCGGCTCGCTGGCGACGCGACTCGCGAGGAGCCGATCGATCTCGCGCTGGTCGTAGCCCGCTTCGGCGAGGATCTCGCGGGTGTGCTCGCCGAGGCGCGGCCCGGCGCGCTCGATGCGCGCACGCGACGACTCGAAACGCAGCGGCGTGCCGAAGGCGCGCAGCCGGCCGAGCGTCGGATGCTCGAGGTCGACGAAGAACTCGCGTGCTTCGAGGTGCGCGTCGTTGAAGACGCGTCCGTAGTCCTGTATCGCGCCGCAGGGGACGCCGGCGTCGCGCAGCACGGCCAGCCAGTGCTCGGCGGGTCGCGTCGCGGTGACCTCTTCGATGAGCGGGATGAGCGCGTCGGCGTGTTCGCGCCGCGCCGTCGCGTCCGCGAAGCGCGGATCGGACACCAGGCGGTCGAGGCCGAGCGCGCGGCAGAACGCGGTCCAGTTCGGCGGCGTCGTCGCGCCGATGACGAAGTGGCCGTCCGCAGCACGCACCGCCTGGTACGGCCCGACGAGCTTGTGGGCCGAGCCTGCGGCGCGCGGCACCTCACCGGTGGTGAAATACGTGCCGGCTTCCCAGACGGCGAGCGAGACTGACGACTCGAACATCGACACATCGACGAGCTGCCCGCGCCCGTCGCGCGCACGAACGGCGAGCGCGCCCATGACCGCGATCGTCGCGTAGAGACCCGCGGCAAGGTCGGAGATCGAGACGCCGACCTTCACAGGAGGGCCTCCCGGCTCGCCGGTGACGCTCATGAGTCCGCTCATCGCCTGCACGATGATGTCGAGCGCGGGTCGATCGGCGTACGGGCCCTCGAGTCCCCATCCCGTCACGGCGGCGTAGACGAGACGCGGGTTCGCGTCGAGCAGATCGCGCGGCGCGAGACCAAGATCGCCCATCGTGCCCGGCCGGAGGTTCTCGACGATGACGTCGGCGTGCGACGCGAGGCGACGGAACGCCTCCGTTCCCTCAGGCGACTTCAGATCGAGCGCGATGCTGCGCTTGCCGCGATTGAGGCGGACGAAGTTGCCGCTCTCGCCGTCCACGATGGGCTCGAGGCGACGAGAAAGATCGCCACCGCGTGGATCCTCGACCTTGATGACATCGGCGCCGAGGTCCGCGAGCTGCATGCCGCAGAACGGACCGGCCATGTAATTGCCTACCTCGAGCACGCGCGTGCCTGCCAGCGGCGGCTGCTGCATCGTGGCGAGTCTATTCACGCAGCCGGACACGAGCGGGAGCGCGACGGCTCGCGCGAACGAGCCTCACGGGAGTGAGCCCCGGCTCGGACCAACGCTCATTCAGCACGGCCAAGCCGGGGCGTGGCGAGGGAGCGCGAGGCGTCGCGCTAGACGCTCGTGTCTGTCAAGGACGCGCCGCGCTAGACGCTCGCGCGCGCGCTCAACACCCACCCCACTTGTGAATCAGCGAGCCGTCGGTCCGCAGCTGCCACACGGCGCCGCCCAGCCCAGCGCGTCCGATGACCCACACCTCATCCTTGCGCGCAAAGATCGACACGAGATCGCACTCCGTCCGGAGATCGACGCGTCGCAACGTTCCCTGAGGCGTCGTGTCGTTCGTGGTCAGGAGGGTGCCCTTGTCACCCACGATCCAGACACCGGGCTCGTCGATCACATCGCGCAGATCGACGTCGACACCGCTTGGCATCGCGCGCCAGCTGCCGTCGCTCCATACGACCACCGTTCCGGCGTCGCCGACCGCGACGACGTTGCTCGGGCTCGTCGCAGCGACGGCGCGGAGCGCGTTCGCCTGGCCGGTACCGACGGGGTTCCAGCCGCGCGCGTCGAGTCGGTACGTGATGCCGGAGTCGCCCACGGCCCACGCGGACTCCAGAGAGAACGCGACGACGCCGTAGAGCGACTCGTCGATCCCCTTCGCGAAGATCTGGATGTCCCCGTTGTCGAGGACGAAGACGGTGCCATTGCTGCCGACCATGAGCGCACCGTCGGGAAGCGACGACACGCCGAAGAGGTCCTGTGTCGTGACGTCGGTCGAGCGGATCTGTCGCGTCTGCTCGTCGCCGATGAGGATGGCGCCGAGGAGGCCGACGGCGTAGGCCGCATCCGGCGAGCACGCGACGTTCGTAAGCGACCGCAGCGTGCCGTCGACCTGCTGCCATGTATCGCCGTCGTAGCGCAGCAGGCCACCGCCGTTGGTCACGATCCACACGCCCTGGGCCGTCGCGCAACCGGCGGAGAGCGGCTGGCGGAACAGCGTCGCTTCGTCGATCGGCGATGGGCTCGGCGTCGGTGCGGGCGTGAAGGTGACGCTCACGACGTGCGGCGTCGGTGATGGTCGGAAGAGACGGCCGCTGCCAAGTCCGATGCCCGCCGCCGCGAGAACTGAGAGCACCGCGAGCGCCGCGGCGACGCGCCAGCTCACGCGCCCATCGCTTCGAGCCGCTTGATCCGTTCCGCGATCGGTGGGTGCGTGTTGAACAGGCCATCGAGGAACGTCGGGGCGTCATGCAGTGGATTGGCGATGTACAGCGGCGCCGTCGCCTTGTTCGCGACCTCAAGGGGCTCGGTATCGGCGGCGATCTTGCGCAGGGCGTTCGCGAGCCCGGCGGGGTAGCGCGTGAGCAGCGCGCCGGATGCGTCGGCGAGGTATTCGCGCTGCCGCGACACGGCGAACTGCATGAGCGCCGCGATGATCGGCGTGAGGATCACGAGCACGATCGCGACGAGCGCGATGATCCCACCCGCGCCACCGCGGTCACGCCCGCGCCGCCCGCCGCCGAAGCGCATCGAGCGCCACATGACATCGGTGATGAGCGCGACGGTGCCCACAAGGACCGTAACGAGGAGCATGACCCGAATGTCGCGGTTGGCCACGTGGCTCATCTCGTGCGCGAGCAC
>Ga0209157_1000595_pt1 | contig 30462 bp, 34 predicted proteins | sample GraSoiAngelo_135_FD_185892 | JGI IMG/M metagenome (GOLD analysis project Ga0209157, IMG submission 185892) | Grasslands soil microbial communities from the Angelo Coastal Reserve, California, USA - 14_0929_05_40cm (SPAdes) (version 2) | ecosystem: Environmental > Terrestrial > Soil > Grasslands ...
CCACAGCCCGGCGTCCGGTTGATCGAACAGCTTGACGCACCGCTCGCCCAATGGCTCGAGCCGGCGAAACAGCGACTCGTCGCCCTGGTGCACCAGCCGGCGATCGTAGAACACGTGAGTGGCCGCCAGGATGGACGAGCCGTACACGTCGTGCTGGGCCTGCTCCGAGGCCTGATTGCCGACGCGCACCGGCCCGATGCTCCGGTACCCGGGCAACGACGCGACGACGCGCTCGGGGGGCAGGCGATGTCCCGTGATCGTGTACACGGGATGGAGCGGCCGATCGGCGCCCTCGGCCACGATGTTCAGAATGAAGTTGAGGTAGCGCTCCATCGTTTGCGTCGCGCCGAGCCGGTTGAGCGCGTTCACGACGAAGTACGCATCGCGCAGCCAGCAGTAGCGGTAGTCCCAGTTGCGGCTCGAGCCGGCCGCTTCGGGGATCGACGTCGTCAATGCCGCGACGATCGCGCCGGTGTCCTCGAACACGTTGAGCTTCAGCGTGATCGCCGCGCGAATCACGGCGTCTTGCCACTCGAACGGAATCGCGAGTGAGCGCACCCATTCGCGCCAATACGCCGTCGTCTCCGAGAGAAAGTGCTTGCCGACTTCGCTCGCCGCTTCCTGCAGCGTTTCATCGGGGCCGAGGACGAGCGTCACCGCGTCGTCGACGAAGAACGCGTTGTCCTCGAGGATCGTGGTGATGGGCACGTCGGTCGTGAGCCGCAGCACGATGGCGTTCCCGACGTAGCGGATGTGGTTGCTGCCGTAGGTCGTGGCCGCCAGCGCCTGACCGTAGTTCTGCGCCGGCCGCACGCGCACGCGAATGCGCGGGTGGCCGGCGAGACGCTGCACACGGCGCACGATCATCATGGGACAGAAGACGCGCCCGCGATACTGGAACCGTGGCGCGAAATCGGTGATCTCGATTGACGCACCCGCGGAATCGGTCAGGCGTGTGACGAGCACCGGCGTGTTGTGCAGGTACTTCTGCTCGGCACGGACGCGATCCAGCAGCTCGATCGTGTAGCAACCGCCGTCGTCGGTTTGACCCGAGCGCGGCTTGAGGAGCGAGCAGAACATCGGATCGCCGTCGAAGCGCGGGAAGCTAGCCCAATTGATTTCGCCCGCGGGATCGACGAACGCGCCGATCGTGCCGTTGCCGATCAATGCGAGATCGAGCGAAGCCATTGCTCCACCGCTTTCACGTTGGCGAGCCGCCACCGTGCCACTGTCTCGCCCACGCCTACCTTGATGGAATGCCCCCCCAGGTCGTTGACGCTGGCAAATCCGAGCTCGTCGCTCGCGTCGTCACCGACGAACACTGGCGTGCGGCCGGTGAACGGCGGCTCCGTCATGAACTCGAGCAGTGAGCGGCCCTTGTCCTTCCCGGCGGGCTTCAGCTCCACGACGCTCTTGCCCTGCTGGAGGCAATAGTCTCCATCGAGGTCGGGAAGCAGCGCTTCCATGGTCTGCTGCACGAACCCCGCCAGCCCCGGGATGCGCCGGTAGTGCAGGGCGAGTGAGAGCCCTTTGTCTTCAAGCAGGAGACCGGGCTTGTCAATGATGGCCTGGGCGAGACGCTGCCGCACGGGTGCGAGGTCCTGCGTGGGCTCGTGGCGTGTCGCCCGTCCCGTGGCGTTGCGCCGCTCCGCGCCGTGCTGGCCGGCAGCGGGCAACTGCACGCTGGGAAACAGGGCGTCGATCTCGGTGATGGGACGACCGCTCATGAGCGCGACCGCCCCGCCGGCGCAGCGATACAGCTCCTGTAACAGGTGTCGCAAGCTCTCGGAAACGCGAACGGCGGCGGGCGTTTCCGCGAAGTCGACGAGCGTCCCGTCGATATCAAAGAAGTAGGCCCAGTCGCAGCGTGGCTCCGGCGGGAGGAGGCTCGCGCTCACTGCCGGCCGCTGGTGCTGACGGGCCCGCTCTGGCGCTGCTCGCCGCCCCGCGGCGCCACGAATTCCGGCACGCGGCCCCGGCGCCGGCTGCTGGCGGCGTCCAACAGCATCCGGCCGGCCCAGCGAAATACGTTGAAGTCCTGGATCAGGCCGCGCATCAGCCGCATGCGCGTGCGCTGCTCCGTGCCCGGCATCGTGAGCGCGACGTGCAGCGCCGTGGCGCATTCGTCGGTGTCGTAGGGGTTGACGATCAACGCCTCGGGCAGCTCACGGGCGGCTCCGGTGAAGTGACTCAGGATGAGGACGCCGCGCTGGTCGTCGCGCGCGGACACGAATTCCTTCGCGACAAGGTTCATGCCGTCGTGCAGGCTGGTGACCGCGCACACGTCGGCGCCGCGATAGTACTCGAAGATCTCGTCGGGTTGATGATGCTCCGCCTTGAGAATGATCGGCGGATGGGTCGCTTCGGGGAAGCGCTGATTGATGCGCGTGGCGAGATCCCGCACCCGCATCTCGTAGGCGCGGTATTCCTCGATGCGGACGCGGGTCGGCGCCGCGATCTGGATGAACGAGAATTTGCCGATCCACTCGGGTTTCAACTCGAGCAGCCGCTCCACCGCACGCATCCGTTCCTCGATCCCCTTGGTGTAATCCATCCGGTCCACGCCGATGCCGACGGCGTGCTCGGGGGGAAGGTTGTGGCGCTGGCGGATCTCGGTGCGGCACTGCTCGACCGGCTTGCTGAGCAGCTCCACCGGCGGCGGCCACTCGACCGAGATGGGATAGCGCTTGACCGACGTCGGCTTCCCGCGATAGGAGACGGAGAAGGTCTCGCGATCGACGCGCGCTTCGAGGAAGCGGTCCACGGTATCCACGAAGTTGTTGACGTGAAACTGCGTGTGGAAACCGAGAATCGTGCTGCCGAGCATCCCGTCGAGCAGCTCGTCACGCCAGGGGCAGATCGCGAAGGCCTCAGGATTGGGCCAGGGGATGTGCCAGAACGAGATGATCGTCGCGGCGGGCAGGACTTCGCGGATCATGCGGGGCAGCAGGGCGAAGTGATAGTCCTGCACCAGCACGATGGGGTTGGGCGAGCTCGATTCCTGTTCGACGGTCGACGCGAACTTGCGGTTGACGTTGACGTACTGCTCCCAGTCGGTGGTTCGGAAAATCGGGCGTACGTGCGCGATGTGGCAGAGCGGCCAGATCCCTTCGTTCGCGAAGCCATAGTAGTAGCCGGCTTCTTCGTCCGGCGAAAGCCACACGCGGCGGAGCTGATACTGCGGATCATCGGGCGGCGGCGGCACGGTCAGCCGGTCGTGCGCATCGACGACCTCGTGGTCCGCGTTGCCGCTGCCGTGCGCGATCCAGGTGCCCGAGCAGGCGCGCATGATCGGCTCCAATGCCGCGACGAGCCCGCTCGCGGGACGCCACACCTCGATCCCGGCGCCACCGCGCATGTGGATGTAGGGCTCGCGGTTGGAGACGACGATGACCTCCTGGCCACGCAGCTCGCGGTGCAGGATCTCCCGCAAGGTCTTGGGGGTCCAGCCCAGCTGATCTTCGTCGCGCGACCGGTGGTCGGCTTCGATGTCCTCGATGAGCTGGCGCAGGTCGTGCGCAATCGGCCGCAACTCGGGCGGCGTTGGAGGGAACGGCCCCGCGCGCCCGGGGGCGAGGAACAGCGCTTCGCCACGCAGCAGCCCGCGGAGTCCCTGGATCCAGCCGCGCCAGGACAGTTGGGCGATGATCACGGTGACGAGCGCGACCAGGAGCCCCAGTCCCACGAAAAAGAGAAAGAGATACTCGCGCGTCTCGCGGCTGCGGCGCGCGATGAAGCTCATGTCGTGCACCAGGACGAGCTGCCCGATCGGCGATCCGTTCAGCGTCGCGCTCGCGACGAGGGGGCGCACCGAGACGAACACCGGTCCGCTTGCTGTCTGCAGCAGATCGCCCCCCCCGCCCTCCCCTGCTGGCTGGGTGAAGCGGTCCAGGTCGGAGCACCGCACCTCCTTCGGAAGCGTGGTCGTCGCCACCGGCTCGCCGCTCACCGTGGTGGGTGGGCAAAAGGCCAGCGCGAGCAGGCGCTCATCCTGCGTGATCCGCGTGAAGAACTCCTGGATGCGCCGCCGGTTGCCCGACCGGATGAGCTCCTGCAACGGATCTTCGATCGCGTTGGCGATCAGGTTGGCGCGTGTCTCGAGGTCCCGACTGAACCAGCGGAGCATCAGCTTATCCGCGAGCGGCAGCGCCGCGTAGGCGAAAATGCCGACGGCGATCAGCAGCGGGATGACGAAGCGGAGCGACAGTCGCATTGGGCTTGTACATACCCATGTGTCGCAAGGAGTTCCGCGACGCGTTGGCATTCGACGGGGCAATTTCGAATATTGCACCGCGCCCTACCAACCTGGGGGAACGATGCGCTACGTCTCTCGCAGTATGGCGATGCTCGCGGCGCTGTTGGTGCTGGGTGTGTCGATCGCATCGGCACAGCATCCGCAGACGCGCAAAGGTTTCTGGATCGGCTTCGGATTCGGTTACGGGAGCTTGAGCTGCACGGGTTGCAGCAGCACTGGCAGCGTTAGCGGCTATCTGAAAATGGGTGGAACCGTGAGTCCCCATCTGCTGCTGGGTGGAGAAACAAACGGATGGACAAAGAGCGAGGGCGGCTTCACAACCACCGCCGGTAACGCCTCGTTTACAGGCTATTACTATGTCCAGCCGGCGGGCGGGTTCTTTCTGCGTGGCGGCGTCGGCTTGTCGACGGTGTCAATCAGCCAGGGAGGCAGCAGCGCCAGTAACAGCGGTCTCGGAGCGACTGCCGGCCTGGGTTATGACGTTCGCGTTGGGACCAACACCTCGATCACGCCGGTCTTCAACTATGTGTACGGTCATCCGGAGAGCGGCTTCACCACGGGCATTCTGCAGTTTGCCGTTGGCGTGACGTTCCATTGATCCTCTAGCCTAACTCGCAGCTCGGAGCGACCGTTTCGGCCGGTGAACATCGAGCTGAAACGGTCGCTTCGTCTTTTCGACGGCCTGGCCATGGTCGTCGGCATCATGATCGGCTCGGGGATCTTCCGGACGCCCGGCCTCGTGGCCCATCAACTGGGCCGTCCCTGGCTCACCTTCGTCGCCTGGCTCCTCGGTGGCGTGCTCGCGTTCCTGGGCGCGCTCTGTTTCGCCGAGCTGGCGACGCGGTATCCCAAGGCGGGCGGGAAGTATGTCTACGCCCGCGCCGCCTTTGGACCGCGGATCGGCTTCGTGGTGGGCTGGGTTGAGGGACTGGCCATCTATACAGCGGCGATCGCTGCGCTGGGCGTGGCCGCGGCCGAGTTCAGCGCCCGCATCGCCGGTTGGCCGGTGAGTTGGACCCGCTGGATCGCCGTCTTCATGGTTGCCGGATTCTCCGCGATCAACTTGCTCGGCATCAATTCGGGCCGCTGGGTGCAAAACGTTGTGACGGCGGCTAAAGTGCTCGCGCTCGGCGGCGTCGTCGTGATCGCGTTCCTCGCGGGTACCGGCGCCGGCTGGCATGGTATGCTGCTTGGCGCGCCGAGCGGTCTGCAATTGTTCGCCGCCCTCGCCGTCGCCGCGCAGTCGGTGATCTGGTCCTACTACGGATCGGTCGACGCCGGAAAGATCGCGGAGGAAGTGGTCGCGCCCGAGCGGACGTTGCCGCGGATCTTTGTCGCGGGGATCGCGGTCGTGACCGCGTTGTATCTGCTGCTCAACGCCGCGTTTCTGCACGTGTTGCCGTTCGATCAGGTCGCCACCTCGAACCTCGTCGCCGGCGACGTCGCCACGGCGATCTTTGGGGCAAAGGGCGGCGTGATCATCGCGGTGCTGGCGCTCCTCGTCGTGCTGGCATCGCTGAACGGCAACGTGTTCGTGACCCCGCGCGTGATCTTTGGGCTCGCCCGCGATGGCCTGGGACCGGCACTCCTGACGCGGGTGAACACCGGTGGGACTCCGTGGACGGCGATGGCCCTGGTCGGCGTTGTGTCGACCGTGCTTGCCGCGAGCGGCAAGTTCACCTGGCTGCTCGCGCTCGCAATCGCGCTCATCCTGCTGATTGACGGGCTGACCGTCGCGTCGCTGTTCGTGTTGCGGAAGGAAAGAGCCACTGCCCCGTTTCTGACGCCGCTCTATCCGATGGTGCCGGCGCTGTTCATCGCGGTGTACGTCGCGCTGTTCGTTGGGACGGCGCTGGCGCAGCCCGGCCTCGTAGCGCTGGCGGTGGGCGTGCTTGCGGCCGCGTGGGGACTGAGTTGGCCGGCTATTTCCCGGGCCGATACAAGATCACATTCGCCTTCTCGAGCGTGATCAGTCCGCCACCGATCATCTCGCTGAGGTCCGGCAGAATCCCCTGAATGGCTTCTTCGGTTTCGACGATCTCAATGATCATCGGCAGGTCGATCGACAGTCGCAGCACCTTGTCCGTGTGCATCTTGCTCGACGCCCCAAATCCGGCGACGCCGCGTAAGACGGTCGCACCGGCGAGTCCCCGGCTGCGAAAGCGTTCCAGCAGCGCTTCGTACAGCGGCTTGCCGTGATACTTATCGCTCTCGCCGATGAAGACACGCATCAGCGTGCGCTGGCCGCGGAATTGCTCTGTCATCGGGACCTCACAGGAGTTTGTTGCCGAGCGCCGCGCCCAGCATGACGGCGCCGACGCAGCCCGCAATCGTCGCGCTCATGTAGAGTGCCGCTCGCACGTAGTCGCCATCATTCAGCAGTGCGACGCTCTCGTAGCTGAACGTACTCATGGTCGTGAATGCGCCGCAGAACCCGATCGTCACGGCCGCTCGAATGTCGGGAGAAATCAGCGCCGTGCCGGTGGCCACGCGGATGATGAAGCCGAGCAGGAGCGAACCCGTGATGTTGACGGTGAGGGTCCCAAGCGGAAAATGGGTCGCGGTGCGGCTCTGGATCCATCCCTCGAGGCCGAACCGCGAGAGTGTGCCGGCGATGCCGCCGAGCGCGATATAGAGGATAGACAAAAGAAAACTCCTGCCGTGAGTGGTTCAGGTAGGAGTCATCAGCCCGGAAAGCGGCGGTTTAAGGCGAACTCCATCGCCTGCTAGAAACTAATATCTTTCCAAGCATGCCGCACATTCGGATTGCGCTGTCGCAATTCCGCCCGAGGAAAGGGGAATACCAGGACAACGTCGCTCGTATCGGCGCCGTTGTTGCACAGGCGGCCCACCTCGATCCCAAGCCCGACCTCGTTGTCTTTCCCGAGACCGCGACGTCGGGCTATTTCGTCGAAGGGGGAGTCAAGGAGCTGGCGGTCACGGCTGGGACGTTGGCCCGCGATCTCGCGGCCGCCTATAAGGGGCCGCCGGTCGACGTGGCCGTCGGATTCTACGAACGCTTCCAGAATCACATCTACAACTCGGCTCTCTACGTGACGCTGGGTGACAAGAAACCCGACATCCGTCACGTGCATCGCAAAGTCTTCCTGCCAACCTATGGCGTCTTCGACGAGGAGCGGTTCGTAGACCGCGGGCAGGACGGTGTGCGATCATTCGAGGCGAGCTGGGGAGGTAAGGCCGCGATCCTCATTTGCGAGGACGCCTGGCACTCCCTGGCGGCCACGGTCGCCGCCCTGGAGGGCGCGCAGCTGCTCATCGTGCCAAGTGCGTCGCCCGCCAGGGGATTGGGCGAGGACGAGGATTGCGAAGGGGTCACGCTGCCGGCATCGGTGGTTCGCTGGGAGCGCATCGTACGAGGCATCGCCGAGGAGCACGGCGTGTTCGTCGCGCTCGCGAATCTCGTCGGCTTCGAAGGCGGCAAGGGATTTCCCGGCGCGTCGGCGGTCATCGACCCGACCGGCCGCATCATCGCGCGGGGCCCGCTGTTCGAGGAAGCGCTGCTCACGGCGGACATCGATCTGGACTCGTTGACGACTGCGCGCTCCGATTCTCCACTCCTGGCAGATCTTCAGAGCGCGCTCCCTGTGCTCACCAAGAGCTTGAGTGGCAAGAATCAGAACGACAAAGTGAAGTTCGATCCCGCCACGAACGGCGCAAGCAACGCCGCACGCCACACGCCGCACGCGGCAACCGTAGTCAGCGGCACCAGGGATAAAGACGACGATCCACTCGCGATCGATCCGGAGCTCACCCGGAAGTGGCTGGTGAGTTTTTTGAAGGATGAAGTCGTCCGCCGGCGCGGTTTCAAGAAAGGCCTCGTGGGTCTGTCCGGCGGCGTCGACTCGGCGCTCACGGCGTTCCTGGCTGCGGAAGCCCTCGGCAAAGAGAACGTGATCGGAGTGCGGATGCCCTATCGCACGTCGAGTCCCGAGAGTCTCGAGCACGCGCAGCTCGTCATCGACAAGCTCGGCATCCCGTCGCTGACGATCGACATTTCCGACGCCGTGGATGGTCTGGTGAAGCAGGTCGGTGACCACGATCCACACCGGTTGGGCAACATGATGGCGCGGCAGCGAATGATCGTCCTGTTCGACCTCTCCGCCAAGCTCAACGCGCTCCCTCTCGGGACCAGCAACAAGTCGGAGCGGTTGCTCGGCTATTTCACCTGGCACGGCGACGACGCCCCGCCGGTGAACCCGCTGGGCGACCTGTTCAAGACGCAGGTCTGGGCGTTAGCACGCCATGTCGGTGTCCCTGAAGCGATCGTCGCGAAGCCGGCAACCGCGGACCTGATCAAGGGTCAAACAGATGAAGGAGACCTCGGCGTTTCGTACATGAACGCGGATCGCATCCTCTATCATCTCATCAGGGGCGAGGAGCCGCGCGGCTTTACTAAGGAAGAGGTGGAGATCGTGCGGAAGCGGCTCGACTCGACGCACTGGAAGCGCCGGCTGCCTACGGTGGCGCTCCTGTCCCAGACTGCAATCGGTGAGTTCTATCTGCGACCGGTGGATTACTGATGGCGGAGCGGAAGGGCCGTCATCCGCGCGAGTCGGAGACGGTGCTCACCGAGCTGATGATGCCGCACTATGCGAACATCATGGGCAACGTCTTCGGCGGCCATATTCTGGCGCTGGTCGACCGCGTCGCCGCCGTCGCCGCCATTCGCCACGCGCACCGCGAATGCGTGACCGTCTCCGTCGACAAGGTCGACTTCCGCGAGCCGATTCACGTCGGTGAGCTCGTGACCGCGATGGCGCGCGTGAACTTTGCGGGCCGCACGTCGATGGAAGTCGGCGTGAAGGTGCTCGCCGAGAACGTGTTGACCGGCGACCGCCGGCACACGAATTCTTGCTACGTCACCTACGTTGCGCTCGATGAGAACGGCAGGCCCACGGAAGTCGATCCGATCGTCCCCGAAACCCCCGACGAGAAACGCCGCTATGATCGGGCGGCGAAACGGCGTGCGAAACGCGTGATGGAACGTCGTTACGATCAAGGCCGGGGTGAGTAAAGTCGTATTGGTGCTGTCAGGCGGGGGCGCCAAGGCTCTCGCACACGCCGGAGCCTTCCGGGCACTCGAGCAGGCCAATCTGATCCCCCGCCACATCGTCGCGACGTCGATGGGCGCGGTTGTGGGCGCCGCCCTCGGCGCCGGGGTGCCGTTCGATCAGGTGCGCCGCCGCGCGATGGGGATCCGCCGCAAGGACGTCGCACCCTTCGACCCGCTCGCCCTGCTCATGGGCCTGTTTGCCCGCAGCCTCTTTCCAGCCTCCGCGCTGCGGAAGGCGATCGCCAGCATCGTCCCCACAACCCAGTTCGAGTACCTCCGCATCCCGCTCACCGTCACGGCTACCGATCTCGATAGCGGCGAGCTGCTGCTGCTCGGCGGCCGTGACCGGCGCGGCCAGGATATCGAGCTGGCGGACGCGCTGTACGCGTCGTGCGCGCTCCCGCTGTACTTCCCGCCGCTCGAAGCGGACGGCCGGCGGCTGGGTGAGGGCGGCCTGCGTGCCGTCCTGCCGCTGGGGCCGGCGCTCGAGCTGGAGCGGGACGCCGATCTCTTCGTCGCGGTGAACGTGGGGCCAGGGTTCGATGAACGCGGTCCCTCCACCAACGGTGATCAGCCTGAGCCGCCGGATGCTCCGGTGCCCGTCCGCATCCCGCGCGTGGTGCGGATGCACGGCGAGGCGATGCGGATCATGATGGCGGAGCAGGCGGAACGCACGCTGGCGGACTGGCCGAAGGACGGACCGAAGCTCATCTATGTGCGCGCCGTCGCGGAGCGAGAAGCGACCTTTGCCGTCGACCGTGTGCAGGAGTATGTCGAGATGGGTTACCAAGCCACCAAGAAGGCCTTAGGATAACCGGATGCGAGCATCGGAAGTGATGGTTGCTGATCCGATCGTCGCTGCCGCCGGCGCGACGTCGTCCGAAGTGGCCGCTCTCATGCGAGTCAAGAACATTTCGGTCGTGCCGGTCGTGGATAATCCGAAAGATCGCCACTATCTCGGAACGATCTCCGACCGCGACATCGTCGCCCGCTGCGTCGGCGCGGGGCACGATCCAACCGATTGCTCGGCTGCTGATCATGCGCGCACCGATACGCCCGTCGTAAAGCCCGAAACCGAGTTGCAAGGCTTCAAGGTCGCAAAGCAGATCGATCCCAACGATCATCATGTGCGCTCCACCATTGTCGTTCTGAACGGTGACAAGAAGGTCGTAGGATTCATACCGCACCCCGAAGAGGTGCAGGGGATCGTGGTGGACTAGAGTGGCACACAAGTTCTTTACTCTCGCCGAAGCGAACCGTACGCTTCCCCTCGTGAAGCGCATCGTGCAGGACATCATGAGCGTCTATCCCCAATGGAAGGATCTTGTCGCGCAGTATGAGCTGATCGCCGCACAAGCCCGCCCCGAGTGGGGGGAATCGCAAGACCAAATCGGTCTCAAAGGACAGGTCGATGCCGTCGCGACCAAGATCAACGGCTTCCTCGGCGAGCTGGAGGAGATCGGCTGCGAATTCAAAGGCTTTGATCTCGGGCTCGTGGATTTCCACGGCCGCCTGAACGAGCGGGAAATCCTGTGGTGCTGGAAGTTCGGCGAAGACCGGATCATGCACTGGCACGAGCTGGAGGCGGGATTCGCGGGACGCCAGCCGTTGCCCGAAGTCTCGAGCCGCACGTGAAAGGCTTCTGGCTGTTCCTCCACGTCATGGGATTCGTGGCCTGGCTGGGCGGCGGCTTGGCCATCATGCTCAGCGGTATCACGGCCAAATACCTCCCCCCCGACCACCGCCTTGCGGTCTACCGGGTCATGAGCGTCGTCTCGCGGAATCTGATCGGCCCCGGGGCCGTGCTTGTGGTCGTCAGTGGCATTGTCCTCTCCGTGCCCTACTTCAGCAGTGCCACCGTTCCAACCTGGCTCATGGCGATGCAGACCTTCGGTTTGCTGGGTGCGATCGTGGTGATCGGGATCGTGACTCCCACCGCGGCGCGGCTGGGCCGGCTGGAGGTGGACGCGCGTGGCGAGCTGCCGGAATCCTTTACAGGACTGCGCCGGCGGCAGGCAATCTTTGCGACGCTCGGAGGAATCCTCGCGCTGTTCGCCCTTCTTTCGGGAACTTTGTTCAGGTCCTAGGCTCTCGCGTCCCCTCAGCCTCTCGGCCGCTCGGCTCAACGTCTCACTCCGTGACCTCCTTCCCGCTCTCAGGGTCGTGTCTGGAGTGCGTGGATTGGTTCTCTTCGACTTCGGCGGGACCCTGGATGCGGACGGCGCCCGTTGGAGCGTTCGGTTTCACGCCGCGTATCACGCGGCGGGTGGCAAACAGTCGTTCGCGGCGTTCGACCGGGCGTTTCGCGAGTCGGACCGGGCTCTCGAGCGGCTCTCAGGGATAGAGAGGCTGGGATTCCGCGCGATGATTGACGCTCAAACCGCGTTGCTGCTCCCCCGACTGTCGGACGGTGCCGGTCTCTCGGCGCGAGCGATTGCCGATGAGTTCCATTCCTCGACATGTGCCGTGGTGCGCCGCAACGAAGCGCTGCTCGAGCGGCTGCACAAGTCGTATCACCTGGGCGTCGTTTCGAACTTTTCGGGCAATCTCGAGCGCTGCCTCGAGGAGCTCGGCGTGATGCGGTACTTCTCCGTCGTCGCGGATTCGGGGCGCGTCGGGATCACCAAGCCCGACCCGCGGCTGTTTCAGCACGCGCTGAGTTGGCCCGGGCTCGTCTCGAAACCGGCCTGGATGGTGGGCGACAATTTCGAGTCGGACATCCGCCCCGCCGCCGCGCTAGGCCTGTCGACCGCCTGGCTCGCGCCCGAGACGGAAAAGTCCCGCGAGCGGGGAATTCCGACGGTTCGCCTGAAGACGCTTTCCGATCTCGCCGGAGTGCTCGAGTCATGATGCACGGACTCGTGCTGGCGGGCGGGCGCGGCTCGCGTCTCGCGGCTGATGGGGTCGAGACGGCCAAGGCCTTGGTGGAAGTCGCGGGCCGGCCGCAGATCGTCAATCTGGTCGAGACGTTCACCGAGCTGGGGTGCGACTCGATCACCTGCATGGTGCGCGACGGGATACCGGTTGACCTGCCCCCCCCCGCCCGGGCGGTGGTGCGAACGTGCCGGACACCCTCATCCCTGCATACCCTCGTCGCCGGTCTCGCCATCGTGCCGCCCGGTCCGGTCTTCTGCGCCATGGTCGACACGGTGATGCCCGCGGCTGATTGGCGCCGGCTGTTTCGCGGCGTGACCGAACGTCTCGCGGCCGGAGCGGCCGCCGTCCTCGCGGTGACTCCCTTTGTCGATGACGAGCTGCCGCTCTACGTCACGCGGGATGCGAACGGTCTCGCCAACGGAATATTCGACACGCCCCCCCACCCCGCGCCTACGGCGCCATTGCTCGTCACGGGCGGGGTGTACGGGCTGAGTGCCGTCGCACGGCGGCTCGCCTCGGTTGCGGTCGCATCGCTGCATCGCATGCGCGCGTTCCTGCGGCTGCTCGTCGAGTTGAAGACGCCTGTCGCCACGGTCGAAGTGCCCCGCATCATCGATCTCGATCACAAGAGCGATCTCGAAGCGGCGGAGCGGTGGCTGGCCGCTACGCCCTCGCCATGAAACGTCTCGTCGCGCTCTACCGCAGTCCGACGTACTCGCCGGCGCAACACCGCAACAACGACACGGCGATCCTCGACGACACCGTCGCCGCTTTGGAGCGGCACGGCTGGCAGATCACCCGCGCCGGTGAAGCCGATGTGGCGGCGGGCCGGCTTTCCTCCGCCGATCTGTATGTGAACATGTGCCAGGGGCCGGCGGCATCGGAGCGCCTGCTCGACCTCGTGCCGCGGGAAGCGCTCGCCGTCAATCCGCCGGAGAGCGTGCTCAATTGCCACCGTCACCGCCTGGTCAACCATATGGCTTCTGCCGGCCTGGCGTTTCCGCGCACGCTTATCGTCCCGACCAACGACCCGCAGTCACTGCTGCCGCTCGTGCACCAGTTGAACGGCGACGGCCGGCCGGTGTGGGTCAAGCGTGGCGACGTGCACGCGGAAACGAGCGCGGACGTCGTGGCCGCCAAAGAAGCGGGAGTGACGGACGCGATCGCGGGGTTTGCGCGGCGTGGCGTATCGCGCGTGGCGCTGCAGGCGCATGTCGGCGGGCCGATCGTGAAGTTCTACGCCGTCGCCGACGGGCGCTTTTTCTCGTGGTATGCCGCGGACCGCAGCCGGATCGAGATCTGCGAGCAGAGTCTCAAGACCCTCGTCTTCGCGGCGGCGCGCGCCGTCGGCCTCGAAGTCTTCGGCGGCGACGTCGCGTTCCCGCAGCCCGACGCGCCGGTCCTCATCGACCTCAACGACTGGCCGTCGTTTGCTCCCGTGCGCGTCGCCGCCGCAGCGGCGATCGCCGCGTACATCGACGAGAAGGCCACGAACGGAAAACAGGCATGATCGATCTCGCAACACAGTCACAATCGCAACGCGTCTTCGAGCTCGAGGCGCAGTACCTCGCGCCCGGCACGCAGAGCGTGGCGCTCTTCAGCCAGCTCTGCATGGATCGCGGCGAAGGCGCGATCCTGTGGGACATCGACGGCAATCGCTATGTCGATCTGCTCGCCGGCGTGGGTGTCGCGAGCCTCGGCTACGCGCATCCGCGTTACGTCGCCGAGATGACGACGCAGCTCGAGCGCGTGCACGTGGGGAGCTTCACGTCGCAGCATCGCGCCGCCCTGGTGAAACTGATCGCTGGGCTTGCGCCCGGCGATCTGAACCGTACGCAGCTATACTCGAGCGGAGCGGAGGCCGTCGAAGCGGCGGTGCGGCTCGCGAAGGCGGCCACGGGGCGGCACGAGATTATGGGGTTCTGGGGCGGCTTCCATGGCAAGACGGGCGGCGTGCTGCCGCTCCTCTCTGGCAGCTTCAAGCACGGCCTGGGGCCGCTCGCGCCCGGCAACTACTCGAGTCCGTACGCGTCGTGCGCGCGCTGCGTGTTCGGCAAGACGTTCCCATCCTGCCACTGGCACTGCGTCGATTTCCTGCGCTCCAAGATCGCGCTCGAAACGACGAACGACATCGCCGCGATCATCGTCGAGCCGGTGCAGGGGACGGCGGGGAACGTCGTGCCGCCGCCCGGATATCTCCGCGAGCTGCGCCGGCTCGCGACGGAGATCGGCGCGCTGCTGATCTGTGACGAGATGATCACCGGCTTCGGGCGGACCGGCAAGATGTTCGCGGTCGAGCACGACGCCGTCGTGCCCGACGTGCTGCTGGTCGGCAAGGGATTTGGCGGCGGTTTCCCGGTCAGCGGCATCGTGATCCGCGAGCCGATCGCGTTCTCGAAGCCGTGGGCCAATCCGAGCGGCAGCTCGTCGAGCTACGGCGGCAATCCGCTCGCCGCGGCGGCGGCGCACATCACGATCCGGACGATCGTCGAGGAAGGGCTCGTCGAACACAGCCGCCGGCTTGGTGCGCTGATGCTCGCCGAAATGCAGCGCTGGGAAGATGAGATTCCGATCGTCAGCGACGTGCGCGGACGCGGCCTCATGATCGGCATGGATCTGGTGGTGCCGGGCACGCGCACGCTGCTCGACAAGAAGAGCACGCGCTGGATCTTCGACACGCTGCTCGCCCGGGGCGTCATTGCGATGATCTACAACCCCGAAGTGCGCATCAACCCGCCGCTCGTCATCACAGAAGAGCAGGCCATGGAAGCCCTCGCCACGATGAAGGCGGTGCTCGAAGAGGCCAGCCCCCGTGTACGCCAGTAAAGGTCCAGTCGTAGAGGAGTGGGCCGACCGCCGGTTTTTCCGGCCGGTCGGCTGGCGCCTCGCGACGGCGCTGCTGCCGACGCGCATTTCGGCCGATGCCGTGACGCTCGCGAGTCTGGTGCTGGGCGTCTTCGCGGGTCACCTGTTCTGGTATCGCAGTGCGTCGATCAATGCGGCCGGGGTGTTGCTGTTCATTGCGTCAGACGTCTTGGACAGCGTGGACGGGCAGCTTGCGCGCCTGCGCGGCACATCGACCCGCATGGGGCGGGTGCTCGATGGTCTCGCGGATAGCGGCCGCTTTCTCAGCCTGTACGGGCATCTCGCCGCGCGCCTGTATGCCACGGGCTGGGGGTGGGGCGGGGTCGCGCTCGCCATCGCCGCGTTGTTCTCGCACTCCTACCAGGCAGCCGCGGCCGACTTCATTCGACAAGCCTACCTGCGCTTTGCCGTCGGCGAGGGTGACGAGCTCGACATTCCCGACCAGGCACCGCTCGGCGGCGCATCGCTGTGGGAGCGGATCTCTTCGTGGATCTATGGCGACTACACGCGCCGCCAGGCCTGGCTGTTCCCGCGCACGACCGCACTGGCGCGCGCGCTCGGCGGTCGCGAAGTGCCCGAGTCGCTGCGCCGGTCGTGGGCCGCGCGGCAGCGTTGGGTGGTGCAAGGCTGCGCGTGGATCGCCCAGAACATTCGCTTCCTGCTCTTGGCGCTAACCGCGGTGCCGCACTGGCCGGCTGCGTACTGCTGGATTGTGGTGGGGCCGCTGAACCTCGTGCTCATCGTCCTCATTCTGGCACACGAGCGCGAGCCGAGACTATGTATCGCGGCGTCTTGATGGGGCTCGGCGGGATCGCGCGATCCGGCCACCTCCCCGCCTTCCTGCACGATCCCGAAGTCGCGTCCCGCCTCCGCATCATCGGCATTGTGGATGCGGCGGTCGCTGCACCGGGGTCGTTCCACGGTATTCCTCTATTGACGAGTCCTGACCAGCTGGCTGATCTCGGGGAGGGGCCGATCGACTTCGTCGATATCTGCACCCCGACTTCGTCCCACCTCGCCATGTCGCTGTGGGGTCTGTCGCAGGGCTATCACGTCTTGTGTGAGAAGCCGGTCGCGGTAGATCGCGCCGAGGCAGCGAGCCTGGAGACGGCGGCGCGCGATGCGGGCCGGGTCGTCATGCCCTGCCACCAGTACCGTTTCAACCCGGTGTGGCGGCGCGTGAAGTGCTGGCTGGATGATGGCGCGATCGGCAACTGGCATCTCGCCGAGTTCCGCGTCTACCGGCTGGCTGCCGATCCGGGTGCGGGGCACAGTCCCGTGCCGTGGCGCGGACGGCGCGCGGATGGGCGGGGCGGCGTGCTGCTCGATCACGGCACCCATCTGATCTACGAACTGCTGGACGTGGCGGGACCGCCGCGCTCGGTGCGGGCCTGGACCGGCCGCCTGCGGCATGCGAGCTACGACGTCGAAGACACGGCGCAACTGCTATTCGAGTACCCGGACCGCATGGCCACGATGTTTCTCACGTGGGCCGCGCGCCGGCGCGAGACCGAGATTCGCTTCATCGGTGAGCGAGGTAGCATCACCTGGAGTGGCGGAATGTTGACGCTGGAACGGGACGGCGACGTGGAGTCGTTCGATCATACGACCGATCTCGACAAAGCATCCTACTCGAAATGGTTCGCCGGGCTGTTCCGCGACTTCGCGGACACGCTCGACACCGGCGACAGCGCTCGGCCGATCGCGGACATCGCGCAGGTCGCCGCGGTGCTCGAGGCCTCGTACGCCGCGGTCGCATGAGCTCTCCCCGGCGGCTCCAGATTGCCCTCTTTGTCGTCGGCGCGAGCGTCTTCGCGTATCTCGTCGCCCGGATCGGCGTGGGACAGCTCCTGTCCGACGCCGGGCACACCGGCCTCATGTTCATTCCGATCGTGCTCCTCTATGCGCTTGTCTACGCCTGCAGCGCGCTCGCCTGGCAGCTCACGATGGAAGAGTTCAAGCGGCCGCCGTACTGGCGCACCTACGCGATCCTGATATCCGCCGGCGCACTCAATTTTCTCACCCCTCTCATCAACGCGGGCGGCGAGCCGTTCCGCGCTGCCGCTGTGGCACCATGGCTTGGCAAACGACGCGCTGCGGGATCGGTCATTCTCCATCGGATGCTGCATTCGTTTACGTACGTGCTCGTGTGGCTCACCGCGGTTGTCCTCGCGTTCGTCTTGCTGCCGCGCGCTACGCCGGACGCAGTCCTGGTGGTCCTGGGCATCGTCGGTGTGCTGTTGTTGCTCATCATCGGGCTGTTCGTGTCGGCCCACCGCAGTGGCGTGCTCGAGCGCATCCTCAATTGGATGAGCAAAGTGCCGCTCGTCCGTCGTCTGAGCGCGCGGCTCGAGCCGAAGCGGGCCATGCTCGTCGAGCTGGATCAACAGATCTCCGGTTTCTATCACCGCCAACCGGCGAGGTTCGTGCGGGCGGTTGTACTCGAGTACTTGAGCCGCTGCATTTTCATGCTCGAGATCGTGTTGATCGTCGCAAGTCTGGGATTTCGACTCGGCTACCTCCGGGCATTCACGATCGGCGGGCTGGAAGCGATCGCGGGGAACCTCCTGTTCCTGGTGCCGTTCGAGCTCGGCGCGCGCGAGGGCGCGTACTATGCGCTCTTCAATCTGTTCGGCCTTGATCCCCAGCTCGGCCTGTACGCCTCGATCGTCGGACGCGTGCGCGACTTCGCGTGGATCGGTCTCGGTCTGTTGCTGATGCTGCCCGTCGTCGAGAGGCAGCCCGCCGTATGACGATCGTCACTCATGCGCTCGCGACGACGCTCGGTGTGCGAGTCTTCAAGCTCACGGGCAGCGATGCTGTGCTCGCGTACGTCTTCGGGGTCGGCGTCGATCTCGATCACGTCATCAAGGCTCCCTTCTATCTCCGAACGGTCGGCCGCCGGCGGCAGCTGGGTTATTACTGGCGCACCTCGCTGCAGGAGCCTGTCGCGCTGTTGTGGATCATCCCGCTGTGCGTGTTCCTGGGGACCTCGGTGCCCGCGCTCTTCTTCCTGATTCATCTCGCGATGGACTACGGCGTCAGCTACGAGAAGATGCCGTGGTATCCATACTCGCCGCTCGTCACGCAAGGGTTTCTCGTGGGGGTCTCGGATAAGACGAAGGAAGCCATTCTCATCGTGGTACTGCTATGTATGAATTTGCTCCTGTTCTTGGCTCCGCTTTAGACCGCGGCATTCGCCCGGTCCTGCGATTCGTGCACGTCACCCTCGGGCTTTCGCCCGATCAGGTGACCTGGGCTGCGTTTTGGGCGAGCGCGGCCGCGGGCGTCGTGTTCGCGAGCGGTCGCGTCGTCCCCGCGCTCGTCCTCGTCGCCATCGGTCAACTCCTGGACGGGCTCGACGGCGGCATCGCGCGCCACTTCGGCCTCGTCTCGGAAGCCGGCCACCGGCTCGATACGTGGCTCGATCGCGCGTCGGAGATCGCGATTTTCCTTGGCTGCGCGGTGGGCGGCCTCGTGTCGCTCAAACTCGCCGCGCTCGCCTCGGTCGCCGTGTTACTGCTCACCACGATTGTCGATCGATCGAAGCTCGATCCGGGCGTCAAACGGTTCGCGCTGTACTTCGGAATCTGGGCGCCGTACCAGCTGATCTTCTCGATCATTTTCATCGTGAATCTTGCGGCCTACGCCGTGGGACTCCTGATCATCGACTGCCACTTCCAACGCGATATGGATGCGCTGGGCGGTGACCTGAACACGGTCGCGTCGCGCGCCGCCGCGCGTCTCGAGACGTCGTGATGATTGGAGAAGTCCCGCAGCATCCCTACGTCGTCGTCGCGGCGGCGGAAACGATGCACGTCGAGGCGTGGCCGGGCGACGGCCGGCCGGTCGCCCTCGTGCCGGGTCTGTTCGGGGCGGCTTTCACGTTCCGGAAAGTCCTGCCACTCCTCGCCGCGCAAGGATTCCGGCCGATCGTCATCGAGCCCCTCGGGACCGGTTTCTCGAGCCGGCCGCCCAATGCCGACTACTCGCTGGCCGCCCAGTCGCGCCGGCTTGCCGCTGTGCTCGACTCGCTCGGCTCCGGGCCCGTGCTCGTCCTCGCCCATTCGCTCGGCGCGGCCATCGCGTTCCGGCTCGCGCTCGACAGACCTGACCTCGTGCGCGGCATCGTGTCGCTCGAGGGCGGCCCGACGGAAGAAGCGACCACGCCCGGTTTCCGCAGCGCGATGCGCTACGTGCCGTGGGTCAAGCTGCTGGGCGGGCTCAACCTCATCCGCCGCAAGATTCGCGGCATGCTGCTCGACTCGTCCGGCGACCGATCGTGGGTTACCGACGGCGTCGTCCAGGGCTACACGCTCGGCGAAGCGCGCGACTTCGACGCGACCCTCCGGACCTTTGTCGCGATGTCGCGCGCACGCGAGCCGGCGAAGCTTACGCCACGCCTCGCCGAGATCGCGTGTCCCGTGACGCTGGTGGTCGGGACTGCGCACCACGACGGCGACGTGTCGCGGCAGGAAGTCGCACTCATGAAGCACTCTTTCGCCTCGTTCGCCGTAGACAGCGAGCTGGGCGCCGGCCACTACCTCCAGGAAGAGCGTCCCGCGGCGGTCGTGTCCGCACTCGAACGGCTGGCGGAGCGAGTCCGGTGACGCCTTTGCGTATCGCGCTTGTCGCAGAGGACTACTACCCGCAGCTCGGCGGCGTGCCGGAGCACGTGCACCATCTGGCGCGCGAGCTGGATGGTCTCGGTCACTCCACCACCATCGTGACCTCCAAGATGAAGGAGGGGGGAGAGCACACGGAGCACTCCGATGTGCGGCGCATCGGAACCAGCCTCGTGATATACGCGAATGGAGGCGTCGCACGGATTACCGTGGGGTGGCGGCTTACGGCCCGCCTCGAGGCGCTGTTTCGCCAGGAGCGGTTCGACATCGTGCATGTGCACGGCGGTCTGAATCCCACACTTGGCATCGTCGCTCCCCGGGCGGCGTGGCGCGTCGGCGTCCCCGTCGTTGCCACCTTCCACACGTGGTTCCCCCGCTCGGTCGGGTATCGCGTGCTGCGTGGCCCGCTGCAACGGATGCTCGATCGCCACGCGGCCACGATCGCGGTCAGCAGCGCCGCGCGCGATGCGATGGCGCGCTACTTCACCGCACCCTGGGAGATTATTCCGAACGGCGTGGATACGACGTTCTTCCGTCCCGGCCTCGGTCGACTCTCCGGACGAATCGAACAACGCGGGCCGCGGCTGTTGTGGCTCGGCCGGATCGAGCCGCGCAACGACCTCGGTACCGTGCTCGCCGCGATGCCGCGCATCCTCGAGCGTCATCCTGCCGCGCATCTGACGGTCGTCGGTGACGGTCCGTGGCGCTCGCGCATGGAGCGCGCGGCCCGGCGGGAAGGGCTCGGACCACGCGTTCACTTCGCCGGGTACGCCAACGGCGGCCGGCCGGGTTACTATCGCGGCGCCGACGTCTACCTCTGTCCGACCAGGCGGGCCTCGTTCGGTGTGACGCTGCTCGAAGCGATGGCGTGCGGCACGCCGCTTGTCGTTTCCGACATTGCGGCGTTCCGCGATCTCGCCGGTCAAGGGCACGCCGTGTTCGCTCCACCCGGTGACCCCGATGCGTGGGGACGGGCCGTGAACGACGTGATCGACGATGCCGAGCGGCGTAAGCGGATGATGCGGGAGGGACGGAGAGTCGCCGAGCGGCATGCGTGGCCGCTGGTGGCACAGCGCGTCCTCGCGGTTTACAGGCGGGTGACTGGATGATGGGCTTCGATCTGCTGTTCGGGCCCTCGGTGGAGCGGGGGCCGCGCGAGCGCCGCGTCTATCTGACGTTCGACGATGGTCCCAACGAGCGAGCAACCCCGGCCATCCTCGAGACACTCGCGAGCGAGCACGTTCCCGCGGCCTTTTTCATGGTGGGTGAGCATGTGCTGCGCTTTCCCGCGCTCGCGCGAGAGGTTGTACGCGAGGGTCACATCGCGGGCAATCACACCCAGAACCATGTCAAGCTGCACTTCGTGGGAAAGAGGCGCCTGCGCTATCAGCTCGGAGTCGCACACCTCGCCATCGAGTGGGCGACGGGGGAGCGGCCGCGCGCCTTTCGCGCTCCGCACGGATATCGGAGCCCGTACCTGCGCATCGCCGCGCGAGCGCTCGGCTACACGGTATTCGGCTGGACGTTCGGAGTGTTCGATACGGCGCGGCCAGGAGTCCAGGAGATTCGCCGGCGCGTGCGCGGGCGGCTGCGGCCCGGCGCGATCGTCCTGCTGCACGACGGCGACGGGTACGATCCTGAAGGGGATCGTATGCAAACGGCGCAGGCGTTACCGGGGATTATCGAGGACGCGCGGAACGCGGGCTACGAATTCGCTCCGCTGCGCGAACTGCTAAACAATCACTCCTCACCGGGCATTCAGGGCAGTTCGGCTGCCGGGCAGTACAGACCAATGCGCCAAGCTCCATCATCGCTTGATTGAGTTTCCACGCCCGCTTTCCGTTTTTGGGGGTCAGCTTGGTGGCAAAATCCCAGACATCCGCGGCGGCGAACACTCTTTGGAGCACTCGTTTAACGTTCGTATCGACCGTAGGTACCGGTTTTTCATACGCAAAGCAGGCCACGGCCCCTGCTGTGTAGCGGCCGACACCCGGCAACTCCTGTAGCTCCTCCGGTTTATCGGAGAGCGTGCCATTGCGTGTCTTGCTGACCACGCGCGCCAGCGCATGCAGATTCCGGGCGCGTGCGTAGTAGCCGAGTCCGTCCCACTGCTCCATGACAGCCTTGGGTCGAGCGCGAGCCAGCGCGTCTATTGTCGGAAACCTGGCCATGAACCGCGGGAAGTACTCCACGACTCGACTGACTTGGGTCTGCTGCAGCATGAACTCGGAGACAAGGATGGCATACGGATTGCGCGTAGACCGCCACGGTAGATCGCGCGCGGTCTTGCCGTACCACGCCAAAAGCTTGTCAATGAAGGCTTTCTGCTTGCGAGGGGTGGACGGAGGGGCCATGCGAACACAAGATACACAGCCATGAGAGCATTCACTGCCGCCCTCGACCTGCGGCGATATGTCGGGCGGTGGTCCTTGCGCAGCGCCAGCCACGCGGGGCGCTTCTTTTTTATGCTCCTGGACCTCGTCCGGGGCATTCTCGAATGGCGCGTCTGGCTCCCCCGCACAATCCAGCAGACCATGGCCGTGGGGTACGGCAGTCTCTTTATCGTGCTACTGGTGGCTGGGTTCGCCGGAGCGGTGACGAGCCTCCAGGCCGGCTATCAATTCACCGGCCAACTCCCCCTCTATGTCGCCGGCGGGATCATCGTCGAGGCGATCATTCTGGAGCTCGGCCCCGTACTCACGGGGCTGATCCTCGCTGGGCGGATTGGCGCCCGCTATGCTGCCGAGCTGGGCAGTATGCGGGTGACCGAGCAGATCGATGCGCTCGAGAGCCTGGGCCGTTCCCCTGTGACGCATCTTCTGTTGCCGCGCATCTTGGCGGGTGTCATCGCTATCCCGGCGCTCGTGATGATGGCGAACGCGTTCGGCATCCTGGTGGGTTACATCACCGCTCAATCCTCGCTCGGCATTACGTACGCTGACTTCGAGTTCGGCGCTCGCTACTTCTTCAAGCCGCTCGACCTCTGGTATTCGCTCGTCAAATCGTACGCGTTCGCGGCGGCAGCCACGATCATCCCCTGCTACATCGGGTTCAATACCCAGCAAGGCGCGGAAGGCGTCGGACGTTCGACCACGCAGGCCGTGGTGGCATCGTCCGTCACGATCTTGTTGCTCGACACCATCCTCACGAAGCTCATCCTCGGCACCGCAAAATGAGCATCGAGCTCAAGAAGGTCTCCAAGCGCTTCGTGGACAACGTCGTGCTCGACGGCGTGGACTTCTTCGTCGCCGAAGGCGAGACGGTCGCGCTGCTCGGTCCCTCGGGCGTCGGCAAGAGCGTGCTGCTCAAGCACATCATCGGTTTGATCAAACCCGATTCGGGCGAGGTCTGGGTCGACGGGCAGCTCGTGCCGATGCTGGGCCGCAAAGCGCTGGCGCTGCTGCGCAGCCGCATCGGCTACGTCTTTCAGAACGGCGCGCTGTTCGATTCGATGGACGTCTTCGAGAACATCCGGCTCGGCATCACCGACGAGCAGCAGTATGCGGACAAGGACTACTGCATTCAGCGCGTGAAGGAGTGTCTGCGGCTCGTGAATCTCACTGAGGATGTCGGCAGCAAGTACCCTTCGGAGCTCTCCGGCGGCATGCGCAAGCGCGTGGGGATCTCCCGGGCGATCGCCGGCAAACCGAAATACTTGCTGTACGACGAGCCGACATCGGGACTCGATCCGGTGAACGCCGACGTGATCGATGCGCTGATCGAGCGCCTCCAGCAGGAGATCGGTGTGACGAGCGTCGTTGTGACGCACGACGTGCGTGGCGCGTTTCGGGTCGCCGATCGGATCGCGCTGCTGGCGCAGGCGAAGATCCGGGCCGTCGGTACCGCGGAAGAGATCATCGCGTCGAAGGATCCGGTGGTGCAGCAGTTCCTGGAGCGGGACCTCGAGATGGCCGTGATCCAGGCGAATGATACGCCGACAGCGGAAAGGCGAATAATCGGGCGCTAATGGACCTCACATACAAGCAGGAAGTCGGAGTCGGGGCGATCGTGCTCGTGGGCGTTGCCGTGTTCCTCGTGGGCATGTTTTACCTCACGGGACGGTCGCTGGGCACGAGCGGCATCCCCGTCGATGTGATGTTCGAGAGCGTTGCCGGCCTGAAGCAGGGCGACCCGGTGCTCGTCTCCGGCGTGAAGAAAGGGCGGGTTGCCCGGGTCGCGCTCGAGCGGGTGAAGAGCGTCCGGGTCACGCTCGAGCTGTCGGAGGACGTGGCGCCGCACATCGACGCCAGCGCCGCAGTCGCCGCGACCGATCTGTTCGGCGCGAAGCACGTCGACTACAACCCCGGCTACCGCGAGGAGATGCTGGCTCGCGGTCGAGTGATCACAGGATCGAATGCGCCCGATATCGCGGACGTGGCGCAAGGAGTGGCGAACCGCGCCAATGAGCTGATGGAGAACGCGGCGAACATCGTCTCGGACCGGCTGGGCGAAGACATCCACAACACGCTGATCGTGACGCAGCGCGCGATGAATACGCTCGCCAACGCGCCCGAAGGGCCGTTCGTCAAACAGACCACGCGCACGCTGCAAGCGACGGAGCGGGTGATGCAGCGCGTGGACTCGATGCTGTCCTCGGGGACCGGTCGCAACATCGACTCCATCTCGACGAATCTCGCGAAGCTCACCAATCAGCTTGGCCATACGACGGCGCAGCTGGACACGCTGCTCAGCCGCATCAATCGCGGCGAGGGGACGCTGGGACGCATCGCCGCCGACACGACGATGTATCATGACCTGCACGCACTCTCCGTATCGCTGACGACACTCCTCAACGATCTCAAGGAGCATCCCGAGAAGTACGCAAAGCCGGGATTGATCAGAGTTAGACTCTTCTAGTGCTCACGGTCACCTTTCTCGGCACATCCGCGGCTCGCCCGACGGTCGAGCGCAACGTTTCCGGGCTGGTGGTGCATCGCGAGGGCGAGACGTTGTTGTTCGAGTGTGGGGAAGGTACTCAGCGCCAGATGATGCGCTACGGGGTGAGCTTTGCGCTGTCCGAAATCTTCTTCACGCATTTTCACGCCGATCATTTCCTCGGTGTGATTGGATTGATCCGGACGCTCGGCCTGCAGGGCAGGCCGGAGCCGCTGTTTCTCTATGGCCCGAAAGGCGCCAAGAAGGTTCTCGCTACTGCCTTGCAGCTGGGAGTCGAGCGAGTGCCGTTCCCAGTCGAAATCAATGAAGTGAGGGCGGGAGATACGGTTGGGAAGAGGGATGGCTACGACATCCATGCGTTCCCGACGGAGCACGGGGGTGGGCCTTCGCTGGGGTACGTGCTGAAGGAGCACGTCCGCCGTGGGCGCTTCGACGTCGAGAAGGCGAAAGCGACCGGCATCCCCGAAGGCCCGCTGTGGGGGAAGCTCTCCAAAGGCGAGGCGATCGAGCTTGCTGATGGCAGACGGCTGACGGCCGACGGCTTTGTCGGACCTGCTCGACCCGGCCGCATGATCGCGTTCACTGGTGACACACGCCCCTGTGCCTCGACCGTGGACGCGGCGCAAGGCGCAGACCTGTTGATTCACGAGGCAACGTTTGGCGAGGAAGAGCGCGATCGGGCGCGCGACACCGGTCATTCCACGGCGAAGGAAGCCGCGCAGGTTGCGCTTGCGTCCAAAGCGAAACGGTTGGTGCTCTCACACGTTTCAGCGCGCTACTCGATGAGCGCCGAGGAGCTGGTCAAGGAAGCGCGCGACGTGTTTCCCAACGCGAGTGTCGCGAAAGACGGGATGGAGGTCGACGTTCCATTTGCCGAGTGAAACAACCGCGGTGACTGTGTAGAAAACGGCCGGGTCGTCTGCGTAACTCCATCCACGAGGACGTATGACGACCCGATTTGTGTTACTCGGCTTGGCTCTCGCCATGCCGCTCCAGGCACAGCGCGTCACGCTCGGCGCCAACTTCGGCGGCAGCTCGGTGCGAGTTCACGACAAGGGGACCGACAGCACCTTCTCGCGTTTCGCGGGCAACCTGGGAGTGGGCGTCGGCTACCGGCTCGGCCGTGTCGGCTTACGCGCTGAAGGACGGAGCCTGATGTACAAGTTCGATCGGTTCGGCTATAGCAAGACAGAGAACGACTTGCTGTGGCAGGCGGGGTTGACGCTCAAGATTTGACGCGTCACCACGACCCACGGGGCGGGGGGGGGCCGATTATATTCCCCGCCCCATGGGACCGGTCTCCTTCACCTACTCAGCCCGAGTTCCGGCGGCAATCGACAAGGTCTTCGCCCTCATTGCCGATCCCCTGCGGATGCCGGAGTGGTTGCCGCGCTGCGTGGCGGTCAAGGCCACGACGAGCGACAGGGTCGGCAAAGGCGCGCGCTATAAGGTCACGTTCCAGCGCGATACCCATCGCCACGAAGCGGTCATCGAGATTATCGACTTCGCCGCCGCACACGTTTGGCTGGGTCGAGATCTACCATCGTGCAGGGTCCAAAACATTCTTTGGTCTCGGCTGGGAGGGCGGGTCTACCAAGGTCTCCCTGAAGCACATCTGGCAGCCAACGGGCTTTCGGTCGTGGCTCAACGGCCAGTTTTACCGGCGGCGGAATGCCCACCGGATGTTCGGAGGGCTGATCAACAATCTGAGAAAAGTGTTGACGCGATAAAACACGTGCGTCGTACGTCGTGCGTCGGGCCTTCCAGTGAGCCGCCCCCGTACGACGCACGACGCACGGCTTTCGCAATCAGAACGAGACGGTCACGCCACCCTGCCACGCGACGTCGTGCTGCGTCTTGTCGAATCCGTTCCGGTCGAACTTGTAGACGTAGTCGCGGCCTTCCCCCCGCACGCCGAAGCGACCAAAGCGATACTCGATTCCGGCGCCGAAATTGCCCGCGAACTTCGTCCAGGTGCTGTCGGAGTCCAGCTGATGCACGCTGATCGCGCCGGCACCGCCCAGCACGTAGGGGATGAACGTCCCGGTGCCTGCCGCGAGCGGGTAGCGCAACACGAGCCCGGCGTCATACGCGAACTTGTTGAACTTGCCGCGTCCGACGATCGTGGCGGACCGCACGCTATCCTGTGCCCAGTTCCCGCTGGCGCGCAGGCCGATCAATGGATGAACCCAATACGTCGCGTTGACCGAAGCCGCCCAGCCGAGTCGCCAGTCGGCGGTACCGGCGTCGTTGAGGTTGGCGGCGCCGGACAAGCCGCCAAAGGCGGCCGCGGCGGTGAGCCGCTCGCCGCTGACGCGAGACGTTGCTTGCGCACGCGCGACGGCGGGCGCGACGGCAAGAACAATTGCGATGGTGAGGGAAGAGCGCAGACGCGACGACATACCATCCTCCAAGAAATGTGTGCGAGAAAGTGAACGAGGCGAGAACGCTGTTCACAACACACATTGTTCCCGGAGGGAGTCTAGGGGACGAGCGCGCCCGAAAGGCGGGTCAGCTGACGCAGCTCGGCGGGCGTGAGGGACTTCGTGAGCCGGCGCATCGCAGCGCCAATTTCGGGGTCGATGCGGGCGAGCAGCTTCAATCCCGCTTTCGTGATTCGGGCCATCGAGCAGCGCCGGTCCTCAGGATCGCGGTCGCGCGCGACCAATCCCTGGCGCCCCAGGCGGTCGAGCATACGGGTGACATCCGGCGCACGGTGGGTGCAATGCGTGGCGACCTTGTTCCGAGGCTGGCCGCCGGGGTGCGCCCCGCGCAGCACGTGGAGCATGTTGTACTGCTCAGCCGTGATGTCGTAACGGGCGCAGATCTCCTCTAACGCCTGCAACAGATGACCGGCCGCCACCAGCAAACTCACGGTGGCTTCCTGTGCCGGATTCGCCATATCACCGAACCTCCGTTGTGAACACGGAATGTCAAGACTCTTCGTGGAGTTCCTGGTTATTCCCGGGAACTATTGCTTGTTGTAAACACGTTATCGCGTAGTCGTCGAATCGCCCGTTCGTTGACTCGCAACAACCGTCACTGCCGTGACACGGGCGCCGAAGATGTCGATTTCCCTTCGATTGGTTCGACTAAGAGCAGTACCAGAGATGCGAATGATTCGCGGTAGCCTGTTTCCACACAGCGAGGAGATCACCACGTATGCGCAGTCCCTTCAGCACCAGCACGCGCGGTTTGACTGGATCGACCATTCTGCTCGTCACCCTGCTCGTCACCGGCGGCGGCCTGGCGGCGTGGAAAAGCGCCTCAATCCGTAGTGCGAATGCCGCCGCGGCACACCAACCCGAGCCGATTGAATCCATCACCGCAGCGGTGGCGGAGCAGCGTTCTTACCGTCCGACCACGACGTCGATCGGGACCGTGCTCGCACTGAACTCGATCACGTTGCGGAATGAACTGCCCGGCACCGTGCGCCAGGTGATGCTCGTTCCGGGACAGATCGTCGAGCCGGGCACCATTCTCGTGGCCCTCGACGTCGCGGTCGAAGCGGCGGATCTCGAGGCCCAGACGGCCCAGGCCGACCTCGCATCGACGACCTTGGCGCGGCTGGAGCGGCTGCGGCAGGCCGACGCCGCCTCCCAGGAGGAAGTCGATCAGGCGCGCGCCGCCCGCGACGTTGCCGTCGCCCAAATCGCGCGGACGCGCGCAATCATTGCGCGCAAGACGATTCGCGCGCCGTTTCGGGCTCGAGTGGGTCTCGCCGACATCCACCCCGGCCAGTATCTGAACGAAGGCACCGAGCTCACGACCTTGCAGGGCGTGGACGCCGCGGCGCACGTGGATTTCACAGTCGCTCAGGCAGCGGCGGCGCAGCTGCGCGCGGGTGAATCGGTCGCGGTCTTTGCTCCGGGTGACCCCAATCCCATCGAGGCGCGGATCATCGCCCTCGATTCCCGGGTGGATCCCGTGACACGCAACGCGTTGGTGCGGGCCCGGATTTCGCATCGAGCGCCGGCGCCGGGCGCGTCGGTCCGCGTGGAGGTGCCAGTGGGCCCGGCGACCCCGGTGGTCGCGATTCCCGTCAGCGCCCTGCGGAAGGGCCCCGGCGGCGATCACGTCTTCCTCATAGAAGCCGACTCGACCGGCCGTACTCGCGTGCACGAGCAGCCCGTGCAGAGCGGGTCGATGGTCGGCGACGCGGTGCTGATTCTCAGCGGTCTCAAGCCCGGACAACGCGTCGCGACGTCCGGTTCATTCAAGCTGCGCGAAGCGGTGTTGGTCGCCGTCGCCGGCGATTCCCTTCGCTAACCGGGTATTCGCATGCGCTCTATAACCGATACGTTCATCAAGCACCCCGTTCTCGCGATCGTCGCGAACCTCGCGATCCTGCTGGTAGGATGGCGGACGCTCACCTCGCTGCCCGTGCAGCAGTACCCGAAGATCGAGAGCTCCTCGGTCGTCATCACGACGGTGTACTACGGCGCGAGCGCCGAGGCCGTGCGGGGATTTCTCACGACTCCGATCGAGCGCGCGGTCTCGGCGATCGGCGGCGTCGATTATGTGGAATCGAGCAGCCGCGCCGGTCTCAGCACGATCACCGTCCACCTCAAACTGAACCACAGCACGACAGCAGCGCTGGCCGAGGTCACCGCGCGGTTGCAGCAGGTCCGGTCGGAGCTTCCCGCTGAAGCCCAGCCGCCGATGGTGGAGGTGCAGAAGGCGGACCGGCCCTACGCGTCCTTCTACCTGAGCTTCACGTCGTCGGAGCGTGCGATTCCCGCGCTCACCGACTGGCTCACGCGCAACCTGCAGCCCCAACTCACGACGCTGGCGGGCGTGCAGCGGGTGGATGTGGTCGGCGGCCGGCCGATCGCCATGCGGGTGTGGATTGATCCGGAGCGACTCGCGGCGCTGAACCTGGCGCCCGGCGACGTGTGGGCCGCCCTGCAGCGCAACAACTATCTCGCCGCGGTCGGACAGACCAAAGGCGATCTCGTGCAGGTGAGCCTGCTCGCGAACACCGACCTGCGCACGCCGCAGGAGTTCAAGGATCTCGTGGTCGCGGAGCGCAACGGCGCGATCGTCCGGCTCTCCGACGTCGCACGCGTCGAGCTCGGCGCGGAAGAGGCCGACTTCATCACGAAGTTCAACGACAAAGAAGCCGTCTACCTCGGCGTCTGGCCCCTCGTGGGCAGCAATGAGATCGAAGTGGCGGGTCGTCTCCACCAGGAGATGGACCGGCTCCGCGGCACGTTGCCCAAAGACATCGACATGCAGCTCGCGTACGACGCGACCGTCTTCATGACCGACGCGTTGCACGAGATCTCGAAGACGCTGGTCGAGACGATCCTCATCGTCGGCCTGGTCGTGTTCCTGTTCATGGGATCGGTGCGCACCGCGCTCGTGCCGCTCGTCGCGATGCCGGTGTCGCTGGTCGGCGCCGGGATCGTGATGTACGCCTTCGGCTTCAGCCTCAACCTGCTCACGATCCTCGCGATCGTGTTGTCGGTGGGACTCGTCGTGGACGACGCGATCGTCGTCGTGGAGAACGTCGAGCGCCACGTGCGCGAGGGCAAATCGCGCATTCAGGCCGCGCTGATCGGCGCCCGCGAACTGGTCGGTCCGATCATCGCGATGACGATCACGCTGGCGGCCGTGTACACCCCGATCGGATTTCAGGGTGGGTTGACCGGCTCATTGTTCCTCGAGTTCGCGATCACGCTCGCCGCAGCCGTCGTGGTGTCGGGCATCGTGGCGATCACGCTGTCGCCCGTCATGAGTTCGCGGTTCGTCCACAAGGCCGGCCAGGAAGGGCGGCTCACGAAGTGGGTGCAGGCGGCCTTCGAAGCCGTTCGGAAACGGTACGAGCGCCTGCTCGAAGGCGCGCTGCAAATGCGGTGGGCGATCGT
>Ga0209157_1000596_pt1 | contig 30459 bp, 26 predicted proteins | sample GraSoiAngelo_135_FD_185892 | JGI IMG/M metagenome (GOLD analysis project Ga0209157, IMG submission 185892) | Grasslands soil microbial communities from the Angelo Coastal Reserve, California, USA - 14_0929_05_40cm (SPAdes) (version 2) | ecosystem: Environmental > Terrestrial > Soil > Grasslands ...
TGCTGGGCCCGCCACGTCTCGTCGGACATCTCGTTGCGTTCCTTGAGGTCGCCGCCGGCGCAGAAGGCCCGGTCACCCGCCCCCGTGAAGACGACGGCCCGAGCGTCGGGGTCCATCTTCAAGCCGTCGAAGCAGGCGAGCAGGTCCTCGCCCATGGCGGTGTTCATCGCGTTCATCTGCTCGGGCCGGTTCAGGATGACCGTGACGACGTGGCGGTCGGCCGAGCGTTCGACGAGGAGATGACGATAGGTCACAGAACGCCTTCGCTGCGGAGTGACCGTACGTCGTCGCGGGTGTAGCCGAGCCAGGTCAGCACGTCCTCGCCGTGCTCGCCGAGCCGCGGCGGCTCGCGGCGCACCCCGGGCCGCCGGCCGTCCCAGCGGATGGGCAAGCCGACGCAGGTGAAATCGGGCAGGCGAGCGTTGTCGGGACGCAACAGCATGCCGCTCTCGCGCGTCTGGGGCTCTTCCAGCACGCGATCGATCGTGAGGATCGGCGAGCAGGGGACATCGTGGCGCCGCAGCGTCTCGATGAGGTCGGCGCTCTTTCGAGCGCGCGTGAGAGCCGAGATCGCCTCGACCAGCACTGCGCGGTTCTGCACGCGCCGCGGATTGTCGGCAAAGCGCGTGTCGTCCGCCAGGCCGGGCGCGTCGAGGGCGCGAGCGAGCCGAACGAACAGCGCGTCGGACCCGGCGGCGATCATCACGTAGCCGTCGGCGGCCGGGAACGCCTGGTAGGGCGCGATCATCGCGGTGCCCGAGCCCTGGGGCACCGGCGTCTCGCCCGACGCCAGATAGCCCATGGCGTGATACGAGACCCACATCAGCGTCGTCTCGAAGAGCGACGTCGTGACTTCCACCGCGCGCCCCGTGCGATCGCGCTCGCGCAGCGCCGCGACGATGCCGAGCGCGGCCCACATCCCGGTGCCCATGTCGACGATCGAGGTGCCCACGCGCACCGGTTCCTGGCCGGGATGGCCGTTGACCGACATGAGCCCGGCGTAGGCCTGCATCATCGGGTCGTAGCCCGGCATGTCGCGCAGCGGGCCGCTCGTTCCGAAGGCGGTGATCGCGCAGTAGACGAGCCGGGAGTTCATCGCCGACGCGCCGGCAAAATCCACCCCGAGATCGCGGGTGGCTTCGGCGCTCAGGCTCTGGACGAAGACGTCGACCCGCGCGACGAGCCGCTTCAGCACCGCGCGACCGGCCGCCGTCTTCAGATCGAGGGCGAGGCTCCGCTTGTTGCGGTTGAAGGCGAGAAACGTCGCCGACTGATCGCCCCACCACGGCGGCGCCCACGCGCGCGCGTCGTCGCCGCGCCCGGGCCGCTCGATCTTGACCACGTCGGCCCCCATGTCGCCGAGCACCTGCGTGCAGAACGGACCGGCGACGTTCTGCGTGAGGTCGGCGACGACGACGCCTTCGAGCGGGAGCGCCACGCCGAGAGTCTACCACCGAGGAGCGTGCCCGATTTTCCGTGGCACCAGCGCTCGAAATTGAGTCACTGACTGTCCATGACGCGACGCCGGGCCCACCATAAGTGCTTGGATTTCCGAAATCCGGACTCTGGCATCAGCGTTGCGTCCTTTCACGCGCCCCGCGCCGTGGGACGGCGCGGCAGGAGGACGAGATGACCGCACGGAAGATCTGGATCGTACTGGCGGGAGCCCTCTGGCTCTGCCTTCTCGGTGTGATTGCCAGTGTGGCCGTCGAGCGACTGCGCGTGGATCACAAGCGCCTCGCCGGTGCCCACCTCGAGGACGGTGACGACATCGGTGCGCAGGTGGCCGTGAGCGCGGAGTGGCCGTGGGAGGCGCCCGTGCGCCTGGTGAGCGAGGCGCTCGCTCGGGGCGACCGCGCATCGGCCGAGTGGGCGTGGCGCAATGCCTGGGGCGCGGCGCTCGGCGCACGCCGGTGGGAAGGCATGGCGGCCGTCGGCGGGCTCGCGCTCCAGATGGGGGAGTCGCCCCGCGCCCGCGAGGCGTACCTGGTCGCGCTGTTCCGCGCGCGCGACCAGCGATCGTTCACCGGTGTGCTCAGGGCCCAGGAGGCGTTCGAGACGCTCGGTGACCGGCCGGTGGCGCTCCAGTGCCTGCACATCGCCGGCTCCATGCCGGGCATCGGCGCCGTCGAGCAGGGCATCGTGCGCGAGCGTCTCGATCGGCTCGCCGCGTTTCCCCACGCGTCGTGGAACGAGCGATGAGGCACCCAGACCGTGAGGCCCTCGAGCCCGCCGTGAGCCGCGTGCGGTGAGCGCGATACCGTCTGCGGCCGGGCCGTCGAGTCAGGCCCGGTCGCGGCGGTAGCGTGTCTCGAAGAGCAGCGCGCCGGCCGGCGAGCGGTAGGGCCCGTGAGGCATCCCGGGCGGCCGGCACGCGTACATCCCCGCGCTGAACGTCCGCCCGAGCCCGAGGTCCGTCAGGCTGCCGTCGACGATCCAGACCTCTTCCCAGAAGTCGTGGGTGATCGTCTCGCTCGTTTGAACGCCGGCCGCAAAGCGCAGCAGCCGCGTGACGTCGCCCGTCTCGGGATCGCGGCTCAGGATCTTCTCCTCGATGCCGGCGCCGCCAGCGCCGGCCGTCGCCGAGCCGGCAACCGGTTGCCACGGACCATCGTCGGGGCGGAAGAATTCGAGCGCCGGCTTGGCCAGTGTTATCCTCGAAATCGATGGTGTTCTTCGATCCCACCATCGCGGATGTCCTGCTGACCTATGCCCGGCGTGTGGTCGCCCGTGGCTACATCCACAACACGCTCGGCAACATCGCGGTGCGCACTCCGGCCGCCGGCTTCGACGACGGCGTGGTCTACACCAAGCACGCCGGGATCTCGCTCGAGGAGATCACGCGCGACCACGTCGTGATCACCGACGTGCCGACCGGCCGGCTGCTCCACGGCGACGTGCCGACGAGCGTGGGCCATCAGCTCAACCGCGAGATCCTCCGCTTGCGGCCCGACGTCAACGCGGTGATCCACGTCCATCACGACGAGACCATCGCCTATTTCGCGGCGAGCCCCGGGCGAGAGCTCCGCATCCTCTCCATCGAGTTCCCGTCGGTCATGGGCCGGCCACCGCACGTGCTGCCGTCGCACGTCAACGTCGAGCTGGACGTCGCGCCGATCCGCACCTTCATCCACCACACCAACGCCATCGTCATGGAAGGTCACGGCGTCACGACACTCGGCCGCACGCTCTCCGAGGCCTATCACCGGCTCAACACGCTGGCCGCCGAGGTCCGCCGCCTGGCGCTGGCCGAGGAGCTCGCCGCCCTGCGCGGGAGCGAGATCCAGTACGTCGATCCGGCGTCCCTCGAGTGGGCCTACGAGCACGCCGACGACGTGATCTATCCCACGCCGGCAGCGGCCGCCGCCGCGCCGCGCTAGCGGCGCCCGCCCAGCTCCTTCCGCACCAGCGCCGCTCCCGCCGCCAGCGCCGTCAGCTTCTGGTTGCACTGATAGCGCGGCGACCAGCCGAAGCCACAATCGGGATTCACCGTCAGCTTCTCGGCCGGACAGACCTCGAGCACGCGGCGGATCCGGCGCGCCACGTCCTCGGGCGTATCCTGGTTGAAGCCCTTCACGTCGACGACGCCCGCGCCCAGCTCGCGGCCGTCGCCGTACTTCCGCCACAGGTCGAGCTCGGCCAGCTCGCGGCCGGCGAACTCGAGCACGAACTGATCGGCGCGGGCCTTGAGCGCGCCCGGGAAGTACGGCTCGTAGGTCCGCGGGAAGCGCGAGCGGCCGAAGCGATTGCCGAAGCAGATGTGGAAGCCGAGCCTCGCCTTCACGCCCTCGGTGGCCAGGTTGAAGAGCCGAGCCATCTCCTCTCCGGAGACGTTGCCGCGCGCCGGCTCGTCGATCTGGATCCAGTCGGCGCCGGCGGCCACCAGCGCACGGAGCTCCTGGCTGATGACCTCGGCGAACCGCTCGGCGACGTCGACCGTGCCCTTGTAGACCTTGCCGGGATGGATGCGCGAGCCGAAGGTGAGCGGCCCGGCGCAGGTCGCCTTCGTCGCCCGCTTCGTGTGTGACTTGAGGTACTCGAACTCCTTGACGATGCCGAGGCCACCCGCCGGCGGCTCGATCCGTCCCACCGCCTCGTAGCGCGTCTGCTGGTCGTAGCCCCAGTAGCCGAGCTTGCGGCGGACCGGCAACGCCTCGATGCCCTTGATGATCGTGTAGTACGTGTCGACGTAGCCGTCGAGTCGGCGCACCTCGCCGTCGGTGATCACGTCGATCCCGGCTTCCTCCATGTCGGCCACGACGGCGTCGACGGCGTCGTCGAACATCTCGTCGAGGTCGCCCGGACCGGCCTCGCCGGCCGCGTACGCCTTGACCAGCGTGAACCACCATCCGGGTTTTCCATGTGAGCCCACCACGGTGGTGGGAAGGATCGGCAACGAAGGCATCAGGTGGCTCCTCCAATGATCCGCGAGACGGTCGCGTCGCGCCGCGCGTCGGCCGGCGCGCCGGCGAAGATGATCTCCCCCCGCTCGATGACATACAAGCGGTTCGTGTCTGCAGGGACGTGATGGATGTTGGACTCGGCCAGCAGAATGCCGGGGCCGTGGCTGCGGATCGCGGTGATGCCCTCGGCGATCACGGGGATGACGGCCGGCGACAGGCCCTCGAACGGCTCGTCGAGCAGGAGCAGGTCGGGGTCGAGGGCGAGCGCCCGGGCCAGGGACAGCATCTTGCGCTCGCCCCCGGAGAGCTGGCCGCCACCCCGAGCGGCGTACGCTTCGAGCCGGGGAAACACGCGATAGGCCTGGGCCACGCGGTCGGAGGCCGAGCGCGCCGTCGCGCGATTCCACGTCGCCATCTCGATGTTCTCGGCGACCGTGAGATCGGCGAAGACCTCGCTCTCCTCGGGTGAGAAGCCCACGCCGAGGGCGGCGATCGTGTGCGTCGGCACGCCGATGAGGCTCCGGCCTCGGTAATCGATCCGGCCGGCGGCCGGCCGGCGATAGCCCATGATCGTGCGCAGCGTCGTCGTCTTGCCGGCGCCGTTGCGTCCGACCAGGCACACGAGCTCACGCTCGCCGACCTCGAGCGAGACGTCGCGCAGGATGCGGCTCGCCTGGATGTCGACGCTCAGCCCCTCGACGGTCAGCATCACGAGCGCGGCTTGCCCAGCACGGTCGCGACGACCTCGGTGTCACGCCGGATGCCGTCGGGAGTCGTGTCGGCCAGGACGCGGCCCTGGTGGAGCGCGACGATGCGGTCGGAGTAGCCGAAGACGATGTCCATGTCGTGCTCGACCTGGACGATCGCCTTGACGCCGAGGCGCCGGGCCGCGCCGACCATGACGTCCATGATGGCGTGCTTGTCGGCCGTGCTCACCCCGGAGGTCGGCTCGTCGAGCAGGATCAGCTCGGGCCCCAGCGCAAATGCGCTGGCCACGTCGAGCAGCTTCTTGTCGCCCTGGGGCAACGTGCGGGCGAGCCTGGCCAGCCGATCGGCGAGGCCGAAGACGGCCGCGATCTCTCCGACCTCGGCGTGGACGGCGCGGTCGGCGGCGAGGGACGACCAGAAGCGGCGGCCACGGCCCAGGCGCGCGCAGACCGCCACCGCGAGCGTTTCCGCCACCGTGAGGGCGGGGAAGACGTTGACGAGCTGGAAGCTTCGGGCCAGGCCGCGTCGGGCCAGCGTCACCGGCCCTGCGCCGACGATGTCGAGGCCGCGAAAGCTCATCTGGCCCGCAGTCGGGGGCGCGAGCCCGGTCACGATGTTGACGAGCGTCGTCTTGCCGGCGCCGTTGGGCCCGATGATCGAGACGAACTCCCCCTCGCTCACGGTGAGGCTCACGCCGTCGAGCGCCGTGAAGTCGCCGTAGCGCTTCGTCAGGCCCCGCGCGTCGAGCAGGACGCTCACGTGCCGGCGCGCTGGCGCCGATCGAGAAGTCCCGTCAGGCCCTGGGGAAAGAAGACCACCACGACGGCGAGGATCGCGCCGAAGACGAAGCGCCAGTACTGAGTGATCGACATCACCTGGTCCTGGAGCACGATGAAGACGAAGGCGCCCAGCACGGGGCCGAAGAAGTTCCCGAAGCCGCCGAGCAGCAGCATGAAGACGAGATTGCCGGAGTGGGTCCAGTAGGCGAGGAGCGGATCGGCCAGGCCGGTTGGAATGGGAAGGAGCGCGCCGCCGACGGCGCCGAAGACCGCGGCGACGACGAAGGCAGAGAGACGATAGCGGCGGACGTCGACCCCGGTGAACTCGGCCTTGCCGGCGTTCTCGCGGATCGCGCGCAGGCCGAGGCCGAACGGCGAGCGGACGATCCGCCACATGACGACCGCGCCGAGGACGAGCACGGCGAGTGAGTAGTAGTAGAACGGGCCGGTGAGGAACTCGACCTTGCTGAACGACGTCCATGCCAGGCCGAGGAGCCTCGGGCGGAGGACGCGCATGCCCTCGTCGCCGCCGGTCACCGCGTAGAACTTGAGCAGGAACGAGTAGAACAGCATCCCGAAGGCCAGCGTGAGCATGCCGAAGTAGATCCGCACGTAGCGCACGCAGAGCAGGCCGGTCGGCAGCGCGATCACCGCCCCGGCCACGGCCGCGGCCATCAGGATCACCTCGAGGTCCAGCACGCCGAGCTTCGAGGTCAGGAACGCGGCGGTGTAGGCACCGAGCGCCACGAACAGGGCGTGACCGAAGGAGAGCAGGCCGGTCGTGCCGAAGAGGAGATTCAGGCCGAGGAGCGCGATGCCGTAGCCGAAGAACGGCAGCATGAGCGTGGCGTAGTAGTCGCGGCCGGCCAGCGGAAACAGCGCCAGCGCACCGAGCGCTGCGGCCACGGCGAGCCGGAGGCTCATGCGGCGGCCTTCGCGAAGAGCCCGGCCGGACGGAGGACGAGGACGGCGATCACCACGACGTAGATCGCCAGCATCTCGACTTCCGGATACGTGGCGACGGCGACCGCGCGCATGATGCCCACGATGAGGGCGCCGGCGACGGCGCCGCGCATGGAGCCGAGGCCGCCGATGACGACGACGGCGAAGGCCTCGACGATGAGATCGATGCCCATCTCGTTGACGGCCGCGGTGGCCGGGATGACGAGCGCGCCGCCCACGGTGCCGAGCGCCACGCCCAGCGTGAAGACCCGGACGTAGACGCGCGACACGTCGACGCCCATCGCCTCGGCCATGCCGCGGTTCTCGGCGGTCGCCCGCACGATGCGGCCGAAGCGCGTGCGGGCGAGCAGGAAGCCCATGAGCGCGGCGATCGCGCCGCCGGCGGCGATCACGACGAGGTTGTAGACGGGGATGACGAGGCCGCCGACGCGGAGTTGCCCGTACACGAGGTAGGCGCTGGAAAGCTGGTGCGGGGCGGTGCCCCAGACGAAGCGGATCACGTCCTCGAACATCAGCACGAGCGCGAACGTGAGCAGGAGCTGGAAGCTCTCGTCGCGATCGTAGATCGTGCGCAGCAGTCGCTCGATGACGGGACCGACGAGCGCGAGGCCGAGGCCGGCGCCGACGAGAACGAGGGGAAAGATCGGCGGCGGTGCGCCGGCCGCCAGCGCCCAGCTCACCGCCGACACACCCGCGTACGCGCCCAGCGCGTAGAACGAGCCGCAGGCGAGGTTGAGGATCTTCTGGACGCCGAAGACGAGCTGCAGACCGGCGGCGACCAGGAACAGCACGGCGGCGTGGAAGACGCCGCCGAGCACGATGTTGAGGCTCTGCGCGATCAGGGCGCCGGAGGCCTCACACGCTCCACGAGTTGATCCAGTCGTAGAGCCCGGTGCCGCTCGGCTTCTGGATCTGCTTCGTGGACATCACCTCCACGGGATCGATCGTCACGAAGTCGTGGCGGTTCTTGTGGGTGGTGACGCCCTGGTAGTAGCTCGCCTCCATGATGTGATCGCTGCGGTAGCCGCGCCGGCCGGACAGCGACTCCACCTCGATGCCCTCGAGCGCCTCGACCGTCTGCTCCGTCGTGGGCCACTTGCCGCCGGCCGCCTTGCTGGCCTTCTCGACCGCCGCCTTGTAGGCCACGATCGTGAAGTAGGCGTGGTCCGACTCGTAGTTCGGCCACTCCTTGAAGCGCTCCTGGTGCCACTTGGAGAACTCGCGCAGCAGCGGGCTCGCGTTCGGCGCCTCGAAGTACAGCGAGTTGTAGCCCATGATCGCGCCCTCGGGTGTGAAGGCCTTCTTCATCGACTCGTGGACGCCGCCGGCGGTCGTGAGCACGAACTTCGTGCCCTGGGTCAGGCCGGCGGCGTGGGCCTGCTTCATCAAGATCGGCGCGTCGCCCGACCAGAACGAGGAGAAGACGAGGTCGGGCTTGGCCTGCTGGAGCGCGGCGACGTGGGAGGTGAAGTTGGTCTCGCCGAGCTTGGGCCAGAGCTCGACCACGGGCGTGACGTTCATGCCGAACTTCTTCATGATGGCGAGAAAGGCCGCCCAGTTGTCGCGGCCGTACGAGTAGTCGTTGTTGATGCCGGCGACCGTCTTGACCTTGCCCTTGAGTTGCCGGGCCGTGAGGATCGACGCCATCACCGCCTCGGCCTCGTTGTCGACGCTGCGGAAGGCGTAGCGCGGCTTCGGGATCGTTTCCTCCACGCCCTTCTGCGTCGTCGCGTCCCAGGCGAGCCAGAGCGCCTTGAGCTCCTCGCTCACCGGGCCGACGGCCAGCCCGACCGCCGTCGAGATGCCGCCGGTGATGACCTCGGCCTTCGTCTGCAGCGCGAGCTTGCGGAAGCGCTCGACGGTGTCCTTGGGGTTCGACTCTTCCTCGACCGCCAGCTCGACCTTCCGCCCGGCGATCCCGCCGGCGGCGTTGATGCGATCGACGGCGAACTGCGTGCCGCGCAGCCCCGACTCGCCGACGGGAGCCGTGACGCCGGCCTTCGCCGCCAGGACGCCGATGCGGACGGGCGCCGCCTGGGCGAGGGCCGGCGCAACGTCGAGGCGAGCACCCGTGGCGGCGGCAGCTCCGGCCAACACCTTGATGAACGTTCGGCGGTTGGTGATCATCGCGTGTCTCCTCTCGACGGCGCACGGCTCACGGCGGCGGCATTCTAATCGGTTCGGGCGGTCTCGATAAGTGCTAAGATCACCCCCCAATTTCCGTCGGTGTGTCTCACCCTGACGAGGAGAGCGTGCACGTACGGTTCTGGGGCACTCGAGGGTCCATCGCCACGCCCGGGAAGCAGACGGCGCGCTACGGCGGCAACACCTCGTGCGTGGAAGTCCGCGGCGGTGACGGCACACTGATCGTTCTCGACTGCGGCACGGGCGCCCGCGGCCTGGGCCTCCACCTCGCGGAGATCGCGCTCCCTCCGCGCCTGCATCTCTTGATCGGGCACACCCACTGGGATCACATCCAGGGCTTTCCCTTCTTCGTCCCGGCGTTCATGCCGGGCGCCGAGCTGAACGTCTACGCGCCGCTCGGCTTTCAGCGCGGGCTGGAAGAGGCGATGGCCGGGCAGATGGAGTACTCGTACTTCCCGGTGAAGCTCCGCGATCTGCGCTCGCGCATCCACTTCACCGAGCTCGACGAGGGCTTCTTCCGCGTCGGCGACGTGCTGATCGAGACGCAGTACCTGAATCACACGGCGCCGACCATCGCGTATCGAATCTCGAGCGGCGGTGCCTCCATCGCCTACGCCACGGATCACGAGCCGTTCTGGAACGCGTCGGCCGGCCGGTACCAGCATCCCGGCGACCAGCGGCACATCGAGTTCATGCGCGACGTCGATCTCATCATCCACGACGCGCAGTACACCGAAGAGGAATACCCGGCGAAGAAGGGCTGGGGCCATTCGACCGTCGAGTACGCGACCGACGTGGCCCGCGCCGCCGGCGCGCGACGGCTCGCGCTCTTCCATCACGATCCCGGGCACGACGACGCGACCCTCGACCGGATGGAGGCGCTGGCCCGCGACCGCGTCGGCCGCGACCTCGAAGTCTTTGCCGCGGCCGAAGGGCTCGAGGTCGACGTCCGCGGTGGCGGCGCCAACGCACGCGCCAAGACCGACGTGTCGGCGCTGGTGCGTCGCCCCATCGCCGGCGGGCGGGTGCTGCTCGTCACGGCCAACGTCTCCGAGGTCGCGACGATCCAGGACGTGCTCGACGAGGAGGATCTCGTTCTCGTGCCGGTGCCCGACGCCGGCTCGGCGCTGGCCCGGGGCGCGGACGTGATGCCCGACCTCGCCATCGTCGACGCGAAACTCCCCGATGGAGACGGGGCGACGCTCGTCGCCCAGCTGCGCGCGCGGGTCGGCCGCTCGCTGCCCGTGGTGCTCCTCACCGACGTTGCCGATGGTGTGCGGGGTACCCTCGATGGCACGGGCGAGGCCGACGACGTCCTGGCCAAACCGTTCAGCCCTCCCATGCTCCACGCGCGGGTCCGCGCATGGCTCGCGCGGGCCCTCGCGGCCGAGGACCGCCGTCAGGAGCCGGTCCTGACCTCACTGGCGCCGCTCAACTCCGAGACGCTCCGGAGCGTTCCGGTGTTCCGCGAGATGAAGCGAGACGAGCTGGAGGCGCTCCTCGCGCAGGCGGGCGAGCGGCAGTTCCCCCCGGGACACGTGCTCATCGCCGAAGGCGAGATCCCCGAGCACGTCTTCGTCATCATCTCCGGCCGCGTCCGCGTGATCGAGGCCATGCCCGACGCGCAGACCGAAGTCGTTCTCGGCGAGCTCGGCCCGGGTGAGATCGTCGGCGAGCTCGGCATCCTCACCGAGCGGCCGCGCTCCGCCACCGTCGTCGTCCTCGAGCGCACGCGTTGCCTCGCCCTGCGCCGGTTTCACTTCCTGCAGGCGCTCGAGCGCTCACCCGCCCTCGCCCTCGGCCTGGCCAAGCTCCTGGCGCGCCGGCTCTACGATTCCGATCGGCGGATTGCCCGCTACGCGCCCGATGCCCTGACGGGACTGGCCAGCCGCCGGGCGTTCCTCGACCTCTACCGTCGCATCGCCGCCAGCGCGCGCCGGCGCAAGAGCGGCCTGTTCCTCGTGCTGCTCGACGTCCACCATCTCAACGCGATCAACGATCGGTTCGGCTACGCCGTCGGCGACGACGTCCTCCGCGCGGTCGCCGACGCGCTGATGGAAGCGACACGCGCCACGGATCTCGTCGCGCGCTACGGGGCCGACGAGTTCGTCGTTCTCCTCCAGGACGCGGGCTCGCGCGAGGGCCACCTCGTCACGCCACGCTTCGGGGAGAAGCTCAGCGAGCTGGTCACCCGCCGGGGCCTCAACGTTCCGATCAAGTGCCGAGTGGGAACCGCGTACCGGGAGGTCCCGCCCGACAGCAGCGACGAACTGCTGCGCGAGGCGGACGAAGACATGCGCCGCCGCGGCGTCACGCTGCCCGCCTGACGCCCTCGTCGGCATCTTACTTGCTGGTTTTCTCGCCCCATCATCGCCGAGTCACACGGCCAGCAGGAGGCAACACCATGACGATCAACACGAACGTGACGGCCCAGCCCGCTCCGACCGACATCGCCACGCGCGCCCGGGACATCGCCCGTCGACTCCCCGGACAGGCGCGGCGTCAGCGCCTCGACACTGCGCGCCTGGAGTACGGCCCGCTCTATACCCTCGCCGAGATCCATCAGCGTGTGGCGCAGACGCTGCCGCAGAAGATCGGGTTCATCCGCCGGGCCATGTTCCAGCCCATCGAGAGCTATCAGGGCCTGATCCCCGACGAGGCCTTGGTCAAGTACGACGACGCGGCGCGAAGCGGCCTCTTCTCCGCATTCACGGTGGTGACGCCAACGTACTTCAGCCAGAAGCAGGTCGATCCGTGGATCGTGGCCCAGGTGGATGGCGCCGAGCTCTACGCCGTCATCGCCCAGTGGGACGACTCCGGGGACGCCGTGAGCTAGACGCGGCTCAGCGACCGCGCTTTCGATCGACGAAGGCCTGGATGCGAGCGCGCGCCTCGGGACTCGTCCTGAGCGCGGCGCCGTACGCCTCGGGCTCGGCGCCGCGGCCGGGGCGCCGCAGCTCGGCGACGATCGCCTTGGTCGCCTCGAGCCCGCCGCGCGGCGAGCGGGCGACGTCCGCGGCCCAGGCCGCCGCGGTCGCCTCCAGCGTGGGAGCGGCCACGACGCGGTTCACCAGGCCGAGACGGAGCGCCTCGCTGGCGTGGACGATGCGGCCGGTCAACAATAAATCCCGCGCGTGGGCGCCGCCGACGACGTCGAGGAGCCGCGCGATCCCGTATGCCGGGTTGAAGCCGAGCGTCACCTCTGGAAGTCCGAAGCGCGCGCGGTCGGACGCGATGCGGAGATCCTGAGCGACGGCAAGCATCAAACCGCCGCCGAGCGCGTGGCCGTCGATGGCGGCGAGCGTCACCTGCGGCAGCGTGGCGAAGCGCGCCATCAACGCGGCCTGGCGGCGCGCGAGCGCCTCGGCCTGCTCGGCGGACAGCGTCGCCATCTCGGTGATGTCGTTGCCGGCGCAGAACGCCCGGCCGCGGCCAGCGATCACCAGCACGGTGACGTCGGTCATCGCGGCCACCCGCTCGACGGCTCCTTCCAGGGCGGCCGTCAATTCCGTGTCGAGAGCGTTGAGCGCCTGGGGGCGGTCGAGCCGCAGCCAGGCGATTGGCGGCTGGCTCTCGACCGAAAGCGTCACCGGCGAGGACGGAGCCAGGCGAGGGCGGCGACCGCGAAACCCGTGGCGGCCGCGACGGGCCAGAAGTTGGTGCGGAGGAGTGGAATCTTGGAGAACGGCGCCCGTCGGAACGTGCCGAGGCGGCGGTCGAGCAGCGCGTCGACCAGGGCCATCGCCTCGGTCACGAGCACGTCGCACGTCGCCTTGGCGAACACCGGATCGGCCAGGGAGGGATGGCCGACGTAGCCCTGGCCGCCGCGCTTGAGCGGGTAGTCGGGCACCAGGCGCTCGGGGAGCGAGTACGTGGCAGGCGGCAGCGCGCGCCAGCGCTCGTCCACGAGGTCAGGCCGCAGCATCAGCATCATCGACGTCTCCCACCAGCCTGCGTGGGCGTCTTCGGCGAAGGCTGCGCGTTCCGCATCGGTCAGGGGGCGGCCGAGCTGGGCCTCGACCTGATCGAGGAAGCGTCCGCTCCGGAAGCTCCAGGCGAGGTGACCGCTGACCGACGCCATCGTCACGCCCGCGCGCCGCGCGACGATCGCGGACGCCTCTTCGAGCGCGGCCAGGTGCGTGGGGCCGGCGTGGCCGTTGGAGACGACGATGAAGCGGAAGCCGGCCCGGGCGAGCGACAGGCCGTAGTCCACCACGGCGTCACGCACGACCCTCTGACGGACCGTCACGGTGCCCGGGGCGTCGAACGTGAACGAGCCGAGGTGCAGCGTGGGCGCCAGCACGGCGCTCCATCCCGGTCGCGTGGCGACCAGACGCCCGGCGATCTCGGTGGCGAAGTGCCGCGCCGTGATGGCGTCCACGCCGAGCGGCAGGTGCGGGCCGTGTTCCTCGAGCGGGCTCACGGTGAGGATCACCAGCGTGCGGCCGCGGTCGAGCGCGTCCAGCGAGGTGGTCGACAGCTCCTCCAGCAAGTGAACGCTCAAAACGAGCTCCCCCGGGTGGATGCCAGGTAATCGTCCCTGGCGCGATCGAGATCAGTGATCAGCGCCTGGCGCTCGGCGATCAGCGCGCGCGCCGCCTGGGCTCGCGTCAACGCGAGCGTGCTGAAGCGCAGCGCGCGGCGAAGCCGGCCCAGGCCGCGAAGGTAATGATAGGCGAGCACGCCGGAGAGCGGGAGCGAAAGCGCGAAGAGCGCCGCCCACACCGCGCCGCCCGCGCGCCACACGATCCACGTCTCGAGCGCCCAGAACACCGGCACGGCCACGATGCTGGTGAGCAGCCGCACCGTCGCGTAGTCCGTTTCCTTGTGCGACAGCGCGCGGGCCAGGAAGCGGGGGACGAAGAAGGGCAGCGCGTTAACGGTTAAGCCGTAGGCGAAGACGGGAAACCCGACGACGGCTTCCCAGCCCGTGACCAGGCGCCGGCCGACCGGATGCGGATCGAGCCGCGACCTCACGGCCTCGTCCCGGACGTGGTAGTCCGCGAGCAGCGCGCGATAGCCCTGGATGCGCTGCCAGAGCCGCTCGAGCCGCTGGGGCTCGTGGGCCTTGAACCAGCTCACCGCGTCCACGATCGTGCGCGACAGGCGAAAGACGTCCACCTGACGCTCGGCGAGGCCGCGCTCCTCGCGGAGCTGACGCACCAGCTCGCCCCGATAGAGCTCCTCGATGGCGTGCACGAGGCCGGTGGCGTCGATCCGCTCGACGTGGACGACCTCGGCCTCCATGCCCCACTGGATCGCCGTCGTCAGCGCGTCGACGGCGCGCACGGGATCGGTCGCGTAGGTGCCGAGGTACGGCGTGATCGGAACGGCCGGACCGAACGAGACGAGCACGCGGCCCTTGAACGACTTGCGCGCCTCGAACGACAGCCCGACCGGGATCAGCGTGAGCTCGCCCGGCCGCGAGTAGCCGAGCGCGATGCGCGCCGCGCCCGTCCGGATGCGTTGCACGCGCGCCTCGGCGTGCGTGGTGCCCTCGGGATAGATGGCCACGACCTGGTCGTCGGCGAAGGCCCGATGGCAGGTCGCGAACATGGCGCTGTTGGGGTCTTCGTTCGTGGGTTCGCCCCGCACGGCATTCTGCCGTCGATACACCGGGATGGCGCCGGCGGCGAGGAGGAAGCGGGCCAGGAGCCGCTGGCGGAAGAGCGTCGCGGTCGCGAGGTAGTGGACCTTGCGCGGCACCACCGCACCGACCAGGAGCGAGTCGATCAGGTTGTTCGGATGGTTGATGCAGAGGAGCACGGGCCCGGTCGCCGGCACACGCTCGGCGTGGCGTACGTCGACGCGCCTGAAGAAGAACCACACCCAGAAGCGCGCGAGGCGACGCAGCGCCGCGTAGAAGCGATCGGAGGTGGCGGCGGCCGCCGCCGGGGCGCTGACGGTCACGGTGGGGGGCCGCTCGTGTGCTCTTTCAGGAGCGTCTCGAAGTCGTCCAGCGGCAGCGTCTCCGCCCACTCGGCGCCTTCGGATTCCTTTCCGTACGCCTCGGCCATGTAGACGACGGCCTCGCGCTTGGTCGTGAAGAGGCGCCAGAGGTGGCCGGCACCGCCGCCACGGCGGCGGAGATGAAAGACGGGATCGGCGAGTCCCTTCGGCTCGTGCGCCATGCGCTGGCCGAAGCGGTCGAGCGTGATCCACGCCACCGCGATGCCGTGGCCCGACAGCACCCGCGCCTTCAGCGAATCTTCCGGCGGCAGCGACTCCAGATCCGTGAGCTGCGGCCCGTAGTACACGGCGACCGCCGCGGCCGGCAGCGTGATCACCGGCGGCACGGGCTCACCGGCGGCATCGAGCAGGCGCTTCGATTCCTCGCCGAGCCAGAAGTGGCCGGGCGTGTAGAGATCGTTCCAGGCCTCGATCACCTGGCCGGCCGGCACGAGCGTGCGGCGCCTGACGATCGCGTCGGCGTCGGCCACGCAGCAGAGCCGGCTCACGGGACTCGGACGAAGCCTTCCATCAGCCGGCGCGCCGTGCGGTAGACGGTGACGCGCTCGGCCCACGGCGCTCCGTCGCGAGCACGGACGCCGGCGGCAATGGGCAGGACTCCCGACGGATGGGCCAGGCGGATGTCGTTGGAGCGGGTGCCGTTCGTCGCACATTCGTGGACGACGGTGCCGTCGATCTGGGCCGCGACGGCGAGACACATCGCCGCGGTGAGCGCGAAGGCGCGGTGGCAGTTGCCCATCGAGATCACGCGGGCCAGCACGTCCGCGTCGCCGGCGCCGTAACGCTTGCCGTCCAGCGTCGTGAATGCCGCCGACGGCGCGACGAAGGCCACCTTGGGCATCGATGGCCCGGGGGGAATGCCCATGACACGCGCCGCGGCGGTCCGGATCTTCTCGAGCCGCTCCGACACGCCGCGATCGGCATCCACCGCCGCCGGCGACTCGGCGCCGGTCAGACCGAGATCACGGGCACGGACGAAGACGATGGGATTGGTGGCGTCCACCAGCGACGCCTCGACGCCGTCGACGACGTCGCGCGCGTGCCCGGTCGGCAGCAGGCGGCCGGTCACCGCGCCGCCGGGATCGAGGAAGTCGAGCGCGATGCGCGCCCCGCGGCCGGGGACGCCCGGCAGCTCGAAGTCGCCCTCGATGGCCGCCTCGCCGTCCTTCACCGGCACGTGGGCGACGATGAGCTTCTTCGTGTTCGTGTTGTGGATCTTCACCACCGCTTCGCCGTTGCCCGAGGCGGACAGCAGCTTCTCGTCGATGGCGAACGGGCCGATCGCCGACGAGCAGTTGCCGCAGTTGCCCACGTAGTCCACGAGCGGTGTCTTCACGTCCACCTGAGCGAACGTGTAGTCGACGTCGGCGCCGGCGAGGGTGCCGGGCCCGACGATGCACGCCTTGGAGAGCGACGAGATCCCGCCGCCCAGGCCGTCGAGCTGGCGGCCGTAGGGATCGGGGCTGCCGAGCGCGGCGAGCAGGATCGAATCCCGCTCGCGGCCCGGCTCGGGAAGATCTTCGGCGTGGAAGCAGAGACAGCGGCTCGTGCCGCCTCGCATGTAGACGGCCCGTACGCGGCGCTGGGTCATGATCCCCCCTTCGTGTACGCGAGGACACCGCCGGCCAGCAAGATGTCGCGCTCGCGCGGCGTGAGCAGGCACGACGTGGTGAAGGTCGCTCCCGTGCGCTGGTTGGCGATGGTGACGCGCACTCCAGACTTGAGTGCGGCGCGAAGGTCGGGCAGGTGCAGCCGATCGTCACGCTCGATCGTGTCGTAGGCGGCCGGGTCGTCGAAGGTCAGCGGGACGATCCCCCAGTTGATGAGGTTGGCCCGGTGGATGCGCGCGAACGACTTCACGATCACGGCGCGAATCCCGAGGTGCATCGGGCCGACGGCGGCCGCCTCGCGCGAGGAGCCCTGGCCATAGATCTCGCCGCCGACGATGATCCCGCGCCCCGCCGCCTTCGCCCGCGCGACGAACTCGGCATCGACGTACTTGAAGCAGTGCTCGGCGATGGCGGGCACGTTCGAGCGGAACACGAGCACGGCGGCTCCGGCCGGCGAGATGTCGTCGGTGGAGACCTTGTCGCCGAGCTTGAGCAGGACCGGCGCGTCGAGCGCGGGCGCCACCGGCTCGCCGAGCGGCACCGGCTTGATGTTGGGTCCGCGCAGCACCTCGCCGCCGCTGTCGGGTGCGACGAATCCGGCCTCCGACGCCGCGAAGCGCGGCGGCAGCTGCACGTCAGGTGGCGTGCCGAGCGTCCGCGGATCCGTGATGGTGCCGGTGAGCGCCGACGCCGCGGCCACCAGCGACGAGCAGAGGTACACCTCGTCGCCCTTCACGCCGCTGCGGCCTGGGAAGTTCCGGTTGAAGGCACGCAGGCTCCGCGTCCCGGCCGCCGGCACGTGGCCGATGCCGGCGCAGGAGCCGCACGTCGATTCCGAGACGAGAGCGCCGGCGGCGAGCAGATCGGCCAGCAGGCCCTCGCGCGCCATCGTCTCGAGGATCCGATGGCTGCCCGGGAAGAGCACGAAGGAGATCGACGAGTGGACGCGCCGGCCGCGAAGCACGCCCGTCACCGACGACATGTCGTGCCAGGAGCCGTTCGTGCACGAGCCGACCATCACCTGATCGACCGGCGTGCCGGCCACCTCCTCGATCGGAACGACGCGGTCGGGCGAGCCGGGCAGCGCGACGAGGGGGCCCATGGAGCCAAGATCCAGCTCGATCTGGTCGTCGTACTCGGCGTCCTCGTCGGGCGTGGCCGGTCGCCAGTCGCCGCCGCGGTTGAGCCGCGTGAGGAACGAGCGCGTGACGTCGTCGCTCGGGAACACGCTCGTCGTCAGCGTCAGCTCGGCGCCCATGTTGGCGATCGTCATGCGCTGGGCGGCGAGCAGGCTCGCCAGACCGGGGCCACCGTACTCGAAGATCTTGCCCGAGCCACCCCGCACGCTCAGCCGGCGCAGGAGCTCGAGGATCACGTCCTTGGCGGTGACCCAGGGACGGAGCTGTCCCGTCAGCCACACGCGCACGACCGCCGGCATCGTGAACGAATACGGCCCGCCGCCGAGGGCCACGGCGACGTCGAGGCCGCCCGCGCCGATGGCGAGCATGCCGGCCGCGCCGCAGAGCGGCGTGTGGCTGTCGGTGCCGAGCAGCGTCTGGCCCGGGATCGAGTACGTCTCCATGTGCACTTGATGGCAGATCCCGTTGCCGGGCTTCGAGAAGACGGCGCCGTACTTCCGCGACGCCGTCTGGAGATACCGGTGATCGTCGGAGTTGCGTGAGTCCACCTGGTAGACGTTGTGGTCGATGTAGGTCACGACGCGGGGCGGGATCACGCGCGTGAACCCCATGGCCTCGAACTGGAGCCAGGGCAGCGTGCCGTTCGTGTCGGTCAGGAGCACCTGATCGACGGCGAGGCTGACCTCTTCGCCGATGACCGGCTTGCCGGCGACGAGGTGACTCTCGATCAGCTTGCGCGTCAGGCTCTGGCGCATCATTCAATATGGGGGGGAGCGAGCGCCGCTCCTCCCCCAAACCCCCCCACCGCTCCGAGGCCGCCCACCGCTCCGAGGCGCGCCATCACCGCTTTTCCAGCGGGACCCAGTCGCGGCGGCCGGGGCCCTTGTAGTCGGCGCGCGGGCGGATCAGACGGTTGTCGTCGTGCTGCTCGATGATGTTCGCGCTCCAGCCCGCGATGCGGCCGGCGGCGATGACCGGCGTGAACAGGTCCACCGGAATCCCGAGTGAGTAGAAGAGCGGCGCCGAATAGAAGTCGACGTTGGGGATCAGGCCCTTGGCCTTGTTGATGCGCTCGTGGAGGCCGACGGCCATCTCGTACCACTTGAACTGACCCGACTGCCGGCACGCGTCCTCCGCCATGCCGCGCAGGATCGCCGCGCGTGGGTCGCCCGCCTTGTATACGCGGTGGCCGAAGCCCATGAGGCGCCGCTTGGTGGCCACCGCGTCGGTGGCGAAGCGATCGACGTTGGCGACATCGCCGATCTCCATCAGCGTCCGCATCACGGCCTCGCCAGCGCCGCCGTGGAGCGGGCCCTTGAGCGCGCCCACGCCACCGGCTACCGCCGAGTGCATGTCCGACTGGGTGGACGTGATCACGCGCGTGGTGAAGGTCGAGGCGTTGATCTCGTGCTCGGCGTAGAGCGTGAGGCTCGCGTCGAACGCCTTGGCCGCCGTCGCCGTCGGGCGCGTGCCCGTGAGCATGTAGAGGAAGTTCGCCGCGTGACCCAGCTCGGGCGACGGCGCCACCGGCTCCTGGCTGCTCCGCACTCGATGATGAGCGCAGATCGCCGTGGCCATCTGGCTCGTGAGCCGCGCCGCCTTGCGCCGATTCGCCGCGTGGGAGTTGTCGGTGGTGTCGGGATCGTGCATTCCCAGGACGGCGACCGCCGCCTGGAGCACGCGCATGGGATCGGTCGCCTTCGGCATCAGGCGGAACTCCTGGATCAGCTCGCCGGGAATCCCGCGCGCAGCGATCAGCTCGGTGGTGAAGCGATCGAGCTGGGCTTTGCTGGGCAGGTCGCCCTGCCAGAGGAGGTAGGAGACTTCCTCGAACGTCGCCTGGCGCGCGAGGTCGGCGATGTCGAAGCCCCCGTAGGCGAGGCGCCCGTTGGCGCCATCGAGATCGCACAGCCGCGTCTCGGCGGCGACGACGCCCTCGAGCCCTCGGATCAACTGGCCGCCTTCACTCATCGGATGGCTCCTTTGTGGGCTCTTACGGTAAGCCGCCGCTCCGGGCGGTGCAAGCCGCCGTCCTACTCCGTGGCGACCAACCGATGATGAGCGCGAATGCTGCGGTCGGTCGTACAAAGCGGCAGTCGGCGAGCCGTGCTGTGGGCGACGAGCATGCGGTCGAAGGGGTCGCGCGTCCACTCGAGGCCGAGCGCGTGGCGGATCAGCGTCACCAACGGAATGTCGTCCACCGAGAAGCGCGGGTCTTCCATCACGGCGCGGGTGAACTCGGGGTTGCGGACGGAAATCCTCCCGATCTCCGCGAGGGACTGGATTTCGAGGAAAGAGACGGGCGAGACTCCCCACGGGCGGTGGCGATCGAGCCAGGGGAATTCGGCGAGTCGTTTCGATCCAAGAGCGAGCCAGATGAGGAAGTGGGTGTCGAGGAGGAGGGTCACCGGCCCGGAGTCCGTCGAGAGGCCAGGCCTCCTGCGGCTTGCCACTCCCAGGACCAGCGGTCGGCCTGGTCGATGCGCGGAACACGGAGGAGCCGACGATATCCACGGTCAGGCCGTGGTGCCTTCGTCTTACCGACCTCCTCGCGACGGAGGACGAGCCGGCGCCCCCTCCGCTGGAGCACGATGACCTCCCCCTGAGCGGCCTCGTCCAGGAGACGGAACCATTGTCGGCGCGCCTCGGATGCGGTGACCTTCTTCATACGTACAGTGTACAAGTCGGGTGCCTCGGGCGGCAACGCCGGGCGTCTCGCCCGCACAGGATCCGGGCGCCGCCCGGTTCCCGGCCTGAAGCAATTGGCCGGTTGGGAAATGCTCCGGGCTTGCCGAGAACAGCAGCGAGGCGCCTCGAGCGCCGTCGCTCGCCCACGCGCGAGCAATTTCAGGAGGGTGATCAACGAAGCGTCGTGCAATTGGCTCCATCATCGCGGCCGTCGTGACGGCCATGCTCGCGTCGGCCGTGGCCGTGCTGGCCCAGGAAGCTCCGGCCATTCCCAAGGACGTCACCGTGATCTCCAACGAGCAGCTCAAGAAGATGCTCGATACCAAGGAGAAGTTCCTCCTGGTCGACTCGCGCAACGGCAGCGAGTACAAGGAAGGCTACATCCCGACGGCGATCAACGTGTACGACAAGGAGATGGAAGGCCAGCAGGCGAAGTTCCCCACCGACAAGGCCTTTCCGGTGGTCTTCTATTGCAACGGCTATCCCAAGTGCGTGCGCAGCCTCAACGGCGCCAAGATGGCGATGACGTGGGGCTACAAGAAGGTCTATCTGGTCACGGCCGGCTTTCCTGACTGGCAGGCCAAGGGCTTCCCGGTCGAGCGCCAGTGACGTCGGCCGTGTTCACCGGCTCGCTGCGGCGGACCGTTCTCGCCGTGACCGTGACGTCGCTCGTCGTCGTGTCCGCCACCGTCACGGGCCTGGCCCTCTGGAGTCAGCGGCGGACGTTCGGTGAGGTCGAGCGCCTGCTGCTCACGACGCAAGGCCGGGTCGTCGATCGGCTGCTGGTTGGCCGTGGCCGCGATCTCACGAAGGTCGCCGATTCGTTCGTGCGGCCTCGTGAGATCCAGGACGCGCTGGCCGCCGGCAACCGCGACGGCCTCCTCGACGCCGCCAAGCCGCCGTTCAACCGGCTGAGCGCTCAGGCCGCGCTCACGCAGCTCGCGTACTACGACGCGTCGGGCAGCCGCATCGTCGCGCTGCCCGAGACGGCGGCCCCGGCCGCCGGCGCGCTGTTGAAGACCGCCGTCGTCGAGAAGAAGTCGGCGAGCGGGATCGAGCGAGACGGCGGTGAGCCGGCCGTCACGCTGGTTCAACCCATCACGCTGATCGATCGCTCGCTCGTGTGGCTGATCGGCGTGGCCGCGACGGTCCTGGTCGCCGTCACGCTCATCACGTCGGCGCTCCTGTCCCAGCGGCTCCGTCCGCTCGGTCAAATGGTCGGGCTGCTCGGCGAGATCGCCGACGGCGCCGGTGACCTCACGCGCAGGCTCGACGTCGACCGGCGCGACGAGATCGGCGCGCTCGCCCGCTCGTTCAACACCGTGATGGCCAAGCTCCACGACATCATCGCCGAGGTGAAGCTGGCGACGGCCGACGTCGCCGAGGCCGCTCGCAGCGTCTCGGGGGCATCAGCCGAGCTGGCCAGCGGCAGCCAGAGCCAGGCTGGCAGCCTCGAGGAGACCGCGGCCTCGCTGGAGGAGCTGACGGGCACCGTTCGCCAGAACGCCGACCACGCCCGCCAGGCCAGTGCGCTCGCCGCCGACTCACGCCGCGCGGCCGAGCAGGGCGGCGACGTCGTGGCGCGAGCGGTCACTTCGGTGCGGGACATCACCACCGCGTCGCGTCGCATCGGCGAGATCACCGGGGTGATCGACGAGATCGCGTTCCAGACGAACCTGCTCGCCCTCAACGCCGCCGTCGAGGCGGCCCGCGCGGGAGAGCACGGCCGCGGCTTCGCCGTCGTCGCCGCCGAGGTGCGCAGCCTCGCTCACCGCAGCGCCGCCGCCGCCAAGGAGATCAAGGGCGTCATCGAGGATGCGGTCGGCAAGGTCGAGACGGGCTCGGCGCTCGTGGATCAGTCGGGCCGGACGCTCGGCGACATCGTCGCCGCGGTCCAGCAGGCGTCCACGATCATCGCCGACATCGCCACTGCGTCGGAAGAGCAGACACGAGGGATCGATCAGGTGAGCCGAGCCGTCTCCAGCATGGAGACCACGGTCACCGCGAGCACGGCCAGGACCGAGGAGCTCTCATCGACCGCGCGCCGGTTGGCCCATCACGCCGGCGAGCTCCAGACGCTGGTCGGGCGGTTCCGTGTCGAAGAGCATTCCGCCGTCGAGACGAAGGCGCCCGCGCCGCGTCCCGGCGCGCGGAGCCGCATCACTGCGCCGACGACCAGAGTCTGGCCCGTGGCCGAGCGCGCCTCGGTGCTGGTCAGGTAAGCGCGCGGCCGTTCGCGATCAGCCCATCAGGAGCTTGCCCGGCACCTCACGGCCCATGGTGATGATCTGCTCCCTGCCGATCCCTTCGGCCATGAGGCCGGAGACCAGCATGGCGTAGCCGTCCGGCTGGGACGGGTTGCCGGTCTGGCCGAGGTCCGTGCCCAGCACGAAGTTCTGAGCGCCGATCTCCTTGATGTGTCCCGCCGACTCCTTGTACGAGACGTGGCGCCAGTGGCGCATGAACGGCAGATGCGCCTGCGGCCCCATCAGCACCCCCAGCGCGTCGATCTCAAGCTTGGCGCCCATGGAGGCGGCCTTCTTCATCTGCTCGACGCTCATGTTGACGACCTCGAACTCGGCGTGGGTGACCACGATGCGGTCACAGCCCGCGTCGCGCGCCGCTTCGATGATGGCGAGGGCCTCGGTCGGCGAGGCGTGGCCGGTACAGACCACGAGCTTCTGCTGGGCGCAGACCTTGAGGACGTCGCGCACGGCCGGCAGCGCCTTGCCGTCGGCGCCGACGACCTTGACGCCTTCGGGAGCGTCCTTGAAGTGCTTGACGTGGTTGTCGGCGTCGAAGGTCGGCAACCATACGACGCGCCCGAAGCCGCCCTGCATGCGCCACATCCACTGCACGGCCTCGGCGTTGATGCCGCCCGACGGCCCGTTGAGGGCGACCCCGCCGAACGCCTTGATGCCCGGGACGTGCTTGCGCACGAGCCAGGCGCGGTCGGCCGTGAGCGCGACGTGGTTCTTGAGGACGACGGCTTCCGCCTTGCGGGCCATGTACGCCTGCGCGGACTCGTCGTCGTCCACGGCACGGCCGAACGCGTCCGGCGCGCAGTGAGTGTGGAAGTCGATCAGGCCTTCGATCGGGCTCACCGAGGGCGGCGGTGGCGGGAAGACGCGTCCCTGGGCCGCTGCGCTCTTCACCTCTGACGCGAGAGCCGCCAGCCCGGCGGCCGTGACCGCAGCGGTCTTGAAGAACTCGCGGCGCGTTGTGCCCTCGGCGGCCGCAGGCTTCGCCGGATGGCCCCAGTGGTGGCCGCAGCAGTTGGTGAAGCGCCAGCGCGGAAGGGTGAATGGCTTCATGCTGATCCCCTCCTTGGGATGAGCACGGCGTGAGATGAGCGGGGCGTTACTTGAACGCCGGGTCGATGCGCACGTCGATGAGATACGGCCCGCCGCTGGCCAGCCCTCGCCCGATGGCCGGGCCGACTTCGGCCGCCTTCTCCACGCGCTCGCCGGGGACTCCGAGCGAGCGGGACAGGCCCACGTAGTCGACGAACGGCTTGTCGAGATCCATGCCGACGTAGAAATCGTCCTCGGCCGAGAATCCCTTCAGCGCGAGCGTGCGCTGCTTGAGGATGCGGTACGAGCTGTTGTTGAAGATCACGTAGACGATCGCCAGCGACTCGCGGGCGGCGGTCCACAGGCCCTGGCACGTGTACATCGCGCTGCCGTCGCCGATCATCGCGATGACCGGGCGATCGGGCAACGCGAGCTTGACGCCGATCGCCGCCGGCAGGCCCCAGCCGATGCCGCCGCCGCGCAGGCCGAAGAAGCTCTTGGAATCCTCGCACCGGAAGAAGTGACGCACACCGGCGGCTGACGAGATCGTCTCCTCGACGATGGTGGCCCCCGCGGGCGTGGCCTGAGCCACGGCGCGGACGAGCGCGAGCGACCCCATCGGATTCTGGCCGGCGGCCTCGTGGGCCTTCTTCTCCATCTCGGCACGTTCCTGGGCGAACGCGGCCGCGACGGCCTCGCGGCGCCTGGCCGCCTGGGGATGCCCTGTCTTGCTCGTGTGGCGGCGCACCGCCTCGGAGAGCTCGGGCAGCGTGGCCTTGGGATCGCCCTGGATCCCGATCGACGCCGCGTAGTTCTTGCCGATCTCCCACGGATCGACGTCGATGTGGATGACGTCGAGGCCGTCCGGCATCGGCTCGACGTCCGACGGCAGCGACAGCGTGAACAGGTCGCCGCCAATCGAGCACATGAGGTCGTACCGCATCAGGAACGCGCGGATGGGTGGCGCCAGGCGCGGGAACGACCCGATGTAGAGCGGGTGCGAGAACGGGAAGCTGCACGTCGAGGCCACGCCCTCGGTGACCACGGGCGCGCCCAGCAGCTCGGCCAGCTCGACCAGCTCGGTCAGCGCGTTCGAGTGAGCGACGGCGTCGCCTGCGACCAGCAGCGGCCGCTCGGCCCGCGCCAGCTTCTTGGCCGCTTCGTCGATCGCCTTCCGGTCGCCGACGATGCGCGGCGCCACCCGCGTGGAGGCGCCGAGCTCGATGTCGCGCTCGGCGTTCAGCACGTCGACCGGCAGCGAGAGGAACACGGGGCCAGTCGGATGCGCGGTGGCCGTCTTGACCGCGCGGCGCACGATCCGCGGCAGGTCTTCGAGCCGCCTCGCCTCCGTCGACCACTTCACGTAGGGCTGCGCGACCGGCGGCAGCTCCGACCAGAGGATCGGCTCGGTGACCGTGAAGCACTGATCGTGCTGGCCGGCGGTGAGCAGCATGGGCGTCCCGGCCTTGTAGGCGTCGTACAGCATGCCCATGGCGTTGCCGAGGCCAGGAGAGACGTGAACGTTGACGGCGCCGAGGCCACCGCTGGCCTGGGCGTAGCCGTCGGTCATCGCGATGGCCGCGGCCTCCTGGAGCGCCAGCACGTAGTGGATCCCGGGCTCGCGGGCCAGCCCGTCCATGAGCGGTAGCTCGGTGGTGCCGGGGTTGCCGAACATGACCGAGACGCCTTCCTGCTTGAGGATCTGGAGGAACGCTTGTTTTCCTGAGATGAATGGCATAGCCGGGGATGATAGACCGCTCTCTTGCTTGATTCCAGGGGGGTCGGACCGGTAACCTCGATTGATGAGCGCTCCCGATTTTCCTCTGCTCCGTGCCGCTCGCCGCGAACGAACCGCGTTCACGCCCCTCTGGCTCATGCGACAGGCCGGCCGCTTCCTGCCCGAATACCGGGCGATGCGGGCGCGCTACGGCTTCCTCGAGCTGTGCAAGAACCCCGAGGCGGCCGCCGAGGTGACGCTCCAACCGATCGACCGCCTGGGCGTCGACGCCGCGATCCTGTTCGCCGACATCCTGCTGCTGGTCGAGCCGCTCGGTGTCGGGCTGGAGTTCGCGAAGGGCGAGGGCCCCGTGATCCACCGGCCCGTCCGTGGCGCTGCCGACGTGGCGCGGTTACAGCCGGTCGACGTCGACTCGGCCGTGCCGTTCGTGTTCGAGACCGTGCGCACGGTCGTCCGGGCGCTCGGAGGTCGCGTCCCGCTGATCGGCTTCGCCGGCGCGCCGTTCACGGTCGCCTCCTACGTCGTCGAGGGCGGGGCCTCGCGCGACTACGTCCACACCAAGCGGCTGATGTACGAGGAGCCCGAGGCGTGGCACCGCCTTCTCTCGGTGCTGACCGACGCGACCGCGAGATACCTCAACGGTCAGATCGCCGCCGGGGCCGTCGCCGTCCAGGTCTTCGATTCGTGGGTCGGCACGCTGTCGCCCGCGGATTACCGGACGTTCGTCCTGCCCCACGTCGCCGCGCTCATCAAGGCCATCACGCCGGGCGTCCCGGTCATCCACTTCGGGACGGGGACGGCGACGCTGCTACCGCTCATGCGCGAGGCGGGCGGCAACGTGATCGGCCTGGACTGGCGGGTCGAGCTCGACACCGCGTGGGCCGCCATCGGTCACGACGTCGCGGTGCAGGGCAACCTCGATCCCGTCGTGTTGATGGCGAAGCCCTCGTACATCCGCCAACGGGTTGCCGACATCCTGCGCCGCGCCGGCGGCCGCCCGGGCCACATCTTCAACCTCGGCCACGGCGTCCTGCCCGACACGCCCGTCGATCACGTGAAGGCCCTCGTCGACATGGTCCACGAGATGTCCTCCAAGTGAACGTGGACGCGGTGCTGTTGATCGCCTTCGGGGGACCGACGAAGCCCGACGAGATCCGCCCCTTTCTCCAGAACGTCGCGCGCGGCCGGCGTATTCCGCCCGAGCGGCTGGAGGACGTCGCTCACCATTACGAGCAGATGCCGGGTGGCCGCTCGCCGCTCAACGATCTGACGTTCATGCAGGCGCGCTCGCTCGCCGCCATGCTGGCCGGCGTCAACCTGAAGCTGCCCGTGTTCGTCGGGATGAGGAGCTGGAAGCCGTATCTCCACGAGACGCTCGCCACGATGGGCGAGCGCGGCGTTCAGAAGGCGTTCGGGATCATCCTTTCGGCGCTGCGCACCGAGGCCTCGTGGGAGCGCTACATGAACGACGTCGGCGAGGCGCGAGCCCGCACGCCCGGCGCGCCGAGCGTGGCGTTCGCGCCACCGTTCTTCGACCACCCGCTGTTCGTGGAGGCCGTGGCCGATCGGGCCGGCGCCGCACTCGCCCGCGTGCCCGCGGCCGAGCGGGCCTCGACGCCGCTCGTCTTCACGGCCCACAGCGTGCCGACCGCAATGGCGAACGGGTCGCCGTACGTCGACGACTTCAGGGCGGCGTCGGCCGCCGTGGCGAAGCGTCTCCACCACGGCCCGTGGCGCCTGGCCTACCAGAGCCGGAGCGGCAACCCGCGTGATCCGTGGCTCGAGCCCGACGTCAACGACGCGCTCAAGGACCTCGGGTCCTCGGGAGCGCACCACGTTGTGATCGTGCCCATCGGGTTCGTGTGCGACCACGTCGAGGTGCTGTACGACCTCGACGTCGAGGCCGTCACCACCGCGCGAGCGGCGGGCCTGACGCTCCATCGCGCGACGGCCGTCAACGATCATCCACGCTTCATCGCCGTCCTCGCCGACCTCGTGCAGCACCACCTCGAGGCGGCGCGATGAGGCTGGTCGTCGTCGGTGGCGGCATCACGGGGCTCACCGCGGCCCACCGGGCGGTCGAGATCTCCCGCGAGCGCGGAACGCCCCTCGAGCTGACCCTCCTCGAGGCGCGGGACCGCCTCGGCGGCACGATCGAGACCGAGCAGGCCGGCGGGTTCCTCGTCGAGACCGGGCCCGACTCGTTCCTCTCGGAGAAGCCGTGGGGCCTCGCGCTCTGCCGGCGGATCGGCCTCGAGAGCCGGCTGGTGGGCACCGACGACCGGTTTCGACGCGTCTTCGTCTGGTTCCGCGGGCGCCTGCACCCTGTCCCCGACGGCTTTCAATTGCTGGCGCCGACGCGCCTGGCCCCGTTCGTCACGTCGAGCCTCTTCTCGTGGCCGGGCAAGCTGCGGATGGCGCTCGATCTGATCCGGCCGCGCGGCGGTGGTGGCGATGAGAGCCTGGGCGCGTTCGTGCGCCGCCGTCTCGGACGCGAGGCGCTCGAGCGCATCGCCCAGCCGCTCGTCGCGGGCATCTACACCGCCGATCCCGACGAGCTGAGCCTGCTCGCCACGATGCCGCGCTTCGTCGAGCTCGAACGACGCGAGCGGAGCCTCATCCTCGGCCTCTGGAAGGCGAGCCGTCGAGCGCCGGACGCGTCCACGAGCGGCGCGCGCTGGAGCCTGTTCGTGAGCCTGGCCGGCGGCATGGGCGAGCTGATCGCCGCGCTCGCCTCGCGGCTGCCTCCCGAGGCCGTGCGTCTCAAGCACCGCGTCGGCGGGATCGAGCGGCGCGGCGCTCACTGGCGCGTGACGACGGAGGAGACCGGCGCGATCGACGCCGACGCGGTGATCGTCGCCACCGAGACTCACACGGCGAGCCGGCTGCTCAGGTACGTGGACCCACCGCTGGGCACGATGCTCGAGATGATCCCGTACGCCTCGTCGGCGACCGTGTCACTCGGCTATCGTCGCGCCGACGTTCCTCATCCCCTCGACGGCTTCGGCTTCGTGGTGCCGCGCGCCGAGCATCGCGATCTCCTCGCCTGCACGTTCTCCAGCGTGAAATACCCCGGGCGAGCGCCGGAGCGCCACGTCCTCATCCGCTGCTTCGTCGGGGGCGCGCTGAACGCGGCGGCGCTCGAGCGCTCGGACGACGAGATCGTCGAGCGGGTGCGCCGGGAGCTCGGAGAGGCGCTCGGGATCACGGCCGCTCCGATGCTGACGCGAGTGGCGCGGCATCCGGCCTCCATGCCCCAGTACGCCGTCGGACATGTGACGACGGTGGAGACGATCGAGCGGCGACTGGCGGCGATTCCCGGATTGCTCCTGGCCGGCGGCGGTTATCGCGGCGTCGGCATCGCCGACTGCGTGCGCTCGGGTGAAGCCGCCGCCGACGCAGCGTTCGCGCGCCGCTGAGCTGCCGCCCACACGCGCGCGACGAGCGCGCGGACACCGGCCGTGGTCAGGTCGCGCCATTCGCAGGCTCAAGAGGAGGCGTGCTCGGGCTGACGAAGATGTTGCGGCGGCCTCGGCCACCAACCTGGGTTCGGCGGCCAACTCGGAGACTTGATGCGCCCATCGACTTCCGAGTATACTTCCGAGCGCGATGGATCTGGTCGAGATCCTCAAGCGGCCTGAAGGCAAGACGCTGGAGTTCAAGCGGGACCTCTCGTCGCCCGACGGGGCACTCAAGACGATCGTCGCCTTCGCGAACACTGCCGGCGGGACGTTGCTGGTCGGCGTGGAGGACAGGAGCCGCCACGTTCGCGGCGTGCCCGAGCCGCTCGATCTGGAGGAACGCGTGGCCAACCTCGTCACCGACGGGATCACCCCCCGTTTGGTGCCGGAGATCGACATCCTGGCGTGGCGGCGGACCCACGTGCTGGCGTTGCAGATCCATCCCAGCTCTGCACGCCCGCACCATCTCTCTCGGGAAGGGCCCGCCGGCGGCGTATATGTACGCGTCGGCTCCACCAACCGCCGCGCTGACGCCGAGATGATCGAAGAGCTCCGGCGCTTCGCGCGGGGGGAGGGGTTCGACGAGCAGCCCTTGCCCGGACTCGACTCGGAAGCACTGGACTTCCGAGCCGCTTCCGAGTCATTCGCTTCCGTTCGCAAGCTGGCCCGCCGCGATCTGGAGAGTCTGCGACTCCTCACGGACTATCAGGGTCGAAAGGTCCCCACGGCGGGCGGGGTGATCCTCTTCGGCAAGGACCGCGAGCGTCACTTCCCGGACGCCTGGATCCAGGCCGGCCGCTTCGGAGGTACCGACAAGACCCGCATCGTCGATGGCCTCGTGATCCACGCCCTTCCCGTCCGGGCCATCGAAGAGGCGATCGCGTTCGTGCACAAGCACACCCTGCACGGCGCCGAGATCGGTTCCGTCCGCCGCAAGGAGCGCTGGAGCCTGCCGCCCGTGGCCGTGCGCGAGGCCGTGATCAATGCGGTCGTTCACACGGACTACGCCCAGCGCGGCGCCCCGCTGCGGCTCTCCATCTTCGACGACCGCCTCGAAGTCGAGAACCCGGGACTCCTGCCGTTCGGGCTCACGATCGAGGACCTTCCACGCGGCGTCTCAAAGCTGCGCAACCGAGTGATTGGCCGCGTCTTTCACGCGCTCGGCCTGATCGAGCAGTGGGGCAGCGGTATCCAGCGCATGACTGCCGCCTGCCGCGAGGCCGGGCTCGGAGACCCCGTCTTCGAGGAAGTTGCCACGCGCTTTCGCGTCACGATCACGACCACCCGGGTCGGCCGTCCAGTGCTCGACGAGACCGACCAAGCCATCCTCGCTGCGCTCGACGCTGACAAGGGACGCTCCACGAGCGAGATCGCGGACTCGATCGGCCTTACGCCACGCGCCACGCGGACGCGGCTCGCCCGCCTGGTCGGCCGTGGGCTGGTGCGCGAGATCGGCACCGGGCCGCAGGACCCGCAGCGCCGGTACTTCAAGGCGGAGCGACGCCCCGGATGAAGCTCACGCTCCAGCAGCTCGAGGCCCATCTCTGGGGCGCGGCGAACAT
>Ga0209157_1000598_pt1 | contig 30342 bp, 24 predicted proteins | sample GraSoiAngelo_135_FD_185892 | JGI IMG/M metagenome (GOLD analysis project Ga0209157, IMG submission 185892) | Grasslands soil microbial communities from the Angelo Coastal Reserve, California, USA - 14_0929_05_40cm (SPAdes) (version 2) | ecosystem: Environmental > Terrestrial > Soil > Grasslands ...
ACTCCTCCGCTTCAGCCGCCGGGGCCGGCGGCTCCGGTTGCGCCGGCTCCGCGTCCGGCGGCTCCGGTTGCGTCGGCTCCGGCTGCGCCGGCTCCGCCCGCTTCGGCTCCTGCGGCGTCGGCTCCGGTTGCGTCGGCCCCGGCTGCGTCGGCTCCGGCCGCGTCGGCTCCGGCCGCCGGGCCGCCGCCGTCCGCTGCAGCGCCGCAGTCCGGAAAGGGACGCCCGGGATCTCCGGGATCTTCAGCTGGCTGCCCGCCTTTGGGCGAGAAGACAGCTGGTTCATCTCCCAGATGACCTCGGAGCGCAGGCGATCGCCGTAGTAGCGGTCCGCGATCGACGCCAGCGTCTCTCCGCGGGCCACCGTGTGGGAGACGAAGTGGATCTCTTTCACACGATCGCGCAGCGTCTCGAAGGCGACCTTGTTCCCGGGATCGAGCGCGAGCGCCGCCAGGAAGTTGCGGCGCGCCTCCAGTTGCGCGCCGCGGCGCAGCGCCTCCTGGCCCTGGCGGAGACGGCTCGCCAGCGCCCGTTGGAGCCGCGCCTCCAGCCGTGCCTGACCCTCTCGGGCCGCGGCGTTGTGCGGCTCGAGGGTCAGCGCGATCTGCCACTCGTCCAGCGCGCGCCGGAGATCACCGCTCCGCTCGAGCTTCAGCGCCTTCTCGCGGTGGCGGGCCACGAGCGGCCCGTAGGAGGAGGGCGTGCCCGCGACCGTGGCGCAGGCCCCGAGCATGAGGGCCAGCCCGAGCGTGACGAGCCGGCTGGCGCCGACGCGCGCCGTCACTGGAATGCCTCCTTCTGGAAGACGTCAAGACTCTTGGCGAACTCCTCGATGGTCATTTCCGAGTAGATCTGGCTCCGGTGGATGCGGAGCGGGGGGACGAACGACGCGTTGCCCTCCCGGCGCACGGAGAACGCGGCGATGTAGCCGTGCTCGCGGACTTTCTTCACCAACGCGTCGTCGTGGGCGCCGTACGGATACGCGATGACCTGCGGCGCCTGCCCGAGTCGCCGCTCGAAGAGCTCGAGCGGCTCCGCCAGCTCGACCTGCATGCGGCGGGCGAACTCGTCGTCTGACTCGCCGGAGTGTCGCCGCAGATCGTTGTGGGTCTTCGAGTGCGCGCCGATCGGGAAGCCCTGCTTCGCCAGCGACTTGAGGTCGTCCCAGTTGAGCGCATTGCGCCCGTTCCCGACGTAGTCGGTGTACACGAATAGCGTGGCGGTGAAGCCCAGCTCCTTGAGGATCGGATAGGCGTACTGGAGGAACGACTTGTAGCCGTCATCGAAGGTGAGGACGACGCTCCGGCGGGGGAGCTGGCGGTTCAGCTCCGTGTAGTCGACCAAGTCGTCGAGGCTGATCACCCGGTAGCCGTGAGCCTTCAGATAGCGCATCTGTTGCTTGAACGTGCGGGCGGCCATGACGAGGCGGCCCTTGGCCTGGGGCCCGATGTTGTGGTAGACGAGCACGGGCACGAGCTGATAGCCGTTCGCATAGACGCCCGACGGGCTCCATGGCTTCTTCGGAATGACGACTTCTTGGCCGGGGGCGACGCGGGACAGCCCGTTGTAGTCCTCGATCATCCACGCCTTTCCGGGATCGCCGAGAAAGCGGTCGGCGAGGCTCTGCACGGTGTCACCCTCCCGGGCGAAGGTGACGATGAAGTCGTCCGATTTGAAGACCTCACGGGGCTGCCAGGCCGCCGGCAGCGCGCATGCGGTCAGCGCCAGCGCGGCGCCGGTCAGGACGAGGGACCGCAGGCCCCGGGCGCCGCTCATTTCAGGCGGAGCACCTCGTAGATCTCGACGGCCTCTTCCTTGCCCTTCACCTTCACTTCGCCGAGCGGCCGCGCCTGCACGTGCTCCTTGACGTCCCGGTAGGTGCGCCCGCTGATGAGGATCTGCATGGACTTCGCGTTGGACTCGAGCCGGGCCGCCAGGTTCACGCTGTCGCCGATGACGGTGTACTCCATCCGGTCCTCGGTGCCGACGGTGCCCGCCACCGCGTCCCCGGTGCTGACGCCGATGCCGACGGTGAGGGGATCCTTGCCGTCGCGGATCCGTCGAGCGCTGAGGCCCTCGATCCCGTCGCGCATGGCCACCGCCGTGCGGACCGCCCGCATCGCGTGGTCCGGATGGGCGATGGGCGCCCCGAAGATCGACATGACAGCATCGCCAAGGAACTTGTCGAGGGTGCCCGCGTTCTGGAACGTCGCCTCGATCATGAGATTGTAGAAATCGTTTAGCAGCATCACGACCTCCTCCGGGGTCAGCCGCTCGGAGAGCGCGGTGAAGCTGCGCAGGTCGCAGAAGAGCACCGTGACCGCGCGCCGCTCGCCAGAGAGGACAAGGTGCTCGGGATCCTTCAGCAGCTCGTCCACCACCTCGCGATCGACGTAGCGCGCGAACGCCCGCTTGATCATCTCTTTCTCGCGGAGGTTATTGGCCATCAGGTTGAAGGCTTCGGTGAGGTCGCCGATCTCGTCCCGCGACGGAACGGCCAGGGTCACCCCGAAGTCGCCCTGGGCGATGGCGCGCGTGCCCTCGACGAGGCGGAGAATGGGGCGGGCGATGCGCCCAGCGAGGCCGAGGGCCCCGCCGATCCCGATCAGGACCATGACGACGCTGATCCCGATCGTCTGATTGCGGGCCTTGTCCAGCGCCTGCTCGATGGATTTCTGGCTGAACCCGAGGAAGACGGCGCCGACAGGCACCTTGCGGAAAGTGAGGGGGATCGCGAAGTCCATGATCCGCTCATTGTCCGAGTCGGTGTAGGTCTGGATCAGCAGATCGTCTCCCAGCCGCGCCAGCCCGGTAGGTCGCTCGAGCGGCCGGCCGATGAGGGTGACGTCCGGATGGGCGACGATCTTGCCGTCGTGATCGGTGACGATCGCGTAGGCCACGTCCGCGTCGTTCATGGCGTCCTTGACCAGGAGATTCAGCGTCAGCCCGTCGTCGTTGAGCAGCGGGTTCTTGGCGGCGTTGGCCAGGTGCTGGGCGATGGTGAGGCCGCGCTTGGTCATCTGCGCGATCAGGCTCCGCTCGGCACGGTAGAGGAGGAAGGCGCTCAGGAAGGTCACCGTCACCACCAGCAGCGCGGTGATGAGCAGGCTGAGCTTGAGCTTCAGCGGCAGGCGGATCCGCGACGCGCGACCGGCTTTTGGCTTTGGCATCCCCCGTCTTTCAGCGCGACGGACGCTTCAAGGGCGTCTATTCGACTCTAACGGCAGGGGTTCGCCACGGTCAACATTTGAAGGACGGCCGCTTGACAGGCGAGGGCGCGAGTGTGAAAGTCAGGTCGTGCGAAGGCTCGTCGCGTTCGTGCTCGCGTTGCTTTTGGTCGCCGGCATGGCGGTGCCGGCCGCCCATGCCGGTGGCGGAACTGCCACCAATGTCGCCCTCGGGCTCGCCTCCTTCGCGGTGTTCAATCAGCTCTTCTGGCCACTCGCCTATTCCCGGCCCGTCTACGTCGCGCCCCCAGTCTATGCGGCGCCGGTGTACGTCGAGCGCCCGATGTACTATCAGCAGGTCTACGTGCCGACGCCGGTAGTGGCTCAGGCCCCGCCGTACCCGACCGTGGTTCAGTACCCCCACGGGCGCTACGAGCTCCGTGGAGACGGAATCCAGATGCCGTATCAGTGGGTGTGGATCCCGAACCCGCCGCTGCCCCCGCCGCCTCCGGCGGCTGCGCCCGCTCCGCCGTCCGCTCCGTCTCGGTAGCTCGCGACGCAAAGCGCGTCGACCAGTCGCTCGTCGACCTCGGGCGCGAGGGAGGGTGGTTTGCGTGGGGGTCAACTCCGGGAGCGGCTGCGCGCCCTGTACCCGGGGACGTCGAGCCGTCGGCTCAAGCAATGGCTTGCAGGCGCGCGCGTGCGCGTCAACGGCGTCGTCGTCTGCCGTGGCGACGCCTCGGTAGGCCCGGACGACCGTGTTGAGCTCGACTCGCCAGCCCCGGCCGCCTTTCCGGCGCCGCTCCGGCTCGTCCACGAGGACGAACACCTCTTGGTTGTCGACAAGCCCCCGGGGCTCCTGACGATCGCGACCGAGACCGAGCGCGAGCGGACCGTGTACCGCCTGCTCGGGGACTGGATGCGCGCGCGGGGAGGCCGGCGAATCTTCGTCGTCCATCGGCTCGACCGCGAGACCTCCGGCCTCCTCGTCTTCGCGAAGTCGCTTGGGGTGAAGCGAGCGCTCCAGGCGCAGTTCGAGGCGCGCATGCCCGAGCGCGTGTACGTGGCCCGCGTGGAGGGCGTCGTCACCGAGCCGGAGGGCATGCTGACCGGGTACCTCGTGGAGGATCGGACCTTGCGCATCCGGGCCGCGCGCGACACCCGGCGCGGCAAGGAGGCGATCACCCGTTACCGCGTGCTGGAGCGCTACCGAGGGGCGACACTGCTCGAGCTCGCGCTCGTGACGGGACGGCGGGGCCAGATCCGCGCCCAGCTCGCTGCGCTCGGGCATCCGATCGTCGGCGACCGGACGTACGGGAGCCGGCGCGACCCCCTCCGACGTGTCTGCCTGCACGCCGCGCGGCTCGGCTTTGTCCACCCGAGCGGGCGGCGAGTCGTCTTCGAAAGCCCACCGCCGTCGAGCTTCCGGAGGGCGTAGGGTCGGCTCAGAGGAAGATGCGCTCGACGAACAGAACCAGGCCGATCACGAGGATCGCGAGCGACGAGCTCGCCACCATCCGCGCCTCCCACCGCGTCTGGCGCAACAGGACCAGTCCCGGCAACACCAGCGCGATGACGAGTGCCTGCCCCGCCTCGACCCCCAGATTGAACCCCAGGAGTGACAGGACGAGTCCCTGACGCGGGAGCCCCAGCTCCCGCAGGCCCGCAGAGAAGCCGAAGCCGTGCACGAGGCCGAACAGGAAGCTGACCACCCAGCGTCGCGGGACCGCGGGGCGGGGCGACAGGTTGTCGGCGGCGACGAGGGCGATCGAGAGGGCGATCACGGCTTCCACGAGACGGTCCGGGAGCACGACGACGTCGAGCACGGCCAGTGCGAGCGTCACGCTATGGGCCACGGTGAACGCGGTGATGATCTTGAACAGGGAAAGCATCCTGCCTCCGCGGAGGATCAGCCCCAGCAGGAACAGCAGGTGGTCGTAGCCGCTCAGGATGTGGTGGACTCCGAGGAGGAAGAAGCTCACGCTTCCGCGGCCGACCTCGCCGTCATCACCGAGCGTCACCCGCGCCTCGCGCGCGTCAGGCGCGAAGGCGAACTGCTCCGTCGCCCTCGGGGACTCGATCTTGGCCAGGGTGTGGTGATCGGGGCCGAGCACGTCGAAGATGTCGTCCCTGATCACGAGCTCACGCATGGGCAGGGCGCAGACGAAGTCGACCACCAGCGTCACGCTTTCGACCTCGAGCGACGGCGACTCGACGAAGCCGGGACCCGCCTCGCATCCGCCTCCCGCGGTGCGAAGTTTGAGCTTGGCTCGGATCAGTCCCAGCAGCTTCTCGCGGCTCGCCGCCCGGCCGGCCCGGGCGAGGCGGATCTCGTCCCTCAGCTCCGGTGAGAGCGCCGCGGGCGAGAGCGTCAGGCTGTAGCGGACGGTGTTCCCGCTGACGAGCACCGAGGCATAGCCAGTGCTGCCGGCGGTGTGCGCGGCGGCGATGGATGCGCACGCTGCGAGCGAGCCGATCTCAAGGCACGCGACCGCGACCGATCCACGCCAGCGCCGGCGCCACCGTTGCGTGCTCATCGCCGGCTCGTGGCGTCCGCCACGAGCTCCCACTCCCGCCCGACGAACCGCGGCATGAGGTAGAGGTCCGGACGTCCCTCGACCCGGACGTACTGGGCCACCCGCTGCGGGTTCGTCGACCCGAACGCCGTCGCGAGGACGACCCGATCGCCCTGATGGAGCGCGATGGCGTACCGCGGCGGATCGAGCCCGAACTCTTCGAGCCGGACGCCCTCCCACTCGTCGCGACGCATCACGCGGACCGGCGCGGCGACGTGCATAAAGCGAAGCGACATCTCGAGGTGCGACGCGAGCGGCGCCGACACCTGGCTCGGTCCACCCTCGGCCGTCCAGGCTCCCGACCCCACCCGGACGAAGTGGAGCCGCCGACCCGTGGCGGTCAGCTCGATCCGATCGATCCGCTCCGGGGTCTCTCGCATGAGCCCGGTGGCCTCGAACTTGACGAACCACTGGCCCTCGGGCCGAGCGCCGGAGAGCGCCATGGCCGCGATGAAGCCCACGGCGAGCAGCGCCACGACGATCGCGGCGCGACGGCGCGACCGCGTCACCGTCGCCGCCACCACACGACGGCTCCCACGACCACGACGCTGAGCGGCAGCAAGATCTCGAGGGTGGTGAAGATCCGCTGCATCTGGCGCGTCGTCAGGAGGACCATCGGCGGCACCGGCACGCTCGCCCTGACCTTCGGCGTGCGCTCTTCCCGCACGAGCCACCGCACCATCGAGAGCGCGAGGTCACTGTTCGCCATGTACGGGAAGTAGGAATTGCTCGCAAAGTCTGCGTCGCCGACCACGACGACACGGAACGGCGTCGACCCCGGCCAGGCCCCTTCGATCGCCGCCGCGAGGACGTGCGGCCCGGGTCGTCCCGCCGGCGGTGGCGCTGGACTCGGGACGACCTCACGGGTGAGGGCGTGCGCCCCGACCGGGGCGACGGGGCGCGTGTAGCTCTCCTTGCTGCTCTTGAAGAGCGGCGCGACGACCACCCCGGGCAGCGTCGGGAGGATCTTGACTGGCCGGATGCCGGGAAAGAACGTGAGCGCGACCCGGGAGGTGATCGGATGCGCCTCGTAGACCGGGATCGCGACCGTCTCATAGTCGGTGGAGTAGTGGTCGAGCGGATCCACGACCACCTGCTGCTCCACGCTCACGCCGAGCCGGGCGAGCAGGGCGGCGAGCCGCGGCTCCAGAACGAAGCCGAGGTCGTACATGAGCAGTGCCGATCCGCCCTGCGCGAGGTAGGTGGTCAGGACCTCGCTCTCGGCCGGCAGATAGGTGGTGCGTGGGTTCACCGCGACGACCCCGGCGCAGTCGGGCGGGATGGCGCGCAGGGTCGCCGTGATTATCTTGCGGGTCTCGTAGCCGAGCGCTTCCAGGGCGCGCCGGAGGCGGCCGGCGCCGTGGGCTTCCATCTGGACGAGGGCCGAGCTCTTGTCACCGTGGCTGTGGGCCTGCACCGACTCCACATGGGTGTGGAACTCGAAGTTGTCGAAGGGGTACTCGCCGTGCCCTTCCATGAAGCAGACGGTCGTGACACGCTGGCGCAAGAGCCGCTGGATGCCGAGCGCGATGTCGTTCTCGTCGGTGCCCATGACCTGGACCCGCCGGCCGTCGGCCTCCAGGATCGTGGCGTTGTAGATGCGGATCCCGTAGGTCTCGGCGAGCTTCGGCTGCTTGTCGGGATCGACGGTGCGGACGTGCAGCAGCGCGGAGTGGCGGCCGAGCATCTCGACCAGGTGCCTGGCGCGGCGCCCGGCCTCGTCCTGCGCCTGATAGAAGTACGTGAGCCTGACCTCGTGCGTGAGGGATCGGACGACCGCTTCGGCCTCTGGCGACGGGGTGAAGCCGCGCTCCCTGGTCAGGTCGAAGTGCGCGTCGTGGCGGGACAGCGCGAGGTTCGCCAGAAACGTGACGCCGAGCGCCACCAGCACCGTACCCCAGGCGAAGGCGAGCGCCCGGAGGCGCGGCGGGCGGCTCTGGAGCGGCAGCCGGGTCCCGAGCCAGAAGAGGACCAGCAGCGCGGCCAGCCACCCGGCGAACCAGAGCGTGTCGACAAGATTACGATCCATCGCGACCTACCGCCGGGCGAGCGCCCGCACGCTCAGAAAGAGGCCCGCGAGAGTGACGCTCAAGAAGAAGCCCACGTCCGACAGGAAGAGCGAGCCGGTGGCGAGCGGCGTGAAGTGGCCGAGCAGCGAGAGGCTCACGAAGAAGGTGTCGTAAGGATCGGGGAGGAGGTAGCCGAGCGTGTCGATCATCCAGAGCAAAAGGAAGAGGCCGAGCGAGACGACGGCGGCGACGATCTGGTTCGCGGTGAGGGTCGAGACGAGCAGCCCCATCGCGACCAGCGCGCCGGCGTGCAGCAGAAGCCCGAGGTAGCCGCTGTAGATCGGTCCCCAGTCCGGGTAGCCGTAGAGCCCGAGGACCACCGCGTAGCTCGCCGAGAGCCCGAGGATCACGACGACGACCGTCATGCTGGCGGCGAACTTCGCGAGCACGATCTCGACCTCGCGGACGGGCGCCGTGAGGAGCAGCTCGAGCGTGCCCGTCTTGCGCTCCTCGGCGACGAGCCGCATGGTGATGACGGGCAGCATGAGCACGAAGAGCATGGACATCTGGAAGAAGATGTGCAGAAGCGTCGCGACTTTGTTGAGGAAGAGGACGCTCGTGAACGTGTAGCCCATGATGAGCAGGAAGACCGTGATGACCGCGTAGGCGATCGGCGAGGAGAAGAGCGCCATCTCCTCCTTGAGGAGCAGGGTGCCGAAGTTGCTCACCGCGACGCCGCCGGCCCGCGACCCGTCAGCTCGAGGAACACTGTCTCCAGATCGGCCGACACGTCTTCCAGCTCGAGGAGCGCGAACCCGTTCCCGACCACCGCGGCGGCCAGCGCCTCCCTCGCTGACGGCGTCGCCACGTCGACGACGTACGCGGCAGGCTCGGGTCCCTGGACGGTCACGCCCTGCACGCCGCTCACCCGCTCGAGACAGGCGCGCACCTGACCCTCGATGCCGCGAACGCGCAGGCGGACGCGAACGCCGGGGCCCTCCCGGCGAAGACTGTGCGTCGCGAGCAGGCGGCCGTCTAGGAGAATCGCCACGCGATCGGCGACCTTCTGGATCTCGCCGAGGATGTGGGAGGTGATCAGCAGCGTATGGGTGCCCGCCAGCCCACGGATCAGCTCGCGCATCTCGATGATCTGGCGCGGGTCGAGACCATTGGTGGGCTCGTCCAGGACCAGCACGTCGGGGTCGTTCAGGAGGGCCTGGGCGATCGCCGCCCGCTGGCGAAAGCCTCTCGAGAGCTTTCCGATCGGAAGGCGGACGACACCGCCGAGGGCAAGGCGCTCGATCACGGAGCTTACCGCCGTCGGGACTGCCCTGCCCGGCAATCCCTTCAGCCGCGCCATGAACGTGAGGAACTCGCGCACCCGCATCCAGTCATACAGGGGCACGTCCTCGGGAACGTAGCCGATGCGCCTCCGCACCTCGAGTGGCTCATCGACCACGTCGAGCCCCGAGACGCTGGCGGTGCCGGCGGACGGACGGAGGTACCCGGTCAGCATCCGGAGGATGGTGGTCTTCCCGGAGCCGTTGGGGCCGAGGAGGCCCATGACCTCGCCGCCCCCGACCTCGAGCGACACACCGTCGACGGCGAGCCTCGGCCCGAACCACTTCGTGAGCTTGTCCGCGACGATGAGAGAGCTCATGACGAACGACCCAGCACGAGAGCGCCGGGGCGGTCACGCCGCCCCGGCGCTCGCACTACTCGGCGGCCGTGAGACTCCCCTACTCCCAGTACTCCGGCGCGTGCTTCATCGTCTTCCACGCGTCGGGGTCGTGCGCGGTGAAGTAGTTGGCGTTCTCCCGGGCCTGCATCTCGCGGATGAAGTCGTACGAGCCCAGGATCCCCTTGGGACTGTAGGCGAGCGACACGTCCGGCAGGAGGTTTTTCTCCACGTTTTCCTTGTAATAGACGTTGTCGCTCGTGAGAACGATGGTCCCCGACTTCGGGAGCCGAACGATCAGCATCTGGCTTCCCGGGGTGTGCCCCACCCAGCGCTTCACGACGACGCTATTATCGGCGAAGAGATCAATATCGCCCTCGAGCTGGAACACCTTCCACTTCGGATCGTTCGGCATCATCGCGCCCGGGGGCGTCCTGAGGAACATGAAGTCGCCGGGGACGTAGCAGCAGGCGGTGCCGGGCTCGGGCCAGAAGGCGTTCCTGATCTCGTCCTTCTGCACGACCAGCGTCGAGTTCGGGAACTTCGCGATGTTGCCGCCGTGGTCCAGGTGCATGTGACCGATGACGACGTACTTGATGTCGTCAGGCTTGAGCCCGATCTTGCCGAGCTGGACGTCGATGGCGATGTCCGGCGTGCGTACCGGGTTCAGCGCCTTGACGAAGTCGCCCCAGTAGCCCGGGTCAGTGAGGATCCGGTCGTTGTTACCCGTGTCGAAGATCACGTTGCCCCTCGGGTGCCTGACGACGAAGAATCCCACGGGGATCTGAATCTGCGTCGGTGGACCGCCGGCCTGGAGGAAGTTCTTGGCGACGGTGAGGGCGCCTGAGCTGAACGCGTAGAGCCGCATGCCGGCCGGCGACTCTGCGAGCGCCGACCCGGCGATTCCGACCAGCACGAGCGCGACCGCGGCGAGTACCACTATCGACCGCTTCATTCCTCTCCTCCTGCGTTGAACCGCTAAAGCCTCTTCGGAGCTATCCGACACCGCCACGGTGCGGGGTGGCTGCGCCCTCCTTTCTACTGCCGAGCGTCAAGTCAGGGCCCAGGAACTGGCGGACCGAAGTATCGTCACGTCCGGGAATCCTGTCAAGTATGCTTGTACTCCTTCGGTACATGCGACCTCGAGCCCAAAGAGATGAGACGCACCCATGTCACCGTCGCCGTCGGCTCACCGTGAACCCGCTGGCGATCAAATAGGAGGAAACATCCATGGGACTGCTCGACGGAAAGGTAGCGGTCGTGACCGGCGCGGGCAACGGCATCGGGCGTGGGGTCGCGCTCGGACTCGCCCGCGCGGGCGCCCGGGTCGTCGTCAACGATTACGGCGTGACGGTGGACGGCCGCGAGCCGTCGAGCGCCGCGGCGCAGGCCGTGGTCAAGGAGATCGAGGCCTTCGGCGGCCAGGCGGTGGCCAACGCCGAGAGCGTCGCGACGATGGCCGGCGGTCAGTCGATCGTCGACGCGGCGCTAAGCCGCTTCGGCGACCTCCAGATCGTCGTCTGCTGCGCCGGCATCCTGCGCGAGCGCATGATCTTCAACATGACCGAGGAGGAGTGGGACGCGGTCGTCGCCGTGCACCTGAAGGGCCACTTCACCGTCATGCGCCCCGCGACGCGCCACATGCGCGAGAAGCGCCGCGGGCGCATCATCGCGTTCACCTCCACGGCCGGGCTGGAGGGGAGCCCGGGCCAGCCGAATTATTCGGCGGCGAAGGAGGGTATCGTCGGCCTCACGCGCTCGACGGCGCTGGCGATGGCGAGGTACGGCGTCACCGTGAATTGCATCTCGCCGTCCGCCGAGACGCGGATGACCGAGCGGCTCCCCGACGACCGCCGGGCGCAAGCGGCGGCGCCTCCGGAGGCGGTGGCTCCCGTCGTGACGTTTCTCGCGAGTGATCGCGCCGCCCACGTCACCGGCCAGGTCATCCACGTGCGCGGCAACCAGGTGACCCTCTGGTCGCACCCCGCGCCGCTGCGCGCGATTACGAGCCGCGAGGGCTGGACGCCCGAGGCGCTGGCCGAGGTCTACGACCAGGCGCTCGGGCAGGATCGGCTGCGCCGGTTGGATGCGCTCGGAATCCTTTGGCCGCCGAAGAAGGAGTGATAGAACCTGATCTGAGTGGGGCAACTGCGCAAGGGTGCCGTGACTCTGGCCCTAGGCATATGGCTGGCCTGGTCGGGTCCGGCCGCCTCCGAAGTCATGACGGGCCTGACCACCGGTATTGTGGTTCCCGGTCAACAGGATCTCGTGTTCAAAGAGTATCCGTCCGACGGCGGGCGGCCCTTGGCTGACCCGACCACCACGAACGATGTGACCGAGTCCCTCGGCCCGCTCGTCGGGGCGACCCTCACGGCTTGGGGTGACTGGCCAGCCCTCCGCTACTTTGGCGTCCAGCTCGACCCGATTTACTGGGTCATGAGCGCCAAGGGCGCCAACACCCCACCCGCCCCGCCCTTCACCGTTCACCAGCAGCGCGTCGCCGTCTTCCTGAGCGCGCTTGGGCGACTTCCGCTCTGGCCTCGGCTCGGTCGCTTCTCCGAAGAGCCCGAGAATGATACCTTCGCCTATCTCGGGGCTGGAGCCGGAGCGGTGCACAGCAGCGTCACGCACGGGGCCAGTAAATGGGGCGTCGGCGACCAGCTGCTCGGAGGCGTTTCGATCCCTCTGACTGGGCACGTTCGACTCCGCCTTGAGACCCGATATCTGCTGGCGCGAGACGTGGACACCAGGCCACGGGACGGACCCGGGTGGCGCGTGGATACCTCAGGCACTCACGTGCGATTCGCCGTCGACCGACACCTCGACACGAGATTCCACCCGGTGCTCCTGGGCGTCGACTGGCGCTTCTGAGCAGACTTGGACCTCGCCGGGGGTCAGAGCCCGTACAACTCCCGCGCGTTGTCGCACAGGATGCGGCGGCGCGCCTGGGGCGCGACACCTTTGAAATTGTCCTCGATCGCCCGCTGCGACTCGGGCCACGTGCTGTCGGCGTGGGGGTAGTCGGACGCCCACATCACCCGGTCGTCCCCCAGGAGGTCCACGACCCGCAGCCCGAGGTGATCCGTCTGGAAGGTCGCCCACACCTGCCGTCGGAAATAGGCGCTCGGCGCCATCGTCAGCTGGAGCCCGCCGTGCCTCCGCCAGAACTCCTCGGCGTCGAGGAACTTCTGGTAGGTGTCGTCCATCCGCTCGAGCATGTAGGGCAGCCAGCCGATCCCGGTTTCGGCGAGCACGATCTTCAGTCCTCGATGACGCTCGAGCGCGCCGGCGAAGATCACGGCGGCGAGCGGCTCATCCATCTGGAGCGTCGAGCAGGCGACGCGGACGCCCATGTTCCCGGCCTGGGTCGCCTTCGGACCGCTGTACAGGACCGTGCGGAGGCCCCCGCCGAGATGGAAGCCGATGGGCAACGCCGCCTCGGCGGCGGCCTCCCACAGCGGCTCCCAGGCCTCGTCCCACAGCGGGAGCTCGACCCTGGCGGCCAGGAACATCCCCGTCCGAAGACCGATCTGGTTGAGGTGACGCACCTCGTCCGCCGCGGTCTTGGGGTCGTCGATCGGGATCAGCCCGGCGCCGACGAGCCGATCCGGCGCGGTCGCGCAAAATTCGGCCAGCCAGTCGTTGTACGCCCGGTAGCAGACCTCTCGTAGATCGGGATCCTGGATCAGCAACGGCACGATCGGTCCGTACATGACCGTCGCGTCGATGCCGTCACGATCCATGTCCGTCAGCCGCAGCTCTGTCGTTGTCGGGCGCAGGACGCCGGGCTCGAGCACACCACCCTTCTCGAGCGCCGTGCGCCGGCCGCCCTGCGCGCCGGCGGCGCCCTTCCGACCGCCCCACGGGTCCCAGCGGTCACTGCCGCAGACCCAGTACGGCCCCTCGGGTGTCTCGACGACCTTCGGGGCGCGATCGCGCCACGCTGGGGGGACCCTCTTCTGCCAGAGGTCTTTCGGCAGCCACTGGAGATCGATGTGATCGTCGGCGGATATGATCCGAGGGTTCATCGCTGCCTCCTGGTCGCGGCCCAGAGTCGCGCGGGCGTGAGCGGCATGTCAAGATGCGAGACGCCGAAGGGCGCCAGCGCGTCCACGGCGGCGTTGACGATCGCGGGTGGGATGGCGATGCAGCCGGCTTCGCCCAGCCCTTTGGCGCCGAGTGGGTTGCGCGGCGAGGGCGTGTGCATCTTCTCGAGCGTCACGGGGGGCACGTCGTCGGCGCGCGGGATCGCGTAGTCCATCAGCGTGCCGGTGAGGAGTTGTCCGTCGCGGTCGTAGACGATCGCCTCGAGTAGCGCCTGGCCGAGACCTTGAGCGAGCGCGCCGTGGAGCTGGCCCTCGGCGAGGAGCGGATTGATCACCGTCCCGGCGTCGTCCACCCACACCAGCCGCTCGATGCTGAGCCGCCCGGTCTCGCCCTCGACCCTCACCGCGCAGACGACGGCGCCGAAGCTCCACACCTCGCCCTCCGGCTGAAAGTAGGTGCTCGCCTCGAGGCCAGGCGTCTCTCCCGCGGGCAACGCTTGGCCTCCGGCGTAGGCGGCGGAGGCGACCTCCTTCCACGTCACGCGCCGCTGCGGCACGCCGACCACCTGGAAGCCCCCGGGCACGTTGACCACGTCGGGGGCGGCGGCCTCGAGGAGCTTGGCGGCGATCCTCCTCCCTTTCTCGCGCACGTCCCCGGCCACGCGTGCCAGGGCGCCGCCGCCCAGCGCGACGCTCCGGCTGCCGAAGGTGCCGAAGCCCTCGGGCCCGGAGCGCGTGTCGCCGTGGACGACGACCACGTCATCCGGCGTGACGCCCAGATGGTCGGCCACGATCTGGGCGAAGGTCGTCTCGTGCCCCTGGCCGTGGGCGCTCGACCCGGTGATCGCCGTCACCCGCCCGGAGCGCTCGACCTTGAGGCTGCCGCTCTCCCAGCCGAGCGCGGCGGGCTCGATGTACGACGCGACGCCGACGCCGACGATCTCGCCGCGCGCGCGACGCTCCGCCTGCAGGTGTCGCAGGCGGGCGTAGTCCGCCGCCGCGAGCGCCAGCTCGAGCGCCTTCCCATACTCGCCCGAGTCGTAGACTTGGCCCGTCACCGTCCGGAACGGGAAGCGGTCGGGCGGGACGAAGTTACGCCGGCGGATTTCCGCGGGATCGAGCTTGAGCGCCCGGGCCGCCGTGTCCATCAGCCGCTCGATGAAGAAGCACGCCTCGGGCCTGCCGGCGCCGCGATAGGCCGCGACCGGCGTGGTCGTCGTCAGGGCTCCCGTGACGGTGATCTCGCACGCCGGCACGACGTAGGCCCCCGGCAGGAGGCGCGCGTGGTTCCACGGCGGTCCCGCGGCTGCGTTCATCAGCGCGGCGCCGAGCGGAGCGACAACCCGCGCGCGGAGCGCCGTGATGCGCCCCTCGGCGTCCAGGGCCAGCTCGCCCTCGCAGACCGAGCCGCGCGACTGATTCGTGGTGATCTGGTCCTCGCTGCGCGTGGCCACCCACGTGACCGGCCGTGCGAGCCGCCGCGCGAGCCAGGCCAGCAGGACCTCCTCGCGGTAAGGACCGCTCTTGACGCCGAAGCCTCCGCCGACGTCGGGCGCGATCACGCGCACGCGCGACTCGGGAAGCCCGAGGAGGCGCGCGACCTCGGCCCGGATGCGGAAGGGCGCCTGGCACGAGACCCAGAGCGTCAGCTCCTCCGTGGTGGGATCGAACACCGCCAGCACGGAGCGGGGCTCGAGCGGCACCCCGGCCAAGCGTTGCTGGACCACCCGGAGCTGGACGACGTGCGGGGCGCCAGTGATGGCGCGCGCCGCATCGCCCTGGCGCAGCGTGCGCGTGAACGACCGATTGCCCTCGATGTCGGCGAACAGGGCGGGAGCACCGTCGGCCACCGCCGCCTCGGGCTCCGGCAGCGCCGCGAGCGGCTCGTACTCCGCGTGGATCAGCTCCACGGCGTCGCGCGCGGCGTAGGGGCTCTCGGCCACGACGGCGGCCACGGGAGTGCCTGCGGCGCGGACGTGGGTGTCGGCGATGATCGGATGGGGCGGCACCCGCATATCCGGCACGAGCCGGTTCACCGGCATCGGCCCGAGGTGGCTCACCTCCGCGCCGGTGACGACCGCGACCACGCCCGGAGCGCGCCGTGCGCGCTCGAGGTCGATCCGCGTGATGCGTGCGTGGGCATGGGGCGACCGCAGCAGGACCACGTGGACGCACCCCGGTGGTCGCAGGTCGTCCACGAAGCGCCCCGCGCCCGTGAGGAGCCGGTGGTCTTCGCGTCGCTTGAGCGGCTGCCCGATCCAGCCGTCCATCAGAACACCGCGATCGGGTTGGCCGGCGATCCCGTGCCGCCCGGGACGTTGAGCGGCGCGATCACCAGCATGAACTCGTCGCGCCCCACTTCGACGCACGCCCGCGCGAGGGGCTCGAGGAGCGCGTTGTCGAGGAGGGCCACGCCGTAGGCGAAGAGGGCCGCATGCACGGCCCACGGGATGTCGTAGCCGATCGGCAGGTGGTCGAGCATGTCCCAGACCAGCACGCTCACATCGTGGTCGCGAAGGAACGGCAGACACGACACGTGCAGGCCCGGGCGCTCGAGCGGTCCGGCACCGAACGGGCGGCTGTACGGCTTGTCGGGATTCGAGGTCTGCCACGCCTCGCGGCCGGAGTAGACGCAGACGGCGTCACCGGGCTCGAGCCTGATTCGCCGGCTCCTCAGGATATCCTCGAGTTCCCACCCATGCACGGGCGTCTCTTGCGTCACGCACGCCGCGCGGCGATGGCGCGGGACGTCGAGCATCACACCACGCGTGATGATGCCGTCGGCCCAGTGCTCGATCGACCCGAACGTCGCCCCGTCGAAGGTGATCTCTTTCTTCGGGTCGCGCCCGTTCCACATCGCCTCCTCGTCCCAGGTGTGGCAGAGCGCGTCGATGTGCGTGGAGGCGACGCCGTGGTAGAAGATGCCGTAATAGTCCGCGGCGAAGCCGCCCTTCCCGCGCGCGAGCGTCCGCATGTAGTGCTGCGCGGGAAACGCGTTGTTGGGACCGGGCTCTTTTGGAAAGGGCCGGCTCAGCGAGACCGCGCGGCCGCTCGTGACGAGCCGTGCCGCCGCCGCCCGCTTGGCCGGCGTGACGAGATTGAGCGCGCCGACCTGGTCGTCCCTGCCCCAGCGCCCCCAGTTCCGCCGGTCGCGGATGTATGCGCGCACTTCCTGCTCCGTGGGCAACGGCCGTTCGAGCATGTCTCCTCCGAGCCCGGGGGGCCTTAGGCGATGATCACGTGTTCCCTGGTGATGATGAACGGCGGATCGGGCGTGATGAAGTTGGCCTCGTCCGCCCGGACGTGAGCGTACTCCTGCGTGGTCGCCGACACACGCATCGCCTGCGTGTCGTCGAACCACGTCAGTGCGGCGCCGTCATAGAGCGGCGCCCGCCCGGCCTCGTAGGCCGCGCGCCGGGTGTGGCTCTGCACGTAGCGCCGGACGACCGGGATCAACGCCGCCAGGGGCCCGTGGACCTGGGACCAGTACTGCTGGAAGACGTCCACAGCCATGCCCGGCTTGCGGGTCACGAACTCGACGTTCTTCACGCCGTTCTCGGGCACGGGCCCGTCCTTGATGACACGCTCCTCGGTGACGAGCAAGCCCATGGTGGAGCGTTCGATGAACTTCGCCTCGTCGGCCTGGACCGCCGCGTATGCCGCGGTCCCGACCAGGGCGCGCATCGCGCGGGTATCGTCGAACCAGACCTCCGCGATCCCGTCGTAGATCGGCTCACCCTTGCGATACCCGGAGGGCAGGGTATGCGACTGGACGTAGCGGCGAATACCCGGCAGCTTGACGACGACGTCGGGGTGGGCCGTCCGCCAGTACGCCTGGAAGGCTTCGACGGACATCCCGGGCTTGCGCTTGAAGAACGACACGGCCTTGACCATGCCGCAGATAATAGCGCTTGCCCCGCATTTGACCAGTCCGTAGGACCGGCGTATGGTTCGGTGGCCCGGCGCACCGGGCGCACTCAACCTAACCTCTCAGGGGGATCGACCATGTCGACGGACTTCGAACATGGGCGCGAACGCCGGGACTTCCTCAAGGGCGCGCTGGCGGTCGGCGGGATGGCGGCGTCGCTGGGGCCGGTCGGGGTGGTTCCGGCCCAGGCACAGCCGGGGATGGTGCCCGGCACCAAGAATCACTATTACGTGCCGGCGACCGACAAGACGGTGCACTGGGGATACTTCAGTAAATCACTCAAGCCCCTCATCGAGGTCAACTCGGGCGACTTCGTCACCATCGAGGTCCTCACGCACCACGCCAACGACGACGCCGAGCGGATGATCAAGGGGGACCCGGGCGCCGAGAGCGTTTTCTACTGGGACAAGCAGAAGAAGGGCGTCGATCGCCGCGGGGCGGGGCCTATGAAGCCGACGCTGTTCGGCCGGGGAGCGGGCGAGGGCCTCGGCGTGCACATCTGCACCGGACCCGTCTTCGTTCGCGGCGCCGAGCCCGGCGACATCCTCGAGGTCCGCATCGTCGACGTCCGCCCGCGACCCTGCGCCAACCCGAAGTACAAGGGGAAGAGCTTCGGCAGCAATGCCGCCGCGTGGTGGGGCTTCCACTACAAGGACCTGCTGACGGATCCCAAACCCCGCGAGGTGATCACGATCTACGAGATCGACGCATCGGGCGAGCGGAACTGGGCGCAAGCGGTCTACAACTTCCAGTGGACGCCGCAGACGGACCCCTCCGGCGTCGTGCACAAGATCATCGACTATCCCGGCGTGCCGGTTGACCACCGCACCGTGAAGGAGAACCACGGGATACTGAAGAATGTCCGCGTCCCCATCCGCCCCCACTTCGGCGTGCTCGGCTTAGCACCCGCCGAGGCGGACATCGTCGACTCCATCCCGCCCAACTACGTCGGCGGCAACATCGACGACTGGCGAATCGGCAAGGGCGCCACGATGTATTACCCCGTTGCAGTCAAGGGCGCGCTCCTCTCCGCCGGAGACTCCCACGCCGCGCAGGGTGACTCCGAGCTCGCCGGCACGGCGATCGAGTGCTCGCTCATCGGGACCTTCCAGCTCAGCGTCCGCAAGAAGGACACGCTGGCCGGCACGGCGCTGGCCGGGCTCAACTATCCGCTCCTGGAGACCCAGGACGAATGGGTGCTGCACGGCTTCACGTACCCCAACTACCTCGTGGATCTCGGCGCCGACGCCCAGAGCAAGATCTACGAGAAATCCTCCGTTGACCTCGCGATGAGGGACGCCTTCCGGAAGATGCGCCGCTTCCTCATGACGACGAAGGGGTTGAGCGAGAACGAGGCGATCTCACTGATGTCAGTCGCCGTCGACTTCGGCATCACCCAGGTCGTCGACGGCAACTGGGGCGTTCACGCCACCATCAAGAAGAACGTCTTCGCTGGAGGCTGAGCCGAGCCGATTCCGGAAAATCGCGTCGCCGACGTGCGATTCCTCTTGCGTTCGATGCGGGAGCGGCTATGATCCGCGCGCGGCTCGGACGGTCCACGACGCTCGCCGTTCGGTCGACACTCGCACGCAGCGGAGGAAGTCATGCTCGTGAGTCCGGCGACGACAGGCGTGGCCCGGCTGCTTCTCATCGTCTCGCGCATGGACCTGGCGCGATACACATATCTCAAGCTGGTCCTCGACAGCGGGACCGCAGACGTGATCCTCGACCGTCGGGCCGGGGGGCGACGCTGGCGCCAGAAGCGAGTGTCGGCCGAGAGGCGACGCGACGACCGACGCCAACGGGACCTCACCGAGGATCTCCAAACATCCGGCTGGGCCATGGTGAGTCGCTAGGCGGCCGGCCTCCGAAAGCGGCGCGTCAGAAGGGCGTCCAGGACCAGGAGCGCGCGGCTCAGTCGTCGCGCTTGGCCTTAACCCTGATCGTGTTGCCGCCATCGTTGCCGATGGTGAGCGTGACCACCACCGGGCTCGTTGTGCCGGTGAGATCCGCGCCCTTGCCCTCGGCCTTGAACTCGAAGCGGTTGCCTCCCCGGGCCTGGATCTTCACTTCCAGCCTGGCGCCTCCCGCGACCCCTTCGAACTTGAACGTGTCGTGCCCGTGGCGCCGGAACGAGCCCTTGGGGATCGTCGCCGTGAAGGCCCCGACCTGGAGAGTCACATCCTCGGTGAGCGGATGAATTCCGTCGCTGCCCGCGCCCAGGGTGAACGTTCCCTTCACCTTGAACTCGCGCTCGTCTCGCTCGTCCTCGATCTCGACCCCAGCGTGGAAGGCGGCGAACGGCTGAATCTGAATCTCGGGCTCGAAGATCGCGAAAGGCGAAAACGAGTTGACGAGCCCGCAGATCACGGCGGCGGTCGTGTCAAGTGAGGTCGTCACGTCCACGAACCCCGTGCCCGCGAAGTGCATGAGCCGCAGCAGACCCGCCGTGGTGTTGAAGGCGCTGAAGGTGATGCCGGTGTAGTTGATGCACACACTGGCGGAGGCTGAAAAGGCCGCAGTCGTGGTGATGTCGAAGTAGGTTGGAGGGCTGCCGGGCTTGAAGCCTGCCGGCGGCGGGGGCCCAGTGCGGCTCGTGACCAGGCCGGTCACTCCCGCCCGCGTTACAGTCGGGAATGTGAGGGTCACTGGAGTCTTCCCTGTGGCCAAGTCCACCGGCTTGACAAGGACAGGGCTACCTACGGGAGTGTTAATCTCAGCAAGCTTCGCCACGAAGGCGTCACGCTCAAACCCCTCAGTAAGGGAGGGGCTAAGGGTGGTCTGGAAAGCGCCAAGGGTCGTGGGGAAATCGGGCGAATTGGTATCGCCGGTCACGTAGGCGTTCCCGGCCGCGTCCACGGCGATGGCGAAGCCGTCGTCGAGGCCGGTCCCGCCGAGGAAGGTGGAGTAGACCAGAGAGTCGGAGCCGGTCTTGGTGGTATCGAGCTTCGTCACAAAGGCGTCGAAGTTGCCGCCGAACCCGGGCTGGAACGCGCCAACGGTGACAGGAAAGTCGGCTGATTCCGTGGCGCCCGTCACGTAGGTGTTGCCGGCAGCATCGACGGCGATGCCGGCTCCGAAGTCGTCACCGCTGCTGCCGAGATAGGTGGAGTAGCCCAGGGCCGAGCCGGTGGCGTTGAGCTTCGTGACGAAGGCGTCGAAGGTGCCGCCGAAGCTCGTCTGGAAAGCGCCCGGGGTTGTAGGGAAGTTGCCCGAAGCGGTGGCGCCCGTCACGTAGGCGCTGCCGTTGGAATCCACGGCGATGCCGAAGCCCAGATCCTCGTCGCTGCCGCCGAGGAAGGTGGAGTAGACCAGGGCAGTCCCTGTCGCGTTAAGCTTCGTCACGAAGGCATCCGCGCTAGGAAAGTCGCATGTCCCACAGCCGCCAAAGATGGTCTGGAAGGCGCCCGGAGTCGTGGGGAAATTGCGCGAGTTGGTCGAGCCCGTCACGTAGGCGCTGCCGGCGGCATCCACCGCGATGGCGAACCCCTCCTCAAAGTCGCCGCCGGAACCGCCGAGGGAACCGCCGAGGTAGGTGGAATAGACCAAGGTCGAGCCTGTCGGGTCGAGCTTCGTCACGAAGGCGTCCTCGGAGCCACGCAAGTCGGTCTGGAAGGCGCCCGCGGTCGTGGGGAAGTTGGGCGAGAAAGTCTCGCCCGTCACGTAGGCGCTGCAGTTGATGCTGCAGTTAGGGTCCACAGCGATGGCGAACCCATCATCGGAGCCGTCGCCACCGAGAAAGGTGGAGTAGATAAGGGCGGAGCCTGTTGCGTTGAGCTTCGTCACGAAGGCGTCTCCGCTGCCGCCAGGGATTTTCTGGAAGGCATTCGGGGTCGTGGGGAAGGGGGCGTCGAGGCGGAAAGCGTTCCCCGAGTCTGTGAAGCCCGTCACGTAGGCGTTCCCGGCGGCGTCCACGGCAATGCCACTGACGAAGTCTGAACCGGCTGCCCCCAGGTAGCTCGAGTAGAGCAGGGCCGAGCCGTCGGCGTTGAGCTTCGTCACGAAGATGCCGGCAGGGGTGGTCCGGAAAGCGCCCGAGGTCGTGGGGAAGGGATCCCCCTGGAGGAAGTCGGCCGAGCCAGTGTCGCCGGTCACGTAGGCGTTGCCCTGGGCATCCACGGCGATGGCGAGGCCCTGATCATCGGCGCTGCCCCCGAGGTAGGTGGAGTAGGCGAGCACCGGATCGATGATAAGTGGCTTCGTGGCGTCATAGGCGGCCACTTCGAAGGCCACTTGACGCTCGGCCTTGAGGACGTACCGGGTCGGGATCACCGCTCTCTGGCCATCATGATCCTGATACACGACGGGTTTGCGCAGGCGGACCTCGCTCCTGTCTGCCCGGAGGACCAGATCGCCCAGGCCATCGATGGCGGCGCCGTCCACGCCATCGAACGCCAGCGTGATGGCCTTGGGATCGGCGCCGGGGGAGACCACGAAGTCGTATTCGAGCTGCCGCTGGTTACCGTAGTAGACGAGGTCGATGCCCGGATAGAGGTCTTGATACCGGACCTTTGCGTACGTGGGAACGTTGACACGCCACTTCTTAGGATCATTGCCGACGAAGTAGTTGCTTTTGCCCGGCAACTCACCGACCCCGGCCACCGCTGGCGCGGGGTTGGCCTTGACGAACGTCATCCGAAGCACCGTGCCGCTCAGCGCTTTGCCCCTTTCCCGCTTTGCCGCGGGTAACCCGCCGCCGACGTTGCGGGCACTCGCGCCCTCGCGCAGCACCAGGACGGTCTCTGTCGAGGTCAGGAAGAGCGTATAGCCCCTACCTCTGGAGAGGAACTTGACCTGGGGATCGGCCTGGCCGTCGTTGGCCTCGAAGCTCAGCGGTAGCTTGCCGTAGGTTTCCAGCAGCGCCGGTTTGACTGGCTTGGAGACCTCCGCCGCCACCATGCCGGCAAACGCAAGAGCGAGGATCGAAACGCCGACCAAGACCTTCATCTCCAAGGCCCTACCCCTGCTCCACGCAAAGCAGTGCTTCTTCATTTCGCAATCCTTTCTTTCCGCTCTCGAGCGCTCCGTCTCCGAGCGCTCAAGTCCGCGGAATCTTCCCGAGGAATAGGCGAGAGGGTGTGCTCAGTTCCGGAAATACACAGCAATTTCGACGAGTTAAAACAATCTAGATCAAGTTCCGAGGGCCTGTCAAGAAAGCTCGTGCAACGACCGCCTCAGCGAGCTTCAGCACGCCGGCCGTCGCAGAACTTCGGGCGCGATCCGGCGCCGGACGAGCTTCCCGTCGCGCGCGTCGCCGGCGAGCCGGCCGTTCTCGACGACGACCCGGCCGCGGAGGATCGTGGTGACGGGCCAGCCCTGGATCGGCCAGCCCTCCCAGGGGCTGTAGTCGCTCACGTGAAAGTCCTCGCGCGCGAGCGTCTTCCGGATCGCCGGATCGATGATGACGAGGTCGGCGTCGCTCCCGGGCGCGATCACGCCCTTCTGGGGGTAGAGCCCGAGGATCCGCGCGGCGTTCGTGGCGGTCACCTCGGCGAAGCGCTGGAGCGACATCCGGCGCTTCATCACGCCCTCGGTGAAGACGATCCCCATACGCGCCTCCGCGCCGAGGTTGCCGCCGGTCACGTTCTCGAGCTCCCGGCCGCGGAGCTTCAGCTCGAGCGACGTCGGGAACTCGTCGGTCGCCGTCGTCGAGACGCCGTCCCGCACGAGCCCGTCCCAGAGCGCCGCCTGATCCTCGGGGTATTTGAGGGACGGATACGTGTGGTAGCAGAAGCCTCGCGGCGTCTTGTAGTCCTCGGCGGTGAAGCAGGCGTAGTGGTGGAGCGTCTCCGCATAGATCGGGAGCCCCTCCGCACGCGCCTCGGCGACCGCCTCGACGCCCTCCTTCGCCGAGGTGTGGACGAAGTAGACGCCCGCACCCGTCGCGGCGGCGAGCTGGATCGTCCGCCGGAACGCGAGCAGCTCCGAGAGCTTGTTGTGGACGAGGGGGAGCAGCCAGCCGTCGGTCTGCTTCTCCTCGCGAAACTTCTCGTACATGAACTGCACGATGTCGTGGTCCTCGGCGTGGACGGCCATGATGCCGTCGTGGGCCGCGACCTTCTCCATCGCGAGCTGGATGCGTCCGAAGTCGAGCCGGTAGGGATGGCGCTTGGGATGAGGCGGCAGCACCTCGACCGTGAACACCTTGAAGCTCGGGAAGCCCGCCTGGATCGCCTCGGGGATCTGGTCGAAGAGCGCGAGCGGGAGCTGGCCCTGGAGGGCCACGTGGAAGGAGTAATCGGCGTAGGAGTTCCCCTTCCAGCGGGCCGCGCGGGTTTCGATCGCCTGCGGGATGTCCGTCCCCGGGCGGACGAAGCAGAAGTCCACGTGGGTGGTCGTGCCGCCGAAGACCATCCCGCGCGTGTCCTCCTCCGGGCCGAGCGTGTGGAGGTTGTCCTCGGGATGCATCGAGATGAAGTGGGCGAGGTGCGTGTGGGGCTCGATGCCGCCCGGGACGACGATCTTCCCCGTCGCGTCGATCACCCGCCCGGCCTCCGTTCGCGGGTCGGGCAGGCCGACGGCGACGATGCGCTCACCCTGGACAGCCACGTCCCACCTGCCGACGCCCTGCGGCGTCACGACGTCGCCTCCGCGAATCACGAGATCCAGCATGGACCGCCCCTCCTACTTCAACTCGGTCTTCGACTCCCACCACACGAGCTTCGCGTCGATGACGACGAACTTTCCCATGCCCCGGTAGATCCTCGACGGCCGCAACGGTGTGTTCGACGTATCACGCAGGGGGCGCCAGGTCAAGGCGACGCACGCCCAGGCCCGCTATAATCGGTGCCGACGGAGGAGGGACGATGACCGCGGAGTCCAGCACGATCGTTGGGCTGCTCCACCCCGGTGACATGGGCGCGGCCGTGGGCGCCACCGTCGTGGCCGGAGGGGCACGCGTCCTCTGGGCTTCCGCGGGGCGCAGCGCGGCGACGCGAGCCCGCGCGCGCGAGGTCGGGCTCGAGGACGCCGGCACGCTCGCATCGGTCGTCCGGGCCAGCCGGGTGATCCTGTCCGTCGTGCCGCCGCACGGCGCCGCCGATCTCGCCCGCGCCGTCGCCGCGCTCGGCTTCGGCGGGCTCTACGTGGACGCGAACGCCGTGGCGCCCGCGACGGCCCGGGAGATCGGTCGCGTCGTCGAGGCGGCAGGAGCCCGCTTCGTCGACGGGGGCATCATCGGCCCCGCGACGCGCAGCAGGCGCGGCGCCACGCGCGTCTACCTCTCCGGGCCGGCCGCGACCGAGATCGCGCCGTTGTTCGGCACCGGCCCACTGGAGGCCGTCGTCCTCGATGCGCCGGCAGGAGCGGCGTCGGCCGTGAAGATGGCATACGCCGGGTGGAACAAGGGCGGCCAGGCGCTCCTCGCCGCGATCCGCGCCTTCGCGATCGCCGAGGGCGTGGACGCGGCGCTCCTCGCGGAGTGGAAGATCTCCCAGCCGGATGTCCACGCGCGCTCCGAGCGGGCGGTCCACGACAACGCGCGCAAGGCGTGGCGCTTCGTGGGCGAGATGGAGGAGATCGCGCGATCGCTCGCCGCCGTGGGCCTGCCCCCGGCCTTCCACGAGGCCGCCCGGGAGATCTACGCGCGGCTCGCCGACTACAAGGACACGACGACGCCGCCCACCATGGAGGAAGCCGCGCGAGCCCTCAGATCACGCGGTCCTGCGCGAGTGCCCTGAGCTCCTCCGCGCCGAGGCCGAGCCAGCCGCCGTACACCTCGGCGTTGTGCTCGCCCAGCAGGGGGGCGCGCGTCACGGTCGTGGGCGAGGCGGAGAGCTGCACGGGGTTGCCGGGCATGGCGAACCGGCCGCGCATCGGGTGCTCGAGGCTCACCACCATGCCGCGCTCGACCAGCCCGGGGTCCGAGAGGACCTCGCCGGAGTCGAGGACGGCGCCGCAGGGAATGCCGGCGCCCGCCAGGATCTCCATCGCCTCGTGCTTGGTCCGCTTCTCCGTCCACGCCTCGATGAGCGGATCGATCTCCGCGGCGTGGCCGGCGCGCTTCTGCAGCTCGGCGAACCGCGGGTCGTCGCCGAGCTCCGGGCGCCCGAGGATCCGCGTGAGCGTACGCCACATCTCGAGCGTCGCGCAGTGGATGAAGACGTAGTCGTTCGGCCCGAAGGGACGGCAGCGGTAGAGGTTGGACGGGCCGGCCGCGACCGAGCGGTTCCCGCGGCGCGGCGCCGGCTGGCCCGTCAGGTAGTGCTCACGCAGGTGGATGCGGACCAGGTTGAGCACGGAATCCTGTTGCGCGACCTCGACGTGCTGGCCCTCGCCCGTGCGCTCGCGCTGCACGAGCGCGGCGAGGATGCCGATGGCGCAGTGGAGCCCCGCGCCCGTGTCGCCGAGCCCAGCCTCCGTCCGTAGCGGCGGACCGTCGGGCATGCCCGTGAGGCTCATCACGCCACCCGTCGCCTGCGCGATCCACTCGAAGCTCTTGTAGTCCGCGTAAGGCCCGGAGGTCCCGAAGCCCTTGACCGATGCGGCGATGATCCGGGGGTTGATCCGGCGGAGCGCGTCGTACCCGAATCCCAGGCGCTCGATCGCCCCCGGCCCGAAGTTCTCGACCACGACGTCGGCGCGTCCCACCATGCGCTCGAAGAGGGCACGCCCGCGCTCGGCCTTCAGATCGAGCGTGACGCTCCGCTTGTTGGCGTTGAGCAAAAGGAAGAACCACGCGTCCGTGTCGGGCCGCTCCGAGAGCGCGCGCCGCCCCGGCTCGCCTCCCGGCGGCTCGATCTTGATCACGTCGGCGCCGAGCCACGCGAGCATCTCGGTGCAGCTCGGTCCCGCCTCGTACTGCGTGAGGTCGAGGACCACGATCCCGTCGAGGGCCTTGCCCATCTCTCCTCCGTCGTCGCGGGGTCCGACCGCTACGTGGTGTACGCCGAGAAGCGGATCGTCTGCGCCCGCGCCTTGTCGTCAGTCACCACGTTGACGACGGCGGGCTTGCCCGACGCCCACGCCCGCTCGAGCGCCGGCCGGATCTCATGGGGCTTCTCGACGTACTCGCCGTGCGCGCCGAAATCCTGGGCGACTTTGTCGTAGCGCGTGAAGCCGAGGGTCCGTCCGGGCTTGCTCCGCTGGGGGTCCGCCGTCCAGCCGCCGTTGTTGCTGATCACGACCAGGACGGGAATCCCGTGGCGGACCGCCGTGTCGATCTCCATCGCGTTGATCCCGTACGACCCGTCGCCGTGCAGGACGACCACCTGCGCGTCCGGGTGCGCGACCTTCGCGCCGATGCCGAACGGCAGACCCACGCCCATGCAGCCGAAGGGGCCCGAGTTCAGCCGGTGTCCGGGCGCGAAGGTCGGAATCGACTGGCGTCCGTAGTTGAGGATCTCCTGACCGTCCACGACGAGGATCGCGTCGCGACGGAGAAAGTCGCGGACCTCCTTGCAGAGCCGCAGGGGATGGATCGGGACCTGGTCCGTGCGCATCTGCTTGTCCATCTCGGCCGCCTTCTCGGCGTCGAGGGTCCTGAGCTTTGACACCCACGAGGCGTAGCGGCCGCGATCGATCCTCCCGCGCGCCTCGGCGGCGAGCTGCTCGAGGACGGCGCGGGCGTCGCCGACGATCGGCACATCGACCCGGCGGTTGTGACCGAGCTGGCTCGGGTTCACATCGACCTGGATGACTTTGAGGCCCGTGGCGAATCGGGGCGGGCGACCGAACTGGAGCATGTAGTTGAAGCGAGTGCCGACCGCGAGGAGAACGTCCGCCTCCGCGAAGGCCTTGGCGCGCGCGCTGAGAAACGCGAGCGCGTGGTCCTCCGGGACCATCCCCCGCGAGATCGGGGTCGTATAGAAAGGGATGCCAGTCGCTTCGACGAAGGTCTGGAACGCGGACGCAGCGTCCGACCACCAGACACCGCTCCCGCCGATGATCAGGGGCCGCTCGGCCCGTTCGAGCATGGCGACGGCGTCCGCGATGGCCGCGGGATTCCCCTGCGCTCGGGGCCCAGGCTGCCAGCGAGTCGGGAACGCGACGTGTGCCTCGTCCACGGCCTCGCCGAGGACGTCGCCGGGAAGATCGAGATAGACCGGACCGGGTCGCCCCGTCGTCGCCTGACGGAAGGCCGTGGCCACGAGCTCAGGAATGCGTCGGGCGTCCAGCACACGCTCGGCCCACTTCGTGATCGGACGCATGATCGCGACCTGATCGATCTCCTGGAACGCCTCCATCCCGAGATAGACCCGCGGGCTCGAACCGCCGACGGCGATCAGCGGCGCCGCGTCAACGAAGGCATTGGCGACGCCGGTGACGAGGTTCGTCGTCCCCGGCCCCGAGCAGCCCATACAGACGCCGGGGCGCCTGGTCGTGCGGCTGTACGCGTGAGCCATCATCGCCGCCGCCTGCTCGTGGCGTGTGTCGATGGCCCGCACGCCGAGCTTGAGGCAGGCGCTCTCGGTCTCGAGCATCGGCCCGCCCATGAGGAAGAAGAGCGTGTCCATGCCCTGCGACGTGAGCGACCGCGCGAGGAGCTCCGATCCAGTCAGTGATCCCATGCGCGCCTCCTTGGGCGAGCTCGACCCTTGCCGGCGTCAGCGGAGAGGGCTGCTGCTCTCGAGGATCGTGTAGTCCCAGACCGTCACGAGGTAGTGATCCGCGGCAGGCAGATGGGGAACCTCGAAGGGGCGGCTCCCCAGTCCGGGGACACCACCGGGAACCCACTCGAGGCGCCTGCCGACCACGCCGCCGGATGGATCGAGCGCGAGCGCGAGGATCCGTACGGGCTCGACAGACTGTCCGAACTGGCTCGAGATGTGACCGCGAATGCGGCGGGCATTGTTTGGCCCGGGCTCCACCGTCCAGTCGAGCGTGAACTTACGTTCCCATCCGGCCATCAGGGTGGTGGTCGATGTCGAGGGCGCCAGGCGGCCGCTGACGGTCTCGCAGGCCGCGGCGGTCAGGGCGATCAATCCGAGCCCGATCCCGGCGACGGCGAGGCCGATCTTGCCAGACATACGCTGTCCCTCCCGGACAGAGCCTACCACTGTCATCTCCATTCCCGCCGCCCGGCCGCTGTGGCGTAAGATGAACCGGTTCGCGAAGCCACGGGAGGCGGAATGGAGTTCGGCCTGTTCACGGAGTTCCAGTGTCCGGCGGGAATGAGCGAGGCGGCGGCGTTCGACGAGTCGATGGCGCAGATGAAGGCCGCCGAAGACCTCGGCTTCGACGCCGTGTGGCTCGCGGAGATCCACTTCCAGAAAGATCGCTCCGTGCTCGCGTCACCACTCGTCGTGGCGGCGGCCCTGGCGACCTGGACGCGACGGGTCAAGATCGGCATCGCCGTGCAGGTGCTGCCGCTGAGTCACCCGCTGCGCCTCGCCGAGGACGTGGCGACGGTGGACCATCTGACCAAAGGACGCCTCGAGTTCGGCGTCGGCCGGAGCGGCTTGCCGGGGCACTACCAGGGTTTCAACATCCCCTACAGCGAGAGTCGCCAGCGCTTTCTCGAGACCCTCGAGATCCTGATCAAGGCCTGGACGCAGGACCGCTTCTCCTACGCGGGAAAGCACTTCCACTTCCGCGACGTGTGCGTGATGCCGAAGCCCCTCCAGAAGCCGCATCCGCCGCTCCGCGTCGCCGCGACGACGCAGGAGACCTACCCGCTCGTCGGGCGCATGGGTCTTCCCCTGTTCGTGGCTCCCCGCACCATCTCGATTTCCGACCTCAAGCGCTTCATCGGCGGCTATCACGAAGGCTGGACCGCGGCCCGGCACACCGGGCGAGGCGACATTGGACTCACCATGCCCGTCTACGTCGCCGAGACGGAGCGGCAGGCCCGTGAGGAGCCGGAAGCCAGCACGATGCACTTCTTCCGCGCGATTAGCGAAGCCCTGAAGAAATCCGACGGCTCCACCGCTCGACCCGACGAAGCGTTCAGCGCGCGCGCCGAGCGGCTGGCCGAGATCACCTACGCGGACGTGCTCCGTGAGCAGGCGGTGTACGGCACGCCCGAGGCCGTGGCGGACCGACTGCTCGAGCTGCGCGAGGCGCTCGGCTTCTCGAGCCTGTCGGCATGGATGAACGCGGGGGGCCAGATCCCCCACGCGCGCGTGCTGAAGTCGATGCGCCTCTTCGCCGAGCGCGTCGCCCCTCGGCTGTCCTAGAGAATGGGGGGCCCCGACATGGCCCCCCAAACCCCCCAACGCTCGGAGCACCCATGCTCAGCCGTTGGCGCTCCTCGATACTCCGACAGGCTCCTAGCCCTACGAGCTCGATTTTTCGATGTCGAGCATCTCCGGCACGGGCTCCGGCGCGTCGCTCAGCTCGAGCCGGTGGATACGTTTCAGCCGATCGAGGATCGCCTGGATGCGCCGAGTGGCCTCGAGGACCTCTTCGATCCGCCGGCGTCCGGCGGCGTCCACCTCCTCAGCGAGCAGCTGCGCCTGGCCCACGACGACGGCCAGCGGATTGTTGATCTCGTGCGAGGCCGCGGCGGCGAGGCTCGAGACATACCGGAGGGCGTCGCGCTCCCGGATGGCCGCCTCGGCCTGCTTGCGGTTGGTGATGTCACGGGCGATCGACGACGCGCCGATGATCTGCCCCTCCGCGTCCAGGGTCGGCGAGACCGTGAGGGACACATCGATCCGCCGCCCATCCTTCGTCACCCGCACGGCGTCATAGTGATTGATCCGCTCACCCCGCCTGAGGCGCTCCAGGATCCCCGGCAACTCGCCGTCGAGCTCCGGCGGGATGATGAGCCCGATCGGCCGCCCGATGACTTCCAGGGCCGAGTACCCGTAGAGCCACTCGGCGCCACCGTTCCAGGTCGTGATGACGCCGTCGAGCGTCTTGCCGATGATCGCGTCGTCCGAGGACTCGACGATCGCGGCGACACGCGCCAGCGACGCTTCGGCCCGGCCGCGCCCCGCGACGACCGCCGCCAGGAGCAGCGTCATGATGGCCATCGTGCCCATGAAGACCTGGAGCAG
>Ga0209157_1000600_pt1 | contig 30293 bp, 25 predicted proteins | sample GraSoiAngelo_135_FD_185892 | JGI IMG/M metagenome (GOLD analysis project Ga0209157, IMG submission 185892) | Grasslands soil microbial communities from the Angelo Coastal Reserve, California, USA - 14_0929_05_40cm (SPAdes) (version 2) | ecosystem: Environmental > Terrestrial > Soil > Grasslands ...
CCTCGCCCTCGCACTCGCACGCGGCGATTCGACTCTCGCCGGCCGCTGCCTGGAGGATCGGTTCGCAGAGCCCGTGCGAGCGCCGTTTCTGCCCGGGTATGCGGAGGCACGGTCCGCGAGCCAAAGGGCGGGCGCCCCGGGCTTCGCCCTCTGCGGCTCCGGGTCCAGCGTCTTCGCCTTCGCTCCGGACCGGACGGTCGCGGGCGACCTGGCCGAGGCGATGTGCGATGGGTTCCGGTCCGCGGGCCAAGCCGCAAGCCCGTTCGTGACTTCGGTCGACAACCGCGTGCCCATTGCGGGCCTTTTCCCCGCCTTGGGCCGCCGATTCTACGTCCTCGGAGGGCGCGGTCCCGCAGTGGGTGCACTAGGTCGCCCCTCTCGAATCTCTCCGATCGAGGCCTGATTTCCTCCGTCCCGACGGACCGCGCTACTTGTGTCCCTTGTCCACCTCGGCCGCGAGTTCCGCAGCCCGGGCAGATGCCGCGACGATGGCATCGCTGATGGCGGACGGGACGCCCCGCTGTTCCATCACCTTCCAACCGGCCTCCGTCGTGCCGTTGGGCGTCGCGACCATCCGGAATAATTGCATCGGCTCGAGCCCATCGATCAGGAGGAGTTCCGCGGTTCCCTTCATCGTCTGAAGGACGAGCTTGTATGCCACGTCCCGAGGCAGCCCCGATCTCGCCCCACCCTCGATCATCGCATGTGCGAGGGCCCCGATGAATCCCGGTCCGCTGCCGCTGAGGCCCGTGACCGCGTCGAGCATCCGCTCCTCGACCATGGTCACCCGCCCGATCGCACCGAAGATCTCCTCCATGGTAAGGGCATCGTGCTCCATGGCGGTCTTCCCCAGCGCGAAGGCGGTGGCTCCCTCGCCGACAGCGCAGGGCAGGTTCGGCATGATCCGCACGACCCGACCTCGACCGGCGAGGACCTTCTCGACGAACGCCGTTCTGACGCCGGCGGCCAGCGTGATGACGAGGCTGTCCCGCTTGATGCGTGTGGCGATGCCCTCGACGAGCGCGGCCATGTCCTTCGGTTTCGCCGCGAGGAAGAGGATATCGGATTTCCCCGCGAGTTCGCCGATTGACTCTGTGTGACCGACGCCGTACTTCGCGGCGACTTCCTTGGCGCGAGACGGAACCGCATCGCTCACGAGGATCCGCATGGCCGGCACGACGCGGCCGACGAGGAGTCCGCGCACGAGGGCTTCCCCCATCTTCCCAACGCCTGCGATTCCGATTGTCTGTTGTCCGTCCATCGATCTACCACCGCCGCGACCGTCCGTCTTGCACGTATGGCCGGCTCGCCGCTGATTCGCAACTGGACTTCGAGGGGTTACTTGAACCTTGGTCGCGGAGATTCTTGGACCTAGTCCGAGCGATCGTACGCCCGAGTCCCACACGAGTCCTCGATATTGTATAAATGGAGGAGCCATATCGGCTCCGACCGTGACGAACGTCGACGTACCATACGAGGATCTGATTGACCTTCTCGGCAAGCGGCTGAGCCTCGAAGAATGTGTCGATCGGATCACATTCATGGGTGCGGGCCCGGAAGGCGTCCAAGACGGGACGATGACGTTCGACATTTTTCCGAATCGACCGGACCTGTACTCCGTCGAAGGGATCGCTCGCGGCCTGCGCGGATTCCTCGGGCTCGAACTCGGCCTTCCCCGTTATTCCGTTGGATCGGCGACGATCGACTTCTTTGTCAATCCGAACGTCGCGGACGTCCGCCCCTTCGCCGTGGGAGGAATCGTCCGCGATCTCGATCTGAACACCGCCCTTCTCCGGTCCCTGGTCGATCTCCAGGAAAAACTCCACCTGACCGTTGGGCGCAAACGGAGGAAGGTCGCGATCGGGATTCACGACCTCGATCGGGTGACCGCGCCCTTCACGTACAAGGCGGTCCTCCCGCCGGAGGTCCGCTTCACGCCGTTAGGCCTGGCCGAGGACATGGACCTGCTGGACATCCTCGTGAAGCACGAAAAGGGGCGGGAGTACGCCCACCTGGTCGCCTCGCAACCGGTCTTCCCGATCATCACGGATGCGAAGGGGAACGTGTTGAGTTTCCCACCCGTCATCAACGGAGTCCTGACCCAGCTCACACCCGACACGCGAAACGTGTTCATCGATGTCACGGGGACGGACCTCGAGGCGGTCGGGGGCTGCCTCAGCATCATCGCGACGTCGCTCGCCGCGCGCGGTGGCAAGATCGAACTCGTCCGCACGAAGTTCGCCGACCGAACGCTCGAGACACCGGACCTCGCGCCCCGACAGCACACTCTCGACTTGCGCCGTGCGAACGAACTGCTCGGCCTGTCTCTGAGACCGAACGAAGCCATCGAATTCCTCCGGAGAATGCGACACGATGCGCGGGCCGAAGGGGAGGTCATCACGGCGAGCTCGCCGGCCTACCGGCTCGATCTCTTGCACGCAGTAGACTTGACGGAGGACATTGCGATCGCATGGGGCTACGACCGCTACCCACGCGGCTTGCCCAAACGCATGACGATCGGGGAGGCTCTCGCCGCGAACGAGTTCGGGGAGACGGTCCGCACACTCCTCATCGGCTACGGCTACCAGGAGGTGATGTCCCTGACGATCGCCTCGGCGAAGGAGCCTGTCCAGACCCCTCCCCGGGTCGAGGTGCTCAACCCGCTGGGGGATGAGTTCACGACGCTGAGGTCATCGTTGCTCCCGGCCCTCTTGAACATCTTTCGTTTGAACAAGCATCGGGAGTTGCCACAGCGGATCTTCGAGACGGCCGACGTCGTCCTCGGCGCGAAGAACATCCGGCGGATCGCTGCTGCGGCGATGCACCATAAGGCCGCGTTCACGGAGGCGAAGTCTTTGGTCCTGAGCCTCTTGCGCGACCTCGGGCAATCGGGGGAGGTGACCGCCGTCGACGACGCGAATTTCATCCCGGGCCGAGCCGCCGCTGTCGTCCTCCACGGGCGGGATGTCGGCCGGTTCGGCGAGATCCATCCAAGGATCCTCGAGGCCTACACGCTCGTGCAGCCGGTCGTCGCCTTCGAGTTGGACGTGACTCTCCTGCGGTCTGCCCCCAACTGACGAGAGAAGGTATTTTGCGGGTCTCCGTGATGGCGCGAGCGCTGAGGTAGCGAAGCCCGGTCCAACGCGCCAGACTTGAGATCTGGTGGGCTGCAAGGCCCTCGGGAGTTCGAATCTCCCCCTCAGCGTTCTTCCCGAGGACCGAATCCCTCGCGACCGCTTGCGGCCGGTTGGCGTCTTGAATCACCTGATTCTAGCGAACTCGATTCGCCCGCCCGGGCGCCGCTTTCGGACCTGGCGGGGAATAAGCACATAGTAGCACAGCGCCAGCAACAACACGATAGCGAAGGCACCCCCGACGAGAACTATGCTCGGCACGGCGCCGTCGTCGAGAATCCAGGCCCGACCTATCGCAAGGAGATAGCCGATCACGCCCCCGAGAGTCAACCAGGGCATCCTGTTGCGCCGTGCCGCTTGAATCTCCGGGTCCATGCCTAACTCTAGTCCTCGACGGTGGCATTATCCTGTCGGTGATGCGGAGGGAAACAATCGGCAGCAGGCCGCAAACATCAAACCGAAACCTTAGCAGGGCAGAGTCAAACTCTCCGTAGGAGTCAGCCCGAGATCCTATGATGGTCACGAACCTCCTGCGGCTCGTCACGAGGAGCGCCCTGGCGGCCTGTTTGCTGGTGCCGCAAATTCGGGATATGGTAATCGCTGATCCCCCTCAGCGTCCTACCCCACTCTCAGGCGGGGATGCCTTGGTCCGTCAGGCCGCGGGCGGAGGAACGTACTCGATGAGAAGGGACCCGAATCGCCGGTCCACGTACACCTGAAACCAGAGTGCGCTGTTCGACGTAGAGAGGTGGAGCCAATAGTCGGCTTGGAACCAGCAGGACGGTTGGGCGTACGCGCAAACCGCCTCCCACGCGTTCATCGAACTGAGGCCAACCCGGAGGACTCCCGCCGACCCTGCGTCCAACCCGATCCGAGTCAAGTTGTAGTAGAATGGCTCATAGGTCGTGAAAGGCGACCGGCTGTCCCTCGAAAACCGATTGCCATTGATCACGATCGGCCGGCCCGGACTGACTAAAAGGGGACTTCCCGACGCGACCAAATCGACCGGAGCAGGGGACGTAACGTTGGAGTCGGATAACGGGAGTACGAAACCGCGGTTGACAACCGTGAGGGAATAGTCGACCTCGAGGAAATTCGTCCGGATGAGGCCTTGCAACACTGCCATTTTTCGGACCGTGTAATCCATGGCCCACTTCGTCACGGCGACGGAGCGATTGCCGGGTCCGACAGCGCTGATGTTCAAGGACGAAAAGACGCTCGACTCTGAGACGCGAGGCATGCCGCCCGCGGGGTAAAAGCTGAACCAAATCCCCTTGCCGTCCCCCGAAAACTGCGACCTCTGATCCATCGGGAAAGACGGACCCATGACGAACCTCACGGGGAGGTCGGTCCCCGAAACGGACGACCATCGATACTCGATGAAAGCAGGCGGAGTCGCGGAGTGGTTGTCCGACCAAAATCCGGGCAAATAGCTGACCTCGACCCTCGTGTTCACGGTCTCGCCCGCTCGAGGCGGCGCAGTGTACAGAGTCGTGAGCGGCACATCGATGTACGTTCGACCATGGGCGAGGACGGCCTCTTCCCACGGGTATCGGGGGCCCAACACGACGAGCAGCGGGCCGGCAATCACGACTGCCACGAGGATTACCGTCATCCGCTTTCGACGTCGTGGGGCTCTCACATCGGCGATCCGCGTATCTTGCGCATCCATGAGAGGCGGCCCTCCAGCGGGCGTTCCCTCCGGCACAAGGGACTGATTCGCCTGAATCCAATAAGCATTATGTTTAGGAGACGACCGGGGCGCCTGAACGCTTGTGAGCCCATGTCGGCGTGGGCGGACGCCCGCACGACGCGCACTCGTCCGCGGTCTATTCTGTGTTCTTCTGGACCGCTGCTTGGCCCGAGTTCCCCGGGAAGATTTGGACCGTCTTGATGTTCACCATCTCGAGGAGCCCGTAGCGACTCAGCTCGCGGCCGATGCCGCTGTGCTTGACGCCCCCGAAGGGCAACCGTGGATCTGACTTCACAACGCCGTTCACGAATACCATGCCGGATTCGATTTGCCGCGCGAGGCGCTCGGCCTGTTTCAGGTCGCGGGTCCACAGGCTCGCTCCCAACCCGAACTCGGAATCGTTCGCTTCACGCACCGCGGCGTCGAGGTCCGGCACGGCGAGGATCGGTGCGACCGGACCGAACGTCTCTTCGCGCAGCACCCGCATCGTCCTCGTGACCCGGCTGAGCACCGTCGGCTCGTAGAACCAACCGGGACCGGGAAGGCGCTTTCCACCGACTTCGACGCGGGCCCCTTTGCGGACCGCGTCCTTCACCTGACCCTCGATCTCCTCCCGCTGGGCCTCGTTGACCAGAGGTCCAATGTCCGTCGTGGGACGAAGGGGATCTCCGACACGGAGGGTCCGGACTTGCTCGACGAACCGCGCGGTGAATTCCTCGGAGACGGAGTCCACGACGAGGAAACGCTTCGCGGCGATGCACGACTGCCCTGTGTTCACGAAGCGGCCGGCGATCGCCCCTTTCGCCGCGGCGTCGAGGTCCGCGTCCCCCGCGACGATGAACGGATCCGACCCGCCGAGTTCCAGGATGGCCTTCTTCAGGTGCTTCGCGGCCTGTTGCGCCACCTGCACGCCGGTCCCTACAGAACCGGTCAGGCTCACGAGGGAGACGGGCGAATCGATCAGGGCCGAGGCCGTCGACCGGTCGCCGACCACGACCTGGAACGTGCCGTCCGGAAACCCGGCTTCCCGAAACGCCTCTTCGAGGTTCAGAGCCGATTGCGGCGACGCGCTCGCGGGCTTCACGACGGCCGTGTTGCCGGCCATGAGCGCGGGGACGGCGAAGCGGACGATCTGCCACATCGGGAAGTTCCACGGCATGATGGAACCGAGGACCCCGCGGGGATCGAACGCGATGTACGCCTTCATCGCCTCCGTTTCAACGGGCTCGGGATCAAGGAACCGCGGGCCCTCCTTCGCGAAGACGTCCGCGGCCCACGCGCACTTGTCGACCTCCGCGTTCGCTTCGCGGATGACCTTTCCCATCTCCAGCGTCATCGTGCGGGCGTAGTCGTCGCGGTGCTTGCGGAGGATTTCCGCGAGGTGGGAAAGGTAGGCGGCGCGGTCGGTCGGGGCGAGGCGGGACCAGGAGCGGAATGCGACGCGGGCCTTTTCGACGGCGGCACGGACCTGCCCCGCGGACGCGATCGGATGGCGCGCGAGCGGCTGCCCGGTCGCGGGATTAATCACGGTGATCGAACGACGTCGCGCGCTCGGCTTCTCCGATGATGGCTTCCTCGAGGGAACTTTCTTCGGGGTCACGCGAAATCCTCCCACCCGGTGCCACGGCGTGCGCGCCAAATATCCTTTGCGGGCCTCGACTCCGTATGGTTGGACGGCCCGCGTCGGAATGCGAAGGAACCTTAATATCGACCCGAGCAATCAAAGCGGCCCGTGCGTGGGTGGCCCAGCTTGGTCAAAGGCGCAGCGTTGAGGTCGCTGTCCCGCAGGGGTTCGCAGGTTCAAATCCTGCCCCACGCATCTTCGATTCGAGCGCCATTCATTTGGCGCTGAGGCGACGATCGAATTCCTTTTCCAAACGCCATGTCCTCCGGCGCGAATCCGGCGTTGGGTCGAGATGCGCAATCGTGTGACGAATGGCTTTCGATCTCCGAGTCATTGACCGACGAGCCATCCGCGTGCATCCGCCATCAGGATTGCGAGGGTGAGCACCGCGGACTCGAACGTCCCGGCCCGCGCGTTGGCCAGGGCCTGGGTGACGCTCATTCGTTCGACCGCCTGAATTTCGTCGGGATCGGGGCGGCGGCCCGTCGGATGGCACTCCCGCGTGAAGAACACGTGCAAGGTCCCTTCCAGGTACGCGGTGAGACTGTTCCCCGCGAACATCTCGAGAAGGCGTCCGGCTTCGTAGCCCGTCTCCTCCAACAACTCGCGGCGCGCGCATGCCTCCGGGGATTCGCTGTCGCGCGCGGTGCCGCCCGGCAAAGAATGCGCGATCCGTCCTAGGCCATGACGGTACTCTCGCGTCAGGACGATTTCCTTCTCGCTGGTCACCGCGAGGATCGCAGCAGACGTGCCGAGGTGCATGCGGATCCAACGTTTGCGAGTGCCGCTCGGCAGCACGACCTCGTCCTCGGAGATGGGAGGCCATGCGTCTCGGATCCGTTTCGTCGTGACGACATGCGGTTCGGAAGCCGTGCAATCACCGGTGGAGGCCGGGTTAGGCGACCCGACTACTTAGGGCCGTCGTAGAAGGCCGAATTGCAAGGAGCGACCAACAGAGCACAACTCTTATTATGAGCGACCCAGGTATGCGCGCGATGCCCCTCAGGTTCTGGAAGAAGGAGAAGCCCGAGAAGGGGAAAGAAGAGAAGACAGACGAGAAAAACGAGAAGGAAGAAAAGAAAGCGACGCCCGCCGCGCGTGAGGAAAAGGTCAAGCCGGCGGAACCTGAGGTCAAGAAGGCGGAAGCAAAGAAGGCGGAGACCAAGAAGCCCGAGGCCCAGAAGCCCGAGCCGAAAGCACCTCCGCGTCCGCCGCAGCCGGGCGAGGTCGAAGCGGCGGTGAACGAGGCCCATGCCGCGATCGTGGAGACCGGCCTGACCGTTCCCCAGACCCGGACCGTGTTCGCGAAACGCGTGGCCTCCTACCCCGGCGGCGAGGCCGCATTCCTCGCGGATTTCCGATCCACGCCGCATCGAGCCGTCACTCGCGTACTCGCCGACTGGCTGGGCTTCCATGTTCCGGAAGTCTTCGAACCGGACACCCTCCTCGCCGACGTGAACTTGCGTCTGAGCTCGTTCAAGCTGAGCATGCAGTTGAAGGATCTGACGTGGCTGGACAAGGAATTGAGCCTGAGGAAAGCGAAGCTCGTCTTGGGCGACCAGGAGAAGGTCGTACGTTTCAAGGACGCGCGCGATCTGTTGAAGTCCGTGAACGAACTACTCGTCCCGAAGAAACTCGCTTTCCTGGAGCTCGAGACCTGGGCCGACGACTACGCGTTCCTGATCGTCCGCGAGCCACGATGGGACAAGATTGCGAAGAACGCCTTCGTGATCGTGAAGGCGGACCAGACCGCCAATGGCGGTGAATGCGGCGAGTGCGGCGCCCCGGTCGGCAAGTATTGGAGCGACTGCCTGAAGTGCGGTGCCGTGTTCGGTTAGTCCTTCTTCTCCGCCTTCTTTGCCGGCTCTTTCGGCTCCGGGGTATCGATCTTCAAGGAGTCCGGGCCCCCCGGCTTCGTGCGCAAGATCGGCATGGGGTCGTAGAGCTTCTCGGGCCATTCGCGACGCTCGACGCGCATCCCGCAGTGCGGGCAATTCTTCGCGTCCAAGTGCTCCTCGTTCCGCGTGAAGAGCACCTTGCCGTCGCAGAACGGACAGTGCAGGGTCCGAGGCTTCCGCATGATCCGTTTTGCGAAGACGGACACTTGGCCTTCGCGGAGATCCGGGGCCATCGTCTCCAGACGAAAGCGCGGCCCGTTATGAAGGTTCCGACGCGATTCGCAGCCGACTGCCGAGGAGCGTTGTCTCCAGGACGCATCTCGCCTTCGGGCCATCCGCAAAGGGTCAAATGGTGCCGGCGCTTGGTCCGTCCCGCACATGCAAGAGTTGCGACTCCAGTCCTACCATGATTTCGACGGGGCGCTGTTCCGCAACGAAGCGGGTTGGTCCGTCCCGGCGGGATATCGGTCCGTCGACGCGGAAGCGCGCGTAGCCCGGACGCGCGCGGGCATGGTCGATCTCAGCGATCGCGCGAAAATCGCACTCACGGGCTCCGAACGCGTTCCGTTCCTGGATGGCCTTGTGACGCCAGACTTGAAGATTCTGACGCCCGGTACGTCGGCCTATGGCCTCCTGCTCAATGAGAAGAGCCGCGTCCTCGGAGATCTTCGCGTGTATGCGCTGCCGGATTCCCTCGTCCTCGACATCGAGGCCGCGCAGAAAGACCGCGTCCTTGGGATTCTCGAGAAGGCGCGCGTGAGTGATGACGTGGAGTTCCGCGACCTCGGACCGGCCGGTCACCTCGAGGTCCTCGGGCCGAATGCGGATTCGACGATCGGTTCCGTGCTCGGTGTCGAAGTCCGTGGAATATCTCGAAACGCTTTCTTGACGGTCACATCAGGTCGCTATCGATCGACGCACGTCGGCCGCGTCCAATCGACCGGGACAACCGGCTACACGATTTGGTCGCCCGACTCGAGCCTCTCCGAGGAGTGGGAGAAATTCTCCCGCGCGGGTGTGTCGCCCATCGGGCGCGACGCGTTGGAGCTCCTTCGAATCGAGGCCGGCATCCCTCGATTCGGCGCGGATATGGATGAGAACACGCTCGCCCTCGAAGTGGCCCCGGAATCCGCCCTCAGTTTCACGAAAGGATGCTACGTCGGTCAAGAGATTGTCGCGCGCGGGACCTATGTCGGCCAGGTGCGTCGGAAGCTGCTCGGCCTGCGTGCGGACGGCGACCTGGCACCGGTCCATGGGGATCGGGTGTCGAACGACGGACGCGAGGTGGGGTTTGTGACGAGCGCCGCTTGGTCCCCGTCCCTCGGTGGTGTGATTGCGCTTGCGATCTTGCGCGTCGACGCCGTCACGCCGAATGGAGTCCTGTTCATCGATCGCGGGGGATGGGCCCTGCGCGCTCGATTGTCATCGCTACCATTCTTGTGAATACGTCGAATCCGATATTCGGACCGCTGGCGGGTCTGCGGCCCCTTAGCCTAAATTAGAAGAACCCTTAAATCCCCACGAGCCCCATCCCCTTTGCCCGAATTTCGGCAATGGAGAGTGCCGAGACCGGGAAATTGGGGAGGAGAGAGATTTGCGAGCAGATGTGTATCAGCGTGCGTCAGCGCTGTCGTTGGCGATTGCCCTCGTGAGCGTAGTGTTGGCGGCGTTCTTCGCCGCGCCGGTGACGGGTTCGTCACTGACGCCGTCGCCCATCATCGACAATTCGGCGCGGGCCGTGCTCATTCGCACGATGACCGCATCCGAACGTGTGGCCTTCGCGAATTCGGGAGTGATTCCGATCGTCGACTATGGAGCGTTTGTCCTCGCCACGGTCTCCGGACAAGCCTCGGCTACGCTCCAATCGAAAGGCATGATCCTCCGTACGTTGACGGATCGATCGACGTTGTATCTCGGTTCTGTATCCTTCGATACCGCGAAAGCGGCACCCGCGATTGCGGACAATCTCCGGATCGCATCGTATCCCGCGGGAACCGCGGGCCTGTACCTCGTCCAGTTCAAGGGTCCCATCCTCTCCAGCTGGCTCGACGGTCTCCGCGCACAAGGCGTGCGCGTTTACAATTACATTCCCAACTTCGCCTTCGTCGTGCAGATGACCCCCGAGCAGGCGAAGGGCGTTTCCTTCTCTCCCATGGTCCAGTGGGTCGGCGTCTACCAACCCGCGTACCGGATCAGTCCCCTCGTGTACCAGAATTTCAAAGATCCAACTCTGACGGACAAGGTTCCGTTCACAATGCCGAACGGGAAATCGACCCCAGCGAGCTTGTCGCTCTCCGCCGTCGCAGCCCCGGGCGGTTCCGGCCTCACCGCGTCGGCCGATCCCTTCTCCACCGTCGGCGTGAGTCCCGCGGCCAAGGTCGGCCCGAGCTACGATCTCAGTGTGTTGATTCTCAAGAGCGCGCCCGCGAGCACGTCCCGCTCCCTCGGCGCGATGTCCCACCGCATCTATCAGACGATGAGCATGGGCTGGTTCGAGCTCGTCCGCGTGTCCGTGGACGCAGCGAACTTGCCGCGCATCGCTTCCATGCCCGGCGTGTACTGGGTCGAGCCGTTCTACCGGCCCCACGTCCTCGATGAAGTGTCGAGCCAGATCGACGCGGGCAACTACGTCTCCCAGCTAACGCCCGGTTATCTCGCGTGGCTCAACTCGACCGGCTACACAGGAGCCGGCATCCGGGTCGCCGTCGATGACACGGGCGTGGACACCGGCGTCGACAACCCGAACGTGAATGGAGACATGCATCCGGAACTCGACAACCGCGTCGTCGCGAACCTGTGGTACGGATCCCTCACGAACGGGGCGGACGGCTTCGGCCATGGGACGCACGTCTCGGGTATCGTCGCGGGCAACGGCTCCCTCGGGACAGGCGACCCGAACGGCTTCCTCTGGGGCCTCGGGATGGCGCCTCAGGCGGACATCATCAACCAGCGCATCTTCGACAGCGGCGGGGCGTGGCAGAACCCGAGCTACTACTCGCTCGGTTCCGACGCCTTGAACAACAGTGCTTCCGTCAACAGCAATAGCTGGGGCATCCAAGATGGAGGCGCCTACCTCATCGATGACATGATCTATGATGGCCTCGTCCGAGACGCGAACATCTTCACGGCGGGGAACCAGTCGCTCATCTTCGAGTTCTCCGCAGGCAACGCGGGCTGGGGCGGCGGCACGCCGGTCTACCAGAGCACCGGGAGCCCCGGCAACTCCAAAAACGTGATCACGACCGGCGCCTCGTTGAACTTCAGGCCGACGGTCCCGCCTCCGGGCACCTGGCCGGCCGATGACTTCAACGCATCGATCGGCTTCAGCAGCCGCGGCCCGACCGCGGACGGCCGGATCAAGCCGGACATCGTTGCTCCGGGCGGATGGATTGCGTCCGCGCTCTCGAGCCAGGCGAACCCGAACTGGTGCTGGCAGAACATCGACGCGTTCCACATCTACTGCGGCGGCACGAGCATGTCCGGCCCGATGGTCTCCGGCGCGGCGGCCCTGTTCGTACAATACTTCCGGAACACGACGGGAGCCGATCCGAGCCCGGCGATCACGAAGGCCGCCCTGGTGAACGGCGCGGTCGACATGCCCGCGGTCGCGAACCCGTCCTTCGGTTCCTTCTCCACCGGCCCGATCCCGAACATGGACGAAGGCTGGGGCCGGCTTCACCTCGGGAATGTGATCGCGTCCTCGGCAGCGCACTTCTACGATGACCAGACGGTCTCCTTGGCGACCGGAGCTTCTCACTCGTACCAGATTGCGGTCGGAATCGTCGATCAGCCGGTCAAGGTGTCCGTCGCGTGGACGGATGTGCCCGGCACCCCGGGAGCGGGCACGGAGCTCGTGAACGACCTCGACCTGACGGTCACCGCGCCCGATGGGACGATGTATCTGGGGAACAACTTCGCGGACGGCGCGAGTGCTCCCGGCGGAACACCCGACTCGAAAAACAACTTGGAGAATGTCTACATCTCGAATCCCGCGGTCGGCGTCTACACGGTGACCGTGACGGGAGTCAACGTCCCGTCCGGTCCTCAAGACTACGCGCTCGTCGTCTCCTACGGCGGCGGGCCGACCCCGGTGGGCAACGTGTTCTGGAACCAGGGCACCTTCATGTCGTCGGCACTCGCGGGCCTCGTGCTCATGGACAGCGACCTGAGCGGCACCGCGACGGTCGCCGTGACCAGCGACACCGGTGACGCCGAGACCGTCACGACCACCGAAGTCGGGAACGCCTCCGGCGTGTTCTTGGGCTCCATCCAACTGACGTCCGCGGCCAGTAGCCCCGGCGACAACCTGCTCAATGTGGTGAATGGTGGCACGATCAACGTCACGTACGATGACGCGAGTCCGCCCGGGACGAAGACCGCCACCGCGACGATCGACGACACGCCGCCGGTCATCTCCGCCATCAACACGTCGAGCGTCACGCACAATTCGGCGCGGATCGATTGGCTCACCAACGAGGCGGCCACGAGCTCGATCCTGTACGGTACCACGACGCCGCCGAACGCGACCGGCGTCGGCGGGTTCGGCCTGACCCACGGACTCACGCTGAAGGGCCTCACGCCGAACACCACGTACTTCTTCGAAGTCACCGCGACGGACCAGGCCGGGAACACGGCGGTGGACAACAACGGTGGAGCGTACTACACCTTCACGACCCTCCCGATCCCGCCCGTCCTCCTGCTCGACGACGACTTCGGCCTGAGCTTCGAGACGTACTACACGCTCGCCCTCTCCGCGGTCGGCCAGGACTTCGTCTACTGGGACATCGCGACGCAGGGCATCCCGGCCCTCACCGATCTGGCCAGCTTCAAGGTCGTCATCTGGTACACGCCCGGTTGCGGGGCCATGTTCCAGTCCCAGACGGTCCTGACGAGCTACCTCGACGCCGGCGGGCGTCTGATCGCGATCGGCCAGGACCTCGGTTACTGCAGCAATTTCATGTCCGGGCCGTTGTACGGCACGTACCTCCATGCATCGTACGTGACCGACAACGCTCCGACGCGGCACGTGGTCGGAGTCGCGGGCGATCCTATCGGCGACGGACTCGACATCCAGATCGCGGGCGGCGACGGGGCGAATGACCAGTTCTACCCGGACGTGGTCGACCCGATCGCCCCGGCAGAGACCGGGGTCCAGTACGACTCGGGCCCCTCGAGCCGGTCTGCGATCCTCCACGTCGACACCGGAACCTACCAGACCGCCTACCTCGCGTTCAACTTCGAGGCGATCAGCACCGCTCCCGATCGGCAGAACATGATGGACCGGCTCCTGAGCTGGATCATCCCGCCGCTGTACGGCGTGCGACTGTCGCCGAAGACGCAATCGTCCCAGACCGTGCCGGGGGCGACCGTCTCCTACGACTTCAAAGTCGTGAACCGCGGTATCGCGCTGCCGCAGGATACGTTCAACCTGGCATGGAGCTCCGCTCCGTTCGCCTGGCCGACGTCCCTCTGGTACGCGAACGGTTCGGCTGTGACCGACACGAACGGCGACGGCGTCCCGGACACGGGACCGATCCCGTCGAAGGGAGCCATTACCCTGACCGCGACGGTCGATGTGCCTGTGGCTGCGGTAGATGGTAACGCGGACGTCGCGACCATCATGGCGAATTCGGTCAGCCTACCCTCGGCTTCGTCGGCCACCAGTGCGACGACCTTGGTACCCCCAGCCGGTGTCTTCGTGGCGGCCGGGCCGTACTTCAAGGTCACGCCGGGACAGACGGTGACCGCGGCGATGAGCGTCCGGAACACCGGTGGGCAGCCGGACGTCCTGAATATCGTGGCGACGTCCCAGAGCGGATGGCAGGTCTCACTCCTCGCATCCGACGGGTCTCCGTTGCTCGACACGAACGACGACGGCATCCCCGACGTCGGCACGGTTACAGGGCTCCAAGGCGCGAGCTTCGGTGTGCAAGTCACCGTCCCGGCGGGAGCGACGCCGGGCACGATCGACCTCACCGTGGTCGTCGGAAGTTCCGCCATGGATCCCAATGCGACCGGCAACTCGAACGTCGTGTTGGAGTACTACGGACCCGGGCCGGCGGACTGGCCGACGTTCCACAACACGAACCAGCGCCGCGGCGCCTCGCCGAACCTGTTCGGGCCTCCGATGAGCCAGCTGTGGACCGCGCCCGGGAACACGGCCGCCTTGTACTCCGGCCCCGTCTACGCGGAGGGCAAGCTGTTCGCGACGAGCATCGACCAGTTCCTTCGGGCTCGGGATCCGTTCCTGGGCACCACGATCTGGTCGCGATACCTCGGCGACGGCAGCGGCATTCCGTTCTACACGGGTTGGCCGACGGTCGCCAACGGCGTGGTCTACGTGATTTATTACACACTCAGCGGCGGCAACCTGTACGCCCTCGATGCGAACACGGGCGCCACGATCTGGAGCATCGCCGGGTTCGACTTCAACGCGAGGATCCCGCTCGCCTACGCGGACGGCATGGTCTTCGGTGAAGGCCGGGACGGAAGGGTCTTCGCCCTCGACGCGACCACGGGCGGCGTCGTCTGGACATACCAGACGAACGGCCTGTTCCCATGGGGCGGCGTGACGGTCGCCGCCGGCACGGTCTGGGTCAGCGCGCTCGATCCGACCGGGTCGTCGAACGGATACGTCTTCTCGTTCGACGAGATGACCGGCGCACTCCGGTGGTCCTTCGCCCTCGACGGCTGGGGCGGTTCGGCCCCGCTGTTCGCCCAGGGGAACGTGTACGTCGGGTCGTTCAACCAGGCGACGTTCCCGCCGACGGGCACCTTGTGGGCCCTCAACGCGTTCAGCGGGACGCCCGTCTGGTCGACCTCCGGATTCGGAGGGTTCTGGTTCGACACCCCGGCGTACGACGGCACGAACCTCTACGTGGGCTCCGTGAACGGCGCCTTCAGCGGCGTGGACGCGACGACCGGCACCGTGCTGTGGCAGACCTTCAGTTCCGGCGTCATCTTCAGCTCCGTGGGCCTCGCGAACGGGTACGTGTTCGGGACCTCGACGGACGGCGGCTTCTACATCTTGGACGCCGCGACCGGAGCCATCGTGGACGCGCACTTCCTGAGCGGCGCCGGATCGGCGTCGGCCGTGGCCATCGGCATGGGCTACGTCTGGATGGACGACGCGTCCGGGACCGTCTACGCGTACGGGGCGCCCGGTGCGGGCGTGATGGCCGCGATCGAGGCGCAGCCTGGGACCGCGAGCCTCTCCGTCGGATCCGCCGCGCTGTTCCACGCGCAGGCCTACGACCTGTACGGCAATCCGAGCCCCGGTGGCCCGTACTCGTGGACCTCCGTAAACGGCCTAGGGACCACGCTGCCCCTGTCCGCCAACGGCGACCAGGCGATCTACGTCGCGGGCATCCAAACGGGCACGGACAGCCTGCGCGTCGCCTCGGGCGCCTTCAGCTCGGACGCCACATTGAGCATCCTACCGGGAGCCCTCGATCACGTCGACCTGTCGCCCGGTGTCGCGAGCGTCGGCGCCGGTGCGACGATGGCCTTTGGTGCGGCCGCGAAGGACCGCTTCGGGAACACGATCCCAGGCGCGAACTTCACGTGGACTGTGACCGGCGGCATCGGGACGATTGATGCCTCCGGCTTGTTCACGGCCGCGACGACGACCGGCACGGGAACCGTGACGGCCCAATCGGGCACGCACATCGGGACGGCGATCGTCGAGATCGTGCCCGGAGCCCTCGCTACCATTGGCGTGGATCCGGCAACGATCACCGTGGTCGCGGGAGACAACCGTCTCCTCACCGCCCGTGGCTTTGACCGGTACAACAACGAGATCTTCGGGCTAAGCTACCGGTGGTCCACGACGATCGGGTCCGTCCCGCTCACGGGAGCGACCGCGATCCTGGCATCCTGCACCGTCAGCGGGTGTCGGGCTGGCACTGGCACGTTGACGATCGCCGCGGGCGCCATGACGCAGGACTTCCCCGTGACGATCGTACCGGGACCGGAGGCGCGGATTGACGTGTCTCCGCCGACCGGGACGGTCGTCGCCGGAGGAACACTGGCCTTCAGCGGGACCCCGAGGGACGCGTTCGGCAACGCGATCTCCGGCCTGACGGTTGCATGGACCGTGACGGGGGGCATCGGGACGATTTCGGCGGGAGGCGTGCTGAGCGCGTCGAACCTGGTCGGAAGCGGGACCGTGGTCGCGAGCGCGGGCAATGCCCCGCAGACGACCGTGGCCATCGCGGTCGTCCCAGGGGCCGCCTCGCGGGTCACGGTCGACCAATCGAGCTTGTCGATGATCGCGGGAGCGACGACGACGCTCGCGGCGAGGGTGTTGGATGCCTACGGCAACGAGGTCACGACCGGGCATCTCACCTGGACCGCGGGCGGAGGCTCGCTGTCTCGGCTGTCGTCGGACGACCGACTGTTCCTGTATACGGCGCCCACGGCGACGGGTCCGGATGTCAGCATCTCGATCACGGCCGTCGGCGTCTCCGACGTCCCGACCGCGACGATCACGGTGGCGATCCTCGCGGGACCGCCCGCCGCGGTCGTGATTAGCGCGCCCCAATCGAGTGTCGCCGCGACCGGGACCCTCGCCTTCACGGCGGTCGTCACGGACGCGAACGGGAACTCGATTGCGGGGTCGACCGCGACCTGGGTCGCATCGGCAGGTTCGATCGGAATCTCGTCCGGCATCCTGACCGCGCCGCAGCAGGCAGGACCTGTCCTCGTGACGGCCACGGTCTCCGGACGCGCAGCGTTCATGACGGTGACCGTGACGCCCGCGTCCTTGGACCACCTGGTCGTCTCGACGAACTCGATTAACGTCGCGACCGGGGCGGGGATCACCCTGACGGTGACGGCCGTGGACGCGTACGGGAACACCGTGTCCGTGCCGAGCTTCACCTGGACGACGTCGGTCGGACGGGTGGACGTGGCGTCGGACGGGCGGACCGCGTCGTTCTTCGCGGGCGACATGGGCGGCTCGGGCAAGATCACTGTGAGCGGCGGCGGGCAGTCGAAGGACATCCCGGTCTCTGTGACGGAGAGCTCGTTGCCCTTGTCCCGGCAGGCGACCTCGGCGACCTCGTTGCTCTTCCTCGTGGTCGCGATCCTCGCGATTGCGGCGAGCGTGTTCATGTTCGTCCGCTACCGCGACACGCGGCGCGAACTCGAGGAGATGCGCAAGGGCGGATCCGGCGGGAAGTGAGAGCGAACGGAGGGCCTCGGCCCTCCCCTTTCCTATATTTCCTTCATGTCCCAGCGGACGCGAGTCTCAAATAGGCCGGCCCGATTGGCCTCGCGCATGTGCCGCATGATGGGCGTCGTGAGCCGAGGTCCCGTCTACTACGACCTGTTCGAGGAGTTTGCGGACCTCGCCACGAAGGGCATGTGCCCGATTGGTGCGCCGGATGAACGGGGACACAAGGACGGCTGGGGCCTCGCTTGCTTCCAGAACGGATCGCTGAAGGTCCACATGCGGGATGCGGGGAGCGCCCCGGACGCCTCCAAGTACTACGGGACCGCGTGGAAGATCGCGAAGCTGAACATGGAACGCGCCCCGGGGCAATCCTTGATCGTCATGGGGCATCTTCGGCGAGCGAGCTCGCAAGGCCTCGTCGCACAGAAGTTCGCCCACCCGTTCATCGAGGAGCGGGACGGGGTCACATGGGCGTTCCAGCACAACGGGTCACTCATCACGGATTCCGGAGATTCTGGGAAAATCGATTCGCAAATCCTATTCGAGATGATCCTGAGCTCACTCCGGGGAAGGTCCCACGAAGACGTGGTCCAGGCCACGACGGCAGCGCGCGAATTGGCCATCAAGGAGCACGGAGGGTTCACGAGTCTGAACTTCATGCTCTCGGACGGCGATCTGTTACATACATACCGAGATTTCCAAACAAACGGCCAGTACTATACACTCTACTTGGACAATTTAGGGGAGATGGTCATCGCAGCGTCAGAGCCCATCCTGGCGATGCAAGCGGAGCCAATGCCGCGCGGAATACTTCACACAATTTCTCCGGACCTCACAATCCGTCACACGGCCGTTGGATGAAGCGATTGGAAGTTGTTTGCCCGGGAAACGTTGGCGTGTTTCCCAATTCAATTTCGTTCCCGTGAGCACGATGCTGTCTTCGGCTAATCTTCGAAGACATTGGGCACTTGTCGCTTTGCTTTCTCTCGCCCTTGGTTTTCATCTTCCGATTTTCGGAGATGCGTTGAATCCGGATGCCACGACCTACCTCGCGGTGGCGAAGTCAATTGCGACCCAAGGCTCACTCGGGATTGAGACTACCCTAGCGCCTCGGCATCCACCTTTGATGCCTCTCTTACTGACGCCGTTCGGACTCGCGCTCGGGTTCAACGACATTTCCGTCCATATCCTGGAATTGATTGCGTTTGTTGTTCTGCTCCTACTAACGTATTCGCTTTCGAGAGGCTTCGGACCCCGCGTTTCGCTGGTACCGGGCCTCCTACTTTCGGTCGATCCCGTGCTCTACTTGAATATGAGCGATGGCAGGTCCCTCTGCGTCCTTATGATTCTTGCGCTAAGCACTCTCCTGGCTGTTTGGCGAGGACTGGTCGATTCTCGGTGGCTTGTTGTTGCCGCGATGAGCGCGTCTCTGGCCTACCTTACGGCCGACTCCGTTGGCTACCTGTTCCCGATCGCTGGAATTGCCGGTCTTGCCTGGCGTTTCTACTACGTTCGGTGGCAGGTGTTCCGCGACCGGTGGTACCTCTCGGCGGTCGCGATCTTTTCAAGCGTGGTACTGGTCTGGACAGGCTACAACGTGGCCTCTCAGGGAAACCCGTACACGGACCCCCGGGTGATAGGATACTTGGATCGATTGATTGGCTCCACCCATCTGGACATCCAAATTGTCATGATCGGTGGCTTCGTCGTTTACTTCTTTCTATACCTCGGTCAGAATTTTCTCCCCTTCTTGGCGCTTCGGGAGGCCCGATCGGCTGTGCGATCGTTGCCCGCAAAACTGGTCCGCGATCAGCGAATCGGGGCGATGGGGCTGTTCATCGTCCTCACGATCCTCACTTCAGCGGTGCTTTCCTCCGCATTCACCCTCTACGAACCCTTGCGCACTCTCGACCATTCTGACACCTACCTCCGATACGCTGCCGTCGTCGCTCCTATAGCCTTTCTTGGAGTAGGTATGCTTGCGCGAACTTGCTCCCGGACGAGCAAGAGATGGATCGCTCCGTTGGCCGTTGCTCTCATCGTTCTGGCGGTCCAGTTTGTCCCGCAGGCCATCGAACGCGACGATAGCTCGGCCTGGTTTCATGCTCTCCAGAAAGACCTTTCGGCGCGCAACATCGAGACGGTTTACAGCGACATCGCCATTTACTTGCGGTACAACACTGGCGGAGTCGCGTTCCTGTCAATCGATAAGGGATACTCGACGCCGTCGGTGAACATCACCACCTCTGATGTACCACCTGGCTCAGCGCTGCTAACTCTCATTTACGTGCCCGCCCGGTTTGATGAGCGGATTGAAGGACTGTACCTCGTTTACCACTTCGACCCCGCTATCAATGGCCCTTTCGCCAATTTGTACTACCGAAACTAGGTTCGAAAAATCGAACGCTGCTTGTTCCTTGTTGGCAAAGGACCAAGACAGCCAAGTAGAAGCGCGGAATCCTCGTGGAAGGCTTTAGGCGCAGAATAATTGAGTCGCGACACCCTTTGGTAAGTGGTCCCGTGCGCGCCCAAGCGATCGAAGTCCTGGCCTGCCCCGTGTGCTTAGGACCGCTCTCGCCAGGTGACGGGAAGCGTGACGATATCGTCACCGGGGCTTTGCTCTGCTCTCGGGATTCAATCGCGTATCCAATCAGCGACGGCATTCCGAACTTGGTCCTCCCTAGCCGCGCTGAACAGATCCAGGCGATGGCGTCCTCGTATGCCGCGGCATGGGCGAAGGACGGATGGGGCTCGCTAGACCCTCAATACCTGCTTGAGTTGCCGTTCCACGACAGGACTCGCCGGCGGTCAACCGAGTGGCGATTGAAGGCCAGAAGTCTGTCCGCTTTGCTCCGGTTTCTTGATGGGATTCAATCGAAGATCATCATAGACCTGGGAGCGGGGGTCGGGTGGCTCTCCTACCAGCTTGCTCGCTTGGGAGGCACAGTTTTTGCAACGGACTTGCTCTTGGACAAACTGCTCGGTCTTGGAGCTGCATCACTCTATGTCGAGAGCGGGACGTTCTTCGAACGAGTGCGGGGGGATCTCGAGAGACCTCCGTTTCAGGATGGATCCGCCGACATCGTAATCTGCAATGCTTCGTTGCATTATGCGAGGAATCTGGAAGCAACTCTGTCCGAGATCTCCCGCATTCTAGTGCCTGGTGGCTTGTTCATCATTATGAATTCACCGGTGCATCGGGACGTGACCAGCGCCGCTCGCGCGGAGGGTGATTTTCGGAGTCACCTCGAACGGCTAGGCGCGAACGTCGAAGTCACATCGAATTATCACCACTTGGTTCGTGAGACTCTCGAATCGGAGATTCGTTCTGCAGTGGGTCCGGTCGGCGAGGTGCGATTCGCTACGGGTCGTCTCTTTCAGTCGACGCGGTTCGTGAAGTCGACCGTCCTGCGAATGGAACTGGCAGGCTTTCCACTGATCTACGCGCGGAAGCCGAAGTGACTCAGGTGACTGAACGCATCAATCATCCATGCGGCAAAGATTATTCGTGAGCCTTCCGATAGGCTGAACAGGGTCTCCAGGAATCCATTCCATCGGGTCCTGCAGGGGTGACCGTCCGGGTTGAAGAAACAAACTCTGAATCCGTCCGCCTCAAGGATTGCGGATTCCGACGTCTATCGACACATCGCGCAAGGATACGATTCCCTTGCTCCGTCATACGACCGAGATGTTGGTTCGAATCCGATTGGGCAGCGAATGCGAGCGGTGTTTAGACAGGTCCTATCGCGCACCTTTTTGGAAGGTCAAACGGTTTTCGAGATCGGGTGTGGAACAGGGATTGACGCCCTTTGGCTCGCCCGATCCGGAGTCAACGTAGTGGCAACGGACATCTCCCGAGAGATGGTCGAGCTGGTGAACAAGAAGGCGAAACACGAGGGCCTTACCGATCGTGTCCGCGTCGCCAACCTGCGAGCCAGTGAAATCGGCGTGCTCGCGGACGAGTATGGCGAGGAATTCTTCGACGGCGGTTTCTCCCACGCAGGGGCGCTCAACATGGAACCCGCCCTTGAGCTGGTACCGTCCCAGCTTCGCCGTCTCGTTAGACGTGGCGGCGCGTTCGTGTGTAGCATCATCAACAAGATCAGCCTGTTCGAATTACTGTTCTATCCGCTTGTCCTGAGACCTCGAAAGGCCTTCCGACGTCTCGGCCATACCGTTCCAATCCCCATCTCTCGAGAACCTCCATTGAACCGATACGTTGTCCCCGCGCGGTTCTACAGCCCGAAGGACGCCGCTACGTTGTTCCGTCCAGACTTTGCTTTTGAGTCCCTCCAGGGCTTACAGATTTTCCTTCCTCCGGCCAATCTGGCCCGATACTATGCCGACTTATTGGTTGCTTTTATGCCCCTCGAGATTCTTGAGGAAACGCTATCGCGTGTGCCTCCGATCAATGCCTGGGGCCATCACTCAATTCTTACTTTCAGGAGGTCGTAATGCCTGGCCGCGATCTCATCCCCGCTTTGGTCGAAGGCGTCTTGCGCGTCGCCGCTGCCCTACTGGTCCTGATACTTTCGGGACTAGCAATAGACACGCTTCTTCGATTCGCTCCGTATCTCCAAGGCCCTTGGAATTGGGTTGGTATGATTCCGATCGTCTTCGGCGTTGTCTTGGAAGCGATGGGGACAGTCGCATTTTGGAGGTATGGAGAAGGCACTCCTCACCCAGCCGCTCCGCCAAGATGGCTCGTTTGGGAAGGCCCCTATGCCTACACGCGAAATCCGTTGTACCTCGCTCGTTTCACAATCCTGCTTGGGTCATCCCTGCTCTTGGGCTCCATCGGTGTCTTACTCCTGTTGGGTGGGCTCATTCTCTCCGTTCAATTTGTCCTGTTGCCCAGGGAGGAACGGCGACTTGCATCGAGGCATGGGCGGGCGTACGAAGAGTATTCGACGAGGGTCGGACGGTGGATCGGAATACGGCGGTCCGGCCGCAGAGGCTGATTGTACTACGGTTTCATTCCGTAAACGAAAACGGCGTGTGTACCAGCTTGGACACCGCCAGCGTCGTATAGGAACTGAAAGTCCGCAGTGCTAGTGCCATTCTGCAGCTCCGGGAAAAGCACTCGAAGGGTGTAGTAAGGCACCCCCATGTACACGACATAGGCGGTCGTTGTTTTGAGAAAACTGAGCGCCGCGGAGCGGCTCGCTGGGAGCCAGCGAGAACCAAGGATCCGATCCGATGGATAGCCGCTGAAGTATGCCGCGATCGGGGACTCACTCACAAGAATCTTGCCATCCGGGAGCTGAAGAGAGCTGACATACTCGCCCGCCCGTCGTAACGGCTCCATGGCCGAGCTCGTGGGGAATCCAGGGGTCCAAGACCCCAGGACACTTGGCAGAAGCGTTGCTCCGAGAATGAAAAAACTCGTCATGGTTACGATTGGAGTTGCACGGTTCCAGTCAGTCGATGCTTTCCGCCTGAGTCGGGTAGCCCATCGAGCAAGGTCAGCTATCGCAAACGCCGCAAAGATGCTCAGGAACGGTATCGTGATTAGGACGTACCGAAAGCTCGGGTTTCCAAAGAGCAGCGCCGCATAGAATATCACAAATCCCCAAAACGAGAGAACGATCCATGCTCCGAACTCGCGGCGAATTCGGAAGAGTGCGAAACTTCCGCCGAAGATGAGGACAAGCGGAAAGAATCCAAAATATCCGTTCCACCATCGGGAGAGAATGAACGTCGGATTGGGTTGTGTGCCGACGGAAATCTGGTACTGGAGGTCAGTGGAGGTTTGTTTCACCACGATCGACGGGAGGAAACCCCATTGTGTAGAGTACGCGAAATATCCAACCATGAATAGGAGGGCGGGAATCGTGGTGATGAGAATCTTGCGGTTGTTCCCGGCATCGTCCTTGTTCGCTAGCACGAAGGCAAATAGCAGGACGATGACTAGCCAAGCTTCGTAACGAACCGTCACCGCCAGACCTAGGGCCAGCGCCGCAATCCAAAATCGTCCCTTCGGGGGACTCTTGAACTCGAACAGCATCGCGTATCCGAGAAGGACAAAGAACGTCGCCATCGTCTCTGGAGTAGCCCAGCCGCTTACGGCAATCGCGACCAAGTTGAAGGAGTAGAAGCTAGTTGCCGCGAGCCCGATGGCGGGACCTCGCTTTCGAGCGATGAGGAACACAATGAGAGAGGTGAGGCTCGACAATCCGATGTTGGCAGCTTTCAAAGCTTCCATGGACCTGAGACCGACAATGTCGAGAAGCCCCGCCCCGGAGAAATGATAGAGTGGTAGCCAGTTTCCTTGAGTCATCATCGAGTGGCGGTCCCAGTATTGGCCCGTCGAGGCGAGGTTCGCGGAGATCCACCAGTTCTGGTATCCGTCTTCGAATGGATCGAGGAACCCCGAGAAGTGAAAACGGATAATCGCGCTGAATCCGATGATCGCCAGGAGCGAGACACCCATAATGAGGTTCTTGGGCTCGCGAATCCTACGAACGACCCACCGCAGACGTTGAAGCTCCGTTTCCGTTCCCTCAGAGGTGTATTCCGTCATCCAGGGTTGAACCGTGCGGTGTGTGGTACCAAGTCCGGTTTCGGAACGTGAAGAGGGCCACAAAACAAGCCAACACCCAAGTCCAGTTGAACACGAGGAGGAGCGGGAAATACAGAAGTTCCCGGAGGGATTTCGTCTCAAGGTAGATGCCGAGAATCGGGTAATAGGTCGCCATAGCGAGAATCAGAAAGAACAAGGGCCCTGGGTGGAGCACGGTGAGATGCGGGATAATGAATGCGCCGAGTAGCCAGAGCACGCTCTGAATGCCCACGGCGAAAATCGAGAGCGGATAAAGCAGATACAGCGCGCAGTCGAGGACTCGGACATCCCTCTTTCGGATCCCGGTACGGAGGAGCGGAATAAAAAACCGGAACAGATTTGTGAAATGCCCTCGCATCCATCGGATTCTCTGTCGCATCGCGACTCGAACGCTCCGCGGTTTTTCGTCGTAAACGACCGCCTCCGGCGACCAGACCGGGAATACGCCGCGTTGCGCCAGGACACAGACCATCTCTAGATCCTCGGTGATTGTCGTCATCGGCCACCCAAGTTCCGCGAGCAGATCGGCGTCGATGCAGAACCCGGTTCCCCCGCACTGACTCGGGAGGCCGGTTCGGCGTTTTCCGAGCTGCCACAGACGGTTGGTCATGGCATACGACTGGTAGATGACTCGCGTTACCCAATTGTCGAACGGATTCTTGGTTCCGAGGTATCCCTGAATAAATCGGTTCCCACTGCAGAGTTCCGTATTCATCTTTTGAAGAAAATTCAGAGAGACCCGATTGTCCGCGTCGAAGAATGTGAAGGCATCATAGACCTTCCCGTCGCCTGTTTCGGCATCTTTCAAGATTCGTTCGATCCCCGCCCGCATGGCGGGTCCTTTTCCTCGGTTCGGTCCCGTCTTTACAAAGACCCGGACGCCGCTCACGCCACGAGCGACCTCAACGGTCCGATCCGAGCAGTTGTCCGCGATCACGAAGACATCGTATAGCGAGCACGGATATTCCTGCCCCGCAAGGTCCTGAAGAAGGGCCCCGATGACCTCCGCCTCGTTGTGAGCGGCTACCAGGACCGCGAATCGCTTTTCGGGAGCGTGGTCCGACCTCGGCTTCCATCGGCGAGCCCCGAAAAAGGATAGACCTACCGAATGAAGGTAGATCGTCCCAATCAGGATCCAAGACAAGACCCAGAACATCAGTAGGATGTCGTCGACGATCACCGGCATGTCTCCTAATCTTGAAAGAACTCATAGGGGAACTTGACTCGGCGAAGGAACGCCAGCCTTTCCATGGCTTGCGTGTCCTTTCGCTTCATCCAATGAACGAAGGAGTAGGTCGCCTGCGAAGCGAATCGGCCGAGGCGATCGGAAATCGTCAGCATCGTTGGGTGACGACCGATCCACGCGACGATCCGGCCGAGGGCATTCGGTTCAGGAAAACGATGGTCGGTCATGGCCTCCCGGTCAAGCTGCGGGAACAGACGGAGGATCCACGGGTTCGACGAGATGACTTGGTGAAAATGACGCTCGCCAAAGACGGGTTGGCAATGAAGCAGTTCGAACGCAAGTGCTTCGTCATCTCGAGCGAACGGCTGGGTTTGAGTTCGCGTCCAGATTACGTTGATGCAGATGACTTTCCGAAGTCGCCCGCTTTTCCATGCGCGAAGCGAAACCAAGAATCCGAGAGCGAGTGCAACGGCGTAGGTTAGGTACTTTGTGTCATCTCGAACAAAGAGGTCGAGGTCGACATCATCTGCGGGGATATACCCTCCTGTCGCTGCCGAACCGGACAGGCCGACACAGTCGACAAGGGGACAGGTCCGCAACAAGCTCTCTGCGAATTCCAATGCGATAGTGTGGGCAGCACCGTTCGCCGACCTGTTAATAGTGACACGAGGGCGCGATTTTTCTATGAGCGACTCGTGGCCACTGATACAAACGAATCCCTCGTGGACCCTGATTCGAGGGTTCGACTCGACCATTGCGGCAATGTCGCCCGGATTCTCTGAACCGCCGAGCAGGTCCTTGGACAGCGCCTCGATCGTGGGGGCGTAGCCCCACCGGTGGGTGAGTTCCAAGGTTCTCTCAGCTCGCGAGAGAACGTCCATGTCAGATGGTCGAATCGGTGCGAGAAGGATTCTCCGGCCGCCCCACTTTGACGTTACTATTATGATAGTATTAAGCGTTTTCCCTACTTGGGGAAGAAGGCAAGATTTCGGACAGGAGCAAAAGTCTCTGGACGCGTTCCTTTAACGGCGGGTATCGACTGAAAATTCCTCGCCCCGATCCCAGTATGCTCAATCCCCAGGCAGGCCTTGGCGGCATGCCGCGGTCCGCGATTTTCAGGAGGGCGGATGCCAGCGAGGCCGGTTTGCCCGTAGACCGGCCGCTCGTCTCATCGGCCAGGTATTCCCGCTCGCGGTGGACGGCCGGGTCGAAGAACTTGCTAAACGGATCGAAGAAGAGAATTCGGGAAAGCACGCGCGAGAACACTTTGAATTCCGCGTCGTGGTGTTTGATATGCATGAGTTCGTGCGCGACGACCGTCTCCACCTCGTCCCGGTCCAAGATGGTCAAGAGTCCGGTAGAGACCAGGATGTTTCGTACCTTGCCTCCGACCGCCATCCCTAGAGCTTGATCGGTCTCCACGATTCCCACCCGTACGCGAGGGACGCCCTCGAAATCGCCAAGCAAGTCGACAAATCTTTGGATCCACCGTTCCTCCACGTGAGGTTCCCGCGGCGAGAAGCGGCGCAGGACAGCGGAGTTTCCGAAACGCCACACAATGAGGGAGATGATTGCGGAGGTCGCGAGTCCACCTGCCACCGCGCCCGACACGGCGAGGGGAACGCCATTCCGGGCGTAGGCCACCATGCGCGCCTGCCCGATGCAGAGTAGGATGCTGGTGGCCACGAAGGCCCAGAAGAAAATGGACATTCCGTACAAACCGGTAAGGAGACTCACGCGCAGCTTTGCGTTTCGGGCGTTGGTGAGGAACACATAGAGCAGCGTCCCCATGGACGCGCCGCACACCGCGATCACCGCGAGGGGCAACGGGGCGGACCAATAGGTAACAAGCGCCTCGCCTATGATCTCCAGAAGACTAGCCATTCCGCTTCTCCCTGCTCCGTCGCGTCTGGACCTGCGATCGCAATGAGGCGATTTCCTCGTCTTGCGCCGGGACAGGATTCTCCAGAAGATACGACACAGCGGCCCCGCCGAATGTGTTCACGACGCGATCGATCATGGACGCCATCGCCTTACGGTAAGCACGTCCCTCCTTTAGGCGGTAGAATACCTTTTTTTCGCTTGCCTTCCGCATCGCAATTAGATCCTTGTCGACGAGTCGATACAGGGTCGTCGTCACGCTGGTATATGCGACGTCGCGCCTCTTCTTGACCTCACTGTAAATCGCCCCGGACGTTGCCACACCCAGGTTCCGAACCGCCCGGAGGACTACGAGCTCTAGCTCACCTAGCTCCATACGACTACTACATGGATAGTAATCTAATTAAGACTTGTTGCTTCCTGTTCGATTCGACAGCTGGGCAACCCTAGGCAAGTCCGGAGGCTTGCGTCGCGAGCTCGGAGAAGCGCTTCGAGAGGATGTCCAAGGCGGCAACCAGGACGGCCTTCGTGCTCAGCGATCCGTCCGTCTCGAACTCCATGACGATCCGTGTGGGATCGTTTCCCGCTTTCACGGATTCGACCTTGTACAGATCGATGAACTTCTTGCATGTCTTGCAATCGCTCGAGAGTTCGAGGGTTTCCTCGTCTTCCGTCGCGGTCGATTGCATGTGGCTCTCGCAGAACGGGACCGCCGGGTCGAGCGCGTCGAGGCTCTTGCTCCCCGCCTTCAGGATTGGGTAATAGCGGTACCCGACGCCGTGCGTGGCCTGCCACTTCGCATGATCCTTCCCGTTGCCCAAGATCGCTGTCGCGTACACGAGCATGGCCTGTCCGTCGCCGAGCTTCACGATCGGGATCTTCTGGTCCGCGGGTCGGAGCTTCGCATCTCCGATCGGCTCCAGGTCCCCCGAAGTCACGAGGCCAGGGCCGCGCTTGTTCACGGAATAGATAATCGTGCAGTTCGGGCAACCCTCCCCATGGCAGGTCGGACAGTCCTCCCGGCGATTGTACAGTCCGAGGTCGGTCGGGATCGGGACGAGGCCGAGGCGATGGGCGATCATCTCGTCGAAGAGCGGGCTCACGCTCTCGTACTCCTTGCCGTCCTCCGCGCGGATCGGACCCAGGTGGAACTCTACGTCCTCGATCGCCATCTTCGGGACGTCGGAGACGAGGACGCGTCGCAGAGCGTTCGCGTACGACGGCTCCGTCTCCTCGATCAGCAGGCGCATCGACTCCGGCGCGCCGGCGAGGACCTTCACCTTCACCTAGACCCGCCTCCCTCGACGCCCTCCCTTGGGCTTCGTGCCATCGTGAGGCACGGGTGTGACCTCTTCGATCCGACCGATCCGGAGGCCCGCACGGGACAACGCCCGGATCGCCGCCTGCGCCCCCGGGCCGGGAGACTTCGACCGGTTTCCGCCCGGCGCTCGGACCCGGACGTGGATCGAGTCGATCCCCTTCTCCTTCGCGGCGTCCGCCACGCGTTCCGCCGCCTTCATCGCGGCGTACGGGGAAGCCTCGTCCTTGGCCGCCTTCACGACCATGCCCCCGGTCGCCTTCGTGATCGTCTCGGATCCGGTGATGTCGGTCAAGGTGATGATGATGTTGTTGTACGACGCGTAGATGTGGGCCACTCCCCATCGCGGCATGGTCACTCCTCCTTCGGCGTTGGCGCGGGCTCAGGCTCCGGTGGAGGAATCGCGGGCTCGTCGCCCGCAAGGTCCGGACCTTCCTCGTCCTCGGCGCCTCCCGGGGCCGGCGGACCGGGAATCTGCCCCTGCTGACGGACCGGATGCAGGTCGTTTGAGATTCCGGACCGCTCGTCGTACGCGATCACGTTCTCCTGCGTCCGGCTCACGAGGATCCCGGGGATCGTCACGCGGCGGCCGCCGACGGACACGTGTCCGTGCACGATGAACTGCCTCGCCTGACGCGGGGTGAAGGCGAGTCCCTTCAGGAACGTGAGCGTCTGGAGTCGCCGGGAGAGGACGGCCTCCACGTCGAGCGCGAGCACGTCGTCGAGGGTCGTGCCCTCGAGAGGCAAGAGCCCCAGACGTCCGAGTCGACGGAGGAGCTGTTCGCGTTCCTTCTCCGCCTGCTTGTCGCCCGTGCGCACGCGGGCCTGGAGCTCCCGCGCCCGTTGTCGGAATCGCCGCAGGATGTACTGCGAGCGCCACAATTCCTTCTTGTTCTTCAGACCATATTTCTTCAACAGTTCGTTCTCCGCCTTGATGCGCTCCGCTTCCCACGGATGGGAGGGCCGCTCGAACTTCGCTCGGGAAAACTTCGGATCGCCCAACGACTCACACCTTGGCCGGTTCCTTCTTCTCTTCTTTCTTCTCTTCCTTCTTCGGGGCGGCTTCCTCCGCCTTCTTCGCCTGGGCGGCGGCGAGGGCGGCCTTCTTCGTCACCCCGACGGTCAGCCCGGTCCGGCCGTTGGACCGCGTGCGTTGCCCACGGACCTTCTGTCCGGTCTCGTGGCGGACGCCCTTGTACGAACGAATCATCTTCATGCGGTTGATGTCGTCCCGTCGTCGGATCTCGACATCGGCGCCGGTCAAATGGAGGTCGACCCCCGTCTCCCAGTCCTTCGGGCGATTGACCATCCAATGCGGGAAGGCCTCTCCGAGGTTCGCGAACGTCGCCTCGATCTTGTCCGTCTGCTCCTCCGACAGATTGCCGAGTCGCTCGGTCCGCGGGACGCCTGCCAGATCGGCGACCGCCTCGGAGATCCGGATGCCGACGCCCGGAATCGCGGTGAGGGAATAGGAGACCGACCGCGTCCCATCGAGGTCCGTGTTCGCCATGCGGACGATGTAGCGGAAATCTTCCTTCACGCCCTCGAGCTTCTTCGGCCCTCGCGGGGCCTTGGGCTCCTCCTTCTCCTCGTCCTTCTTCTTCCCGCCCCGTTCGGCCCTCTCGGGCTTCGCCGGCACCGGCGGGCCTTCGGGTTCAGGGCTCGGCTTCTCCTCAGGCATCGATGAAATCCCCGGATGGGATGGGCATCCAAACTTCAGGACGTATTTAAGGATTCGGAGCGCGCGCCCAGAGGTCCGGGTACTCGAGGACCAGTCCGGCGTCGTCGACCAGGATTTCGACCGAGTATCCGGAGTCGAGAT